>Ga0208361_1000468_pt1 | contig 11146 bp, 9 predicted proteins | sample LakMenEpi05Aug10_FD_150670 | JGI IMG/M metagenome (GOLD analysis project Ga0208361, IMG submission 150670) | Freshwater microbial communities from Lake Mendota, WI - 05AUG2010 deep hole epilimnion (SPAdes) | ecosystem: Environmental > Aquatic > Freshwater > Lake > Epilimnion/Euphotic zone ... | reverse complement strand
GCCGGATGTAGTTCTTGTAGCCAGCGTAGATCCAGAAGTGATCTTGTTTGCGCTCGATGCGCTTGCTGTAGCCCCAGTTGCGCCGCACGAGGCGCGAGATGTTGTCGCGCAGCATCGCGAACTGGTGGTTGATCGGAAAGAGCGGGTTCTTCGTGTTGCGAGCGAGCTTGCTCGAGACCTGGACGTGGACGACGTTGTCAGGAAGCGTCTTGTGCACGATCGAGGGGTAGGTGGTCTTGAGGTCGCTGACCACAACCACGAGCGACTTGGGATCGCGGTGGCGCGCCAGCACCTCCATGCAGCGGGTCACGACCTCGCGCGACTGGCTGACCCGGGTGGGATCGCCGCGCTTCTTGTCGCGCGAGGGTAGCGTCCCGGCCTCGCCGTGCACGATGAAGCCGGTGCGCGCCTCGACCAGGACCGCCAGGGTCACCGGCTTTTCGATGCGGTTTTGCTCGAAGGTCTCGAGCTCATCGAAGACGAGGTGTCCGTTGCTGCCGAGGAGCTTCTCACTCTTCGCCAGCACGCGCTCGTGAGCTTTCCGAAAGTGCTGACCGAAAAGCGGGATTCGGCGAGCGACCGTTTTGGGGTTGCAGCCGAGATTGCGGGCGATCTGACGCTGGGAGACCTTGGAGATCAGCTGATCGACGATCCCGAGGTTGAGGTCGGGCTTGTGGTGGCGGTAGTCGTTGCGGAAGGTCTGCGAGGAAAAGCGCCGTCCGCAGGTGAGGCACTGAAAGCGCGGGATGCGCTCAGCACCGCACAGTCGCTTGTAGTAGCCGCGGCGGCGGTAGAGAAAGGGGCTTTGGGGACAGGCGGGGTACGGGCATTGCGGCGGGATGAACTTCTGCATCGGTGTCTCCAGTGCCGGGGAGAAAATGCCCCCCGGCACCTATGGAGACGGGGCCGCCATCTCACGCTCGCGCGGAAAATCCCATTCCCAATATCGATACTGTCCCCGCTCGGGGAGCAGTATCCCCCCTAGACCTTCTTCAACGGCTTGGGCTGCGCCTGCCCCTTGGACTCTTCCGGCTTCTGCAACTCACTCGGCTTCCAGCGCAGGGTGCGACGCTCGCTGCTGCCCTCGTTCATGATCCGCAGTTCCAAAGCCTCATCAGGAGCGCGCTCCTTCAGGATGCGGCGCACGTCCTCGACCGAGTAGATCGCTTGTCCGTTGATCTCGATCAGCACATCACCGCGCATCAGGCCGATCACCTGAGCGATCGTGCCCGGCTCGACGCGCTCGATGTACAGGCCCTGCTCCGGATTGATGCCCAATTCGCTGGCGGTGTCGGGCTCGAGCTTCTGGGAATACACGCCCAGCACATCCGTGCGCAGTTCAGCGGGAGCGCGGGACTTGGGTGCCAGCGGCGTCAGGCTCGGACCGCGAACATCGATCCGCACGCCATTCATGCGCTCCTTCAGTTCGGGATGCTGCTCGTAGAGTTCCTCCAGCGAACGCGCCTTGAATTGCTGCACCTCTTCCTTGCCGTTCTTCTGCGTGCGGATTTCCACCTCGACGCCATCGGGAGTGGTCTGGATGCGCATGCTGTCGCTGCGGCTCTCGTTGGTGTTGGGCATGGTCGGCGGGAGGCCCGGGGTGTTGGGCATGGTCGGCGGGAGGCCCGGCTGCCAATCGTCCAGCCAACGCGGCGGCTGCCAGTTGCCGAACATGCGGTCGAAGTCGCCGAAGCTGCGCTCAAGCTCCTGCATGCGCCGCTCGAGCTCCTCGAAACCGGAGCGCGCGCGCTGGCGCCAGGAGGACGGCTGGCTTTCGCGAAGCAGGAGGCGCGCGGTCCAAGCCAGCTCCCCGCCCTCGCTCTGGAAGCGTTGCAGCATGTCACGCAGCTGTGGCTGCTCGGCAAGCTTGGCCTTGAGGGCCTCGTAGTGCCCAAGGCGCTGTTCCAGATCCGGATCGGAGAGCCGCTGACGCCACTGGGATTCCAGCTCCTGCTGCGGACTGGTGACCGGCGCCAGTCGGCCGGGCGCACGCTCCGGAGAAGGGTCCTGGGCCAGAGCGGCGAAGGTCAGAGTTCCAAGGCACAAAGGTGCGGCGATCCACCAGATTTTCATGATTCGGCTCCGATTAGCGAAAGTCGGCTCAGACGCGATTCAGTGCAGGAGTCGCGCGTGCGAGGCGGTGCTCGCGCCCGGCGACGCGGGGATCCATTCCAGCGGCTGCAGGGGCGCGCCAGTGAGCGGCTCGGCGGTGGCGGCCAGCGGCAGTTCCGAAGCCCCCACCGGGCGCAGACCGTGCATGGGCGCCAGCGAGTTGCCCGGCGCCGCAACCAGCCTGGGCGCGGGCGTTTCGATCACGCTCGCGACGGGCGCCACGGAGGGCGTCGGCCGGGGCTCGCTCTGGCCCAGCCACAGGCCCAGGGCGAACAGCGCCGCAGCCGCGGCGCTGGCGGCGAGGCCCTTCCACGGAAAGCGTCGCACGGTTGGGACGGGTGTCCGGGGCGCGGCGGCGATGCGGCCCTCACGCGCGAGTTCCGACTGGATGCCGGCCCACAGACCGGGGGAGAACTCGCGCTGCTCCAGCCCAGCGCGCAGGAGTTCCGCGATCCGCAACTGTGCGTCGCGTTCCGCGCGGCAATCGGCGCAGACCTCGCAGTGCCCGTGCAGCCGAGAAAGCGCATCGGACTCCAGTTCGCCGCTGGCAAACAGCACCAGCGCGCTCTCCTGTTCGATGCATTGAGCATTGCGTTGGTTCATGATCCATCCCCCCTCAGTGGCTCGCCATCGCGTGGCCTGCAATCCGTTGATTTGTGTTCGTGAAGCTTGCGATCAGGTGTCTTCGCGGTCTGTGCGTTGGCGTCCGTGCGGGAAGCTTCGGAGCTGGTGGCATGGCCGGTGCGCTCGCGCAGCCGTGCTCGCCGCTCCCACTCCTCCTGGAACAGCTTGCGGCCGCGGTGCAGGCGCCAGCGCACCGTGACGTGCGTCGCGCCCACGATTTCCGCGATCTCGCCGCAACCGAGTCCCTCGATCTCGCGCAGCACGAGCACGGACTGGAAGTGCGGCGCCAGTGCTTCCATGCAGGCGCGCACCTCGCCCGACAACTCGAGGCGCTCCAAGTCCTCGTGCGGGGTCGCCAGACGCGGATCCGCCAGTTGCACCTCGCCTTGGTCCTCGTCGATCGGACTGGTGCTCCACTGCGGCCGACGGCGGCGCAGATGGTCGATCGCGAGGTTGGTGACGATGCGGTAGAGCCAGGTCGAGAAGGCGTGATCGAAGTCGAAGGCCGAAAGGCTGCGGAACACGCGCAGGAAGGCCTCTTGGGCCACGTCACGCGCGTCCTCCTCGGAACCCACCAGGTTCTTCGCGACACGGAAGGCACGCGCCTCGTGGCGGTGGACGAGGCGCTCGAAGGCCTGCGCATCTCCGACCAGCGCGGCGCGGACGTCGGCATGGTCGAGTTCGCGGGAATCTTTTTCCGAGTCGCTGTCGGGCCTCACGCTCACGCTACTCCCAGCATAAGCTCTGGCGACCTCTGGAGTGGAGCGGACAGCCTTCATGACCGCCCCAGATACGCTCCGCGGGCCCGCGCTGTTGGCGAAAAGCCAGGCGCCGAGCGGGGCCTTCAGTCCAACCGAGGGAAACGTCCGGGAATCTCCCCGGCCCGGCGGTACTTCTGCCGGCGCTGCTTCAGCAGGGTCTCGATCGGCACCTTGGCCAGTGCCGCCAGTTCCTCGAGGATCACCTCGCGCACCGAAGCCATGGCGGCCGCGGGGTTGCGGTGGGCCCCCCCCAACGGCTCCCCGATGACTCCGTCGATCAGCCGCAGCGCCATCAGGTCCCCGGCGGTCAGCTTGAGCGAGGCGGCCGCGTCGGGCGTGCGCTCGGGGTCCTTCCACAGGATCGCGGCACAGCCCTCGGGGCTGATCACCGAATAGTACGAGTTTTCCATCATCCAGACGCGGTCACCCACGCCGATGCCCAGCGCCCCGCCCGAGCCACCCTCCCCGATCACGATCACGAGGATCGGCACCCGCAGCGAGAACATGGCGAGGATGTTCTCGGCGATCGCCGCCGCCTGGCCGCGTTCTTCCGCGCCGATGCCCGGATAGGCACCGGGCGTGTTGATCATGGTGACGATCGGCAGCCGCAGCTTCTCGGCGAGGCGCATCTTGCGCAGCGCCTTGCGATAGCCCTCGGGGTGCGCGCAGCCGAAGTTGTAGGCCATGCGCTCCTTGGTGGTGCGGCCCTTGCGCTGGGCAACCAAGAGAAAGCGCGTGTCGCCGTAGCGCGCGAAGCCGGTCGCGATGGCGCGGTCCTCTCCGAAGACCTTGTCGCCGTGCAATTCCAGGAACTCATCGAGGCCCTTGTCGATGTAGTCGGCCGCCACCGGACGGTCGTTGTGACGAGCCACGTTGACCCGGTCCCAGGGCGCAAGGTCGGCGTAGACCTCGCGGGTGGCGGCCGCGACCCGCGTCTTGAGCGCGGCGATCTCGCTGCCGAGATCCAGATTGGTGCGGCGGGCGAGATCCTCAAGCTCCAGGAGCTGGTTCTCCAGCTCGCGGATCGGCCTTTCGAAGGCCATGCCGGGGGGCGTGTTGTCGTTGCGGCTCTTCGGGGTGTCGCTCACGGTGGAGCAGAGCCTAGCGCGCCGCCCGGGCGGGGAACAGCCCTCGGCAACTTCCTAGAAACGCGGGTGCGCGGCCCCTACGCTGTTCGGCCAGACATGGCCTCCACCACCTTGAGCAGCGCCTCCCCCCTCCAACTGTCCCTGCCCAACGCCTGGCGCATCGAGGTCTTCCGCGCCGAGAATCAGGCCGACCCCGAGGGCCAGAGCGCGCTGTCCTCCATCCGCGAGCTGGGTATCGAGAGCGTCACGCGCGTGCGCGTGGGACGGGGTTTCCTGCTCTCGCCCGAACTCACGCGCGAGGAGGTCGAGACGATCACGCGCGAATGTCTCAGCGACTTCGTGCTCGACGAGCCGCGCATCACCGCACCGCGGGGCGCACCGCGAGTGGCCGAGTCGCGCGCGCGCATTCTGGTGGCGCGCAAGCCGGGCGTGATGGATCCGGTCGCGCTGACCATCCAGCGCACGCTGCGCAAGACCGGGCTCCTGCCCGCCGGGAAAGAAGCGCGCTTTCACTGCTCGACCTTCCGCGTGTACGAAATCGAGGGCGAGCGCGACCCGCTGTGCCTGCGACAGATCGGCACGCGCTGCCTCGGCAACGAGACGATTGACGATGTCGCCGTCAACATGGAAGGTCTGCACTTTGAGCTCGTGGCGGCCGTGGCGCGCCACGGCCGCGTGGAAGTGCCGCTGTGCGCTGCCGACGACGTGCGCCTGATGGAGATTTCGCGCCAGGGCGGGCTCTCGCTCAATCTGCTGGAAATGCAGGTGATCCAGGCGCACTGGCGCGCGCAGGGACGCGAGCCGAGCGCCTGCGAGCTGGAGACGATCGCGCAGACCTGGTCGGAACACTGCAAGCACAAGACCTTCACCGGCGAAGTCGAAATCGACGGCCGGCGCATCGACAACCTGCTCAAGCGCACGATCAAGGCCGCGACGCTGGAGCTTGACAAGCCCTGGTGCGTCAGCGTGTTCCACGACAACGCGGGCATCATCGAGTTCGATGCGGGCTTCGACGTGTGCTTCAAGGTCGAAACCCACAACCACCCCAGCGCGATCGATCCGTACGGAGGCGCAGGCACCGGCGTCGGCGGCGTGATCCGCGACATCCTGGGCGTGGGGCTCGGCGCGCGGCCGATCGCCAACACCGACGCCTTCTTCGTCGGACCGACCGATCTGGCGCGCGAGAAGCTGCCCAAGGGCTGCATGCACCCTCGCCGCATCCTGCGCGGCGTCGTGGCGGGCGTGCGCGATTACGGCAACCGCATGGGCATCCCGACCGTGTCGGGCGGAGTGTGGTTCCACGAAGGCTACATCGCCAACCCGCTGGTCTACTGCGGGACGGTGGGGCTGATGCCGCACAAGGCGGCCACCAAGCGCGTGGCCGCCGGCGACTGGATCGTCGTGGCCGGCGGGCGCACGGGCCGCGACGGCATCCACGGCGCGACCTTCAGCTCGGCGGAACTGCACGAGGAGTCGGAACAACTGTCCTCCTCGGCCGTGCAGATCGGCGACGCCATCACGGAAAAGCGCGTGCTCGACGCGCTGCTGCAGGCTCGAGACCGCGGCCTCTACCGCGCGATCACCGACTGCGGAGCAGGCGGACTGTCCTCGGCAGTCGGCGAGATGAGCGCGGAGTGCGGCGCGGAAGTGGAGCTTGAGAAAGTGCCGCTGAAGTATCCCGGCCTCGCGCCCGAGGAAATCTGGATCAGCGAAGCCCAGGAGCGCATGGTGTTGTCGGTGCCGCCCGAGACGCTCGAGGAGTTGCTGGCCGTGTTCGCGGCCGAGGACGTGGAGGCCTGCGTGATCGGCCGCTTCACGCAGAGCGGCCGGCTGGTGCTGCGCGCCCGGGGCGAAGTCGTCGGCGACATGGATCTGGAGTTCCTGCACGAGGGCACGCCCAAGCCCGTGCGCAAGGCGAGCTATGCGCCGGCCTCGCCGGAAGATCCGGGCTGTGCCGCCCCGCGCGCAGGCCACGCTCGCACGCTGCTGGCGCTGCTGTCCGCGCCCGATATCGCCAGCAAGGAGTGGATCGTGCGTCAGTACGACCACGAGGTGCAGGGCATGTCCGTGCTCAAGCCCTGCGTGGGCGTCGCGATGGACGGCCCGGGCGATGCAGCCGTGCTGCAGCCGCTGGCCCACTCCCACAAGGGCATCGCGATCGGGTGCGGAGCTTCGCCGCGCTACGGCCTGCTCGATGCGGGCGCCATGGCGGAAGCTGTGATCGACGAGGCCCTGCGCAATGTGGTGGCGGTCGGCGGTGACCCGGCGCGCACGGCGATCCTCGACAACTTCTCGTGGGGCAACTGCGACAAGCCCGATCGGCTCGGCGCACTGGTGCACGCCTCGGAGGGCTGCTATCGGGCCGCCAAGGCCTATGGCACGCCCTTCATCTCCGGCAAGGACAGCCTCAACAACGAGTACCGCGTCGGCGAGACCTCGATTCCGATCCCGCCGACGCTGTTCGTCTCGGCGCTTTCGATCGTGCCCGAGATCCGCCGCGTGACCAGCATGGACCTCAAGCGCGCCGGCTCGCGCCTCTATCTGGTGGGCCGCACGCGCGATTGCTTCGGCGGTTCGCACTACTACGAGCACGAGGGTCTCCGCGGCGGTCGGGTGCCGCGCCCCGATCTGGCCGAGGCGCCGCGCCTCCTGGCGGCCCTCCACGCGGCGATCCGCGACGGGCTGGCGCTGGCCTGCCACGATCTCTCCGAGGGCGGACTGGCCGTCGCGGCAGCGGAGATGGCCTTCGCCGGCGGCCTGGGCGCCGAGTTGGATCTGGCGCGGGTCGACTACGAGCCGCGAGGAAAATCGGCCTCGCCCGTTGATCCCGACAGCGCGCGTTTGTATTCCGAATCCTGTTCCCGCCTGCTGGTCGAGGTCTCCGAGGGGTCGGCTGCTTCGTTCGAGCGTGCGCTCCGTGGCCTGCCCTGCGCAGCCGTGGGCCGCGTGATCGGCGAAGCTCGGCTTCTGGTGCGCTCCACCCGCGGCGCGGAGTTGTTCAGCGTGGGCCTCGCGGAGCTTTCCGAGGCGCACAAGGGCAATTTCCAGGGATGACCCACATGAGCCAGACCCAAGCACTCGTCTTGCGCACCGCAGGCATCAACTGCGACGGCGAAACCGTGCGCGCGCTGCAAGCCGCGGGCGCAGCGGTGGAACTGCGCCATCTGGACAGCGTGCTGAGCGAGCCCGCGCGGCTCGAGCGCTGCTCGCTGCTCGTGATCCCCGGCGGCTTCAGCTACGGCGATGACATCAGTGCGGGCCGCGTGCTCGGACTGGAACTGCGCCGCTCGCTGCTCGGTGCCGTGCGCCGCTTCGTCGCGCGCGGCGGACATGTGCTGGGCGTATGCAACGGTTTTCAGGTGCTGGTCGAGTCCGGCCTGTTCGAGGCCGACCTGAGCCTGGCGAGCGACGAAGCACTTCCGCCGCGCAACATCTCGCTGACCAACAATCTCTCCAATCGCTTTGAGTGCCGCTGGGTCCACCTGCAAGGTCAGGCCTGCGCCGCCGGCTGGGTCGAGGACGGGCTGGTCATGCCGGTGCCTGTCGCGCACGGCGAAGGGCGCTTCGTGGTGCGCGACGAGGCCACGCTCGCACGCCTGATCCGCCGGCGCCAGATCGCCTGGCGCTACTGCGATGCGCGCGGCGCGATCGCCACCGAACATCCGCTCAATCCCAATGGCTCGGTGCACGCGATCGCAGGCCTGTGCGATCCCACCGGCCGCGTGCTGGGCCTGATGCCGCACCCCGAGCGCAACATCACGCCCTTTCAGCACCCGCACTGGACGCGCATGCCGCCCCGCTCCGAAGGCGAGGGCCTGCGCTTCTACCGACGCCTGGTCGAGGCCGCAAGCCACGCTCTGGCGTAAGCCATCCATCCACCTTTCATCCTCTACACCAAGACGCTCTCCTCCATGCGCACTCCGCTTTGCATTGCTCTCCTTGCCTTCACCCTCCTGCCCGGCTGCGTGGTCGCCGCGGGCGCCCTCGGCGGCGTCCTGATCTCACAGAAGGCGCTGGAGGACTCGGTCTACATCGTCCAAGTCCGCACCGGCGTCGCCACGACGTGGAGCTCGGTCAAGACCACCATGAGCCACATGTCGCTCAAGCCCACCGACTGCGACAACGAAGCGCGCACCGTCAAGGCCGAAATCGACGGCGCTCAGGTGGTCGCAACCGTGCAGGCGTACGATCTCGACCAGAGCACCATCAAGGTCTCCGCGACCAAATACGGTCTCGCGGACGGCGACACCGCCAAGATGGTCAAGGACAAGATCCTCTCGGATCTCGAGCGCAAGTAGTTCCCGCTCCGCCTAGCTCTGCTGCCCACGCTGGCAGCTCTTGCAGTAGCCGCGCAGGCGCAGGTCATGGCTCACCAGGATGAAGCCCTTGGCCTCGCAGGCGCGGCGCTGCAGTTCTTCGATCACCTCGTCGTGGAACTCCTCGATCTTTCCGCAGCCCAGACACAGGATATGGTCGTGGTGCTCGTGGCCGAGCACATGCTCGTAGACCAGCTCCCCCCGGCCAGTGTCGAGCGTCGCGAGAAAGCCGCCTTCCGTCAGCAGCGACAAGGTGCGGTACACGGTGGCGCGCGAGACCGGATCCCCGGGTTCCGCCCGAAGCCACCCATACAGTTCCTCCGCGCTGAAATGCTCGTGAGTCGCAAAAACCCGGTCGAGCAGCCTGCGGCGCTGGCTGGTCAGCTTGAGGCTGCGTCCCCGAAGGAACTCCTCGAAGAGAGCGACCACCTTGGTGTGCTGCACGCGGCTCTTCTCCGCTAGCTCTCCGGATCCTTGCGGCGGCGCTCGTGACGAACCTGGCGCTGGATGCGCTCGTTGATGGCGGCACGCATGCGCGGATCGCGGGCGGGACGGCGATGCGCCGTCGTGGGCGGCTCGGAAGCGCGCGCAGACCGACGATCGCCAATGTCCGTGCGGCAGAACTTGCCCGTGTACTGGATGGCATCGTAAGCGCGGTAGGCGCGTTCGCGCGCTTCCTGCACCGAGGTCCCCAGACTGCTGACGCACAGGACGCGTCCGCCGCTGGTCAGAAGATCGCCGTTGCGCGCACGCGCCGTTCCCGCCTGGAACACCACGGTGTCCTCGACCTTCCCAGCCGCTTCAAGGCCCTCGATGGCATCGCCCTTGCGAACCGTCCCGGGGTAGCCATCCGCGGCGGCGATCACGCCGACGCACACGCGCTCATCCCACTCGGGCGGTTCGATCCGGCCGAGTTCGCCCTTCGCGGCCGCGAGCAGAATGGGCAGCAGATCGCTCTTCATGCGCCGCATCAGTGCCTGACATTCCGGATCGCCGAAGCGCACGTTGTACTCGAGCACCTTCGGCCCGCTGTCGGTCATCATCAGGCCCACGAACAGCACGCCGCGGAACTCGATCTCCTCGCGGCGCAGCGCGTGGATGGTGGGAACGAGCACGCGCTGCTCGATCTGGCGCTGGAGCCGGCGCGTGAGGTCCGGAACGGGCGAGAAAACACCCATGCCGCCGGTGTTGGGACCGGTGTCGCCATCGCCCACCTGCTTGTGATCCTGCACGGGCTCGAGGATCAGGATCGTCTCGCCGTCGGTGATCGCCAGCACGCTGGCTTCCTCGCCGGCGAGGAACTCCTCCACCACCACCTTGGAGCCCGCGGCGCCCAGCGCTTTCTTCTCCATCAGCGAATCGATCGCGGCGCAGGCGCTCTTGGCATCGTGGCAGATGAACACGCCCTTGCCGGCTGCCAGCCCGTCGGCCTTGATCACCTGCGGCCACTGCGTGCAGTTCTCCAGGTAGCTCTTCGCCAATCCGGCGCGATCGAAGGTGCGGTCCTGCGCGCAGGGAATACGATGGCGCTCGAGGATTTCCTTGGCGAAAGCCTTGGAACCTTCCAGCCGCGCCCCCTTCGAGCCGGGACCGAAGACGGGCACGCCCAGCTCGCGCAGCTTGTCGGCGAGACCCAGCACCAGCGGATCTTCCGGACCCACGACGACCAGATCGGGGCGCTCCTTGCCCGCCCACTCGCACAGGCCGCGCACGTCGAGCGCTTCGATGGCAAGATTGCGCGCGTGTTGGGCCGTGCCCGGGTTGCCGGGTGCGCAGTACAGCTCGGGTTTGAGTTTCGACTGCGCGAGCTTCCACACCAAGGCGTGCTCGCGCCCGCCGCTGCCGACCACCAGTATTTTCATGAGCTGCCTGCGTTCCTGCCTGAAGAGCGCAAGAGACTAGCAGTCAGGCAGGCTTTTGACCAATCCCGCGGTCTTTCGTTAGGCTCAGGTGCTGGACGACAGGGCTCGGGGAGTACCTCAGTTGGCAGAGGGGAAGCTTTGGGTGCTTCCAGTCGTGGGTTCGAGTCCCATCTCCCCGACCAGTCCGCTTTCCTAGCACCCGTAGCTCAGCTGGATAGAGCAGCGGATTTCTAATCCGCCGGTCGCAGGTTCGAATCCTGCCGGGTGCGCCATCGCCACACGCGCGTCTTGCTTCCAGACGTCTTGCTTCCAGACGTCTTGCTTCCAGACGTCTTGCTTCCAGACGTCTTGCTTCCAGACGTCTTGCTTCCAGACGTCTTGCT
>Ga0208361_1000466_pt1 | contig 11171 bp, 13 predicted proteins | sample LakMenEpi05Aug10_FD_150670 | JGI IMG/M metagenome (GOLD analysis project Ga0208361, IMG submission 150670) | Freshwater microbial communities from Lake Mendota, WI - 05AUG2010 deep hole epilimnion (SPAdes) | ecosystem: Environmental > Aquatic > Freshwater > Lake > Epilimnion/Euphotic zone ... | reverse complement strand
GACTACAAGTGGCCCGCCCGATACAGTTCAGGCGGTGCAACGGCACTCGCGGACGCTCGGTCCGCAGCAACTGCAGCACGCAGTGAATCTCAGGCGCCAACGCTGCACCATCAGGAGGATTGCCAAGGACGTTGGCTCTCCGCTGTCGACCGTGGCGAGGGCGATGAAGGCCTTGGGTCTTGGCCGCCTGCGGAACCTGGAACCCAAGCGCTTGCGATTCTGCGAAGCAGTAGCCCCCGGTGCAGCGGTACCAGTGGGAGAAGCCGGGCGACATGATCCATGTCGACATCAAGCAGCAAGCCCGGTTCGAAGGGTCGGCCACGGCATCACAGGCGATCGTCGCCAATGCTGTTCGAGGGGTGCTGGCTACGAGAAGGTGCATGTGGCCATCGACTACGCCACACGCCTAGCCTATGTCGAGGTGCTTCCGGACGAGCAGAAGGCAACGACTGTCGGCTTCCTGGCTCGGGCTGTCGGCTGGTTCAGCCAGCAGGGCATCACCTGCCGGCGCGTCCTCTCGGACAACGGGTCTGCTTAGCGATCAGGAGCGTGGCGCAAGGCCTGCAGAGCCTCGATCTCAGAGCGATCCGCACAAAGCCGTACACTCCCCGCACTAACGGCAAGGCCGAGCGGTATGGCCTCGGCCGACTGCGTCTACATCCAGACCTTTTGCCGGGAATGGGCCTATGGCATGCCCTTGCAGACCTCAGAGGAGCGGAAGCAGTGGCTTCCTCGCTATCTGAGGCTCTATCACCAGCGCAGGTGCCACATGCTCCTCGGCGGCCTCAGCCTTCAGCAGCGCCTGGTCGCGCTGCTCGCTGAATGCCCTGGTGAGAAAGCACACCTAGGTCACCACGATCAGCAGGCCCCAGCGGGCCATGCGGCCGGAGAGGGCGGTTGAGCGCTCAATGCTGAGGATCGCGTGCACGGAGGTTGAGGCGTAGCGGAATGAAGTTCAGCAAAGAAGATACAGGGCCGTCATCACGGCGTGCCCTGTCAAACGATGAGCTCATGGCTTTCATTCCTGCTGCTCTCTTTGAGGCATCACATGGATACAAGGAAACAGTCTTGCACTGCTTGGCTGCAGCACTGGGTTGGCGTAGCCCAAGCACCAATTAGGATTTGGTGACGACTTGCTTCCCTCCCTGCAGATCGTGCCTAGATAATTGTGCGCCTGCATTTGTGAAGCGAACTCAAGATTAGATGTGTGGGGTATGCGTTCTCAATCGGCCGGCGTGAAGATCAATGAGTGGTGGGCTGGTTCACCGTGATTTGACTGTTCGGAAACGAGTGGTGTTTGGTGATAAAGCCTAGATTGGCATCGATTCGATGTCGTGACAAAAATGGAGAATATGGGCATTGATTTTCCTTGTAGTCGCTTCCGACCGCTTGGTTCTTCCCGAGAAGTTCACAGTTTGCCCAAAGCTAAGCAACGTCTTCGTAAGCCGTGGGCTGTTTCAGTAGAGTATGAAAGGCAGTCGCATCTGGCGGCACTGTGTTAGCATGTATTCCCAATGCCCAACATTGAAGTGTCATTTCGAGGTTGGCATCAGGACAATTTTCTACGAAGAAAAAGGATTGATGGATTCCAGGCATTTTCGACGGTTCAAAAGAAATACCATCTATCATCTGTTTATGGAAAGCGGATACCTTGCCCAGGTAATATACGGGCGAAATTTAAACAATGGACCCGATGAGTCATTAATTCTGCTCATCTCAGGCCTGGCTCAAATTTCAAGTGTCGAAAGTGAACAAACTATTCTAGACTCTCGGCCATTGAAATATGTTATAAGAGCCGCATGTTTCTGACCTGGTTCAGTCAGCCTGATTGCAGGCATGCCGAGCAGTCTGTTCTATGGTTTTCCTGTCTATTTGTGTGGAGTCCAGCATAGACGCTTATGCTTTTATATTCTCCATGTGCCTAGAATATGATGCGTGAGCCTTTTGCGTGAGGACATTCGTCTGGGAAGATCGCATAGCAACAGGGAGTACAGAAGCTAGGCAAGGAAAAGATCCTTGCTGCGCATTACTATCTGCAACGTTTAATCTTTTCTCGAGTAAATAGTCATGAATGACTGGGTTTTTCGGTTATTCCGCCTCCTGTTTGTTGTCACATTGGGAGCATCTGCACTTCTGGTCGTTGTTAAGGGTATTGAGGACGCGGACAGGCTAAAAATGCCTGCTAATGCGCAACCTCGTGATCGTCAGAAATAATCCACGCTTCGTTATTTCAGCGGCTGCAGAAATATGTTCAAGCTCACTATGTCTATATGGTCTGACCTGTTATTCATTAGGATTTCATTCTGCGAACTGCCTTGCGCTTCTATAATCCTCGAAACACTTCTACTGAGCTATGGAAATGTGTGTATTCTGAAGGCCCTTCATGGTCTTAAGTCAACGAGTTATCTGACACTTTATGCTGTCTTCAGATCTATAGATCAACGAGGTGAGGTCTTTCATCGCTTGGGGGAAGGGGGTGAGATGGCGTGATAGTAGTGGTTTGGAGTTGCCAGCATGATCACGTCGACATAGCAGACTCACTTAACAGATTAACAATCTACATTGCCCAGGGATCTCGCAAACATACTTGCGAAAGCCGCTTCACATGATTCCAAATATTCCCGATTATTATATATCGAATCTTTACACTTGGCGTGAATCTCTAGCCTGAGTAAGTCAAGTCTGCGCCGGTCTTTGAATAACGATCTTACCAGCTTAATGTATTCTTGTTTGTCCGATGCGATCGGCGGATCCTTGATTCCGGCGAATTGATAAGAGCGTGAAACAACCCCTGCGCGGACAAAATTGCTTCGCTGGGTAACATACGGTGGGCCACACCATGTTGTTTGGATGAACGAAATTCCTGATCCATAGTGAATCGTATCAAGGTTAAGGTCAAGAATGTGATTAAGACTGAAAAAGTCTGAGAGACTTGTTCTTTGTACTATGCACATCTGACGATAAGCCGTTGGGGCTGACTTCTTGATTCGTCTCATAAATCGTTCCATAATCAGGTCGTCTTCGCTAGGCGAGATGATGATCAGAATCGACGGGTCGATTTTGGAAATCTGCTCAAGATAGTCATCAAACTCTGGATGTATCTTGTGAAGCGACTGAAGGCATCCCACCAAGAAACGATCAGGGGGAAGCAAGAAGTAGTCTCGAGTAAGGGGAATCAGCTTGTGTTTGTTGTAGTCAAAATAACCAAAATATCCCTTTGTCTCCAATAGTTCTTCTGTGTATTCGCTTTGGTCCTCACAGTCATGGAAAAGTGCAGAACGTAAGTGGTAGTCTATTTCGTGCAGGCCTGTAGTATGTGGCAATCCCCAGCTGGTCACCTGTATGGTCGCAAGATGAGGCATTGTCAATACACTATCAAGTGGGAACATGCCGATGTCCGTAAAAAATAAGATATCAATTCTTAGCGAGTGAATCATTCTACAGCTTGCACCAAAGTCATCAGTCAGATAGACAACCTGATTTGCGCAGTCGTTCAAGATTTCCTGGTCTGCATCGATGACCGTATGCGGACGGTGTATAATTATTACGTGGAAGATGTTTCTATTGATGTTTTGTATGAGGCCATAATGTGCCTCGAGGTTGCTGTGAAACGAAAAGCATCTAGAAATAAATGCGATTCGTATTTTTCTTGATTTGGTCTCTTTGTTGACTAGCCTGGTTCCTGATGAGTCTGGCGGCGGTATGGAGCGCTTGTAATATGACGCGATGTCCTCAACTAGGTCTTTAGCGGATAGTCGGATGAAGGCACATGCTGTCTCCAAATCTCTCTTTACGGGAACTGACCCTTGGTAGGGAAGGTAGAATGACCACGGAAGTGCAACGCCTGTTTTTTCTAGGCTTGCTTCAATTCCAATCAAGCTCAAGCCGCTTGAGATTAGGCTGGCTATTTCTTCGTACCCATTAACTGCAAGATCCAGATCCTCGCTATTAATTACGATTTTCGGAAGTAGCATCGTTGTGCTTGCAAGTGATATGTCGTCTTTGTTGATCTGATATAGTATCCCGAAGACCCGCCTTGCCGCCCTCCATCTTGATTCTTTGTATAAACAAAGGCCAAGTAATTCAAGCGCCTTGACATCCTTGGGATGATTCCTTAATACGAGGCATGCGTAACGTCGCGCGTAATATGTATGGCCATTCATTGAGAGTATGGATCCAGCGAGGAGGGATGCATCTGAACTCTTGGAATCCAGCTGAGCTAACTCTTGAGCAAGACTCAGCGAGGTACCAAGATCCCCCCTCAGCCTGGCAATGTACGCCTGTATAAGGGTCTTCTGATGATTGGTGTATTTATAAGTGCTGATGGATCGTTCGAGGTAGTATTCGCGGACTTCGGTGTCCTTGATTCTGCTGGCAATGGCTGCGGTTGCGATTGGGGTTAGCTTTACAAAAGCTAGATAGCGTAAAGATTCGTCGATTTCTTCTTTGGACGGATTAAGGTGGTTCAGCGCTTGCTCAATTACTTCTATCGCTTGGTTGAGTTGCTCCTTGGTTGCATGTATTAATCCAATTGCGGCTTTGGCTGATACTCTGTGTCGTCCAAGCTTGGACAGTGATAAGGGCAGCGATATGTCTAGTACTCCGAGACTATGGGCTGTTTGAATCGCGCATCTTGCTGCCCTTCGGTAGTCGCCTAAGCGACACAGCTCACGAGCTCTCGAATCAGGTTTGTGGTCCAAGGGGCCTTCCCATCTCTGATTACAATGACATGCGCTTGTGCAAATAATGCGTCTTTAGCTCAAATGTTGCGAATCGCTGCTCGCATGCGAACACAACAGTGCTAGCCCTGCCCAATTAATTTCTACTTTTTTGTTTCAAGCAGGTTGATGTGCGTGTATCCAGATTTTGGCTGGTCATCTCTTGCCCGGCTTCTTTCAATCTGTTCAATTTGTGGACTATCTAGGCGGCTGCTGAAAGTGCGGACAATCGTGGCCGTTAGCCGCTGGTGTCCCGGTTAGTGATGCCACTTTCAGCATGCGTGGCTGTTTCTGTCAAGGGTATCCCGGTTTGCCACTCACTTCTCTACTACGATCCTGTTCAAGTTGGGGTGATCTTGCGCCCCGGCCAGGCCTCGTTTCATGCCATATCTTCCTGTGGGTTAAGCCTGCTGGTAATTCTGATCAGGTTTTCGGCCCAGCTAATCAGCCGCACGATGGATACCACCATTGGCTCGCCACAGGCGTGTGTAGTAGTAAGCCAGCATCCTTTTTCTTTTGGCCATACACCTGGCCGATCCGTGTTCTGCCATTAGTTGACTGGTAGTGCCCCGTATGGTGGACGGCTCTGTCAATGAACGCACATACAGCAACTGCCGCTTGGTTTTTCTGCGCCACAGGCTGTATTATTTGGTTGGCATATATATCGCAAGGGCGTCTTAGGTATCGTCAAATTATCTGTTGGTTCGAGCTCAGTAAATGATACTTCTGCATGCCGTGGATCCGCGTAGTGCCGTCATGTCGTTTTCCAGTTGTGTGCTGCTTTTCAGGCGCCTCGTCGTCCCCAACAGCCTCCTTTTTCACCGGTTTCACCACACTCATTTCTAAGCGTTAATGCTACTCCATGGTGTCTCTTCCGCCCTGATGCATGCATCCTGTATCAAGTATCCACCTCGGTTTTCCCAGCATTGTTCGTCTAACAGCACTTTTGGCGTGATATGGTGATGTGGTAAATAGTGAAGCCGATGACATCTTCTTTGCTGTAGGTCGTGGCGAGAAGCTGCATTGGTGCTTCTGTTGCCTCTTGATTTTGCTTTGCGGTCTTCTGCTCCTGCGCGGTTTGCTTGTTATTCTGCCTGTGGAGACTTACTCTTCGGACTGGTTTTGCGTAGTCCTTGATCTGTTGCGGGCTCTCATTGCTTACGATTTGCCGATTAATGCTTTGAGAGATACGATGATAACTTATTGGGTTAAGCCTGAGGCTGCACGCTTCTATGGTGCTCCGTTGAGTTCATGCGTTTTCGGCTAAGTGCCCCTGTGGCTCATCCCTAAATTGCGAATTGGATTGATCGCGTCCATGGCCTTGTGTATTTGTAGTGAGCCTCTATGCTATGCTGACTTTGGTTGGCGCCTCGGCGTCACAATGTTCCGGCAGTCTTTGTGCGCATTCTCTCGAAGCTGCTTTTGTGCCTCCATATATGAATGTATTCAAAAAGCTGGCCACTTTTGTGAAAGTGGCCAGCTTGGGCGGGGACAAATTGCTGGTCTTATGATACGGAGAGAGTTGGTAGCCCTAGGATAATGCGCAGGTTAGTGCGCCATTTGAGGCAACGGTGACCGTAGCCGCAGATGCACCCGCTGTAGTTGCGGACAAGCAGCGAAGACCTGAAGCGGTGCCTGACCATGTGCGAGAAAAAGTCTGAGATGCGTTTGAGGAACAGGCGACTGTCCCAACGCTTGGTGTGGCTCCAATGCCTGTGGTGGCTTTGAAAGTTGCACACTCCTTGCTCTGACCTAGTAGTTCCCCAATGGCTGCACCACCGGCTGCGGCATTTCGCGCTCCTAAGTATTGAGGAAGTGCTACCGCTGCCAATAGCCCAATCACTGCTACAACAATCATCAGCTCAACAAGGGTGAACCCCTTGCCTGCCAGGTTGTTGCTGTCGCGCAGCTTCTTCAGCAACTCAAACTGAAGTTTGGTTTTGATTGAATGCTGCATCGACTTCATGTTAGAGGGCCTCACATAATGGATTGATTTAATAATTGAAGGGCTTAGGACAGCGCGCAGGTCAAGGCCCCGTCAGAGCCAACGGTTACCGTTGCCGCGGAAGCTCCTGCGGTAGTGGCGGTTAGGCAGCGAAGACCAGAGGCGGTGCCGCTCCAAGTGCGAGAAAATGTCTGAGATGCGTTTGAAGTACAGGCGGTACCGCCAACACTGGGTTGTGCTCCAATGCCAGTAGTGGCTTTGAAAGTTGCGCACTCCTTGCTCTGCCCAAGCAGTTCGCCAATTGCTGCTCCACCCGCAGCTGCATTGCGAGCGCCCAAATACTGGGGCAGAGCCACAGCTGCCAGGATCCCAATCACGGCTACGACGATCATGAGCTCCACCAAAGTGAAGCCCTTTTGCATTGGGTTCTTGTTCTCCCGGAGCTTTCTGAGAAGCTCGAGCTGGACGCGTGTCTTCAGATTGCGGTTCATGGCATCAGCCAATTACATTACTTATTTTCACTGTTAGCCCCGAGGCTGTCACCCCTGAGTCTCCTGAGCTGCCATTAAGAGTCCTCTTAGTCCTGTGGCCCCCTTTCTCTGGCCCGATTTTCGCCCCAGATCACTGCGCATGGCACTGCAGAGCAGTGCTCTGATTGCTGTGCTGGCGGGCTACGGGGTTTTGATCGCCGCTGGTGGCGTCCTTGCCACGCTGGAGCGGCGGCATGCTCATAAACAGCTTGTGACAGCACTGGTTGATGTGCTTGCCTCAAACAGGAATGCGCAAAATGAGTTGTGGCGCTACCGCCCCTTGGGCTTGATCGCATGGTTTGAGCCAGCGGATGCGCTTTCTCCTGCTGGCCCCAGGCTCCTGGATAGTGGCGGCCAAGGGTGGATGCAGAGCCGTACGCAGGTGCGGCTGCCACAGGCGGGGGATCAGACCCTTGTGGTGCGTCAGAATGTTACGGGCTCAATCAACCGCCAGCGCACGTTGCTGCTGCTGCTGCTGGCCGGTGCTGGTCTAGCCAGCCTTTTCACTTCGGCTTTGTTGAGGCAGGTGTTTCGTCGTGGTCTCGTGGCACCGATCGACGCTTTCTGCAGACATTTGCAGCAGATCACCCAGCCGGCAACTCGCGCATCCCTCATTGTGGAGGCTGACCAGCCCAGCGAATTACGCCCGGTTGCTGCTGCCTTCAATGAGCGTCAGCAGCGGCTCTCGGCCGCCTGGAAGCGCGAACGCACCTTCACCGATGGCGTGGCCCATGAGCTCCGCACTCCCATCACGCTGATCTCCGGCCAGGCCCAGAGCCTTCTGCGTCAGCCCCTGGCAGACGAGCAGCGCCGTGCCGTGGTGTCCATCGCCGCTGAGGCTCGCCATATGACGACTCTGGTCCGCGACCTGCTGGATCTTGCTCGCCAGGACGGCGACCGGCTGGAACTCCAATGCCGGCCCGTCGATCCAGAAGCACTGATGCTGGATGCTTTTGATCGTTTGCGTCCTTTGGCGCCCCAACGTCTTCAGCTTGTGCCCGCTGGTGCCGCGGTTCCACCGGAGGCCGTTCAGGCTGATCCGGATCGGCTGCTGCAGTGCATTTCCGCTCTTGTCGACAATGCCCTGGCTTACTCAATAGGGCCAGTAGAGCTGGAACTGTGCGCCTATCCGAATCAGGTGGTGTGGCATGTCCGCGATCGTGGGCCAGGTGTTCAACCCAAGGAGCGAGCTGCGATCTTTCAGCGCTTTGTGCGGGGTTCGGCCGCTGCCCACAGCGACAGCAGGGGTAGCGGGCTTGGGCTGGCTGTGGTGCGGTTGTTGATGGAGGCGATGGGCGGTTGGGTCGCTGTGGCCGCCGTTCCCGGTGGCGGCGCTGATTTCCAGCTGCGTCTGCCATTGCGCGATCCAGCTGTCAGCTCTTCGCAGCTCAGTCCACCGGCTCACCCAGCCGCAGACTGAAGCCCACCCCTCTGATGTTGTGAATCAGGCGCGGCAGGCCGGGTTTCTCCAGCTTGCGCCGCAGGTAGCCCACATACACATCCAGCAGGTTGGGGTCGCCGATGAAGGGATTGCCCCACACCGCCTCCAGGATCTCCTGGCGCGGATGCACCTTCTCCGGCTGCCGGATCAGGAAGGCCAGCAGTTCGAACTCCCGTTGCGACAGGGTGATCAGGGCTCCGCCACGCCGCACCTCCCGCCGCATCAGATCCAGGCTGAGATCGGCCAGAGCGAACTGGGAGGTTTCTCCCTGGCTCAGCTGGCTGCGGCGCAGCTGGGCCCGCACCCGGGCCAGCAGTTCGTTGATCGAGAAGGGTTTGGTGAGGTAGTCGTCCGCCCCGGCATCCAATGCCACCACCCGCTCAGCCACGTCATCGTGTGCTGTGAGCATCAGCACCGGCGTGGTGATGTTGCCGGCCCGCAGCCGTTCGCACACCTCCACACCGCTGAAATCCGGCAGGCCCCAATCGAGCAGCACCAGATCGAAGCGTTCACGCCGCAGTTGCAGCAGGGCCTCCTGGCCGCTGCCGGCCACGTTGCAGAGGTAGCCCTCCACCTGCAGTTCACTGCTGAGGAACTCGCGCAGATCGGGATCGTCGTCGACCACGAGCACTCGGGCAGATGAGGCAACCAAGTGGGGCGTGGGCTCGTTCTGCACCATTGTGCTGCGACTTTCCCTGCCCGCCAAGCGCAGGCTTCATGGGCTGTTGGCGCTGTCACTCCCGTTCGGATCCCCCTGCTGCGGCGCGGCAGCCAGCAGCTCCGCCTGATGCGTTGCAGTTCCACCGGCCACCTGCGCGATCAGCAGCTGCACAAGCCCGCCCTGGGGATCGATGCAGGCGCTGAATCCCTGGCTGGTGCTGTTCTGGCCTGGGCTGCAGGTCCCCGATCTCACCACCGCCCCCGGCACCAGCCCATCCACCAGCACCCGGTTCTGCGCTGCTGCAGCGGTGTTGGTTCGGCCATCGAGGCCGTAGGCCGGGCCGCAGCGCATCAGCACCACCCCGCGCCAGATGCCGCTCGGGGCAGCCCCCACGCTGTAGGTGATCGATCCGCTGGCTCCGCTCAAGTGCAGCACCGGGTTGCGGCCGGCCAGGTCGCAGGCATGGGCCTCCTGGGCCGGTGTGAGGCTGATGCGCTCGCTGCGCAGCAGCTCCGTGCGCACCAGGGCCAGCACCCGCTGCTGTTGCTGCCGCTGGCGCAGCTGCCGCAGGAGTTGCGTACTGCCGCGACTGTCCGCCAGCAGCGTCTGAATCATGGCGCTGCTCAGCAGCAGCCCCAGGCTCAGGGCCAGCAGCAGTTCCAGCAAAGTGAGGCCCTGATCGCGGCGTGGTTCGGCCATCGCGTTCACAGGCCCGGATCCGGTAGGCAGGCCGCGCTGCTCAGGGCATCGCCCTCCTTGCCGCCGTAGCGCCCGATGCGCACCACCCCCAGGGGCAGGGCCACCACCAGGCAGCGCTTCAGGGCGGTGCCGTCAGCGCCGATCACCACGGTGCCGCCATCGATCAGCAGCCCGTTGGCGGTGAAGCGCAGCTCGGCCGGCAGGTTGTGGCGCAGCTGCAGCCGGTCGTCGCCGCCGACGCCTTCGCTCAGTGGCGTGCTCTCCGCCAGGCAGGACGGCAGGGCCGCATCAGCGGGCGACGACCAGGCCTCCTCCGCCAGCGCCAGGCTGCAGGCGGAGCGGCGCTGCTCCGCGTTGGCACGGGCCTCCTCGATGCCTTGCTCCAGCCGCCGGCTGGCGGCTTCCACCCGTTGGCGCGCCAGGGTTTCGTTGGCGCTGCCGAAGCAGGCCCCCGCCAGCAGCGCCAGCACCGACGCTGCGATCAGCAGTTCCGGCAGCGTGAATCCGCGGCTCATGCCGGCACCTCCGCCGCGGGCGTGCACAGCCCCAGCCCCGCCGGTGCCACCAGGCGCGTGCGCTCGAAGCCGCTGCCGCCGCTGCGCCATTCCAGGCTGAGGCTGTGGCCATCGGGGTTGAGCAGCACCGATCGCTGCAGCGTGCTGTCGGCTGCGGCCTGCTGCGCCAGGCTGGCCATCGAGGCCGCCGCCTGGTTGCAATTGAGCGCGGCTGTGAGCGAGCGGCGCCAGTGGGCCTCCAGCAGCAGGCGATCCTGCTCACTGCGCTCCAGGGCCTGGCGGCGCTCGATCCACTGCTGGGCGCTGTTGCCCGAGGCGGCCCAGATCTGCAGGGAGCTGCAGGAGGCGCCGAGGAACACGCTGCCGGCCACCATCACTTCCACGAGATGCATCAGCCCAGCTCCCGCAGCGAGGGGGTTGGTGCCAGGGACAGGCCCCAGCTGGCGGTGGGCCCGTTCGCCCCCAGCTGCAACTGCAGCTCGCCTCCCGTTGGGTTCGGTTGCCAGCGGCTCAGCGCTACCCCGTGCTCCTGCTGCAGCAGTGCCAGCAGCCCTGGAGGATCCACCCCGGCGGGGCAGCCAGCTGTAGCCGCCTGAGGCCATTGATCCGAGGGCAGCGCCAGCAGGCAGCGATAGGGGCCGGTGAGCTCGGCACCCAGCCGG
>Ga0208361_1000461_pt1 | contig 11257 bp, 11 predicted proteins | sample LakMenEpi05Aug10_FD_150670 | JGI IMG/M metagenome (GOLD analysis project Ga0208361, IMG submission 150670) | Freshwater microbial communities from Lake Mendota, WI - 05AUG2010 deep hole epilimnion (SPAdes) | ecosystem: Environmental > Aquatic > Freshwater > Lake > Epilimnion/Euphotic zone ... | reverse complement strand
TATAAAATGGTCCATTCTAATCACATTAGAAGAATCATCAATTTTGCATGATGGAACATTTAAACTTTCGCGCGATTCCAATCTCGCAACGGCGCTCAAGGGTTAAGTGCTTGACACACACACTCTTGAGAGTCGTTATGCTTTGAGAGCGAATCTTGATAATCAGGAGGAAACTAAAAGGTTTAACGGTCCTAAGAGCGTTGTCGGTCCGTTTGATAAAATCAGACGCGCCGGCAAAGCTCGCAGGGTCGAATCTTTGAGTTTCTCGAAAATCGATATGAAAACTTTATGAAGTTTTCACAACAGCCGGCTCGAACTGGAGACTAATCCGGTTCAAACAAGCGGATGAGGAAACAGTTCATAAAATCACATGTCGATTTTCTTCAATGGATAAGGCAATCATTACACTTGATTTTGTACATAATTTGTGATAAACAAAATAAACCGTAAAATAGATTTGATGTAATTCCGATGTGAAAAAATAGGTTTAAAATTTTGTAAGGCAAAGGAGGCTTTCTAGTTTTTTTTTTGGATTTTGATAGTTTTTTTTGATTTCGAGAAATAAAACTGAATCTCGGAGTAAGAGTGAGAATTTTAAAACAATTGGTGTGATAGAAAGCGTTCTCTGTCTAGGTGCGATGTGGATTTCAGTAAAACTCATGTTTTTGTGTTTAGAATAAAATTGAGAAAAATTTGAAAAAGAAATCTGGGAAATTTAGAGCATTCAGTAATGTCTTCTAAATGATATGCACTTTTTCACTTGAAACATTTGTCAATCACTTTTAGAATTTGTCAAATACACAAATTTTGCTCTTATCTTCTTTTTAGGTGTCTCTTTTAAAGTTCTTGTTTCGCAGTTTCTGTCGAGAATAAAGCTGTCGTTTTCGTAGGAGCGGTCGGTTGACGGAAGGCAAGGTGAATCATGTCCGTAGCGGAGGTCGTATCGATGGCGATGGCGGAGTTGTTGGTCGTCATGTTTTGGAGACATCAGGGCGACATGGCAGGACGTATGCTAGCCCAAAGACGATTTTAGAAAAAAAATCTTTATCGTGGCTGGGAGTCGTCGTGTTGGTGATGACGGTCGTCATGTTGATCAAGGGTCACCATGTTGAAGTTGGAGTAGGTGTTCTTCCAAGTTGAGAGGGTAGAAGATGTTATTCTGGATTGTGACCTTGATATCGTTATCAACGATGATGGCGATGTAGACAGGATGATGTCGTTTACCGTGAGGTTCAACAGATGGAGTTGATGATGAAGGCGGTCGTCACAGAGTGAACGGTTGTCATGTGGTGAACGGTGTAGGAGGTGGTTGAGTTCGGGGTGATTCGATGAAGAATCGGATTTTGGTGTCGTCGTCGTCGTACTAGGTTTTGAACAGTCGAGACTACTTTGCGAAGGTCTTTTTATAAGGAAAAACTGTGTCCTCGAAGAATGCTTGCGTTTCAATGTCGAACTTGTTAAACGGTTTCGGATTCGGATTTCAAGAAAATTTGATGTTTTGAAATAGTAGACGGATTTTGATGGCGGCAACTGGCGGTGTCGTCATGTTGAAGATGCTTTACGAGATGTGAAGAATCGGTGTTTAAATTAGAGAAACGATGCATCCAATCCTTTGATCCTTCTTCAAGTTTGACGGTGCTTGAAATTTGAAGGTGTAGAAACGCTCGACCAAAGCAGGACTTCGAAGTTAGGCTATCCGGCTGGTTAAGCCATAGCGGCGCCCCGCATATAACCAGTTTGGCGAGTTGAATACTTTTGACGGGTGTCATGACTTGTTGAAGTCGGTAATAAAGTATCTCTTGTTGTCCTTTCTTCGATGTCGTAGCTTGTGGCGTCATCTTCCGGTATTGTCTTGTGCTCAAAATAAAGGTGTGTCGAATCCTTTAGCATTCTTGCATTCCAGTCGAAGATGCATAACAGAAGGTCTTGGCTTGTAGATTATCCGGCATAACTTGAAGCGAAAGATGGCTGGCTAGGCTTGTTCTTTAGTGCTTACAGATGCGTTAAAAACCAATACCGATGCGTGTCTCACATTTAGAGAATGATCTTGATTCCGGCGAAAGTTGGCGTAAACAATCTGATGGAACGCTGGTAACGCTGTCTGTCCAGGAGTCTTCTGCAGAGGCTGAATCTGACGTTCGAAGGCGGATCTTCTCAATGCAGGTAAAACTGTGATGTCTTCGTTGAAGCAATTGAAGGTGGTGAAGTCTTCTATCTCGGGGAAGGTAGAGGAGGAGCTGTCTTGCAGTGCCATGATGTTGTCGACGATGTCGAGGGTGATGCCATGAAGTGAAGTTGTCTTCAAGTTGACGGAGATGTGCCATGATGAGTGGTGCCATATTGAGTGGTCTGTCATGTTGAAAGGTGCCATGTTAGCTAAGGAGAGAAATTTGATTAAAACTACTTAACAGGCTTTGTCTCTGAGAGTTTGCAAAGGTGTAAGATTTGTTTTTACTTTTGTAAGATGTACTTTTTACGTTGAAGTGGAAAAAGTATAAAAGGAAGTGTAAGAGGGGTTTTTGTTTGCATGTGAGTTAAATTCAGTGAAGATAAAGTTAAAAATGCTAATATTTCAGAGTTTTTGAATGATCGTAGTGATCCATTTTTTTTTGCAATTTTTCTTGAAAAGAAATAGTTCTTCTTCTTATGGTTTTTGTTGATGTACTGTACCGAATTAATAAAGTTCTTATGACTCTAAAAGAACTGTCAAATTTGTTATCAAGTTGAATCAGATACTTTAAATTACTTTTACAAGAACAGTTTTTCAAATAAAAAATGATGTTGCTGTTAAATTTGAATTTGAAGTAAAAGAGTTTTTTTTTGAATTTTTGGGTGTTTTTAAGATTTTTTTTGATTTTTGCTTGTTTCATGTGGAAAGGACTTTGTCCTTAAAAGATTTTACGATTTCCATAAAAGGTTTGTAGTAAACAATGAGACGTTTTTATAGCGTACATTTTTTTGGTATCTTTTTATAATCGCTATGATCTCTCACAGAGATTTCTTTTGAGGATTTTTTTTTGATTTTTTTTGATTTTTGTAATTTCGGGTTATTCATATTTTTTTTTGATTTTTTTTTTGATTTTTGACGGTTAATCCGTTCTTTTGAAAGTTAACATTTGCTCATAAGAGTGCAACGAAAAACTTTTTGTTGCTTCTCCAGTATAAAATATAAGAAACTGATTATCTAAATTGAACAATGTTTTCTGCTGACTTTTAGAAGTCAACCATATCCTCTATAGCGAGACCAGAAAAATATTTACATATTGTGTGAATTCCGATTGTACATGTTACATAAGATAGTCATTATAACAATGTTTTTTCGTCAAACATACAAAGGTATTCATTTTCGAAACAATTCGATTTCTATAGCCAAAATACAAGTATTTACTTCTTGCTTTGAAATTAAAATTGTGTAGAACGAGTCTAACAAGAAAATAACAAGTTGATCAATAAGTTCGTTTGCTTACTGATGAAGGAGTTATTTCCCTTGATGTACGAATGTGTTTTTTCAAGAAATTTCAATTGTAATTTTAAGGAATTTGCGTTTTGTCCAAAGGAAAACTTGTACAAAGGAAAGTAAAAATTTTGATATAAAGATTTTTCTCAAGTCAGAAAAATGTATCTGGCTAGTGTTGTGCAATTTGAAAAATTTGGAAGAGTTTGAAACTAAAAATTCGAATGTTCCTTAATGAAATCAAATTGATTTGTTTTCTACCTGGTTGATTTTACTTCCAGTAAAGAAAATGTCTGAAGATGTCTGATGGTTTTCGTGAAAGTGTGTGTGTGTGTTCGTGTGTTTTTCATGACAGTGAAGGTTATGGGTGTTAGTTGGGTTTTAAAGTTTGGATAAAGGTGTTAGTTGAGTTTTGTTAAAATCAAAAACGAATTAATTTAAGAATATCCATAATGTATTTCTTTCATTTGACCGCACGGGCATCTTTTTGGTTGGGCAGGCTGCCTCTTTTTTTTTGATTTTTGCGTATTCATAATAAAATTCTGATTAAAATTAAATGTCATGTTGACAACAAAAACTTTTTTCTGTAATTTCATAGTCTGAAAACGAAGAATTAAACACACTTTTTTCAAGAAAGCCACGAAACTCTTTAAACTTTCTTCTTTTGAAACCGATGTTGTGTCCCAAAAGTAATCTGGCATTACAAATGTAAAGTTAAATTTCGAAAACAAAACAATTCTTTTACGTTTATAAAACTTTTCATTTAAGGCGATGGAACTGCCTTGGAACAATTACTGTGAAAAACATAATAAAAACTCATTTGCTCTAAGACTTAAGAGAGTAGTTTGAGGTTTGTCATACTTGATAAGAAAAACGTTAGCTCAAATAGACGGAGTGGTTCTCAATTAAACAACGCTTTGAGGAACTTATATTACGTTTCCAAAGAATTTTCAACTTTTTAGGGTAAAACTCGTCCCAATTTTTTAATCTAAAATTGTCTCTTTGAAATTCTAAATTTCAAAAGATTCAGCGAAAATTGACACAAGTAAAAGATTGATTGTAATGGGGTAAGTTTGAAAGATTTTTGATTTTTTTTTTCGAAGAATTTTGATTTGGAAAGGATTTTTGTTCTGCATAGGCACAGAAGTTTTTAGGATTTTTTTTGGTTTTTGAGATAAGTTCCAAGTGGAAGTTATCTTAAGTGATCTTGCTTGATTTTCTCTTATATACTAAGGGGGGTAAGGGGAATATCTGATATGTTAAATAAATTCTGTCCAAAATACACATGTTTTACATTTTCATTTGCTGTTCACTAACATTCTTTCTCGTAACCAATGAAATAAAGTAATAAAATTAAGTATAACAGATTCTTCAAGATCAGTGAGAAATCTTCCTTCTTCTTGTTTCGTTAGTAAAACGTGGCCGGAAATCCGGGTGTTTGTAGAAACATCTGGAGTTCGCGGGTGAAAATGTCGAACTGGTGCCACGGGATGTCGATGCTTCCAACGATGATGTCGTTGAACATGGTTTCCATAAAGATGTGAATCATACGGACGTTCTTCGATTTCGGCGTCGGCTTGGCGATGTCGATGACGTAGTTGAGTTCGGCTTCTTCGTCGGCGATGGTTTTGCTGTCGAAGCAGGTGTATTCGGTGTCGTTCTCGTCGTTGATTGGGATGAGAACTAAGTTCAGGGCGCGAACACAGGCAGAGAGAAGTTTTTTCAGTGTTCTTCGATGAATGTAGATACACATAGAAGTTCTATCTTGCGAATGAAATCCTGATCTTGTCTCGGAAATTTTGATGATTTGTTCTCCTTTCTTCTCGTTGGCGGAACGTAGTTCGAGATGATTTCGGATTTCGATGGTCCTTTTGAAGTCGAGGTCGTCAGCGGGGAAGATGTGCGATGTCTTGGAATGGGCGTGACGAATTTTATTTGCGAAGTTCGGTGTGAAGATTTTGGCGAAGGTGTATGCAGAATGATGTTGAGAAGCCCAGGCAGGTGGTGAGGTAGATCGATGCTTCATCCAGTGAAGGTCGCTGAGGTCGATGTTCTTCTGAGGGACAACTGGCAGAATCGTAGGGAAGAAGATTCCTTGGATCCGGCGATCCGGATTCCTGGCTTCTTGAATCTTGATCCTGTTGGTTGCGTGCTCTTGCGAAACAGTGCCATAGTCGATGGTGAGGCAAAGAAGTTCTTCACGTTGCTGAGGTTCTTCTTCTTCTTCTGACATAAAGGACGAGGAGGATGCAACGGAGTTCTTAGGCTTCGTTTTGGAAGGAAGGGGAATTTTCAAGTGAAGCTTCTTGCTGTCGTGGAACGAAGTTGAGATTCTGTAGAGTTGTTTTTTCAGATCCATGTTCATGAAGATTCCGCCGTGCTCCGGGAACATGTCGTAGAAAGGCCATGATTCGTACTGATCGACAAAAAGTAAAACTTTTTCTCTTTGATCAGCAAGAATTTGACGGGCTTTCTGTTCGAATCGTGATGTTGCTTCAAACGTCGGACAATCAGGTTCTTCATTGGAGGGCGACAACGGCCAGAAAAGTCGTTGAAGGCGTGAAGGCGGTGACAAGTCTTCTTGAAAATGGGTTCGTAGGTTGGAATAGGTGAGGTGCCGAATCTTCGTAAGTTCTTCGTAAATAAAAGCGTAGTCCAAATTTGGTGGTGCGTAGCTTCTATTTGTCAGTCTCAACGCAATTTGAACAATCTTCGTAGACTTGCTAAGATGGTCTCTTGATTGAAGTAACATGTCTCCAAAAGGTGTGTTGCATGCGAAGAAGCATTCCAATGGGCGGATGAACATGTCGTAGAAGTGCAGCGTCGAGGAAAGATTCTTCTTTTCGGCTGACAATTCGGCGGCGATGTGCTGATAATAATCGATGACGTAGGCGTTATCAGTCGAAGTGCTCTTCGTTAAAGTTGTCCAAAGTCCGTAAGGAGATATTCGAGTAAATGGTAGAAGTGCTTTCTGATCCCAATGAGTTATTTCAATCGCTTTTCTTCTGGCAGACCTCAGGCGAGCCCAGACGTAGAAGCGGTCTTCGTTGCTGATGATGTCGCCGTTGGGTCTGTCTGAAGTTATGTTGAGGGCTTCGATGGCGTTGATCGGAAGGTACGCGTAGTTCGGGATGTAGACGTCGGCTAATTTTCCAGATGGAAGAAAGTCTTCTGGCGAAATCTGTAACTCTGAAAATCTTTTGTCGACGCAAAAGGTTTCGAGTTGTTGTTCTTGAAGGGGTTTCGCTGTTTTGTAGTCGAACTTGAAGATGTCGAACTCTGTCGCGACTTCTTCGTAGAAGAACTCGTCGAGGGCGATGTCCTTAATGTAGTCCGAAAACGAGGTGAAGTTATTCTGTCCCTTGAAGAGTAGCTTCGGTCGAATCTCGGTGTACGAATATCCGTTAACGAGAGATGCTATGCCGGCCTTTTCCCAAGTTTTAGCAGAGTAAATAACGTCAGAGATGTCGATAGCGACGTCTTCCAGTTTCTTCGAATTTTGCGGTTGTTGTTGCAGTTGAACGAGTTTGGCGTTGTCCGGAGCTGGTAAGTTCATCGAATTTTCTTGCAAGTAGAGATCCGTTGTGTGGATTTTCGGTGACGAAGATAACGGTGGTAGGAAAACTGAGGTTGTGACGTCCCAATCTTCTACTTCGTTGGCTTCATCGTCCACTTTACTTTCTGGCGTCCGGATTTTCTGGGAGGGATGTTTCTTCATGTAGAATTCGAACCAATGATGAAATGATAAACAATGCTGAGGAAAAGAATATTGCCATGAGACGAAAAGTTTTTCTTGTCGAGCAGAATCGAGAGCTTGGAAGTCTTCTTGGTCCAAAAGTTGTGACGAAGAATACTCATAGTTGTTGTTCTTGGCGAAGTTGTAGATACCCATTTGTCGAATCCATGTCTGAAATCCAAAAGTTTGAGGTCCAAGATCGTAAACTTGTTGAAGGTAAGAAATGTCGATACGGTTGTCCGGAGTAAAGGGAAGTGGTTGATCATCGTAGACTAACATCGGATTCAGGTGATCACGTCCGAAGACCGATGTAAGGTACTCTTGATCGTAGGCTGTCTTCAATACTGGCATTCGTTGAAGCGGTACATCTTCTTCGAATACTTTGATGGTATTGTGAGAAATTTGATCTTGCAGTTGGATGGATTGAATGTGTACGTAGGGGACGGTGAAGTTGTCGTTGGTCAGAAGTCTGTCGTTTCTTGACACTTTGGAGAGGGTCAAACCGATGGTGGGCTCTGTTTGGTGTTTCGAAATGACGGCGTTGTAAGTCGTTGTTGATGAAATATTGGCGTTGGTTGAAGTGATGACAATTCTAACTCCACAAATTTTCTGAACGAAGAAAGGAAAATGTTTCCACTCTTGATCTTGTATTTCTTCCATGTTAATCGACGAAACGAGACGATCACCAAAACTGTCGAATTCGGAACTTGAAGTGGAGGTGGTGTAAGAACTTTGATTTCTGAATTGTAGATCGGGGTAGATACGAGGCATGATGTCTTCAGAAGATGTAAAAGCAGAGGAGATATTCTTATTCCGTGAGGTCGACAACTCCAAAACAACTTCAAAACAAAAGTTTTTCTTTTTCTTCTTTCAGCATGAAAGGGGAGAGGAGAAAAATTGTTTCTTGAATCCAACAATCGAACAAGTCGTAGTTATTCGTAGGCTGTACAAATCGAGGAAGAAGAATCTTCTGAGCTTTTCATTATTTTCGGCGTCTTCAATAATCTGGATGCTCCAAGATTGTTGAGGTGAAGTCCGGAAATGTCAACTGATGCTTCGTTTCTTGACGATCGAAAGGCAGAGAACAATGTTCGGACGGTCACTTTTTGCTTCTAAATTGTTCTTCTTCTTCTTCACGGCGTTGGTGTCGGCCAAGGACGAGTACGAGCAGTATTTTCTTCTGAACAGGAAAAAAAAAATGTCGAATGTACGGAGAAAATTTCTTCAGTGTTTATGTTAGTCGTCTTGATCGATGAGGAAAATCTTCTTGACAAGACGCTTCTTCAATCTTTTCGTAGGCGGACTTGTGTTTCAACGTAGTTCGGACTTCTTCAGGAAGAGACTCTCTCTATGCTTCTTTCTTCGGCAGGTACCACAGGAATACACACCAAGACGATTTGCTCGGAAACAAATTGATTGCAGCGGCGTTGTTTTCCTGAAGGATCTGCTAAGTGTTCTTCCAGGCGAATCCGGATAGCGGAGCAGGAGAATTTTCTGTATCTTGATTACCAGTAGAGGAAAACTTCTTCTTCTCGTTCTTATTACCGGTGCTGAGGATGCCGAAGTTAGCGATGCGGAGATCTCGTTGACGTTGATATTATCTTGTCCGTTGGAATGCTGAATTGCATTCACCTAAGTTGTCAGTGTTATTGAAGTCCGAGAGAAAAAAAAACATTTGATATCGATGAAGAATAGTTGTTTATACGACGAGCGCTGGAATCCGAATGACGATGTAGTCGGTGACATTGGGAAGAATATAACCAACATGGTGTTTGATGCTTGATGACGTCAGAGCTGGTTTCGAAAATCACGATTCGTCTCCATGTTTTTCCATTCCTTGTGAAAGTTGGTCGGAAAGTGCGCAAAATTTCTTCGTCCTTGCAATATTACGAAGTCGAGATTAGTTTCCAGGTTACGATTTTTCTTTCTTCACTTGATGATGTCACCAAATGACGACAATTTCTTCATCCGTGCAAAATGTCTAGAATGCCAATCAAACCGGAGTATCCTTTTCTTTTCTTGCATTAGAGCTCGTTTCTCCGATGAAAATTCATCCTTTTCTGTTTCTTTTCTGTGATCCAAAGTGCTTCTTGTTAATCGAAAAGCAAAAGAAAATCCATTATGCTTCTGACGATGGCTGTTTTCAGGCATCTCAAATGCTGCGACGGCTGATCTTTCTTCGTGTTTCTATATTCTAGATGAGGCCTAAAACGCTGAGTTTCTTGTCTTCTAAAATGAAAACGGGACCGTGGGTCCATTCTTCGATGTCGAACAGTCGGTGAGGAAAAGGAAAAGATTCTTCTTTCTTCACGAAAACGAAAGAGAGAAAAATATTGCTGAAGCTCAGAGAAAAGTTTTCGGGTTTCGGTGTCGGACGGTTTCTTCTTAACGTTCGAAATCTTCTGACTCGCTGATGACTGCTCGAGTTACATTATTAACGTGTTGACAGCGGAGAAGTTCTGGAACCATTCTTCTTTTTGCTTGTAAAGTTGATGATGTAAATGAAGTGTCTGATGCCGGAATCGACGATTCGAGTGTTGAGAGATGACTGTTCTTGTACTGAAAACCTTGTCGGATCTTGGGTGCAGAAATTCGCGTTGTAACGAGGAGCTTCATTTTTCTGTAGACGAGACGTTTTTCGAGGAGGAGAATAATCCACGGAGGTCATCATTAAGCCAAAAGTTTTCTTTTTCCGTGCTTCTTTCTTCAGATGGCGGCAAAATCTTCTACTTTATCACATGTATCATTTTTGATGTCGATGATGAGAACAAAGTCGACCAGAGCCTTATCTTTTTCTTTCTACCAGCATTTTGCAGTGCAGAATGACCAGCTGAGACTGAAGTCTTCAAAGACAGTATTGAAAGCTTTTCAATTGATCCTTCCACGGCTGAAGATGAGGCGGAAGACGTTGTGTATCTCGAATCTTGATAGTTGAGTAGACCAGAAGAAACATTTGAATAAAGATGCGCAAAAAAAATGTTTATGAAGTGGAGATGTGCGATGACCAGCTTCGATTTTTCCTTTTTCTCGTGTTACTTTCTCGTCGTCCAAAAAGTTGAATTTTCTCATCCAGTCCAATATTCGACAAGTCCCAAATATCCTTATTTTCCTGATCTCTTGTACTCGTCCTACATCGTTTGCATGGTTGACGGGAAGAACGTTGTCCTTGCTCCAGCTCGAATGTAGTCGCGAAGAAGAATGTTTGGTCCGGGCGAAGAATTTCTCGGCGCGCAATCCACAACTATTTTCTTTTTCTTCTTTATTAACGGAAGTTCCAAAGAATCGAAGCCATCCGAGGCTCATCCAAGAATATTTTTTCTTGTCTCTTCTTCTTCTTCCGATGACGCGCGTCAATCCTATTGAATTGTTCTTCTATGGACGATTTCGTCTTCTTCTCATCGAGCAAAAGTCCTTGCGGCACTGTTTGCATGAAACGATGTCGACGAGTTGGAAGCTCAGGAGAAAAAGTTTGACTGTGATAATTGTTCTTGGTGGAAGACTCGAAAGACGAAAAGAACTTGTTGGCAGGTTTGAATCTTCATTGCGTTGACGCGATGGCTCTCAACGATGATGAGAAAGGACTTTCGATTGAATTGTTCGGACTTTATCTTCTCGACGACTTGCTTGGAATCCGGAAATGCAGAATTTGTCTTTCCGAAGAAATTTATTCGTAGATTCCGAAAACTATTTTCGACGACGCTTTATCTCTTCTTCAGAGGCTGATGGCAGATTTTCGTTCTTCTTGACGCACGTAGCCAACTGCTCGAAGTGATCTTCTTGTTGGTGCAGACGGAAGCTCAGTACAACTCGGATACCATCAACAACATATCTACGGTCGGCGTGGTCAAATGGGGCAGCAGTATCTTTGTCTTGCGATGTAAAGAATCCTGAAGAGCGAGTGTTACGTCGGAATCTTGGTCTTCAAGTGTTGTCTCGAGCATTAATTTTCTTAACAAATCCGAATTCGTAAGATGCTGAAGCTGCGGACGATTGAGGAAAAGAAAGATACGGAACTAATTCTTCACGTCTGGTTCTCCAAGTCCAATTTTTTGAACAAATTGACGATG
>Ga0208361_1000458_pt1 | contig 11283 bp, 11 predicted proteins | sample LakMenEpi05Aug10_FD_150670 | JGI IMG/M metagenome (GOLD analysis project Ga0208361, IMG submission 150670) | Freshwater microbial communities from Lake Mendota, WI - 05AUG2010 deep hole epilimnion (SPAdes) | ecosystem: Environmental > Aquatic > Freshwater > Lake > Epilimnion/Euphotic zone ... | reverse complement strand
TTTGGAATGGATGACCGAAACTATGGCGTGGGTGCACAGATCTTGCGTTATCTGGGTGTTACCCGTTTAAAATTGCTGAGTAACAATCCCCGTAAAAGAGCCGGCTTAAAGGGGTATGGCATAGAAGTGACCGAAGTGCTTCCCATCGAAACAACCCCCAATAGTTATAATTTACGTTACCTGGAAACCAAGCGCGATAAATTGGGACATGATATTCTCACCAATCGTACGTAAAGGTTACGAAATGACCGATTGGGTTATTTGCCTTCTCTTTCTTCCCTTTCTTTGTCTTTTTCGTAAGCTTTGATAATGGCTTTTACCAGTCGGTGTCTCACCACGTCTTCTTCTGTTAGTTCGATGTGCGCAATGCCCTCAATCGACTTTAGAATACGGGTTGATTTATCAAGTCCGCTACGCATATTTCTCGGCAGATCCACCTGTGTAGGGTCGCCCGTTATGATGGCCTTCGCATTGGCACCTATGCGGGTTAGGAACATTTTTAATTGCAGGTCATTGGTATTTTGTGCTTCATCTAAAATGATGAAAGCATTATCCAGTGTTCTTCCCCGCATGTAAGCAAGCGGGGCAATCTCAATCGTACGCGTACTCATGTAGTATCCCAACTTGTCAGCAGGAATCATATCGTCCAGCGCATCATATAGCGGGCGCAGATAGGGATCAATCTTTTCCTTCAAATCGCCGGGTAGAAATCCGAGACTTTCCCCCGCTTCTACCGCCGGACGGGTTAGGATAATCTTTTTGACCAGCTTATTTTTTAGTGCTCGTACCGCTAACGCAACAGCAGTATAGGTTTTACCGGTACCTGCCGGACCAATCGCGAACACGATGTCATTCCTGTCAACGGCATGCACCATCTTCTTCTGATTCTGTGTGCGGGCACGAACCGTTTTACCGTTCGGTCCGAAAACAAGAATATCATTGGGATGGTTGTCTACAAAATTGTCAACTGTCTCGCTATCATCGCCCCCGATGATTTGCTCAAAATAATTTTCACTCAAGTGACCATTCCTTTGTAGGTACTGCACTACGAGATCTATTTTTTCACGGGCAGATTCTATTTGCTCCGGCGCACCGCTGATCTTGAGCTGCGTGCCACGAGATAAAATTTTCAGGAGGGGGAATTTTTTTCGGAGGATGTCCAGTTTGCCATTATTGACGCCGAAAAATTCAATCGGATTTACTGAGTCGAGGTTGATGATGGTATCTGTCAAGCTGCTTTTCTTTTGGATGGATGATGGGTCAATTCTATATTGACCATGTATTCCAAATTTAATTCCTAATTACTTTAATTTCCTAATTATTCTATGCACACATGTGGAAATAATATTTCCCTGTCAACTGACATCAGGCAGAACAATCCAACCCGAAAAGATGTTAGATTTTCTTTAATGCAGCGATGGTAGCAATTGGATCGGCAGATCTAAACACAGTATTGCCGGCCACCAGCACCTGGGCACCTGCACCTATGATTTCAGCTGCATTGTCGAGGGTAACCCCACCATCAATTTCTATAAGGGCTTTGGAACCGGTTTCCTCTTTGAGTTTAACCAGATCCCTGATTTTTTGTAAGGTACCTGGAATAAATTTTTGGCCACCAAATCCCGGATTTACACTCATCAGGCATACCAGATCAGCATCAGGTAAAATGTCTCTCAGCAAGGCAACAGGGGTATGCGGATTGATTGCTACACCTGCTTTCATGCCCAGGGACTTGATCTGTTGCAGATTCCTATGTAAGTGAATACATGCTTCATAATGAACGGTGAGCACATCGGCACCAGCCCGGTGAAATGCTTCGGTGAGCAGTTCAGGGTGCTGAATCATAAGGTGAACATCACAAACCTTGTTAGTGGCCTTTCGAATTTGCTCAATGACCGGTATGCCAAAGCTGATATTTGGCACAAAGCTGCCATCCATCACGTCGAGGTGGTACCAGTCAGCTTCGCTGGAATTGAGCATGTCACACTCCTGTCGGAGTTGTAAAAAATCAGCACTGAGCAGGGAGGGAGCTATCAAGGCCATGGTGCAAAATTAGTTATTTTTTTACGGGACGGCTATTATCGTTCTTTTCAATGGCAAATGCCGGCACAGACAGTGCAGGATCCAGCCTGACTGCTTGTTGAAAATGGAGGGAAGCATTGGCAGTGTCTCCCAGCCGGGCTTCTGTTTTTGCCAGCCAATAATAACCATCCGGGTAGGTACTTTTTAACTGAATGACCGTGGTAAAAATTTTCTTCGCAGCTGCGAAGTTGGCGCCATCCCATTGGAGGAAACCTTTTTCCATATAAGCTTCCAGATAATGGTAGTCATAAGTTATACAAGCATCAAAAGCCTTTACTGCCTGTTCTGTTAGTCCTTTTCTGGCAAAATAGACACCACGAATAAAAGCTGCATGCGATAGAACAGCTCTGTCTGTCCATTCATCTGAAATACTATTGACAATCAATAGTGCCGTATCATTTTTGGTTTCCGCTAATAGATTCGCTGCCCGCAACAATACTTCCGGTGAACGGTAGATGCGCAGCGAATAACGATAGGCCCGCAGTGCCGCACTCGTGTCGCCGGCTTTTTCTGCCAATTCACCCTTTCGCATCCAATAGCCAGCATTCAGACTGTCTTTTTTGATCAATGCATCCATTTGGGCCATAGCTTCTTGGAAAGCACCCAGGCTATCGAGCAATTCAATAGCATTTTCACGCAAGGGCAGACTGTCAGGATATTGATTCAACAGATCTATCTGTTGCTTTACTTCCGGCGCAATCTGTGCAGGTTTCACCAAGGGGGTAACTTTTTCTTCCTTTTCAGGTCCACAAGCCAGTATAGTCAGGAGGATACCTGCTGACAGCATTTTTTTCATATGGCAAAAATAGGCTGTATCAAAAGTTAAGGAACTTTTTTGACCATTTACTTTGGATACTTAACTAACTTTGCACCCTCATTAACAAGTCAGGTTATGATTTTACGCTCTTTCCATCGCTTTTTTGTCTTTTTTTTACTTGTTTTTACAGCCGGGGAAGCAGTAGCGCAAGGCATGCCCTCCTCCGGTGATACGCTCTTATTTGAGGGGGAGAAGCATTTTAAGCATGTTCGTCAGCTAACTTTTGGCGGTGACAATGCGGAAGCCTATTGGAGTTATGACGGATCCATGATCACCTTTCAAAGAACCAACCCGAAGGAAGGAATCAATTGCGATCAGATATTCATAGGAAAGACACCGGCACCCGGAGAAAGATTTGACTTTAAGATGTTGAGCACCGGAAAGGGACGAACTACCTGTTCCTATTTCTTACCCGATGGGAAACATATCCTATATGCGTCTACCCACCCCGGTGGTAGCGAATGTCCACCCGTTCCAGATCGCAGCAAATATGGTAACCGCTATATCTGGCCCCTCTACAACAGCTATGATATTTTTATTGCAGATCTGAATGGCAAAATCATTCGCCAGGTGACTACGGCAAAAGGATATGATGCTGAGGCTACATTATCACCCGACGGCAAGAAAATGATTTATTGTAGTGATAAAGATGGTGATCTTGATTTGTACGTAATGAACCTGAAAACAGGAAAAGAAATCAAAGTAACCAATGAGCTGGGTTATGATGGCGGCGCCTGGTTTAGTCCGGATGGGAAGAAAATCGTTTGGCGTGCCAGCCGACCCACATCACCAGAAGCCATCGCTGAGTACAAATCTTTGTTGGCGGAGGGAATGGTTGCCCCCAGCAACATGGAAGTTTTTGTTGCAGATGCAGATGGTAAAAATGCAAAGCAAATTACCCGTCTGGGTCAGGCTAATTGGGCACCTAATTTTACGCCAGATGGCAAACATATTATCTTCTGCAGTAACCATGAATATAAAAGAGGATTCCCCTTCAATATGTACCTGATTGATCTCGATGGCAACGGATTGACGAAAATAAGTCGAGACAAAGGTTTTGATGCATTCCCAATGTTCAGTCCCGATGGGAAAAAGATTTTATTCTCTTCTAACCGCAATAACGGTGGTACCAGAGATACCAATCTTTTCATTGCCGACTGGGTAGAATAAGAGAAGGTTTTTGAAGGCCGATTGCTTTCATTTGTGTAACTTCAAAAAAAAATACGCGCTATGCAAACCGGATTATTGCACCTACACAATTTATTACGCTGGATTATTTTGATCTTGTTGTTATTATCGATTTTTAAAGCGTATAGTGCTAAGAATAACCCCGCATCTGTCCCTGCAGGAAAACAGCCCATCTGGTTATTTACGCTTATATCTGCTCATATAACACTCTTGCTCGGACTTTATCAGTGGGGCTGGGGTCGATATGGATTTTTTACAACTACTTTACCCGAAGGCACCCGTGCGATGAAAGACACGTTCTACCGCTTTTACTGGTTAGAGCATCCGCTGGGTATGATCATTGCCATTCTCTGTATCACATTGGCATATAGCTTTGGTAAAAAAGCTGCTTACGCGAAAACTTTTACTTACTTCCTGGTTGCATTGATTGCGATACTGGTGAGTATACCCTGGCCTTTCCGTGAAATCATTGGAAGACCCTGGTTCCCGGGTGGTCATTGAGCTCCTCGCTTCCCCAATTCAATTACTTCGCAGTCACGGATATTTTTGCCATCAATGGTAAAGCGTACAATCGTTTTTTCCTGGTGCCAGCCCTGCTGACCCGCTGCGCCCGGGTTGATGTGTAAGTGCTCCAGTTCCCGATCGTACATGATCTTTAAAATATGCGAGTGTCCTGCTATTAATAGCTGTGGCTTTTCCCTAAGAATCAGGGCCTTCGCATTTGCATTGTAACGTGTAGGATAACCGGCAATGTGAAGCATAGTCACTTTCACTTCCTCACACAGGAAGCTGTTCGCTTCGGGAAAACGTGCCCGAACAGCTTGTCCATCTATATTTCCATAAACACCCCTGAGGGGCTTGCTGGCTGCTAATTGGTCGAGTATTTCAGGGTTTCCCACATCGCCCGCATGCCAGATTTCATCTACCGATGTGAAATGGCGTAAAACGGCATCATCGAGATAGCCATGTGTGTCAGACAAAAGCCCAATTCGTGTCATACCACTAAGTTACTGGGTTTTTCAAGGAAAGATTTTAACTTACTGTCAAATAGATATATGCGGCGAAGTAGTTTTTATTTGCTCTTCTTCTTTATCTGCACAATCAGTTGTGCCAGATTGCAAAGTCCTGCGGATATACCTGTATATCCGGCATCATCCGATCGGATGACTGGTTCTGTCTTTTTTGGCCGTGCAAATATCTTACCGCTGGCTGTTCGCGATTCTATAGCGACCATGGAGCTACTGAAGGGAAATTTCCCCCGGCATATAAATAATTGGGTGACCATACATACGACATTCACAGATCATGAGGGAAAGCGCATAAAGGCATCCTATCAGGTAACATCCGATTACCTGAGTGTTGGTACGGATGCGGATTGGTGCAGGGTACCTTTAACACCCATGGCAGCCCAGCGTATCGCTGATGCCTGGCATTGTTTTCTGCCTACCCGTAAAATGGTGGATGAAATTTATGCTGCAGCAAAAGTGAAATTAGAACCGGTTCCAATGTATGCATTTCGCGATTCCCCGGTAACTATGTACCAACATCACCTGATCATTGAAGGACAACGGAAGGGACAGAAGGGACTAATAGCCGGTATCAAAAAAGACCTGGTACTTTCACCCATTGTGATCAATCATGTGCGACCTAACAGGGAAGCCATATATGGTTGGCATCGGCTCAATGGAAAAGCAATTCAACCTCTTTATGCCGGACACGTTAATTGGTATGTGGATTATAGTCATGGGGTAAGATTGGTCAATGAGATCATTCGGGTGAACGGTAGAAAGATGCATTACCGGGAAGTTTTACAAGATACGCTCTTACGCAAGCTGCTGACGGAGGAAATGGGAACACTGATGATGCGCTATGACACGTTAGCACCCATACCGCGAAATTAATATATCTCGGTGGTGCAGTTGATGACCGATCAATAGTAAGCCGATGGCTCTTGCTGAAATGGAATAGTCGCCCACTTGCCCGATTTTATCCCAACCACTCTCAGGAATGCCCTGTAGCATAGTAGCAGCTGCCTCTCTGGAACTCCGCCATTCTCCCATCGTTTGCTCCCAGCTTACCAGATCAGTTTGTGCTGCCAACGCAAAAGCATTTTCATCAAAGGGGAGGAGCGTGTTTTTCTCGTTGCGCAGGATGCAAAGTAATCGATAGACAAATATTCGCTCTGTATCTATGATATGCTGAATAACCGCTTGGATAGTCCATTTTTCTGGTGCATATCGCTCTTGCGCCCTTGCTGCCGGAAGCCCTGAATAAAACGCAAGCAATGTTTTGCCATGTATTTGCTGGGCATCTTTTGGACAAGTGCTTCCTGCCAAACGAATATAGTTTTCAGCAAAGGAGGGATAAATCAAAGGGTGTGGTGCTGTTGACATTATTTTTTAGGTCGGGTAAAACTTTTTTGTTTACGATCATAGAGGGCATCGGCCGCTTGAATAGCCTGAAATGCATTTACGATGCCCGCTGATTTGCAAAGATCAGTCCATTGAATAAGTTGCATATTTTTTTCTGCTGCGGGCCGGCAAGTACTATCACCTTTGAAGGAAGTTACAGTACTGTTAAGCAGTTCAATGATTTCTGATGCAGTTAGGGCTGGATAACGAGATCGGATGATGGCAGCGACGCCGGAAACAATCGGGGCAGAAAAACTAGTACCATCGAGCTTGCCATAAAGATGGCCGCCGGGTTGGGTTGAATAAATTTTTACCCCTGGCGCAAACAGATCGACTATACGACCGCTGTAATTGCTGAATGATGCCGACAAGCAGGGACCAAACAACAAATCGCTGCTGGCACCGACAGTGATGAAATTTTTGGCAGGGCGATTCCATTTTTCCAGCCAGGCATGGGGAAATTTTATTTTCTCATCCAGGGAAACGCTTTCATTACCTGAGGAATGCACCAGTAATACATCATGCGCTTCTGCATAATAAACAGCGCTATCTACCCAGCGTTTTTCAGGTGAATACGATTTGCCAAAACTCATATTGATGATACTGGCGCCATTGTTCACCGCATAGCGAATGGCTAAAGCAATATCCTTATCGTATTCGTCGCCATCCGGAACAACCCGCAGAATCATCAACTTTACCGAGTCGGCAACGCCATCCATACCGATGCCATTGTCTCTGCCCGCCCCGATAACTCCTGCAACATGGGTGCCATGCAAAGCACCCTCGATATCTGACATCACATCGTTGTTACCATAGAGACTATCTGAAAAATTGAAATAATCATCACCTACCACCTGTGCCCGTATATCTGCCGGCGGGGCGCTGCGTTCCGCTGAGTCAGCCCGCATTTTTTCCAGCTCTGTTTTCAGTTCAAACATCAGCTGTTTATTGGTGACATCATTGTCTGCCTCAATGAGGCGCAGAAAAGTAAGGAATCCCAGCTTGGCATCTTTTCCAGCATGAGATGTTGGAATGAATTTCTCCAGGTCGGTGACAGAATAAACTTCTTTCTTCATTTCAGATCTGAGTAACCCATCATACTTATTCAGGGTTCGCTCTGTCATGGTAATCAAGCGCATCTGATTTTCATCATCCGGACCTCCCTGCAATTCTTCTGCCGTTTTTTTCCACCAATAGTATGCTGATTTATCCTGGGGTGACAGTAAGAGCGTATCTTTTCCAATGCCGATAAATCGGTCTTTGTACCTGTGATAAATCCTCGCTTTTTCACTCGAAGCGCGCCTCATATTCCGGCCGTCTCTTCCCCCTAAAAAATTCCAACCGTAGATATCATCGATATAGCCATTTTTATCGTCATCGATGCCGTTGCCGGGAATTTCTCCGGGGTTGCGCCAAAGATTTTTCCTCAGGTCTTCATGGGTGGTATCAACGCCCGAATCTAAAATGGCTACAATGACTGAACCCGCTTTTCTCTTCTTCTCCTGCAGAAACTGATAGGTCTTATTTAGTGAAATGCCATAAACAGTATCGGTAATCGGATCTTTCAGGTGCCAGTCATTCAGTGACTGACTTTGTGCCTGCAGCGTGGTTAAGCAGAGCAGGCCAACAGTAAATAAATCGATCCTTCTTTTGATCATGCGGGAGGGTTAGACAACAAAAATGATAAAAGCCAGTAATCCCGCAGCAAAAAAGTGCGGATTTTAAGAAAACCTTATCAAGTGGGAAGGCAGGAATTTAATCTTCATGGAGCTTAAAACTAATGCCTTGCGCCAAGGGCAATTGACTGCCCCAGTTGATGGTATTGGTCTGCCGGCGCATGTATGCTTTCCATGAATCACTGCCACTTTCTCGACCGCCACCGGTTTCTTTTTCCCCACCAAAAGCACCCCCAATTTCAGCACCACTGGTTCCAATATTTACATTGGCAATACCGCAGTCACTGCCATTCACCCCCAGGAATGTTTCTGCCTCTCTCAGGTGAAGCGTAATGATGGCTGATGATAATCCTTGTGGCACATCATTTTGAATGGTTATGGCTTCTTCCAGCTCACGGTATTTCATGATATACAAGATCGGAGCAAAGGTCTCATGTTGAACAATAGGCATCACCGGCGTCACTTCAGCCACGCAGGGCTGCACATAACAGCCGCTTTCATATCCCTTCCCTTCCAATACTTTTCCTTCTACGATAAAATTTCCACCAGCCGCTTTACACTGTTCTATGGCGTGCAGGTATTGCTCTACTGCCTGGCGGTCAATCAGCGGACCAACATGGTTCTCTGCATCCAGCGGGTCACCGATTTTAATCTGACGATAGGCACTAATTAACTGATTTTTGAAAGTGTCGTACACAGATTCGTGAATGATCAGTCTGCGCGTTGAAGTGCAACGCTGACCGGCAGTGCCGACTGCTCCAAATACACAGCCAATCAATGCCATTGACAAATCAGCGTGTTGTGAAATAATAACTGCATTATTCCCGCCCAGTTCCAGAATGGTTTTGCCTAAGCGCGCGGCTACCGTTGCTGCCAGTTCTTTACCCATACGGGTAGAACCGGTGGCTGACACCAGTGGGATGCGACCATCACGGCTGAGAAGTTCACCTACTTCCCGCCCCCCCTGTATCAGGCAGTTTACACCTTCGGGAACCCCATTGCGTTCGAATACTTCGGCAACAATTTTTTGAACAGCTATAGAGCAGAGTGGTGTTTTTTCACTTGGTTTCCAAATCGTAACATTACCGCACACCCATGCCAAAGCAGCATTCCATGACCAGACAGCCACCGGAAAATTGAAGGCAGATATAATACCAACAATCCCTAAGGGATGCCATTGTTCATACATTCTATGGGTAGGTCTTTCACTGGGCATGGTCATTCCATACAACTGACGCGATAATCCCACTGCATAGTCACAGATATCTATCATCTCCTGCACTTCGCCCCAACCTTCCTGCAGACTTTTTCCCATCTCATAGCTTACCAGCCTGCCCAGGTTTTCCTTTTGTGCGCGAAGGGCATCGCCAATTTGTCGAACAATCTCTCCGCGACGCGGTGCCGGCCAGTTTCTCCATTGCAGGAAGGCGGCTTGTGCCTGAACAACAATGGCTTCATAAGTTTTGGCGTCAGCCTCGATAACAGCGCCAATCATACGCCCATCTACTGGAGATGCGCTTGATAACTGGCGACCAGTACTGCTGATCCAGTTGGAACCGGTAGCATTGCCGGACTGTTCATTTTCAATTCCCAGTGCATGTAAAAATTGCATAGTTGAGATTTGCTGCAAAGTTCCGTAAAAAAAAGATGCAAAATCAAAAGAAGCTCGAAATCAGGACTGTCGAAGCAAGGCGGCTAAGATTGAGCAAGTTGCACCAACAGATCAAAAACATGGGAATAGCTGCTGCCAATAGGAATTTCCTTTCCCTTTACCCACAGCTTCGTTTTACTGAACTTTTCTACTTTTGCTACCGGAATGATGAACGACCGATGTACACGGATAAAATCACGTGGGGGCAGTTTTTCTGCTATATTTTTTAAGGTCATCAGGGTCAGCACCGGTGTTGGCTGTGTATAAATTTTTATATAATCATCGAGTGCTTCAATCAGGTCAATGTCTTTTAAATTGATCTTCATGATTTCATAGTTGACTTTCACAAAGATTGAGTTCAACTGCAATTCCTGCGAGCTGAGAAATTCTATGTATTCTTTTGCTTTATAACATGCTTTCAGGAAACGATCATATTCAAATGGTTTCAGCAGATAATCGACGGCATCTACATTAAAACCCTCCACTGCATAGTCTTTAAATGCGGTGGTAAATATCACCGGCGGTTTTTTGTTCAGATTTTTGTAAAACTGAACACCATTGATATCAGGCATTTGAATATCAAGGAACAACAGGTCAACCTGATTTCGGGAAAGATAGTCACTTGCTTCGTCGGTATTGGTAAAGGTTTTCTCTAGGCGCAGGAAGGATATTCGCTGGCAATACTCTGATACCAGTTGTAAAGCAAGTGGTTCGTCGTCGATGGCAATGCAGTGAATCATCCTAGTTTTATTTCAAGATGAACAATATAATGTTGTCCCCTGGTCTCACACGTCAACTCATGTTGGTTGGGATAAAGTAGTTCCAGTCGCCTTTTAACATTATTGATGCCAATGCCGGTCTTTTCCAGATCTGCACCGGTGGTGGAGACAATATAATTTTCTGTGTGGAAGCTGATTTTGTCTGCACTTGATTGTAGTAGCAGGTGAATGTAGGAAGCCTCTTTGGTACTTACGCCATATTTGAATGCATTCTCTACAAATGGTATCAGCAGGAGAGGTGCAATTTTGGCAGATTCTATATCTCCCTCTACATTGAATCGTACCGTTACCATTTCGGTAAGTCGCACCTGCTGTAACTCGATATAATTATGAATGAATTCAACCTCCTTGCTTAATGGCGCAAAATCATGCTGCGTTTCCGTGAGTATGTAGCGCATGATCTTGGAAAGTTTCATCACGGAGGGTGCCGTTTTATCACTTTTTACCACCGCCAGGGAATAAATATTATTCAGGGTATTAAAGAAGAAGTGCGGATTGATCTGAGATTTGAGAAAGGATAACTCCGTATTGAGTTTTTCATGTTCCGTCTCCTTTCTGTTTTGTTCAGTTTTAAGCCAACGTTGAATCATGGAGAAACAGGTGCCTACGGTAAACACCAGCAGGAATAGTACGGTATTATAGCGATTGGCATAAGGTCTTCTGCCCTCAGGTCCATACA
>Ga0208361_1000453_pt1 | contig 11351 bp, 10 predicted proteins | sample LakMenEpi05Aug10_FD_150670 | JGI IMG/M metagenome (GOLD analysis project Ga0208361, IMG submission 150670) | Freshwater microbial communities from Lake Mendota, WI - 05AUG2010 deep hole epilimnion (SPAdes) | ecosystem: Environmental > Aquatic > Freshwater > Lake > Epilimnion/Euphotic zone ... | reverse complement strand
CCAGCCTCAGCCACAACAGCGGCAACGACCTCTACAGCGCCGACATCGGAGCCCTGTTCCCGCTCCAGCAGGCCGCCTACCCCAAAGGCTTCCTGCTCAGCGAGGTGAGCCTCAACCGCAGCAGCGGCAATGGCTGGCTGGGGATCAAGGCCGGCATCGTGCCCCTCAACCCCAGCTTCATTGCAGCGCCGGTCTTCGACCTCTACGTCCATTCGGCGTTCAACAACACCCTCAACATCAACATCAACGGCCTGCCGATCAGCCCCTACGCCGCGCTGGGGGGAATCGTGACCGTGCAGCCCAACCCTGCGCTGACGCTGAGTTACGGCTGGTTTGATCTCAACACCACCCAGCCCCTGGCCGAATGGCTGGGCAGTCTGGCCCCCTGGGTCGAAACACCCTCGGGGACAGCCCAGATGCTGCAGGTCAACTGGGCGCCGGTGGGTTGGAGCCCAGCAACCGGCACCCCCGTGAGCGCCTGTCGCACCGCCGCCGGGGTGGTGCGACGCCGGCCCGGCTGCCGCCACCCCGTGGCGGTGCAGAACCGGCTGCCCGCCGCACTGCTGAGCTTCGGGGGTTACCAGAACGGCTCAGAGAGCAACGGGCTCTATGGCTCCGCCACCCTGCGCAGCGGCCTGCCGATCGGACTGGATGAACGCGTCTGGATCGGCGGCGCCTGGACAGCCGACACCAGCGCCACCATCACCCCAAACTTCCTGGCGGCCGGGCTGGTGGTGCAGGGCCCTCTGCCGAGCCGCCCCCTGGATCTGCTGGTGCTGGGTGCCGGCCGGGCCGGCCTCAATCCGACGGCGATCGGCAGCTGGCCCAGCCGCCATGAGGCGATGGTGGAACTGGGCTATCAGCTCCAGCTCAACGCCAACCTCAACCTGCAGCCCACGCTGCAGTGGATCCTCAACCCCAGTGCCGCCCCCCAGCCGGTGCCCTCGATCCTGGCCGCGATCCTGCAGCTGAGCCTCACCTTCTGAGCAAGGGGCCGACAGGGCCTCAGCAGCAGGCGACCAGTGGATCACTGGGGAGACGGCCGCTGGCCAGGGCCGCCAGCAGCAGCCGATGGTCGGCCTCGGTCTGATCGGCTGTGGCCACAGAGGCGGCGGCAAGGGCGGCATCGAGCCTGCGGCCGGGATCCAGGGCCTGCGCGATGGCACGCGGATCACCGCTGCGGGCATGGGCCTTGGCCAGGACCCAGGCGCACAGCTTCACCATCTGCTCCAGCCCGTCGTCATCAAGACCCTCCAGGCTCAGACCCCATTTCCAGTCGCGGAAATGGCGCATGTACACCTCGGTGCCCACGCGAGTGGTGGTCCAGCCCAGGAAGATATCGCTGGCGGTCTGCATCAGGCGCTGACCGCACACCACCCGCTGGCCGTGATGGCCATGGGGGGAAGCGCCAAGGTAGGGCTCCAGCACCGAACGGCTGGCCTGCTTGCTCTGCAGCACCAGCAGGTCATCCGGTCCGCCGGGGCCCTGCAGCAACCCGATGGTGCAGCGGGTGCCCACCGAGCCCACACCCACCGCCTTCACCGCCGCATCCAGAACTCGGTACTGGCGCATCAGATGGCGATGGTCATCGCGCAGGCTCTGGACGTAAGCCTCCAGCACCGAGCTCGCGTGGGCGAGCCACGGCTTCGGATTCTCCGGGGTGGGATCCGGGATCGCCAGGTCGCGCCAGAGGTTCGGCGGCCGCTGCCGGAAGCTCCAGAGCAGCGGCGGCTGATGGCGAAAACGCAGGCACCCATCACCATCGCGCTCGCACAGCTTGCGCAGGGCCTGGCGCGTGTCGCGCCGGTGCGCCTGCTGGCTCACCGTCTGCAGGTGCTCGCAGAAAGGGCCAGGCTCAAGCTCGGCGATGAAGCGGTCCACATCCAGCTGGAGCTTCCAGAGCTGCTGCAGCGGCAAGCTGGCGAAGCGGCGCATCGCCTTGCGGTAGGTGCGGCTGCCGCGGCGGGCCAGGCGCTCCTGCTGCTCCGGCACCAGCCCCAACTGGCGTGCCGCCAGCACCACGCTGGCCAGGAAGCGGCGCAGATCCCACTCGAACGGACCGCGCAGGGTCTCATCGAAATCGTTGAGATCGAACAGCAGCGCCCGCTCCGGCGAGGCATAGAAACCGAAGTTGAGCAGATGGGCATCGCCGCAGAGCTGCACCTCCACACCGCTGCGCGGCATCGGCGCCAGATCGGCCGCCATCACCGCCGCACCGCCGCGGAAGAAACAGAAGGGATCCGCTGCCATGCGGCCGTAGCGCACGGGCAGCAGCCAGGCGAAGCGTTCGGCATCCTGGGCCTGCAGCAGCGCGATCGGATCCGGCCGCTCGCCGAGGCCAGGCATGCACTGCCACCAGGTTGCGACCGGCGCCTCGCTGGTTGGGGGCATCACAGCCGCACGGACACCCCCACGGCTTAGCCAGGAATCGACAGCCCGCCACGACGCCAGCAGAGTGGCGCGATGGACCTGACGCGCCGCCAACGCCGCACCGCTGCCCTGGCGGCCCTGCTGGGCAACGCCCTCGAGTGGTACGACTTCGCGGTCTACGGCTACGTGGCCAGCGCCCTCGGGGCGGCCTTCTTTCCCGCCGAGGTGCCCGCCCTGCAGACCATGGCCTCCTTCGGCGTGTTCGCCGTGGGCTATCTGATGCGGCCGGTGGGCAGCCTGGTGCTGGGTCCGCTGGGGGATCTGCTGGGGCGGCGGCTGATGCTCAGCCTGAGCATTGTGATCATGGGCCTCTCGAGCCTGGCGATCGGTCTGCTGCCCACCCACGCCCAGATCGGCATCAGCGCCGGCGTGCTGCTGGTGCTGATGCGGATGCTGCAGGGCTTCTCGGTGGGCGGCGAATTCACCGGCAGCATCACCTACGCCACCGAGGCGGCCGCCAGCGGCCATGCCGGCTTCCTCTCCAGCCTGGCGATCGCCGGCGGCCTGGTGGGCTTCAGCCTCGGCTCGTTCACGGCAGCGCTGATCGGCTGGGCCGTGGGTCAGCAGGCGATGGCCGCCTGGGGATGGCGGCTGCCATTCCTGCTGGGGGCCGTGGTGGCGGTGCTGGGGCTGTGGATGCGGCGTTCGATGCCTGAAACCCTGCCGCCCGATGCCGATGCCCCGCCCCTGCGCGGCCTGCACGATCTCGGCAGCGCCATGGCCTGGCGGCTGGCCCAGGTGGGGCGGCAGTGGCGGCTGGTGCTGCGGGTGATGGGGCTGGTGAGCTTCGCCAACGTGATCTTCTATCTGGCGTTCGTGTTCCTCGTGGACTACACCGGCCAGCGGCTGGGCAACAGCGCCGCCGCCAACACGGTGGCCACCGTGCTGCAGACCATCGGCCTGCCGCTGGTGCTGCTCGGCGGCCATCTGGCGGACCGCTGGGGCCTGGTACTGGCCAACCGCTGGGGCAACATCGCCCTGCTGCTGGTGATGCCGGCGGGTCTGCTGATCGGTCAGCGAGGCACCCTTGGATCCCTGGCGCTGGCCCTGGCGGTGATGCTGCTGCCGCTCATGGCCACCATGGGCGCCCAGGGGGTTCTGGGGGTGGCGCTGCTGCCCACGCGCCAGCGCTGTGCCGTGTTCTCGATCAGCTACTCCCTGGCGATGGCCCTGTTCGCCGGCACAGCACCACTGGTCGCCACCTGGCTGCAGGAGAACCGGAACTGGCCCTGGGCCACGCCGCTCTATGTCCTTCCTTTCGGTCTCTGGGCCCTGCAGGCGGTGCGTGCCAGCCGCCGTCAGCTGACGATCCCCGTCCACCTGCCATGACCCTTTCCTTCCGCGAGCTCCAGAACCAGCTGCAGCCCGACTGGGGCTTCCAGCACGTGGGCGATGGCCCCGATGTCGACCTGCTGGTAGTGCCGTCGCTGTCGATGGACCGCCACCTGATCGAACTGGTGACAGGCGCGCATCACTACGAGGAGCGGCAGCTGTTCGCGCTGATGCGCCTGCGCGATCCCGGCGTGCGGGCCATCTACGTGACCAGCAAGCTGCTGCCCGAGCTGGTGGTGGATGCGGTGCTGGAACTGCTGCCGGGCGTGCCCACGTCCCACGCCCGCCGGCGCCTGCATCTCTTTGATGCCGACGACGCCTCCGCCCGGCCGCTCACCGAGAAGCTGCTGGAGCGCCCGGCTCTGCTGGCCCGCATCAAGGAACTGCTTCGGCCGGGGCGCAGCTACATCAGCTGCTTCGTGGTGACGGAGCTGGAGAAACGCCTCTCAGAGCTGCTGCAGGTGCCGCTGCTGGGCACCGATCCGGCCCTGGGCTGGTGGGGCAGCAAGGCCGGCAGCCGCGAGCTGTTCGCCCGCTGCGGCGTTCCCCATCCCGCCGGCAGCGCCCTTGTGCACGACCTCGACGCCCTGGCGGAGGTGACGGCCGACCTGTGGGAGGGCCAGCCGCAGCTGCGCCGCTGCGTGGTGAAGCTCAACGAAGGCCTCAGCGGTGAGGGCAATGCGCCGCTGGAACTGGAGCCGCTGCAGCTGGCGGAGCTCAGCGGCCCGCAGCGGCGGGCCCGGCTGCGGGCCGCGCTCGACACCCTGCCGATGCCGGCCCCCGACTGGCGCACGCTGCTGGCGCAGCAAGGCGCCCTGGTGGAGGCCTGGCTGGAGGGCGGCGATGCCCTCACATCGCCGAGCGTGCAGGGCACGATCCATCCGGGCGGCACGGTGGAGGTGCTCTCCACCCACGAGCAGATCCTCGGCGGACCAAGCGGGCAGACCTACCTGGGCTGTTGCTTTCCGGCCGAGGATCCCTACCGGCTGGAGCTGATGCGCCACGGCCGGGCGGTGGGCGAGGCGCTGGCGGCCGAAGGAGCGCTGGAGCGCTATGCCGTCGACTTCATCGCCCGCCGCCTCGATGGCCGCTGGGATCTGCAGGCGATCGAGGTGAACCTGCGGCAGGGGGGCACCACCCACCCCTACATGGCCCTGCGGGCGATCACCTGGGGCGCGCTCGACCAGAACAGCGGTGCCTTCCTCTCCCCCACCGGCCAGGCGCTGCACTACCGCGCCACCGACAACCTCACCGATCCACGCCTGCGTGGCCTGCTGCCGGCCGACCTGGTGGACATCGTGGCCGAGGCCGACCTTCACTACGACCCGGCGCAGCTGCGGGGCAGCGTGTTCCATCTGCTGGGCTGCCTCTCGGAATTCGGCAAGCTCGGCATGACCTGCATCGGCCGCAGCGCTGAGGAGGCCGCCGCGGTGTACGACGCCACCGCCGAGCGGCTGATCCAGCGGGCGGGCAGCCTGCAGGCCAGAGCCAGCCGCGACCAGCTGCCATGACACGCGCCCCGATCCTCGCGCTGCTGCATCGCCACCGGCGACGCCTGCTGCCTCTGGCGGCCCTGTGCCTGGTGCTGCTGCTGGGCTGGCACACGCTGCAGTGGCTCGAACCGCAGGCGATCGCCCCCAGTGATCAGCTGATCGCCCAGGCGCTGCCGCGTGAACGGGGCCCGGCCGACGCTGCCCTGAAGGAACTGCGGCGCACCTACGCCAGCAGCGCCGAACTGGAGCACACACCGATCGGTGCCGACGTCGACACCATGCGCGTCGGCCTGTTCGTGACCAACAACTACAGCATCGACATGGCAGTGCCGATGTACGCCAGTGATGGCCTGCTCTGGACCAGCTGGAGCCCGGCGCTGCAGGCCAAATTCGAGGCCGCCGGCATGGAGCCCACCCGGCTGCTGGTGTTCGTGAACAACGTGGAGGGCTGGGATAGTCGCCTGACGCCGGTGGGTGATGCACCGATGCGTCTGGCCAATGGCGACTACTACCAGCTGATCACCTACTCCACCAAGTTATCGATCGAACATCTCGGCCTTCATCATTTCCCGTTCCAGCGCATGCACCTGCCGATTGCGCTGGAGGTGAATGACGAAAGCGATCAGTTCCGCTTCGAGAAGCTGCGCCTGATTCCTGACCTCGCCGATTCCGGCGTCGGCCATGCCATTGATGTGAACGGCTTCATCACCCGCGGCTGGAGCATGGCTGAGTTCCGGCACATCTACGACAGTGATTTCGGCCTGCGCGAGGACAACAGCACGCGGCCTGCGTCGGTGTCGTACAGCCAGATCCTGTTTGATGTGTTCTATGCCCGCTCCGTGAAAGCCTCGGTGTGGTCGCTGTTCCAGCCGCTGGTGGTGGTGATGGCGATCGTGATCCTCAGCCCCTCACTCTCGAGCCGCCTCTGGGATGTGCGCATCGCCCTGCCTGCCACAGCGGTGCTGACGCTGGTGTTTCTGCAGGCCTCCTACCGCAACGTGCTGCCGCAACTGCCCTACCTCACCTTCATCGACCGCATCTACAGCCTGGCCTACGCCCTCTGCCTGGCCTGCTTCGCCCTCTACGTGTGGGCGGCCAACCGCCTCAACCACGCGATTCCCCATGGCACGGCGGAACAGCGAGCCGTGATCGAGGCCGAGATCAACCGCGTCGATCGCCGCTTCCAGATTGGCTGCCTGCTCGCCTTAAGCATCGGCTCGGTGCTCTGCTGGCTTCTGTAGCCCCTGCCAGCCCGCCATGTGTGAGGCCGCACTGGAGCGGGCCAGGGCCCGCGCCGCCGGCAGCGCCGGCTCGAGGCGATCGGAGCTGAAGGGGGGCAGGGTGCGGCTGCGCAGCCAGGCCCCCCAGCGGAACTCATGGAACGGAATCAGCGGTGCCGGGGCCACCACCCCCTCGCGCTTGAGCTTCCACACCAGGCTGCGATAGGGATCGTCCTGGGTGCCGCGCAGGCTGTGGGGCAGAGCAGCCGGCGCAAGGGGCCCGAGGCCGCGGCCGTCATAGAGGTACAGCCAGCCGCGGCTGTGCAGCTCCGCCAGCACCTGATCGCGATCACGCACCTCCAGCTGCAGGGCGACATAGCCGAAGGCCGTGGCCTCCGGATCCAGTTCCAGCAGAGCCCGCAGCCGGTGATGACGGTCCACCATCCACAGCTCGCCGCTGGCGCTGCGCACCAACGGCGTGGGCTTGCGGCGTAGGTAGCGGCGCCGCTCCTGTCGGTCGTCCTTGGCGAAATCCAGCTGGCGGCTACGGATCTCGGCCATGCCCACACACAGCTGGGTGGGCTGCAGCTCAGCCAGCGGCACCTCCAGCAAACCGCCACCATCAGCGGGGGGGGCTGGCAAGGTTTGGAACGGAGGAAGCCGCAGCGCCATCGGGCGACCCTAAATCCAGCCGGCAACCATTCCGCGTTCCCCCCCTGTCCTGTAAAGCCATCGCCGCCGGCTGCCCCACCATGCCCCCGCCACCACGCACCTGTTCAGCTGCCGCCGCTGCGGCGCTGCGGCGCCTCGGCCTGGGGCTGGCCGCTTTGACCCTGGGCCTGCAGATGCTGCTCGGCGCCGCCCTGCCTGTGGCAGCGCTGGCGGAGGCACTGGCGGAGGTACTGGCAGAGGCCCCGGCGGCAACCGCCTGCGCCCCGATCAGCGAGCGGCAGGTGGCCGCCCTGTTCGAGCGCTGGAATGAAGCCCTGGCCAGCGGCGATCCAGACCAGGTGGCCTCGCTCTACAGCGACGATGCCCTGCTGCTGCCCACCCTCTCGGCCGAGCCGCGTCGCACACATGCCGCCATCCGCGATTACTTCAGCGACTTCCTGGCCAGGGCACCCCGCGGGCGGATCGACAGCCGAATGATCCAACTGGGCTGCAACAGCGCTCTGGATGCCGGCACCTACAGCTTCCGGCTGCGGGATCCGGCCGACTCCAATGGGGCTGGCGGGGAGCAGTGGGTGAAGGCCCGCTACTCGTTCGTCTACACGTTCAGCCCCGGCGCTGGCCCTGGCGATGGCGCTGGTCCTGGCGGCTGGCGGATCCAGCACCACCACTCCTCACTGCAGCCTCCGGCCTGAGGGTGCGGGCCGCTCAGGCCGACACCGTTCAATCGGGAACCGTTCAGGCCGAAACCTGCACGCCCTTCCAGAAGGCCACCCGACCGCGGATGGCGTCGGCGGCAGGCTTGGGATCGGGGTAGAACCAGGCGGCATTGGCGTTCACTTCGCCGTTCACCACCACGTTGTAGTAGCTGGCCGTGCCCTTCCAGCCGCAGACGCTGGTGTGGCTGGAGGGCTGGAAGTGCTCCATCAGCAGGGCTTCGGCCGGGAAGTAGGCATTGCCGTCCACTGTTTCGATGTTGTCGCTGCGGGCGATCACGGCACCGTTCCAGCGGGCTTCCATGGCTACAGGGCAAAGAGTGGGTCGTCATCCTGACGGATCGACTCGGCTGCGGAGCCTGCGGCAGAGGATGGGAAGCCTTCCGCCGGATCGCAGCCATGGCACAGCCGCGCGACCACGCCACCCCCCGCTGGTTCGTGCCCGGCGATGTGGACGGCTTCCTTGGCCTGGGGCTAGACAACCTGATCCAGATCCTGCTGATCCTCTCCCTCTGCCGCGGCGTGCTGGGGTACCCGGACGCGCTTCTGTTCGGCACGATCCTGCCGGCCACCGGCATCAGCCTGATCGTGGGCAACCTCGCCTACGCCTGGCAGGCCCACCAGCTGGCGCAGCGGGAGGGCCGAAGCGACCGCACCGCCCTGCCCTACGGCATCAACACGGTGAGCCTGTTCGCCTATGTGTTCCTGGTGATGCTGCCGGTGAAGCTCACCGCCCTGAGCAACGGACTCGATGAAGCCACGGCCGTGCGCCTCTCGTGGCAGGCGGGCATGGTGGCCTGTCTGGGCTCCGGCCTGATCGAGGCCGGCGGTGCCTTCTGCGCCCAGCTGCTGCGACGCTGGCTGCCCCGAGCCGCCCTGCTCTCCACCCTGGCGGGCATCGCCCTCGGCTACATCAGCCTCGGCTTTCTGCTGCGCACCTATGCCCAGCCGGTGGTGGGCCTGACGGTGCTGGCGGTGATCCTGGTGACTTACTACGGACGCCTGAAGCTGCCGATCCCAGGCGGCCTGCTGGCCGTGCTCGTGGGCATCGCCCTGGCCTGGAGCAGCGGCCTCATCCAGATCAACGCCGGGATCTGGGCGAACGAATCGGCCCAGGTGGGGCTGCGTCTGCCCCAGCTCGAACTGGCCAGCCTCTGGCAGGCCCGCGGCCAGCTGCTGCCCTGGCTGGGGGTGATCGTGCCGATGGGGCTGTTCAACGTGCTGGGCTCGCTGCAGAACATCGAAAGCGCCGCCGCCGCCGGCGACGACTACCCGGTGCGCAGCTCCCTACTCATCAACGGCATCGGCACCATGGCCGCCGCGGCGCTGGGCTCGTGCTTCCCCACCACCCTCTACATCGGCCACCCCGGCTGGAAGGCGATGGGAGCCCGCATCGGCTACTCCTGGCTGAACGGGCTGCTGATCGGTGGCGGCTGCCTGCTGGGGGTGTTCGGCCTGGTGGGGCAGCTGGTGCCGATCGAAGCCGGCATGGCGATCGTGCTCTACATCGGGCTGGTGATGACCGCCCAGGCCTTCCAGGCCACGCCTCGCGAGCACGCACCGGCTGTGGTGCTCGGCCTGCTGCCTGGCCTTGCCAGCTGGGGCTCCATGCTGCTCAAGGCCGGGCTGCGGGCCGGTGGAGCCGGCACCGAGTCCAGCGCCTTCGGCCCGGCGCTGCTGGTGCCGCTGCAGCGGGCGGATGTCTGGGCCGCCGGCGCCTTCGCCCTGGAACAGGGGCAGATCATCACGGCGATGCTGCTCTCGGCGATGCTCGTCTACGTGATCGAGCAGCGCTTCCGCGCGGCGGCACTGATCGCCGGCCTGGCCGCCGCCGCCGCCTGGCTGGGGCTGATCAATGCCTGGCGCTTCAGCCAGGCCGACACGGTGCTCCAGCTCGGCTGGGGGGCAGGAGCCAGCTGGGCGCTGGGCTATCTGCTGATGGCACTGGTGTTCCTGCTGGCGGGGGTGGCGCAGCGTCGTCAGAAGCGGATGCCTTCGTAGATCGGCATGGTGGCGAAGCCCAGTGAGGCCGGCACCGGGTTGGGACCAGCGGGGAGGGCCTGCACCGCGAACATGTAGGTGTCGGCCTGGGAGGGGTTGTACCAGGGGCGCAGGGCCACGGTGATCGTCTGGCCGGGCTGCGGCGGCTCGGGGAAGCGCACGCTGACGCGGCGGCTGGCGGCATGGAACACCGCCTGAACGGGAATGGCCGGCCCCTCGCGGCGCGGCAGGCCGACGAAGGCTCGCGTGCGCTCGGCCATGAACGGGAACTGGGTGTCGACGCCGCGGGTCTGCTGGATCTCCAGCCCGCCCAAGGCGGCACCGGCCTCCTCCGGCAGGTTGACGGTGAAGTAGTACTCGCCGCCGCTCTGCATCACATACCAGTAGTAGTTGCGGAAGTCCACCTTCCAGGGCGGCTTGGTGAACCAGGTCTGCCCGCGCAGCTCCAGGGCCCGGGCGGCGGGCGCGAAGAGAGCGGCAGGGGGCAGCAGCGCTGCGCTGCCCGCCACGGTTGCAACCAGCGCAGCCCCTAAGGCGGACCAGCAAACAGATCCGAACCTGGATCCGAACGCGGACCCGGACTCGGACCCGCAGACGCAACGTCGATCAGCACTCCACCGAGCAACCATGCGTGTGATGCGGCTGGCAGGACGCTAGCCATGGAATTCGCACACTTCTCCCGCAGCGACGGACCTGCTGCGGGGCGATTGATAAGGTCTGAGGAAGGCGCAGCACAGGCGATGAACCGGGCGGAACTCGATGCGATCGAACTGATGCTGCGCGATCTCAACACCCGACACGACGAGATCCGCCACCGGGCCGCCTTCCGCGGCTGCACCCGCGAGCTGCTCTCACTGCAGCAGGAGCTGGTGAAGTACCTGATGTCCAAGCGCGAGGGGCTCAGCGGTCGCTGAGGCCGCCTGGATCTTCGCTACCGCCAGGGGGGTGGGGCTCAACATCCTCGGCCTTCGCCAGCCAGGCGCGCTCCCAGCGCGAGATCAGTCCTGGCAGCAGCACGATCAGGCTGACCAGCAGCAGGGCTCCAAATCCGAACTCCACCACGCCGCTCAGGAGGCGCGAGATCGGGATCCAGCGCCCTCCCAGCCAGGCCAGCGACACCATCGTTCCGGCCCACAGCACGGCCCCGGCAAAGTTGCAGATCAGGAAGCGGCGGTAGGGCATCCCCACCGCGCCGGCCATCGGTCCGGCCAGCACCCGCAGCACCGCCACGAATCGCCCCAGAAACACCGACAGGCCGGCGTGGCGCAGGAAGCGCTCGCGCCAGAGCTCCATCTGATCGGGCTGCTGACGCAGCAATCGCCCCACGCGCAGCAGCAGGCTCCAGCCCAGGCGGCGACCCACCCAGTAGCCGATATTGTCGCCCAGCACAGCACCGCTGGCGGCGGCAGCCATCACCCCCAGCAGGCTCAGCTGGCCGCTGCCGGCGGCGTAACCCCCAAGCAGGGTGACGGTTTCACCCGGCAACGGCA
>Ga0208361_1000452_pt1 | contig 11379 bp, 11 predicted proteins | sample LakMenEpi05Aug10_FD_150670 | JGI IMG/M metagenome (GOLD analysis project Ga0208361, IMG submission 150670) | Freshwater microbial communities from Lake Mendota, WI - 05AUG2010 deep hole epilimnion (SPAdes) | ecosystem: Environmental > Aquatic > Freshwater > Lake > Epilimnion/Euphotic zone ... | reverse complement strand
GCCGTGGTCGGTATAGCGGGTGGTCATGCCCGAAGGATTACTGCCATGATCGGGTTCTGTCAACCCAAAACAACCAAGCCATTCCCCGGAAGCCAGCTTGGGCAGGTATTTTTTTCTTTGTTCTTCATTGCCATACGCATAAATGGGAAACATAACGAGACTACCTTGCACACTCGCAGTGCTTCTTACACCACTGTCACCCCGCTCCAATTCCTGCATCATCAGACCATAACTGATATAATCCAATGAACCGCCACCGTACTCTACAGGTATGGTAGGACCAAAACAGCCGAGATCGCCCAGTTCTTTTACGATCTGCACGGGAAACTCTGCTTGTTGGGCATACGTTTCAATGATGGGTGAAATATGCTTTTTCACATAGTTGCGAACAGTCTCACGAATCAGCAATTGCTCTTCCGTCAGCAATCCATCTATGTTATAATAATCGGGGGACTGGAATAAATCGGTGCGGGTAGCCATATGATGAAATTGAAATGATTAATGCTGGAATGGACAGGCAAAGTTAGTAAGAAACGGGAGAAAGTGGCCGAGTGTTTAAGACATAAAAAAGCCGCAGAAAAATAGGTTCTTCCTGCGGCTTTTGAATAAAAGTTCCCAATTAGCGGTTCTCCTCTTCCGGTCCTCTCCTGCTGCCGGATTGTGCAGCCCCCTTGGCACCGGATTGTTCCTGCTCCCGGTTCATCTCATCGATATTGACAGGCCGTTCTGTGGGGTCACCCATCAGGTAACGGGTGAAATAATCTGCCATCGTCCAGAAGAAATATTCAGTCATATCGCCAAAACCATGTCGTTGGCCCGGCAGTATTTGAAAATCAAATCTTTTATTAGCACGAATCAGTGCATGGGCTACGCGGATGGTATTGGCAGGATGAACATTGTTATCAATATCACCTGTTGTAAGCATCAGTCGCCCCTTCAGGTTTTTAGCCAGTTCAGGATTTTTCTCAATGGAATAAGCAAAGCTGGTATCGCCTTTTTCGGAGATCAGCTCTTTTACGCCATGGTGTTTCTCACTCCACCAGCGGTTATAGATGGCATTGTCATGATTCCCGCTCTCAGAAACAGCTACTTTAAAGAAATCGGGATATACGAGCATAGCTGCTGTACTCATAAAGCCACCGCCGCTGTGACCATTGATACCAACCCGGTTAATATCTATAAAAGGATATTGATCGGCCAATTGCTCGGCTGTTGCTTTTTTATCTGCAAGACCATAGTCGCGCAAGTTGCCATAGCCAAAATTGTGGTACCACTTACTGCGAGAAGGGTGACCACCACGATTGCCAACGGTGATTACTACAAAACCAAGCTGTGCCAGTCTTTCCGTTTTATCCATGTTACGGCCAAAAGCTTTGTTGACGGCTTCTGTTTGTGGACCGGGATAAACATACTCAATCAGGGGATACTTTTTGGTGGAATCAAAGTCAAATGGCTTGTACATAACACCATATAAGTCGGTGATTCCATCATCGGCCTTTACCTTGAAAGGCTGCGGGAAACGATAAGGCGTTTTCTGCAAGGAACTGAAATCGGCTGTCTCCAGGTCCATGATCTTTTTGCCCTCTGTATTATACAGCACAGATTGTGGAATGGTATTAACGCGGGAAAAATTATCTATAAAAAATTGTTGGTTGTCGTTGAGGGAACTGTTGTGATCAAAGTCACCGGGATTTAATAACCGGAGTCCGCTGCCATCGAAGTTCACCCGATATAGATGCAGATAATAGGGATCTTCATTTTCTTCACGCCCATTGGCAGTGAAGTACAATACCCGCTTTTTATCATCAATACCGACAATATCTTCACAATGGAAAGCACCTTGTGTGATGCGGTTTTTTAATTGGCCGTTTTCATCATAGAGATAAAAATGTGCCCAGCCATCTCGTTCACTCCATTCTATTAATTCTTTCCCCTCATTTACCAATCCCAAGCGACGTACTTCCACATACGTATTCAGCGATTCTTTGATCAGCGGTTTGACCATGCCGGTTGCAGGATCTGCCATGCAAACATCAATGCGTTTCAGGTCACGGCTGGTGCGGGTAAAATAAAAACTTCGGGATGTACCTAACCAGTAATTCACCCGGTAATCGTCATCACGATTAGAGGCTACAGAGGGTGCACTCCAGATAGATAGGGTCTGGTCTTTGTAGGCACCGGTCGATAACACCTGATGTGACTTTTTACTCAGGTCGAACAGGGTTAATTCATCTACCGGATGATCTTTTTCCCCGGGCATAAGGTATTTATATGTCTCAATCGTAGGTCGTGGCTCTGCGATGCTATTGATCACCCAGAGGTCTTTAACTTTTCGGTTATCGGAACGAGTCATCACGAAATATTTCGAATCGGGTGACCAGTAGATTTGTGTCGGTTTTCTTTTATTCTTATTCTTCTCCTTATCGATATTGTTCTCTCCACCACCGCCGAGTGCGCTCTCACCGTGATAGGAATAATATTCTACCCCATCGGTGGTCAGGCGGTATTCAACAATGCTGGAATCTTCTTCATTCTGCAATGCCTTCAGATAATTGGACCTATCCATATAATACAGATTGAACCCCTTACCAAAAACAATGGTACTGCTGTCGGGAGAGATAGAAGCCCAAATAGGTTTACGTTTAGTCTTTTTGAAATCGGTCAACTCTGTCAGTTCCGATGTCAGCAGGTTATATTCGAAATAAAATACTTTCTTTTCAGGTGCTATCGCCGGGCCATTGCCTCTGCGCTGGGTACTGTCTTTTTTCTCCACTTCTTTTGTACTCTTAACTTCAAATCGAATGGTATTTTCATCTTTAATGAATCGCATACTGTCGAGTCCGAGGTGTTGCGCATCGAACGGATCTTTCACGATGGCAGTTATTTTGGCAGCGAGATCTGCATTGTCGAACAAAGGCTTTTTCTCGCCCTTTACCGGATCAACAATGAACCATTTTTTGCCGGCTGTGGTTTCATACATATACCAAAATCGATTGCTCTTTTTCAACCAGTGGGCATCGACAGCCGTACTGAAAATAAGTTTTTCCAGTTTCTTTGGAGAGAAACGGGCCGCCAGTGCATAATTGGCGCGGGTTATCTGATTATTTTGTGCTGAACTGATTTGTGGAGCAGATAAAACTGCGAAAAGTAAAATCCATATAAGTTGCTTCATGTGCGCATATGTTTTTCCAAATATAAGTGGAGATCTATGACCTACGTGCATTTATCGGTGAAATGGAAGGTGTATGGGGAAAAAATCCGATAGCTGTTAAACAGTGGCGGATGATTACCTTTCTGCAACATATTAGAAAAGAGTAATTTTGGCCCATGCAACCCTTTTCTACCGATTTATCCTTCGCCAGGTCTTGTGATCAACAGGATCCACTGGCAACTTATCGCGACCGATTTCATTTTCCACTGAAAGATGAAAAACCAGTCATCTATTTCTGCGGAAATTCTTTGGGACTCCAAGGAAAAGCTGTTCAGGCAGCCGTACAAACGGAATTGGATAGCTGGCGCGAACTGGCCATTGATGGCTTTCGTCGTGGACCGCATCCCTGGCTTTACTATCAGGAATACCTTACACCGGCTATGGCTCGCATTGTTGGTGCAGAGCCGCATGAGGTAACCATCATGAATACCCTCACAGTGAATCTCCACCTTTTACTGCTGAGTTTTTATCGCCCCACGGCAACCCGTAACCTGATCTTGATGGAAAAAGGGGCTTTCCCCTCCGACCAATATGCAGTAGAAACATTGGTGCGTCATTACGGTCTTTCGCCGGATGCAGTAATTGTTGAGGTGGAACCTGCTGAAGGCGAATTTTGCATCCAGCCAGATGCCCTACTTGAAAAGATTCATGAACTGGGTGACCGCCTGGCCATGGTAATGATTGGTGGTATACAATATTATACCGGACAGTTCTTTCCCATCGCTTCCATCACGGCCGCAGCTCATGCAGTCGGCGCCATAGCAGGTTTTGATCTGGCACATGCTGTTGGAAATGTTCCCTTATCACTTCATGACTGGAATGTCGATTTTGCTGCTTGGTGCACCTATAAATACCTGAATGGCGGACCAGGTGCTGTTGGTGGTTTATACGTTCATGATCGTTATGCCCGCGATACCAATCACCCCCGTTTGGGCGGCTGGTGGGGCAATGATGAGAAGACACGTTTTCGTATGGAAAAGGGATTTATTCCTAAACCGACCGCCGGTGGATGGAATATAAGTACTGCTCAAGTATTGAATATGTGTGCGTTAAAGAGCTCAATTGAAATTTTTGATGAGGTAGGGATGGATGCCATTCGCAAGAAAAGCCAGCAATTGACCGGCTATCTATCCTACCTATTGCAACAACCCGGCACCTGGGATGGCATACAAATCACGCCCGATGATCCGGAACAACGAGGCGCCCAATTATCACTTTATTTCAGGGAGAACGGTCCTACTACCTTCGAGCAGCTCACCGCTCGGAATGTGGTGGTCGATTATCGCGAACCGGGTGTGATACGAATAGCACCCGCACCACTCTATTGCAGTTTTGAAGATGTTCATACCTTTTATTCCATCGTAAAAAACAGCTGATACCATGATCGTGCATCATCCCGCTACCTATTTAGCACTCGGAGATTCTTATACCATCGGCGAAGGCGTACCCCTTCATGAAAGTTATCCTTACCAATTATTACAGTTGCTACGTAAAAGTGGGCAACACATGCATGCACCGGAAATCATTGCCAAGACCGGCTGGACAACCACAGAATTGGGAGAACACCTCATCCACACACAGGTGGAGGAGCAATACGACTGGGTGACTTTGCTCATAGGTGTGAACAATCAGTATCGCGGACTATCCGTTGCGGAATTCAGTAATGATCTCAGCTTTCTTGTTCATAAATGCATACAGCATTGTCGACAACAAGCGAAAGGCGTTTGGCTTTTATCTATACCGGACTGGACGGTAACACCATTCGCCATTGCGCAAGCGGAGCAACGTGACCGATTTGCCCTGGCAGATTTCAATGAAGTAGTTAGGAATACAGCTACAAGCATGGGCATACACCACATTGACATTACTGAACATAGCCAAAAAGTGGCTTCGGAACCGGACGGACTTTGCCCCGATGGGTTACACTATTCAGGAAAAACGCATGGATACTGGGCCAGCCTTTTAGAAGCTGGCATCTTAGCTACTGCTGAAGTGTGATTGCAATAACGATTGCATCTCCTGATGGTATGCTTTGGCAGCTTCCCGGGCGCGTTCTGCAAAATCTTCGCCGGAAGAAGCAAATTGTATCGCACGACTAACATTTACCAGCAATCCTACTTCTTTATTCAACCCTGCTGCTGAAACAGCTTCCAGACTTCCCCCCTGGGCACCAACACCGGGCACCAGGAAAAAATGATCGGGATATTGTTCCCGTATACCTCGCAGTCCTTCAGGAGACGTTGCTCCCACCACAAACATCAGGTTGCCGGGATTTCCCCAGCGTGCCACTTTTTGCATTACCTGCTGGTAAAGCTTTCCGCCGCCGGAAGCAGCTGATAACTCGAGTTGTTGAAAATCATGGCTGCCCTGATTGGATGTCAGTCCAAGTACGATGGTCCATTTATCTGCATAATCCAGAAAGGGTCGAAGACTATCTTCACCCATATAAGGTGCCACTGTCACCGCATCGAAAGGCAGCACTTCAAAAAATGTTTTTGCATACTGTGCGGAGGTATTTCCAATATCGCCTCGCTTCGCATCAGCAATGGTAAAATGGGTGTCGGGAATAATGGATACTGTTTGTTCCATCGCTTCCCAACCGGCCTTGCCCTGCGACTCATAAAAAGCAGTGTTCAGTTTATATGCCACGCAGTGGGCTGCAGTAGCTTCGACAATGGCTTTGTTGAAACGATAAACAGCATCGGGATAGCCGCGCAGGTGTGCGGGAATTTTTTCTACATCTGTATCGAGTCCTACACAGAGGTAAGATTGCTTTTCCTTGATGAGTGCAATGAGTTCAGTTCTGTTCATGTATGGTTTGCTATCAGTGATTCAATTCGTATACGCGATATCCCCAGGCATCAAGTGAAAATTGTCCGTTGGCGGGAAGGTTTTCTTCCGTTGCAGTGAATACATTCCTTGCCATACCACTTATCAGCTTATCCTTCACGTCAAAGTTTACGGCAGTGGCCGATAAGTTGACCAGTACCAGAATATGTTGATTCTCAAAACTACGTATGAATGCCAATACCTGATCGGGCAGTTGGGTAGGTAATATTCTCGCTGCAGCATCCGGACGCAGGGCTCTATTGTTTTTCCGAAGTGTGGTAAGTGTTTTATACAGGGGTGCACGTGCCAGTTGTTTGAAAACCATTGTATCTTTTTCAAAGAAAGGTATAGCTCGTAGGATGGGCTCCTCCTGTCCGCTATAAATGAGTGGCAAAGAACGACCGAGTGTATGAGTCAGCACGGCAAAAGGTGCGTGAATTGGTCCCGGCATGGTGCCATAGTCAGCTTTGTTCCAACTATTTTCATCGTGGTTGCTGGTAAAGCGCAAGCGAATGGTATTCGCAGGAAATGTACTGTCCAGTTGCTGTAAGAAGGCAACCAGGTCGGTGGGCTTCTTTTTTCCGGCAGCTATGTCGTTCATCAGGTGGAATTCTGGCCAACCATAAGTCGCATCAAATCCGGCCGTATGCAACCAGGGAGCATCTGCTTCCGCCAACATGAAGATATTTTTCATTTTCTTCAACGCCTGGATGCAGGGATTCCAGAATTCGGCAGGTACTAAGTGAGCCATATCACAGCGAAACCCATCAATATTACTTTCTCTTATCCAGAATTTCATTTGCTCAATCATGGTATCCCTCAATTCCGGATTATTGTGATTGAGTTTGCGGGTGTCTGTCCAGTCGAATTGAGAAATCGCATTCCCCGTACTATCACGCACATAAAAATCAGGGTGTTTGGTTAACCAGTAATGATCGGCACCTGAATGATTGGGCACCCAGTCCATCAGCACCTTGAAACCCTTGGCATGTGCTGCTTCCACCAGATGTTTCCAGTCTTCCAGGGTACCATATTCCGGATTGATCCCGGTGTAATCAGCCACTGCGTAATAGCTGCCCAGCGTTCCCTTCCTGTCTTTTTTGCTGATGGGTTGAATGGGCATGAACCAGAGGGTATGTACACCCATATCGTGCAGGCGATCCAGGTGCGCTTCAAAAGCACGAAAAGTCCCTTCCGGGGAATATTGGCGCACATTTACCTCGTAGACATTTCCCTGCATCATCCAGGCTGCATGACCATCGATCGTGGCAGTATCGGAATTATCTTTGGACGGTTGCTGGCAGGCAATGATCAGTAACAGCAGTGTTGCCACCCAGATTTTGGAATGTTTCAACATCAGGTAAATTTTGAATGAAAGTAATAAAGTTTATGCAAATGATGCTTTCAGTAGCGGTGTTTTGATTCTACTGTTTGGGGTCTTTTCAACAACCTGTTCAGAGTTCAGGTATGTTCCCGCAGGCCTGCGGGGAAAGATGTACCTTTAAGCCATGAAATATCTCTTGCTAAGTCTACTGCTTGTTGCCTGTCAATCGCAACCTGCGGGAGCACCCGGTGCGGATACTGCACTTGATGCCGGAAGGAATTACCTGCAAGCCAGTTTAGAAGGTGATTTTGTGGCTGCTGCCAGGTATTGCGCTCAGGATAGTGTGCTTCAACGCTCATTGCGGGAGGATGAAACGGCCTTTCGGCTGCTCGACAGAGAGGGCAGACAATTGCATCGTTCTGCTTCTATTCAGGTGCATGCCTTAGAAGAAAACAATAACCAAACAGCCCGTCTGGTCTATAGTCTTTCCTATGAACCGGAAAAAAAAGACACTTTGTATATGCAACAAATAGATAAGCGCTGGTTCATCATTTCACCTCAATAACCTTTTTTATGCTTCCCCCTATATTACTGGTTGGCTTAGGAGGTATGCTGGGTTCCATGCTTCGCTACCTCGTTGGGCAGTGGCTTCGGTCAGCAGCACTGCCTTATGGCACTTTGGTTGTCAACCTATCCGGATCGCTACTGATCGGGTTTCTCATGGCAAAATATGGACGACAGCTCATGGGTGAAGACTGGCGGATTTTTCTTGTTGCAGGTTTCTGTGGTGGATTTACCACGCTGTCGGCACTTTCCTGGGAAAGCCTGCAATTTATACAGGAAGGCAAATATGGTATTTTCGCAGGTTACGCTTTGATCACCGTATTGGGTGGTCTACTGATGGCAGCCCTTGGTTATAATATAGCAAAATAGTATGTATGAAAAAGATATCCCATGTAGTTCATCCCTGGCACGGCGTTCCTAGTGGAACGCACGCTCCGCGTGTGGTGAATGCCATTATTGAAATCCCGCAGGGGTCACGTTGTAAATATGAGATAGATAAGGCATCAGGTTTGCTCAAGCTTGATCGCGTGATTTATTCCTCTTTCTACTACCCCATTAATTATGGTTTTATTCCCCAGAGTTATGGTGGAGACAAAGACCCATTGGATATTTTGGTAATTACCACCTTACCTGTCCAACCGTTGACCTTAATGGAAGCAAAAGTAATTGGGGTAATGCAGATGGTTGATAGCGGTGAGCCCGATGACAAGATTATTGCGGTGGCAGCGAACGATCCGGGAGTAAATCATTATAACAACATCGAAGAATTGCCCCAGCATTTTTTTGATGAGCTGCGCCATTTTTTTGAGGAATACAAAAAGTTAGAGAATAAATCGGTGCTGGTAGAAGATTTTGGAGATAAGGCCAAGGCATTAGAAATTATATCTACAGCACTTACATTTTATCAAGAGACATTCATTACCGAAGAATAGCTACGCTGGTTTCAATAGTTAAAAAGCGGAGTAATAATAGTCAAATCCAATCTGCCTGAGAAGAATCTACTTGATTTTACTTCATTCGTCATGACCGATCCTATAGGGACTCGCTGCAAAACTGAAGTACCATAGGTCTTCATACTGTTTCCCAGCAGTACGAACGTGTCTTTCCGGCGCCTTCTGATAAAAAATTTTCCTATCCCATAATGCGCATACCAACCAGTATGGAATTGTACCGGTTCAACATCATTGATGCTGGTTGCATTTTGTCTATTGAAGCTGCTCGGTGTGGTAAAATTTACTCCTCCCCCGGCGTATAAAAAAAAATACCCGGGTCGCTGGTTAATCTTTTGCCTGTATTCTACATACAATGGAATTGAACGGGCAGTATACAAATCGATACCTGCTCCCACATACAAAGCTTGGCGATCATTCAACCAATGTCCGGCTGCGCCGGAAAACCGTAACCCTGCGCGAATTTGTGAAACAGCAAAAGTTGTGCTGAATTCATATTTTAGTTTCTTCCACTGAAAACTATTCTGACCTTCTGCACTCAACAATAACAGATATAAGCAACAAGTAATGAAAAATCTCCTGAACATATCAAATCTTCGCTATGGTTATTTTTCCGGCTATAGAGGCCTGGCTAGGATTGCGATAATCTATGAAATAGATGCCATCCTCAGCAACCGTCAATGCAATGCCATTAATTGTGATTACATCGTATGTTTTACTCAGTGGAATGGTTGTGAGCAATTTGAGCTCCTCAGGGCGAGTGGCATCAAATATTTTCAGACCATCATTTCCATCGCAGATAAACAACAAATTTTGATCTTTCGATAAACCGGCAGGTTCTGTCAGTAAATAGGTTCGGACAAGTCGGGGCGATAATAATTGAGAAACATTTACTACATCTAATTGGTTTGCAAAACCAGAGCAGGTATTGTTACTTCTCAGAGTAACATATGCAAAAGACTGATCGGCGATAACCGGATCGCATGCACGTGCATGGATGAAGGTGCTCATATAAGTTGGATTATCCTTATCAGTAGCATTATATATGAGCATGCCAGCCGCTGCACCAATGAATAAATTACGCTGATGAGGAAAAATAGTTTCAATATCACCCCTGTTAAGTTCAATGGTTCTAATAAATGATGGATTGGCAGGATTGGATGTATTGAATACTTTCAAATCGGAATGACTCACCGTATACAATCTGTCTTCCAGTAATCCGAAACGAGCCATCGACCCACCCACCCCATTTGAAACAGGTGCACTACGACTCATAGACATCGGACCAAAAAAAAGGGGGAACCCAAATGGGCGTTCGTCTCTTTTTACTACTGTGTCCACACGTATCCAATTGGTAATAAATTTGGCAGTATCAGCTATAAATCCATTAGAATAAATACGATGCGGAAAAACAGACTCCTGGTATTGCTGAACCTTCACATTGAGCGGATCTGTTATGTCGAGGGTTATCAGATCCGTATACAAGTCTGCATATAAAAAATTCCCACGAACTGCCATATCAACGCAACCTGGGATTTTCACAAATGCCAGGTTCTTTGGATTTGCGGGATTGGAAAAATCTATCACATGAATTCCACGATCTATCTCATTCAGAAATACATAATTCCCTTTAACGAAGATTTTTCCGGGATTACTGATTTGAATTGCCGGAGAACTTCCAATAGCCCCTTTTACTTCAGCTTTTGTAGAGTATACAGGTCGATAAATGGTATAGCGCTCAGTCACCTTGTCTTTAAGGCAGGCTATTTGGGTTGAACCAATGAAAGAAAGTACTACCATTATCCGAAAGGCGCTGATTCTCATAACGAAATGATTTTTCTATGCATTAGAATAGCAACACCCAAAATTTGCTGCATCCTAACTGTTAAAAATATATGAAATAGTAGACGGAAATATACTGGGATTGGTTTTGCAAACAATTGTCAGATTTTAGGATACCAAATTGATCGGGGGCAGAAGAAAAATCAAAATATTACCTAATTATATAGATTTTGGCTTTAATCAAATAACAGTATATTTGCCAAAATTTTTCGGAATGGAAAGCAATGCGAGCACAACCAAATCCTGGGTTTATTTTACCATCTGGTTTGTTATTCTGATCGGACTGTTTATGTTCTATCGTCAGTACTTTTGGCTGGCGCTGCCAGGTGTGATTACCTACTCTGCCAAAGGACTCCGTCTGTTTTAAATAGGTCTACACCCTATTACTGATATCGCCTGATCAATCGGAGCGTATGGGTTCGGTGTCCGGTATCGCGGTTAATAATACCCCATTGGTCAATATCATCAACCCTTACTTTTCCGGAAGCGTGCATGATCTCCCGACTGTTCAGTAATAGACCTACATGGGTGATTTTTCCTTCTTCGCTTTCAAAAAAAGCTAGGTCACCACATTGAGCTTCCTCTAAAAAACCAACCATTTCTCCCTCCAATGCCTGCAGTGAAGCATCTCGAGGAATGCGCTTGCCAAAGAATCGATA
>Ga0208361_1000449_pt1 | contig 11463 bp, 10 predicted proteins | sample LakMenEpi05Aug10_FD_150670 | JGI IMG/M metagenome (GOLD analysis project Ga0208361, IMG submission 150670) | Freshwater microbial communities from Lake Mendota, WI - 05AUG2010 deep hole epilimnion (SPAdes) | ecosystem: Environmental > Aquatic > Freshwater > Lake > Epilimnion/Euphotic zone ... | reverse complement strand
TTGCCACGCGATATTGGCACTGCCGTTAATTGCAGCCGACACATTGTCAGGATGGCCTTCCATTTGATTGGCGATATTCAACATATCTTCATGTGACATGCGTTCGTTACCACCAAGAACCAAGGCGCGAGCAAGAGCTAACCCACCAACAATTGCTGCAGCAGATGAACCAAGGCCACGACCATGAGGAATGACATTTAATTGACGCAACGCAATTCCGCGGGGACGTCCACCTAAGAAATCAAAACCTTTGTACATTGCCTTAATGATTAAATTCTTATCAGTAGTTGGAACTGAATCTGCACCTTCTCCGGTGACATCAATATCAACACCTGGTTCATCCATAACTTGAGCCATGTAACGATCATGCATATTCAGCGCTAAACCAAGACAATCAAAGCCTGGGCCCAAGTTGGCACTTGTAGCAGGAACCTGCACCTGCATCGGTTGTGCTTTAAAAGTTGGTTTCATTTTAAGCAAGCCCCAAAGCTTTAGCTGCGATCTTTGCATTTACTGGAACAACAACTGGCTTCTTTGCTGCATCCAGTGCATATGGAATGTCTTTTAGACCATGACCTGTAACAGTTATAACAATTGTCTTGTCCTTAGGTAACTTGCCCGCCTTCTTATATTTGATCAAGCCAGCCAGACCTGCAGCCGATGATGGCTCTACAAAGATTCCCTCTTTAGCTGCAATTAAGCGATAAGCAGCCAAGATTTCGCGATCAGTTACTGAATCAATTACTCCACCTGACACATCGCGAGCTTCGACTGCTTGTTGCCAAGATGCTGGATTTCCGATGCGAATCGCAGTTGCGATTGTTTCTGGGTTCTTTACAACTTTGCCCTTAACAATTGGTGCCGCACCTGCAGCTTGGAAGCCGTACATCATCGGTAGCTTTGTTGTAAGCCCATCCTTGTTGTACTCCTTGTAACCCTTCCAGTATGCAGTGATGTTTCCAGCGTTTCCAACGGGAAGTGCGTGAATATCTGGCGCATCGCCCAACATATCTACAACTTCAAAACTTGCAGTCTTCTGGCCTTCAATACGAAATGGGTTAACCGAGTTAACTAGTGCAACTGGATAATTTTCTGAAAGTTCTTTAGCAAGAGTTAAGCAATCATCAAAGTTTCCATTTACTTGCAAAATTGTTGAATCGTGAATAACTGCCTGTGCAAGCTTTCCCATGGCGATTTTGCCTTTAGGAATCAGAACCGCTGGACGCATTCCTGCTTTGACTGCATATGCTGCGGCAGATGCAGAAGTATTTCCCGTTGATGCACAGATAACCGCTTTGGCTCCATCTTCGGCCGCCTTTGAAATCGCCATTGTCATGCCGCGATCTTTAAATGAACCAGTTGGATTTAGACCTTCGTACTTGATCCACACATTGTTGCCAAGAAGTTCTGAAAGATTGCATGCATAAATAAGTGGAGTACCACCTTCGCGCAAAGAAACAATCGGAGTCTTTGCACTTACCGGAAGGCGGTGACGGTATTCCTCAATAACTCCGCGCCATTGATGTGCGCCAGCTGATTTCGCAGACTTTCTTGGAAAGATTGCCATCAACTCTGTGCTCCTTCAACGCGAATAACGCTTTCAACTTTGCTGACAATGTCCATCTTCCGTAATTTTTCAACGCAGGCATCTAGCGCGTCTTCTGACGCTGCGTGAGTAACAACTACTAATTCTGCATCTGCACCTAAACCGGCTTGACGAACTGTTTGAATGGAAACATTTTCGCTGGCAAAAGTTTGAGCTATTGATGCCAAAACACCTGATTTATCGGCAACATGCAAGCGGACAAAGAACTGTGATTTAACCGCTCCAATTGGTGCAATATCTAAGTCCGCGTAATCTGATTCACCATAACCAACGGTTGAATATGCAGCGTGGCGGGCAACAGCCACAAGATCTCCCAAGATTGCTGATGCAGTTGGCGCACCACCTGCACCACGTCCGTAAAACATCAGCTGACCAGCAGCTTCGGCCTCAACATAAACTGCGTTAAAAGCATTTCGAACTGATGCCAATGGGTGCGATAAAGGCAAGATCACTGGATGAACACGAACTGAAATTTCATCTTTAACGGTTAATTCAGCGATTGCAAGCAACTTGATAACGCTGTTCATTGATTTTGCAGCCGCAACATCATCAGTTGAAATCTTCGTTATACCTTCGCAGTAAACCTCATCGATTACGACAGTACTGTGAAAAGCAAGGCTGGCAAGCAAGGCTGCTTTCGCAGCAGCATCATGGCCTTCGATATCTGCAGTTGGATCAGCTTCGGCGTAGCCAAGGGCTTGAGCTTCCTTTAGAACTTCATCAAAGGCGCGACCTTCTTCATGCATCTTTGTAAGGATGTAATTAGTAGTTCCGTTAACGATTCCCATTACTCGGGTGATTTGATCGCCCGCAAGTGATTCACGCATCGAACGAATAATTGGGATAGCACCTGCAACGGCTGCTTCGTAATAAAGATCTACATGGGCGGCATCTGCGGCATTAAATAGTTCGTGACCATGAGTTGCAAGCAAGGCTTTGTTGGCGGTGATTACTGATTTACCATTTTTAATTGCTTCCAGAATTAATGTTCTAGCGGGCTCGATTCCACCCATTACTTCAATAACAATATTGATACTTGGATCAGAAACAATTGATTGCAGATTTGTTGTGATCAGCGCTGGATCTACACCTTCACGTGCACCAGCAGTACGTACTCCAACTTTAGATAGTTTGAGTACCGCCCCTGAGCGCTCTGATAACTCTTGTTCATCATCTTGGAGCAGGCGGGCAACTTGGCTGCCCACGACGCCGCAGCCGAGCATGCCAATAGATAGTTGTTTTGCCCCCGAGTTCATGGGGTCATTCTTTCACAGATGCTTTGATCGGCGTTAAATATCGAGCATCCGAAGATCATCTTCGGTCTCTCGGCGCACAATTACCCGAGCTTTTCCATCATTTACTGCAACAACAGGAGGACGAGGAACATGGTTGTAGTTGCTCGCCATACTGCGTCCATATGCACCGGTTGCAGGGACTGCTAATAAATCCCCCGGAACAATGTCACCAGGTAAATCAATTTCTCGGATGACAATATCTCCGGTTTCACAATGCTTTCCAACCAAGCGGCTGGAAACGTTTTGTGCGGTGCTGGTGCGATTAGCTAAAACGGTTGTGTAAACCGCGCCATATAAAGAAGGTCGAATGTTGTCGCTCATTCCGCCGTCAACGGAAACATAACGACGATGCGTGCCGTTTTCTAGAGTTACATCTTTAACTGTGCCAACTTCATACAAGGTAAACATTGTTGGCCCAACAATTGCACGTCCTGGTTCAATTGAAATAGTTGGAACTTTTAAGGAATGCAGTTGGCAATTCTTTATTACCGCTGCAGACAAAGCTTTCATTGCATCTGCTGGAATCACTGTCGCATCACCTGGCAAGTAAGCAATACCGTAGCCACCGCCCAGGTCTAATTCAGGTAATTCACTCTTGAATTCATCTCGGTACTTTGCTAGCAGACCAATCAAGCGCTCTGCTGATAGTTCAAAGGATTCATAACCAAAAATTTGAGAACCAATGTGTGCATGAAATCCACGAAGCTCAAGTGATGTGTGTGATCGCACAGCATTGATTGCATCCCACGCTGAACCGCTAGCAATTGAAAAGCCAAACTTCACATCTTCATGCGCCGTCGCAATTGATTCGTGGGTGTGGGCTTCAATCCCTGGGGTCAAACGCAATAGAACGTGTTGAACTTTGTTGGCTTTTGTGGCAGCGGCAGCAACTCTTTCAATTTCATATAGTGAATCGAGAACAATTGTTCCGACACCACATGCCACTGCTTTTTCGATCTCGGCTACCGACTTGTTGTTTCCGTGTAATTCAATCTTTGCTGGGTCGATTCCGCCGGCAAGTGCGACACTTAGTTCACCGCCGGTGCAAACATCAATACCGATTCCAATATCTTTAATCCAGCGAGCTACTTCGGTGCAAATAAAGGCTTTAGCTGCGTAATACACCGTGCCTGCGTCGTCTCCGAAAGAGTTTTTAAGGGCAGTGTTCCACTCTGTCGCTCGTGCGTAAAAATCAGCTTGGTCAATAAAAAATGTTGGTGTACCAAATTCTTTTGCTAACTCTTTTGCAGTAATTCCTGCGATCGAAATTTCTGTTCCGGTTTGAACGGATGAAGACCACATGGGTTACATCCTCTCTGGGGCGCTAACACCCAATAGCTCAAGACCATTGCTGATGACCTGCTTTGTTGCAGTACACAGTAATAGACGCGCAATGTGCAGCGCAGTTAATTGTTCATCCCCCATCGGCAAAACGCGGCAGTCATTGTAGAAGCCGTGATACGTCCCAGCTAATTCTTCGAGGTAACGCGCAATTCTGTGTGGCTCGCGAAATTCTGCGGCACTGGCGACAATACGTGGAAATTCAGCCAAAGCGCCTAGCAACTCATTCTCACGATCATGTGAAAGCTGAGCTGGATCAAAATCTTTGAGTTCTAGCGAAGCACCCAGCTCTTGTGCGTTACGAAGCACTGCAGCAATACGTGCGTGCGCATATTGGACGTAGTACACCGGATTCTCATTTGTGTTTCGCTTTAGAATATCTAGATCCATCACCATTGGTGTATCAACTGGATAGCGAATTAAGGTATATCGCGCAGCATCAACGCCAACTTTTTCAACCAACTCTTCCAATGTGATGATCGTTCCAGCGCGCTTAGATAGTTTGACCTCTTCGCCGCCTTCCATAATCTTTACCAACTGACCAATTAATACATGAATGTTGTATTCAGGATCGTCTCCAGCACACGCTGCCGTTGCCTTCAAACGACCGATGTACCCATGGTGATCAGCGCCCAACATGTAAATACAAATATCAAAACCACGTTCACGCTTGTTGATGTAATACGCGGTATCTGATGAAAAATAAGTAAGAGACCCATCACTCTTGGTCATCACGCGGTCTTTATCATCGCCAAAATCAGTTGTTCGAAGCCATACTGCGCCATCTACTTCGAAAACATGGCCCTGTGCGCGCAGTTTTTCCATGCCATGTTCAACTGCGCCTTGATCATGTAAAGAACGCTCTGAAAACCACACATCAAAGTGAGTGTTGAAAGTATCTAAAACTCGTTGCTGATCCTTTAGCTGTAATTGATATGCAGCTTCTCTAAAGGCAATAAGACGTTGATCGGCGGGTAAATCTTTAATTCCTGCATTCTGTGCTACAACTTGGACCGCTAAATCCTTAATGTATTCACCCTGGTATCCATTTTCAGGAACTGAATTTCCCAATGCAACTGCTTCGACAGATTGGCCAAAGTAATCCATCTGATTTCCACGATCGTTGATATAAAATTCGCGAGTTACTTGCGCACCTGCTGCAGTTAAAACGCGACCCAATGCATCACCCACTGCTGCCCAACGAGTATGTCCAAGGTGCAAAGGACCTGTTGGGTTAGCGCTAATAAATTCCAGATTGATTTTTATGCCAGCGAGCGCGTTACCTTTTCCGTAATCCTTTGTTGCTTTCAGAATCGTTTCTACCAATGCAGCTTGGCTTGCACGGTTCAAAGTGATGTTAATAAATCCGGGGCCAGCAATATCAACTTTAGAAATTCCATCAACACCATCTAATTGGTCAGCAATAATCTGTGCGACCTCGCGGGGATTCATCCCTGCCGGCTTTGCTAACTGCAACGCGATTGAAGATGCATAGTCGCCATGGGTTCGGTCCTTTGGGCGCTCTAGCTTGATCGACTCAGGGGCTGCGCCCTTGAGCGAGCCTGATTCCAGCGCACGGGCAATTGCGGCCTTAAGCGCGGCTTCTAGCTGTTCGACCTGTGTGGACATTGGCCAAGGTTATCGCGCACCCGCAAAGGCGTTACCGAATCGTTAGGTAAAGCGGTGAGATTTCTGGGTAAATCTAGTGACCTTTTCCCGCTTTCGGACTACTTTTTACACACGTATTTGCCCTCCACATCTGGTCGAAATCGTTCGGCCAGGGGCAAAACACCTTTGAAAGGTTCGATATATGAAGAAGCTTCGTTACGCGCTTACAGCACTTGTTGCTGTATTCGCACTCGTACTAACAGGTTGCTCAAGCTCATCAGATTCAGCTGGCGATGGTTTCGTCGGTGTGATTCTTCCTGATGCAGCTTCATCAAACCGTTGGGAAACTGCTGACCGCGGATTCCTACAAGCGGCATTTGATGCAGCCGGAGTTAAGGTTGATATTCAAAACGCAAACGGTGACAAGGAACAATTCGCAACAATTGCAGACCAGATGCTTACAGCTGGCGCAAAGGTTCTAATCCTTGTAAACCTAGATTCAGATTCAGCTAAGGCTGTTCAGGACAAGGCTGCAGCACAGGGTGTAAAGACAATCGACTACGACCGTCTAACACTTAATGGTTCAGCTTCATACTACGTTTCATTCGATAACGAAGCAGTTGGTCGTCTACAGGGTGAAGGTATCAAGGCATGTCTTGATGCAGCAGGAAAGACAAATGCACGTATCGTTTACTTGAACGGTTCACCAACTGACAACAACGCAACACTATTCAAGGCTGGTTACGATTCAATTCTTCGTCCTTTGATTGATTCAAAGAACTACACACTTGTTGATGACCAAGCTGTCCCAGACTGGGATAACGCAAAGGGTGGCGTAATTTTCGAACAGCAGCTAACAAAGGCTGGCGGAAAGCTTGATGCAGTTGTTTCAGCTAACGAAGGTCTTGGACTTGCAGCTGTAGCAGTTCTAAAGAAGAACAAGCTAAACGGCAAGGTCTGTGTATCTGGTCAGGATGCAACTGTTGATGGATTGCGCGCAATCTTGACAGGCGACCTATCAAACACTGTTTACAAGGCGATCAAGGCTGAAGCAGAAGCTGCAGCAACACTTGCAATCGCACTTCTAAAGGGTGAAGAAGCAACAACAGCAACTGGATCAGTAAACAACGGTTCAATTGATGTTCCTTCAGTTCTATTGGTTCCAACTGGTATCACAAAGGCAAACGTCAAGGACGTTATTGCTGATGGATTCCAGACTCGCGAAGCAGTTTGCGAAGGAATCGAAGAGCTCTGCACAGCTAACGGAATCTAATTTCCGGTAGTTAAAGCAGGAAAAGATATGGGTTGCGGCTCGGAGGTTTCTCCGGGCCGCAACTTCTTTACTTGGAAATCAAAAAGAGAACCAATCGTTAGCTAAAAAATTGGAGAGTTCATGACAACACCGCTTCTGTCCTTACGAGGAGTTAATAAATCCTTTGGACCCGTTCATGTACTTAAGGATGTCAACTTTGATGTTCATGCTGGCCGGGTAACCGCACTTGTTGGTGATAACGGTGCCGGTAAGAGCACGCTCATCAAGTGCATCGCAGGTATTTACACTCCTGAAGCTGGCGAATTCCTATTTGAAGGAAATAAAGTTTCAATTGGCGGTCCTCGTGATGCGACCGCACTTGGAATCGAAATTGTGTACCAAGATCTTGCGCTGTGCGATAACTTGGACATTGTCCACAACATGTTTTTGGGTCGCGAACAAAAGCGCGGACCTGTCTTAAATGAAACTTCAATGGAAGCACTCGCCCGCAAAACTTTGGATGGCTTGAGTGTGCGCACAGTTAAATCAATTCGACAAACTGTTTCATCCCTATCTGGTGGACAACGTCAGACCGTTGCAATTGCCCGCGCAGTTCTGTGGAATAGCAAGGTAGTAATTCTTGATGAGCCAACCGCAGCTCTTGGTGTTGCTCAAACCGAACAGGTGTTAAATCTTGTCCGTCGCCTGGCAGACAATGGCTTAGCGGTTGTTTTGATCAGCCACAACCTAAATGACGTGTTCGAAGTTGCCGACAACATCGCAGCTTTGTATTTAGGAAATATGGCTGCACAAGTAAATAAAAATGAGGTTATCCCTCGACAAGTTATTGAGCTAATTACCACCGGAAAATCTGCTGGAGTGGATGCTCCATCTGCAAATTCAGGAGCCACCAAATGAGCATGAATAATGAAGTGGAAATGCCAACAATCAAAGGTGCTATAGCTGACTATTGGGCACGCGTAAAAGCTGGCGATATCGGTTCTTTGCCGGCTGTTCTGGGCTTAGTTGTTCTGTGCCTAGTCTTTGGTTCGCTATCCAATGTGTTCTTAACACCAGGAAACTTTGCCAACTTAATTACCCAAGCAGCTGCAGTAATTGTTATCGCTATGGGTCTGGTCTTTGTTCTTTTGTTAGGCGAGATTGATTTATCTGCTGGCTATACCGCCGGTGTGACAGGAGCAGTGCTCGTTATTTTGATTACAAATGAAGGACAGCCTTGGTATGTCGCGTTGATTGCAAGTATTGCAGTCGGCGTATTCCTTGGTTTCATTTTAGGTTCACTAGTTGCCCGGCTTGGTATTCCATCCTTCGTGGTTACCTTGGCAGCTTTCTTAGCTTTTCAGGGAATTCTGCTGTTGTTGGCTGGTGAAGGTGGAACTATCCGTGTAGAAGATCCAACAGTCTTGGCGGTGCAAAATTCCAACATGTCGCCAACAATAAGTTGGATTTTCTTCCTTGTAGTTGCAGTGGCATATGTGTTGTCGGGTCTGGCATCAATGAATTCGCGCCGCAAAGCTGGCTTAAAGACCGAACTTAAGAAGTTATGGATTATCAAGACCGTCGGGCTTTTGTTGATTACTGGTTTGGCAGTTTTTGCGCTAAATCTGGAACGAAGCAATAATCCAGATCTCGTAAGTCTTAAGGGAATTCCATATGTTGTTCCAGTTATTTTGTTGTTACTTGTCATTGGAACATTTGTTTTAGGTCGCACCGCATTTGGTCGCCACATCTATGCAGTCGGTGGAAATGCCGAAGCTGCGCGCCGCGCAGGTATTGATGTAAAGCGAATCCGAATCTATGCCTTCATGATTTGTTCTGGTTTAGCAGCTATTGCTGGATTGATCTTTGCTTCACGTCAAAACTCGATTTCACCAACTACAGGTGGAAGCTCAACGCTTTTGTACGCAGTAGGTGCGGCAGTTATTGGTGGAACCTCACTCTTTGGCGGCAAAGGAAAGATGCGCGATGCAATCCTTGGCGGCCTTGTAGTTGCTGTTATTGATAACGGCATGGGGCTTTTGGGTTATGCAGCAGGTATCAAGTTCATTGTTACCGGACTTGTATTGCTGATCTCTGCAGGAGTTGATGCGATCTCACGCCGCGGAGCCAACGCTACTTAGCTGGTTAGACCCATCAAGTGCTCTAGCGCTAGTTGATCAACGGCTTCATAGCCGTACCCGCGCTTGCCCGCAGCTTCAACATCAAATGAATCCTTCGCAAGATCCTTCCACGTTTCACCTGCAGCAAGAGTTGGCTCAGCAAGACCAGGAATGTTTGACTCCTTCATTGCAGCGATCACTCGTGAATCTGCGCGGAAGGCTGCTGTGCGTTCTTTAAGTGCAAGGTATGTGCGCATGTTTGCTGTTGCAGATTCCCAGACTCCCTTATCGCTTTCAGTACGTGCTGGCTTGTAATCAAAATGCTTTGGTCCGCTGTAGTTATAGCGCTCGAGCAGATCTACCAAGAAGAATGCAGATTTCAAATCTCCATGACCGAAAACTAAATCTTGATCAAACTTTGGACCATGTTGTCCGTTTAGATCGATGTGGAACAACTTCTTATGCCACAAAGCTTGTGCAATTCCATGCACAAAGTTAAGTCCCGCCATTTGTTCATGGCCAACTTCAGGATTGAGTCCTACAAGCTCTGGGCGATCCAACGAGTTAATGAAAGCAAGTGCGTGACCAATTGTCGGTAAGAAGATGTCTCCACGTGGCTCATTTGGCTTTGGTTCAATTGCAAACTTAATGTCATAACCGTTATCAGTTACGAACTCTCCAAGGGTATTAAAAGCTTCGCGGAAACGATCCAATGCGATGTAGGCATCCTTTGCGCCATCTGATTCAGCACCTTCGCGGCCTCCCCAACACACATATGTGGTGGCGCCAAGTTCTACAGCAAGTTCAATATTTTTCATGACCTTGCGAATTGCATAGCGACGGATGTCTTTATCGTTAGATGTAAATGCGCCATCTTTAAAGACTGGGTGCGTAAATAAATTTGTTGTCGCCATTGGAACTTTCATGCCAGTTTCAGCCAACGCCTTCTTGAAACGATCAATATGTCCACGTCGTGCACTTTCATCACTTCCAAATGGGATCAGATCATCATCATGGAAGGTCACGCCATAGGCACCGCGTGCTGCAAGCTCGTTAACAGTTCGAACTGGATCGAGCGCATCACGTGTGGCATCACCAAAGGGATCGCGTGCCTGCCAACCAACAGTCCAAAGACCGAAGGTGAACTTGTCTGCAGGGGTTGGATTAAGTGACATTGCGCGTGAACCTCTCGCTCTAGGAAGGCCCAGGGGGCCGTTTTGGAACATTGCTAACTTACCTCTAATCTTGTCCCCTATCCATACTTAGGCGGTAACGCTTTGGTAAGGGTTTGCGGGAGTGGTGAAATGGCAGACACGCAGGTCTTAGGAACCTGTGTCTTCGGACGTGCGGGTTCAAGTCCCGCCTCCCGCACACTAGTTTTTAAATAATAGTTACCAATTCAAAGTTAGAGTTCAGCTATGGCAAAGAAGTCACCAGCCAAAATCAAAAAAGAAGCCGCTGAAATAAAGCGTGCCGCTGCTGCTCGCCGTGAAGAGAAAAAAATGCAAAGGCTAAATTCCCAATCAGAAATCCATCAAACAAGCAGTGATGTGGACTTGGATTACTACGCATCAGTTGATCAGGTCTGGCGTGAATTAGGGCTGGCAGGTCCTGCCAGACGAGCACTTATTGATGACGGCTTATTCAAACTGTCAGATCTGCGCAAAACCTCATTAGCAGCGGTTAAAGAGCTACATGGCATGGGGCCAAATGCGATTCGCATTTTGACTGTAGAAATGAAAAAGGCTGATCTGTCCTTTAGAAAGTAATCAGAAAAAAAATTACTTAAAATATTAGTTGCTAAAGGCGTAAGCAATTAATGCAATACCAGCTACTGCCATTAGCGCTTTAACTTCACGTCGTCCAAGAATTGAAACCATTGATGGCACAAATGTTGCACCAAGAATTGCTGCTCCTGGGCCAAAAATTAGCAAGCTGCGGGAGATGATGTCTGGCTCTCCCCATTGGTAGCGCAGATTAATCAGACCACAAGCAAAGAGCATGTAGCCACCCATGCGGTAGTTATTGATCCAGTACTTATCCAACTTTTCTGACTTTACTTTATCTTTATCCGCTGCGCTCATGTGAATAGTCTATGAAAGCAAACAGGAGTGCCGCTTTCGCGACACTCCTGTTTTAAGGATTCTTAGTTAAAAGAAACCACTAATCAAAGATTAGTGATCGTCCTTCATTCCTTCTGCGATTGACTTCATACGTGCAATCTTCAGGATTGTTAGACCG
>Ga0208361_1000448_pt1 | contig 11500 bp, 19 predicted proteins | sample LakMenEpi05Aug10_FD_150670 | JGI IMG/M metagenome (GOLD analysis project Ga0208361, IMG submission 150670) | Freshwater microbial communities from Lake Mendota, WI - 05AUG2010 deep hole epilimnion (SPAdes) | ecosystem: Environmental > Aquatic > Freshwater > Lake > Epilimnion/Euphotic zone ... | reverse complement strand
GCTTCCATCACACTCTCTGCTTGTACGCCAGGGTCCCATTTGTGCTGACAGCGGCATTTAGCAAAGTTACCATTATCAAAAACCCAAGTACGCGGAAACTCTCTGCAATTAGGGCATTGATCCCATCCAGCTGTGGATTTAAGCGGTTCGTACCATTCGCCACAGCAGTCTTCCCACCTGTAGGTTTCAGTTATTGCATGAGCAGTAGGGGTTGAATGTAGGTCAGTCATTTGGTTGGTTTTCATTGCTTATAGGAACGTTTACGATCCATCCGAACTTTATTGAGAAGAAACCAAAGATCAAAAAAATGGCTCGAACATCTTCATCAATCGGACTTTGCAGCTTGCGCAATCTAAACCGTACTGGCTTATTGTTATCCATCCAACAGTCTGAAAGGTCAACGCGAAGCAGCGTCCGCTTTGTCTCATGCTCGATAAGATTTATCACGCCTTCACCTCCCCGGTTTGGGGAATGGTAACAAGGCCAGTAGGCGCAAGCCCACGAGCTATGATGCCTATGACTCGCAGCACAGAAAGATCCAATTCTTCCTGGGGCCCATTATTGTCGAAATAAATATCAGCATCACCTACTACAAGCTCCATTGAATATGCGCTTTCCGGTGGCCTGCGCTTTGAGGCGTCAACCCAGATAACGTGATCAAACAACCCAGCCTCGCGGCAGGCGTTAAATTCATCCCGTTTTCGCATCCCATCATACACATCATATCCACAGCTCAACATTGTCTTGGCCGTTCTCGTCTTGTCGGGAGTATTGTATTCGGAAATTAGGTCAGCCCATGTTTTCCGATGATTTACTCGATCGGCAAACATATCGTTGAAAGTGGTATAGTGCTTCCAACCCCATTGCCACCAAACATACTCCCACCCGACAAAAAGTGAAGAAGAGGTAGACGCGAGGTCCATTTTGCTGCAGATTTTTTCGGCGACGGTATCCTTGCCGTGGCGGGCGTGGCCGATGATTAGGAGTTTGGGTTTAGTCATTTTGGATAAGTGGTGTGGTCGCTCATGGCTGGGACTCCACGGCATGGGGTAAAGGAATGGCATTGTGAGGGAGCGTGTGGGTTTCTTGGCCGTTTGACCGGCTATAGCTCCAGTTGCTCCACCTTGAGTCACTCTCCGGGTGAAACCTCCAGCACTGCCCTTCCGCATCGCAATACCCCTCCTCTAATGGCTGTTCACTCGTTGCCACCGGCACCACTGCTAGGGCAAAGCGTGCAAGGACTGCGCGGCCAAAGCGCAACGCTTCGTCATACAGAGCAAAATACCCCGCTACCTCGTCCCAAAGGCCCCATAGATCTTGATCCGATGGCCCACCCTTTTCCGGCTTGTCCAGGGCGGCTCGGGCTCGGGTGATCAGATCGCGGTGTTCGTGACAGGGGTTGGCGCCGTCGTATTCAGCCAACGGTTGCAATAGCTCGGCACACAGTGCGCGAAAGTCAGTCATGGTTCCTCCGATTCTAGTTGTTTCAATGCTATTTGGACGCAATCAGCAGCTTTGGAGGCAATATCGGCCCGAAGGTGTGCTTCTTTCGCCGCTATGCCCGCATCCCACGAGGCCTCGTGATGCCATACAAGCGCAGCAGACAGAATAAGGTTTTTATCGCCAGTGACGCAGGCTTCCCTGTAGTTTTTGGCAGCCTGGCGAGCAGATTCCGACGTTCGTTGTCGGTCAGTGTAAATGTCTGGGTTAGTCGTCATAGTAAGTTTTTCGGGTTATGGGGGGGTGGAACGGGAAGGTTGCCCCAACGGGCGAGAACGGAGCGGGCAAAAACACCAGGATTGTTGCAAGCGAGCCACATGTTCCGAATCTCTACTGCAGTCGGCCCCTCCGGCTCGGCCAAAGCAGCGGGCGGCACTAGCCATTCCAGGTTGCACTGCTCACACCCTGCAATAAATGCCTCCAGCGATTCGGCCCAGACGTGACCAATCCCGCGTGATCCAACCTGCACCAGCTCAGGAGACCATTCGGGTGAATGAACGGTTCTGGCTATGTCTCGGCAAGTGTCGGGCTTGCCATGATCCAAGTCAACAATGCAGACGATCGCTGCGGTATGGGCCAGTTCCCAAAGCTGGCGATAATCGCGTGAGGTTGGGTAGTTGGCAGTTGGGACGATCATGGTGCCTCCGTGGTGGTGGTACTAGTGTCTTCAATCGTGCCGCCAATAAAAAGTTCATGGCAAGCATGCAAATAAGTGGCGCCTAGATCCAACCATACGCCTCTCTCTATTGGCCTCTGGTAGTACCCAAAGAGTTTGTCATAGTGGGTGAGGCGCCGTAAGCCGCCGTCAGTACATCTGACTTTTTGATTTAGCGCTTCGTCCAGGGATTGGATCGTGATCATGGTGCCTCCGTGGTGGTGGTTTGCTGTTGCTCTAATCCTGAGGCAATAAATGCCCCCCTCAACTTATCAACTACATCTGCTTTGAACGTCTCAACCTGCGAACGCAACTCTCCCAAAGAGTCGCATTCAAACGGTTTCTCTTGCATTTCTTCGCCCAGGATCAATACAGTCACGGTGCCATCCCATTTTGGTCCGTAGTGGGTCTTTGGGGGATAGAAGCGACTGCTAAAGCTAACTACTGGGCCATCGTAGTCCAATTTGAAGCCACAATCCCACTTCCAGGTCGGCTCATGTCGCTTGTAGCTATCGGTGTTGGCCTGTGATTCCCATTGGTAGGCCTGGTCCCAACTGGTTGGGCAATCTCCCAAAGGCTCACCGCCATCGAAAATAATTTGGTTGTTTGTGGTGGGCATGTCAATGTGATCGGTGTTCATGTTGCCTCCTTAATTGGAATGCACAGCCAGTAACGATGCTGTTCATTGATGCGTTGATACTCTGGGCCGATTTCCCAGGTAGTACGAGCCTCCATCAATGGAAAGTCAGCGCCGGGAAAGCCATAGCTAGAAAACATATCGCCTTCAAATGATGCTGTACCAAACGGCACAAGTTCAGGGTGCCGAGCGCGAATCACGGCCCAGACTTCTGCGCTTGTTTCGACTTTTCTGTAGCCTTCATCGGTCAACCTCCCGGCGAAGCTCATCGGCGCTGCCTTTGTTCCCGACACGATCGAGCCACGCCGCTACCTCGCGGATTAGGGCGCGGGTTGCCTCTTCATCGCTGGTCGCCATGCCTTTCCAGAAAGAGTGTAAGGCACTCTTCACCAATCCCCCGACAGGCAAAACCGGTGAAGCAGGCTGGGTGGCTGAGGGCTCCTGCTCCCACCGTTTGATTTCGGACCACTCCGAGTCAGTGTATTCGCTCTCGTTATTCACATGGGGCGCGGCAGGTTGGGTAACCGGTGGGATTTGCTCCGATTCGGACTGGGCCAGGGCACCCCGCTCTTCCCTCGGATATGGATCGCAAACCTCCAACCGTGCGCATGTCATTGCGGTCTGATTCAGAACATCGCACCAGGGAATACCGGCGTTTTCCGTAATCGACATTAATACCAGCAAAACATCAGCAGCTTCACTGAGCGGATCGCCATGCTTGCCCCGGATGGCTTCGATCAACTCGGAAGCTTCCAGGAGAAGGTACACGCCTCGGCTAGACCAACTAAGGTCCCACCCGCGCTTTTTGCACATAGTTAACACACGGGCTGGCAGTGCGTTTGGGGGTTGAGCGGTAGTGGTGGCGCCATCAGCCTCTTCATTCAGCCACTTAATGATGCGCTTTAATCGCTGAAGTAAATTGTAGTGAGTATAACTATTAGCCCTATAGTCAGAGTTCCCAGTGCAGAAATTAAGTGCTCCGGTAAGCAGCTGAACCTCGGCTAATGACAATTGGTAGGGGTGAGAGGTAAACCGAAAAGCCCGCACTCCTCTAATGCCCCGCAAAAGCGTTTCGTGATCCACATCCGGGTGCCGGCCGCAAGCTCTGTAGAAGACATCAAGCAGCTGTCCGTCAGCATTTTTCCCTTCAGGGTCGATGTAGGCGGCTGGCAATGCGTGCCCCTTTGGGGGAATCCCTGAGTCGGCCCGAGCGGCGGCGTCAGCTTCTCCGAGCAAATAACCTTCCGCCAATCCATCTTCGCGGCCACGCCTATAATCAGAAGTTTCATTGTTTAAGACCCATGCCTCCGACTGGGTGGCGGCCTCTGGTGAGGCCAGAGCGTCTACAATCTCAGACAAAGTCTTCTGTACGTCAAGCAACTGAGCGTCCTTGGATTCTGCTGAGACGCAGCAAAGGCCCTCAGACACCTCATTCAATGCCTCTTTAACCTTCTCGGAGCATAGTGCCATAAGATTGCTATTCATGGTTTTTCTGATTGGTAATTGGTGGTTGATTGTTGATGGTTTAATAAAGCTTTCAACTCAGCTATTTCAGCGGCTTGCCGTTGTTCAAGAGTGGGGGGCTTGGGTATCGCACGGTACGCGGCTAGGGCGTCTTCTTTCGTGGGCCAACTGAATTTCTCTATGAACTTCGGGTATGGATCGGTGCTTAATTCCCATTTACTTTCTTTATTTAAGAAATATTTCCGGTCTCTTACTACCCACTTTGTGTTCTCACGGTCGCAGGCTTCAATACAAATTACGCTGTGATGGTGTGTATAATGGAACCTAAAAGGTACTGGTTCCGGTATGGGCCCTAAAAAAGAAGGCTCTTTGATCCAGCGGACTAGGCCCAAAAGGGTATCCGTAGCATCCATTGATTCCCAGTGAACCCAGCGTAGTGTACCGTCCACATTTTGTTCTAAATCACCATCAATAAACCCCTGACCATCCAAAAAGCGTAGAATCTCGTCGTCAGTCCTAGTATGTTTGGTACCACCAGCAAGCTCCCTTAGCAAAGCAGTTCGATACTGCCCCATTGATTGAAAACTCATAGCGAAATCATCGTCAGCGATTAGGCTTCGAATGTCGTTTGTCATGTTTGATTTAGGGGTTACAAGGTTCGTCAGAAAAGGTTTAATGCCATCGCCTGGGCCCAACACAGGATCAGGGTTTGGAGGGCAATTATGACGTTGAGTTTATTACCAGTGGGGACCTGAAAGTAAATTTTAAAGTCCGGGGAGTGTTTAGTTGCCATTTCCCCAAAGCTCTTCATAAGTTTGCTTGACGGTGTCTTTCTTATTAAGTGGGTGGTCGTCGTTCCATTCGCCAATTTCTTTTGATTGAATAGACATTACCGTGGGGTAGAGGTGCTTTATGTTCTCAATGAAATACACAATATCATCTTCAGACATGTCCTCAAAGTTCAGCACTAGAACTTCAACTTTGTATGCTTTCATTGCCCCCTAGTTTCTGGGTTATAATCAGGAAGTGGCATCCAGTGAGTTGGGGGGAAAGGATGTGGCCACCTTACGAATTTACCATCTTCGGGCCAAACACAGTACGGGTCTGTTGTATAGCGAGTCCCATTGCCAACTCTAACATCCACGGCAATCACAACAAACATTCGGTAAGGCTCCCGAACTTTGGGGGCGGTACTAATTGGGAGCCATTCCCCAGCTTCGGCCCCCCTACCATAACTCAACGTTCCCTCAGCAATCATTAATTCGATATTAGTCCATACGGACTCTTGAAAGGGACACTCAACTACCCAATTACCAAGAGAACTGAGAAGTCCAAAAGGGGCATCTAGCGTTCGCTCAATGAGTCGCAGCCTGGAACCAACTTGATAGACATAACCAGCCAGAGTCCTGAAAGGCTTTTCAACTACAAGGACATCGCCAGCTTGAGGTAGACATTCGGGGCGAGGGAACTCGGATGAGCCTCTGCAATAATAATTGGCGTTGTTCACCACCGAAATGGTGTAGGTTGGTTTGGGCATTGGTTTTGGCATTGGGTTGAACGTTGGGTTGATGTGTTCCATGGGGCTATCATACCTTGAGCGAGGGGTCAGGTAAAGATCGGTTAACCGCCCTACCCGTCAAACTCTGAAAGTTCTTTCTTAGCGGCTTCCTTCCCAAGCAACCTTTTCTCTTTGCTATGCAAGACCTTTCCATGGGAACAAAGTTTGCATCGCGGGTTTCCGCAATCGATTGGGTCAGAATTGTAGGTGCGCCCAAAGGTTATACCATTAGGGTTGATGCCGTTATTCAAACTACCTAGCAATCTTAACCATTTATTCCTCAAACGTTCCGCATGGTGGCGTCTTCGGGCTGACTTTGCCATTTTGGTCCCGGGGTTTTACAGTTCTAGATAGCTAACGACGAAGTAAAGCCAACCGATACCACAAACAATTATACCAAGGGGTTGATTCAGAATTGCTAAGCCAATGACGGTTAAAATGGTTCCGACAGCGATCAGAATGTAAGGTTTGGGCATTGGGTTTTGTTGAGATGGGTGTGATCCGATGCCATTATAGGACAAGTTTTCCCTGGGGACACGGTCGGTTTTCCGAACCCATAATTAAAACTTCGAAGCCAAAATACCGAATGTCGGACTCGAACCGACACGCCTTGCGGCAATCGCTTTTGAGGCGACCGTGACTACCAATTCCACCAATTCGGCTTGTTGCTCCGAGGGGCAAATAGGAGCAGGGGAAGTCGAAGTGCCATTAATGTGCCATCAGCATAGCACCCCCCCTGAGTAGAAGTCAGGGCCTGTAGTTAACCCAGGGCCAAATCCAAAGATCAACCAATACTCAAGTAAGCCCTAGCCTCTACAATTTCCAAGCCATCCCCACCGAAAGTAAACGCAGTCTGGATGCCCCTATGATTTGAAAACGGGCTAGAGATTGTCACCGTTAGAGAGTCAGGGTTATCTAACTCCCCATAGGAAACTCTGCCCAGGGTCAACCAGTTAGATTGGAATCTATTGATGATAGACTCTTTTGAAAGTCGTGGGTATTGGGATTGCATTTGTTTGCTAAGGCTGCCCCCTAAATCAGGCAGTGAGTACACATGGGGTAGATTTACCCAACTTGCTGAAATTGGCTGTTGTCACTAGTTTTACTGATTGACTGCCGGACATCTTGGCCTCCGATTGGGCACCAGCCAGCAATTTCATTTGCTTTAGGGTAGCCAGCATTTCGGTAGCTTCCTTGGCGCCATCACGGTTGGCGATAGCAAGTTTGGAATGGTTTTTGCGGGCAGAGCCATAATCACTCCCATATTGCGCCCACCAAGCATCTTGCTGCTCGATGTCCCAATCATAGGAAAACACAGGCACATCAGAGACGGCGTGTTGGTTGGTGCGGATTTGATTTTTGCGGTTGCGTTGGCCCTGGCTGAGTTGGCTGTAGGCTTGCTGCCAGTCGGCAATGGCTTGAAGGTAGGTTTCCTTAGTAGTGAAAGCGGTGAAGGTGGTGAATGCGGCTAGTGTTGTCATTGTTTTTGTTGTGTGTGTTTTGGTGTGGGCTATCGACTAGGCTAGTGTCAATTTGGGTTGAGATGCGGGCACGGGGACACCATGCTTATTGATGTACTCAAGGACGGCTTCGGAAAATTTCTTACTGGAATAAGTGATGAAAGGATTGAAATCATCATCATCATCTTCCCATACCCAGACCCCATTTTCATAGTAAATATCCATCACCTGGTGGGTGTCTTCCTGGCCATTGAACCTTGTTTCACTCACGGTGGCACAGTCGGTCCCGATATTGTAAATTTTTACGGTTTCCCCTAATACCTCAAAGAGATATGAGATGTGGGGAGTGTAGGGCTGAGGTAGGGTCATTGTTTGTGGTTGCTGTTGAAGCGATTAAAGCTGTGATTGTTGCGTTTCCATTGTAGCTTAAAGGGGGAGCTGAGTCAAGGGGTTGACCGATCCCCGACCATCACTCAATCCAATGGGGGACCACTCGGCTTGTGTCAAGGACAATCGGCCGGTCATGGTCCCTAATGATGATGCCTGCGGGTTCATTACCAACAACCCAAGACCCGATGACTGCCCGATTGTCACCGTCCTGGAAAAGATCGGCTTTTTTCTGGTAGATGCGGGGCCCATCATACTTGCCAGTAGTTCTAGAGGTTACCATGCCGGACTCAACAATGTCAATGTTGGCCCCTTCCCGGCTCAGCATAGGCTTTACCACGTAGGATGTGGGATTTAGTTTTCCGGATGAAAACGCCTCTAATTGTTCTGGTGTCCCATGCTCCCGGAGATTCAGCCAATCCCAATCATCCACCGGGATGCCACCCTCAGTGAAACTGGCTGGAAGGATGTTAGGGTGGTCTGGAAACATCTCATGGAGAATAGGCAAGATGCCCTTATTGCTCAGGATTGATTTCCAGATTGGCTCTACAATTCCAGAGGAACCTTTAATAGTGTGTAATCCAAACTCATCCCCCATCATCCATTCCCATGGGTATAGCTTGAACCAATACTTAATCGGATTCTCTTGGATGTCAGTGAAGTTTTCTCCATTCCAGCCAATGTCCCCCAAATCAATAAAATCTGTAGTTAACCCAGCCTGAGTAGCTAAATCTTGGAAGTAAACCAGGGTCTGATACTCCTCTAGGCTTTCAGAATAACCTGCAAATACAAACTTGTGGCCGAACGGTACCCTTTGCCTGATTTCCCTGAATTGGTCAATAAGTTTTTCATGCAAAGAGTTGAATTGGTCTTTTCCGGGCTTAACATCCTGCAACCAGAACCATTGCATTAGCGCCGATTCAATAACCATTGTAGGAGTGTCTGCATTGTATTCCAACATCTTAGGTTGGCTGTCCCCCGTATATGCAAAGTCAAACCTGCCATATAGAGATGGGTCGCATTGCTTCCAGGATTTGGAAATCGCGGAGTGATATGCTGAGGGAATTCCGATTTTTGCCATTAACTCTGAATCACCCACAACCTTGTCCACAGCATCGAGGCACCGGAGTTGGCATTCCCGTGTGGCATCTTCAAGTTCGTCAATTTCAGCCATAGAAAACTCATAGGCCACAGATTCATCCCAATAAGTTCCCTCCCCATCTTTTGATGAGGTACCCGATGTGTGGTAGGTGAACCCAATCTCTTCAGCTTTTTCTTGCCAATTAACGCGAGGTTGTAGGGTGTGACGTTTCATTTTTCTGTTTGGGTTGGCGGGTTGGTGCCCGGTATGAAAATTTGGGAGTCTACCCAGCCACTATAGCACAGCTTAACCCTGCAATCAACTCCCACTGCCAAACCCTCGACCGCCCCCTCCGAATCCGCTCCGTGCCGATGACCCAACGGATGCTGGCCGAGACGACGTAAACGATGAGCGGCCATAGCCACCTACAGAGCCCCTAATCGATGCACTACGGGCAGATGGCACATAGTTGCTGCTTAATGCCAAAGTGCGCCCGCTAGATGGGTTGGCGCGAATGTAGGAGGTTCGCATTCCTTCCGTCAGGGAATTGGATCGAATTCCGGAGAACCCATACGAGTAATAATAAGGAGTCGGATACCAACCGCCAAGAACAACAACTGAGGTTCGATCATAATCGTCGTCCTGATTATCAAAGACCGATGGCCCCGCAACTACGGCTCGCTCCTTAAGCTCATCAGCAGTAAGGGGCCGCTCGTTGATATAGCCTTCTTCATCCTCGTATTCTGCTGTTTTTTGATCGTAGCCTTGGAGATATACAGGGCGACTATTCGCCATGAACCCCACCATTTTAGGCAACCAAACTGTGGCACCGTCTAAAGTTACTTCGGAACATTCCTGATGACCTGCCGTCTTGCAATTAGCAGTGCTGGGGTAGCGAGGTGCCTTGAGCAGGTGGCTAAATGCTGCCCGATCATAATGCTGCTTGCAATCTTTGGTTCCAGACTTTTCACATTCTTCTACAGTTGGAAAAATCTTCTGACCTTCCAAGCTGGGTTGGGGTTTGGAGCAAGCTGTCAATGTGATGGCCGTCATGGATGCAATGAGGACCAAAGAGATGGATTGTGTGTGTTTCATTGTTGGTGGTTGGACTTTATATGTATGGTAAGGCCTATAGTAGGGGGTTTAGAAACCCATTGAAGTTAGGCGCTAAAACCAGCATGAGCCCCCCTGGCGAAACTCAGCTTGAATCTGCTTGTAGGTGCAGCGTTTATTGTCCGCAGGACTAACCCATAGCAACCCTTCAGGAAGCTCCGTACACTCGGAGAGAAGTTTGACTTCAATGTCTTTGATCTTAATGTCAGGAATCATCTTGGTTTTAATGTCAGGAATTGCTTTTTGGACAAGCTTTTTTTAAAGCCATGATGGCGGAAAGGGTGTTTCGAACTTCAGTCGGGGTTCTGCACCACCCTAAAGCATTGGAAACTTGTTTGCGGCGGGAGCATATCTCCTCGGCCCAAAATCTAAACAGTTCGGCATCTTTGTCATCGTTGGGGGCATCCATATTTAGTCTTTGTGTCCTGAATCTGCATTCCGCTCAAAACCCGAAGCAATAGATCTGATATAACTTTGAGTCTCCTCAGTCACACCGAGTTGGTTATCGGGGGATATTCTCGCAAGGATTGCCTTACCGATTTGTTGCCAAATAGTTAAGGGTTTCGGTGGCAAGGGTACCCATTGGCTGTGTCTAAAGCAAGCCCAATGCGAGCCCGATAGTGCTGGGTTATTGACCAAAGAACAAGAATCACTGCAAAGATTGCAAAAGCGGTATCGATCTTTGTTCTCTTGCGAGACGAAGTCACCAGGGGTGCTGTGGCCGCATGTAGAGCAGTTTTTGATTGGGAGTTCGCTCATTGTTCTTAGTGTGGGGAATCGAATGCGGGACTTTGATTGGCCCTGATGGTCTGTGGCGGGGTAAATTCTTAGCGCCTTAACTTAGCTACTATAGATTGTTTTCTCTGGGATTGCCGATGCGGTTATCTCTACTAAAAGGTTCGGTAATTACACCATCGGAAGGAAGGAGCACCTTACCGCATGGGTGACGAACCTTGTGCATCATCACCGATAAGTCAATAAAGGCCCAGAAGTTTACGATCTTCGAGGTCGAGTTTTGCAAGGGCAGCTTGCCGTTTACGGTGTTTTTCTTCTTCTTCAAGACGAGAGCGTCTAATGGACTCAATCACTGAGAAGGCATTATCGATATCGTATTCCAGATTAACGTAGTCAGAGTAAGAGTAGTCATCTTGAGATACCGTAAAATTAAGGCTATTATCTGAGAGGCCGAAGTTTGAATTATGGATGGTAAGTTCGAATTTATTGGATTCCGGTTGTTTTAAGGTATAGTCAATAACCTCTTTATCAAGTTCTGAAAGCAAATTAAGGATAAGACGAGGTAAACCCTGGAAGTAGGCATCCATTTCCTTAACCATAACAGCTTCTGCAAGAGCTTTTTCTTCGGCTTCTTTTTCCAGACGTTGCTGCTTGCGGAGAGCTTTTTCTTCGTCGGATAGTGGTTGTTTGGGGCTTGGCATGGTTTGCTTAGGGTTTGGGGGGCTGGAGGGTGTTGGTGCTATTATAGTTTGTTTGCTTTCGGGTATGGGTGCGGATTCCCGTACTTTTAGGTTCGGTAATTACACCATCGGAAGCCGAAGTCAAAACCCTGGTAGGCCACAATCCTTAAGCCAACCCTCATACCAAACCCTGGCAGAACCTGTGATAACTTCCCGCACCATGTCAGTCA
>Ga0208361_1000446_pt1 | contig 11523 bp, 15 predicted proteins | sample LakMenEpi05Aug10_FD_150670 | JGI IMG/M metagenome (GOLD analysis project Ga0208361, IMG submission 150670) | Freshwater microbial communities from Lake Mendota, WI - 05AUG2010 deep hole epilimnion (SPAdes) | ecosystem: Environmental > Aquatic > Freshwater > Lake > Epilimnion/Euphotic zone ... | reverse complement strand
CCACCGCGCACATTGCCGCGAAATTAGGAGCAAAAGATATGGCCGGAAGAAGGCCGAAGCCAACGCATTTGAAGCTGGTGACTGGAAACCCTGGAAAGCGCGCAATAAACAAGTCTGAGCCTAATCCAACCAGGGGCATTCCAGCTCAACCCAATCACCTTTCGCCTCAGGCGAGGTTGGCTTGGGACAGCTTTTCTTTAATGCTGGATAAAATTGGCGTTCTCACTGAAGCTGATGGGGCAGCGTTGGAGCAAATCAGCGAAACTTATGCAGAGGTCGTTTCTCTTCGAGCTGACATAGCCACAAATGGACGATTCCAGACCGTTGCCACAAAATCAGGCGACGAGATGGAGCGCTTGCGTCCTGCATATTCAGCGCTGATGGATGCTGATCGTCGGCTTAAAGCATGGCTTGTTGAGTTCGGCGTAACACCTGCAGCCAGAGGAAAAGTGAAGGTAAATGGCGCAACCGAAAAGCAGGAAGACCCTTCTTCCGCCTATTTCTGATGAGCCAGAAGACCACACAACCGCCTGGGCGCGCGATGTTGTAGCTTCCCGCGTCATTGCTGGACCTCATATCCGCAACGCCGCCAAGCGGCACCTAGCAGACCTTAAAACAGGCAAGGCGCGCAGTCTGACGTGGGACTTGACTGCCGCGAACAAGGCGATATCGTTTTTCGGAGATGTGTTAAGGCTAAACGGAGGTCAGTTTGAGGGCAGACCCTTCACACTGCACCCTTCACAGAAATTTATCGTCGGAAGCTTGTTTGGGTGGAAGCGAGCAGATGAGACGAGACGTTTCCGCAGGGCTTATATCGAGATCGCAAAGGGTAACGGCAAGTCGCCATTGATGGCCGGGATCGGCATGTGGTGCCTGTTGGCAGACGGCGAGGACCGTGCCGAGGTTTATGCGGCGGCGTCTAAGAAAGACCAGGCCATGGTCCTGTTCCGGGACGCGGTTGCGATGTTCCAGCAATCACCTGCGCTGGCGAAGCGTTTGACACCTTCCGGCGGAAACCCAGTTTGGAATTTGGCAGACCTTAAAACAAGCAGCTTCTTCCGGCCAATTAGCAGCGAAGACGGGCAATCTGGCCCGCGCCCCAGTTGCGCGCTTTGCGATGAGGTGCATGAGCATCGCAATGGCACGATGATTGAGATGCTTGAACGCGGATTTAAGTGGCGTCGGCAGCCTCTTCTTATTATGGCCACCAACTCCGGCTCCGACAGGACCACAGTTTGCTGGCAAGAGCATCAGCACGCAGTAAAGGTTGCAGCTGGAACGCGCGAGCCAGACGAATTAGCCACATTTGTTGGCGAAGTGTTAGACGATGAGGCTTTTAGTTTTGTGTGCGGGCTTGATCGTGACGATGATCCACTTGAAGACCCGACTTGCTGGGCAAAGGCAAATCCGTTGCTTGGTGTGACGGTGCAAGAAGATTATCTCGCTGGTGTTGTGCGGCAGGCTAAAGCGATCCCTGGCAAGTTGAACAATATCTTGCGTTTGCACTTCTGCACTTGGACTGATGCTGAGACAGCCTGGATGGCTCGGCCAGCACTTGAAGCTGTTCTTCATGACTTCCAGCCCGAAATTGAGCACAGCGGCGCTCAAGTGTTTGTCGGGCTGGATCTTTCTGCCACACAAGATTTGACCGCAATGGCCTTTGTTGTGCCGACCGGGTTTGTGGACCTGCCGCGCGATGATGGGAAAATGGCGCGGTTGCCAACATTTGATGCTTGGGTTGAAGCCTGGACGCCCGGCGATACGCTGCACGAGCGCGCGTTGCGCGACAATGTGCCCTATGATCTTTGGGTAAAAGATGGATGGCTGAATGCTGCACCGGGCCGAATGGTGCGCTTTGATTTTGTCGCCGCGCGCTTGGCTGAATTGGTCGGCTTGTTTGAAATTCGCGCGCTTGCCTATGATAGCTACGGTTTTAAAAAGCATTTCTCGCCGGAACTTGACGCACTCGGTATCTCAATTCCAGAGGTTGAGCACCCTCAAGGCGGCAAGAAAAAGGGCGCTGATAGTGGTCTTTGGATGCCAGGCAGCAAGCTGGTTTTGGAGCAAACAGTTCTCGAGCGCAGGATCAGGTTGCGCCGTTCTCCGGTGCTGATCTCTGCCATGATGAGTGCCAGCGTGGAAGAAGACCCATGGGGCAATGCTTGGTTTTCCAAGCGCCGTGCGGTGAACAGGATTGACGCCTTGATCGCGCTTGCGATGGCAGTTGGCGCTGCGACATCGCAGACCGAGGGTAAATCATTTTGGGAATAGGAGGCGGGATGCCCTTCTGGTCACGCCTCTTTGGGCGAAAAACACTCGAACAGCTTCCACCTTTTGCGCGCTGGCCCGAAAGCAAAGCCGGGGTGGACATCAACACCACAACCGCGCTTAGCGCTGCGACCATTATGGCTTGCACGCGTGCGATTGCGGAAGGCGTGGCGCAGACAGAAATCAAGTTTCACCGGCAGTCGGGCGGGAAAGAGCGCATTCTCGATCATCCGCTTTTGCCGATCCTGACGCGGCGCCCGAACCCTTGGCAGACTAGCTTCGAGTTTCGGGAAACGCTGCTTTTCCATCTGGTTCTTTGCGGTAATGCTTTCGTCTTTGTCAATCGCGTGCGCGGGCAAGTGGTGGAATTGATACCGATTGAGCCTGGCAAGGTTTGGGTGCAGCGCAACCCTGACATGACCATGACTTACACCGTCACCTTTGAAGATGGCCGCGCGGCAACCCTGACCGCCGCAGATATTTGGCACTTGCGTGGCCCGTCCTGGAATAGCTGGATGGGCCTTGAGGCTATCAAGGTGGCGCGCGACGCTATCGGCCTGAGTATCGCGCTGGAAACCTCGCACGCGCGGTTGCACAAGAATGGGCTTCAACCTTCCGGCGTCTATACGATGGAAGGTACGATGGTTGAAGAGCAATACAAGCGGCTTCGCGCGTATCTTGAGCGGCACTTTGCTGGGGCGGATAACGCCGGCACGCCTTTGATTTTGGACCGCAACGCCAAGTGGATTCCGCAAACCATGACCGGCGTTGATTCGCAGCATCTTGAAACACGCAAGCACCAGATCGAAGAAATCTGCCGCCACATGCGAGTGATTCCCTTGATGGTGCAACACAGCGACAAGACCGCGACCTATGCCAGTGCCGAGCAGATGTTCATTGCGCATGTGGTTCACACCATTGCGCCATGGGCGACGCGGTTTGAACAATCTGCCGAGGCGAATTTACTGGCGCCAGGTGAAGACGTTGACATTCGCTTTAACTTGAAAAGCCTGATGCGCGGTGCGGCAAAGGATCGTGCCGAATACTACGCAAAGGCGCTTGGTAGCGGCGGCTCTCCGGCATGGATGACACAGAATGAAGTTCGAGAAGATGATGGCCTTGACGCAATCGAAGGCGGCGACGCTTTGCCGCAACCTGCAAACATGACCACGCCCGCAAGTGTGGAGAATAGCAATGCAGCGACTTGAATTTGCTCTTGACGTCAAAAGCCTTGGCGATGACGGGATTTTTGAAGGCTATGCTTCAGTCTTTGGAAACCGTGACGAAGGCGGCGACATTGTAGAGCGTGGCGCCTTTGCGCGCACGTTGCGCGAGCGTGGCGCCAAAGGCGTAAAGATGCTTGCCGACCATGACCCCACCAAGCGCATCGGCGTGTGGGAAGAAATGGCGGAAGATGATCGCGGCTTGCGCGTACGCGGGCGGCTGCTGACTGAAAAGAACATCGGGCGCGAGGCGCATATTGATTTGAAGGCGGGCGCGCTTGACGGTCTGTCTATCGGATACCGGGTGAAGTCTGACGCGTATGATGGCCGGCGCCGTGCGCGGCTGCTGAAAGACTTGGACCTGTTGGAAGTTTCGCTGGTGTCGTTTCCGATGAATGACGCGGCGCGCGTGACGGCGGTTAAATCGCTGTCAGTGGACGAAATTCGAGAGATTGAGGACTCCCTTCGCGACGAAGGGCAGCTTTCGGCGGCGCAGTCCAAGCGGGCTGTCGCGATCCTCAAGAAATGGCTTCAGCGTGACGCTGAAGTGCCGAACACGACGCCTCGTGACGAGGTGGTCGCGGCTGAACTGGCGGAAATGATCCGCCGGAACATCGCAACCCTCTCATAAGGCAATCAAAATGGATATGGAAATCAAGTCCCTGCTTGAAAAGCAGGGCGAAGCCTTTGCCGCGTTCAAGGCAAGCGTGGATCAGCAGATCAACGAATTGCAGAAAGGCGCGGCGGACGCTGTAACCAGTGAGAAAGTCGGGCGCATCAATGACGCGCTTGATAAGCTTGGCGATGAAATCAAGGCTGCCGGCAAGCGGTCTGATGAAATCGAAGCCAAGGCCAATCGCCTGGCCCTGAGCGGCGGCGCTGCCACCGAAGTCGAAACCAAGGCGGCTGTCGAGTTCGCCAGCCAGACTGGCCGGCAGGTCACTGTTGACGATATGCGCGGCTACAAGTCCGCACTGTTCGGCATGAATGGCCCGCTTCGCAAGGCGCGCCCGGCTGAAGCCGAAACCAAGGCGCTGTCTGTTGGGTCTGATCCTGACGGCGGTTATTTGGTGACGCCTGACACCACAGGCCGCATTGTGACGCGCATTTACGAAACCAGCCCAATGCGCCAGGTCGCGTCGGTCATGTCCATCGGCACTGACGCGGTGGAAGGCTTGAACGACCTTGGCGAAAATGGTTTTGCTTGGGTTGGCGAAACCAGCGCGCGGACGGAAAACCTGACGTCGCAACTCGGCAAGTGGGCCATTCAGGTTCATGAAGCCGTGTCCGTTGTTTCTGCTACTCAAAAGGTGCTGGAAGACGGGCGCCTTGATCTGGAAGCCTGGCTGTCCGCCAAAAGCGCTGACCGCATTGCGCGCGGCGAAAATGCGGCTTTCGTGAATGGCGATGGTGTCAGCAAGCCTCGCGGCTTGGTGTCCTACCCGACCGCCGCGACGGTTGACGCTTCCCGCGCTTGGGGCACGTTTGAACACATCAACACGGGCGCTTCTGGCGCGTTCCGCACGCGCTCGGGCGATACCAACCCGGTCGATGACTTGGTGAACGTGGTTTATGCGCTGAAGTCCGGCTTCCGCAATAACGCGCAATGGATGACGTCGCGCGCGGTGTTGCGCGAGGCGCGCAAGCTGAAGGACGGCCAGGGCAATTTCATCTGGCAGCCTGCGGCGGTTGCTGGCCAGCCTTCTGCGCTCCTGGGCTTCAATGTGGTTGAAGCGGAAGACATGCCGGCGCTGGGGGCGAATAGCCTTTCCATGGCTTTCGGTGACTTCCGCGAGGCTTACCTGATCGTGGATCGGATTGGCCTGTCGGTGCTTCGTGATCCGTACACCGCATACCCGTATGTGTTCTTCAAGTTCCGCAAGCGGGTCGGCGGCGGCGCCATCAATTTCGAAGCGGTGAAATTCGTCCGCTTCGGCACCTGATCAATCTGAGGCGGGCATGGCGCCCGCCTCTTTCCCCACATTCGGAAGCAAAGGAAATCTTCCATGTATCGCGATCTTCACGACAACCTTTCGACTGCGCTGCTTGTCGCGCCGCAGACTGCGACTGCTGACATTACGCCGGTAAGCGTTGACCTTCTCGGTTTTCGTTCCGCGATGGTGATGCTTTACATCGGCATCGGTGGCATCACCTTCACCACAACGAACAAGATCGAGTATATTCTCGAACACAGCAACGACAACACCAACTGGGACATTGTTACTCAATCTGCCGTGCTTGGCCCGACTGTGGCGGCTGGCGGGATTGTTCGCTCGCTGGTTGCCGCAAAGGCGGCTGCTGATATTCAGGAAATCTCGTATATCGGCGGGCGGCGCTACATTCGCCTGACGCCTGATTTCGGCGGCACGCATGCCACCGGCACTCCGATGACCGCCTTTGTGGTGCGCGGTATGCCGGAACAAATGCCGGCTGCCTGATGACTTGACGGGCCGCGTGGCAACGCGCGGCCCTTCCTTCTTTGAGGTTCTGCCATGCTTGAAGAGCGCCGTGCCATGTCTCCCGAAGTCATTGAAGAAATGATTACGCGCGCCGCGAAGCGTGGCGCAAAGGAAGCTCTTGAATCCATCGGCCTGCACGATGAAAGTGCAAGCGAAGATGTGCGGGAAATGCGGAATTTGCTTGACGCTTGGCGCTCAACCAAAAGGACTGTTTGGAGCCAGATTGTCAAGGCTGCGACAATGGCGGTGCTTGGTGCAATAGCTGCCGGCGCTTTTCTGCAATTCAAAGGGCTGCGGTAAATGTTGACTAAAATGATTGCTAAATGGCTTTCCCTGAAAGGAAAATGAAATGGCGAGCTTGATCTTCAATTCGTTCTTTGAGGATTTGGCGCGCGGCGCCATTGACCTTGATACGGATACCATTCGCGTGATGCTGGTGACTTCCAGCTATACCGAGAACAAAGACACACACACGAAGCGCAGCGACGTGACGAATGAGATCACCGGCACCGGCTACACGGCGGGCGGTGTGACTGCGGCTATCACGATCACCAAGGACACGGCCAACGATAGGCTTGATGTCTCGCTTGGGCTGGTTTCATGGGCTGGCGCTACATTCACCGCGCGCAAGGCTGTCTATTACAAGTCGCGCGGCGGCGCTTCCTCTGCTGATGAATTGATCGCGGTCAACGACTTTGGCAGCGATGTCACCGCAACCGGCGCCACGTTCACCTTGAACGCTTCAACGCTTCGCATTCAGAATTGAGGCTGAGACATGGGTGATGGTGTAACCCTTCCCGGCACTGGGGAAGATGTTGAAACGCTTCAGCAGCCGAATGGCAAGCACCGTCAGGTGATCGCGCTCGGCGCGGCGGAAAGCGCGGCGCTGATCGCTGCGCTGAAGGAGATCGCAAGACCGATGTCCTTCGATCCATCGGTGGGCGCCATGCGGGTGTATATTCCGGCGAACGTCAACGCCGGTCCGATAGCCATCGCATCTGGCACGCTCACTACTGTTTCGACGGTGACGAATATGAGCCAAGTGGGCGGCGTGGCGGCGAACAGCCTAGTGCTCGACAATATGATGACCGCCTGGGCTTTGACTGTGCGCGCGAGGATCACATGAAATATAGATCGCCCGAAGGCCAGACCGGCACCGTGATGCCGCAGAATACAGGCCGAGCCCTAATTTACGCCCACCCAGGCGAAACGCGAGACGTGCACCCCTGGGAGTTTGTTTTCTACCCAGATGACGGATCGCTCCCGGTCGTTTTGGCAACCCTTGAAGGTTATGAGGTGGTAGAATGACAACGATACTCGATTTCAAAAGCGTCTTGGATCAACCGGCGTGGCGCCCTGGGGCGCCCGCGCTTGGCGGCGCGTCTGCCGGCGTATCTTTGGCTTACGATCTGAGCAACACAGACGAAGACCGCATGAAAAGCATTTTCATGTTGCGGGGCGCGAGTACTCTGGATCGGCTGGACGCTGTGACCAATGATTTTGTTCCGTTGACGTCGCCCGGCTTGGCAGGGACGTTTGGCGCGGGATCAGCCTCCGTTTTCGCGCCGTCGCACGGGCCACGGTCCAAAATTCTGTCAGGCGCGACGGCTTCATTGATTCCGCTCGATGGGCTTTTTAACAACATCGCCTATTCAACCGCGACCTGGACGCGCAGCGCCGCCGTCGCCACTGTCACCACGGCTGCGGCGCACGGCTTCGCTATCGGGCAGCAGGTTGTGGTTGCGGTGTCTTCCGATTTGGCAGCGATCCCATTAGGGATGGCGACGGTCGTAACTGTGCCGACAGGCACAACCTACACTTTCGCCTGCCCGAATGCGGGCGCGACATCGGGCACGCTCACCATCGGTCTTGTGGCCGCGGCAAATGCACTGGCCAATCGCGGCGATATGCAGGGCTACACAATCCGCGTCATTGACAACGGCGCGGGCGGCAGCGGCAAGGTGGAAACGCGCAAGATTATCGGCAACACGGGCGGCGTCCAGCCGATTGTGGAACTATCTGCGCCGCTGACCTTCACGCCGGTTGTGGGGTCTTCTTATGAAATCCGGTCAGGCCGGGTGTATATGCTCAACCCCGGCACTGCGACGGCAGGGCAGTGGAAATACTATGATCCTGCGACCAATACGGTAAGCGGCAACCTTGGCGTCACCAATCTTGCGGTCGCGACCGATAGCGCGCTTTTCCACATGTCCGAAGATTATGTGCCGAATAATCGGGTTCCGGGTTCAGGCTTTGTCAACGGCGGCGCGACGGCCAACGGTAAAAATTGCATCCAGGCCACGGCGGCAAGTTCAACGAGCATTACAGGCAGCGGTATGCCTGCCGGTCTTTTGGCTGATGAATACCGGAATTTTCAGATCAGGATTGTGGAAGATACCGTCAACGTCACTGCGGCAGGCCAGCGGCGCAGGATCACTTCCCACACCAGCGGCGCCACCGGCGTGTTCACGGTGCCCGCTTGGACAGTCACGCCTTCGTCAAGCGCCAAATTCGTGGTTGAGTATGATGACGATAAAATCCTGCTCTTCACCGGCTCCGCTTTCGTCTATACGCACAACATTGCGGGAAACACCTGGGACACATCCACCTTTGCCGCGCCGGCTGCAGCGAGCGGCGCCGGCGTTGTGGTGGCTGGCAATTTCGGGATTGTGCCGGAGGGCCAGAAGGCAACGCGGCATTCTCATATCTACCGTGTTCGTGGCGGCAACACCCAAGCGATTGATATTCTGGACATCGCTGCCGCGGCCACTGGCGTTTGGCAGCCGGATATTTGGTATGGCGGCAAGGCGCAGACCTTCACGACAGGCACGAGTGGCGCTCATGACCCGGTGACAATGGGCGGCCGGTTCTTGCATCTGTGTGTGAATGGAACGCAAAGGTTTGTGCGGTTTGACATGAAGAACCGGGTGCTGGAAGCGGGCACCTTTCTGTCGGCTCCGCCGAGCACCGCAGTCGTGGGCGGAAAATGCGCGATGTCCTATTTGATTGACGATCCGACGAAGATTGGGTTTTTGGTGAACATTCCGTCAAGCTCGACCCAAACTTTCTACCTCGCCATAAGCCGGTAGCGCCGCCAAGGGGGCGTAAGCAATGTTGCTACTGCTGCTTAATCAGCCCGGAGCAGGTGCGGCTGTAGCTTCTGGTGCGACGCTCACTGCAATTGCGTCATTCATCGCGGGCGCGGCAAGCGCGGGCGCAACCGCATCGGCGGCAGGCGTTACGCTTACCGCCGATGCAAGTCTTATTGCAGGACAGGCTACGGGCGCCGCTCAAGCCGATGGCACGACTATTGCGGCCAATGCCAGCCTAACCGCTGGCGCGGCCTCTGGCGCGGCTGTAGCAGGCGGCCAAACGCTATCTGTCACCGCTTCATTCATTGCGGGCACGGCAAGCGCTGGCACGGTTGTAACCGCGACTGGCGTCACGGTATCTGCCGATGCGTCATTCATTGCTGGCGCGGCTACCGGCTCTGCAACCACTGATGGCGTCACGATAACCGCAACCGCTTCGCTTATCGCGGGCGCTGCCGCCGGGGCGGCTGTATCCGGCGGCGTCACGCTTGCGGCAACTGCCTCGCTTATCGCGGGCAACGCTTTAGGCGCGGCGCAGCAAAACGGCGCTACACTATCGGCTACGGCTTCCATCATTCCTGGGGCCGCTTCGGGCCAGGGCATTGCTGAAGGCTTCATTCTCTCTGCCGGATCGGTTTTCGATCCCGGCGCGGCAATCGGTGGCGTATCTGCAACGGCAGCGGGCGCGGCATGGGAAGCAGTTGCGGCAATCCTGCCTGGTGCGACCTTTGTCGGTGCGCAAGGGCCTAGCGTCACACTAACCAGCGTGGCGACCTTCACGCCTGGAACCACTCAGGTTCGCGTTTATGCCTTGCCACGCGGCACCTTCGCGGCGGCGACCGGGCGCGGCGCATTTACGCCGGCCAATACGCGCGGCGTTCTTACCGGCGCCATACCTAGAACGAATTTCGATTGAGGCGCGCATGATCACAGTCACAACCCCGCCGGCCACGAACATGCTTACCGTGCTGGCCACGGCGGCGCGCGAATTGGCAATCTCGGACGCCACGGCGGGCTTGCAAGAATTGATTGGCCAGGCTTCGGATGCTTGCGCGCGGTATTGCGGACGTGCGGAAGGCTTTGGCCGCGCGACGGTGGTGCAGACTGAGCGCGACGTTTACGCCGATTGCATTGTGCTGGATCGGGACATCAACCCCGCGATTACGAGCGTGGTTGAAGAAGGCACTACGCTTGCCGCTGCTGATTACGAATTGGACGGCTCGCTGCTTTACCGTCTTACGGATGATAGCCGGAAGCCATGGGACGCGGCCAAGGTGGTGATCACCTATGCGGCAGGCTATGTGCTGCTGACTGACACGCCGCAAGACTTGGAGCGCGCTTGCATCGCAACGCTTGGCGCAATCTATGCCGGTCGCGGGCGCGACCCGCGTGTGAGGTCAGAAGCGGCGGACGGTGTGGGGTCTGTTTCATACCTAGATCCGAAAGCGGGCGCCGAGGCTTTGCCTGTTGAAGCGGCGGCACTTCTCGGGCCGTATCGGAAGATCAATCTGTGAGCATTGTTTCCGCCATGCCGCGCCTGTTGGCCAGGTATGGCCGGCCTATGACTTTGCGGCGGCGCCATTCCATGACAACGACATTCATTGAGATCGCCGTGACAGGACGCCTTCGCGCTTTTACGCCAGAAGAAATCACAACCGGCGTCATGAATGGCGATGCCGAAGTGACTATTACCGCAGCGACTGTGCTGGCCTCGGCAGGCTTTGCGCCTCCCGTGAAAGGTGATTTCGTGGCGATTGACGGCAAGAATTGGGCAGTCCAAGGCTGCAATCCCCTTATGGTGGCCTCTAGCGTGGTCGCCTATGCCTTGCACGTAAGAGGCGGCTAGGTATGTCGCCCGAACCTTGGACAGACGCCCGCAACCGCCTGACAGCCGCTGCGCTGGGCTATCCTATCGAATGGCCAAACGAGGCTTTTGCCGCGCCAGAGTTTTCAACCTGGCTTTCAATTGAAGCTGAGGGCGATATTCTTCAGCCGATTGAGCTTGGCAACGGCGCATATGAAGAACGCGGCGTTTTCATCGTCCATGTCATTGTCCCGCTTGGCACAGGAAGCGCAGATGCGCGCCAAGTGGCAAAGAACATCGCCAACATCTATCGCGGCGTGAACGGATTCACGACTTACACGCGTGCCGTCATTGGCTCAGGATCACCAAGCGAAGACGGGAAATGGTGGGTTCTGACTGTCAATGTTGATTGGAATTACACAGATCGGCCCGCGTGATGCGGGCGATGAACGCGGCCTAGCCGCAGAACCTGGAAAAGGAATAACGACATGAGCGGTTCTGTCACCGGCTATCAGGCCGGGATTGAAACAACCGAAACCCAGCTTTCGTATTTGGCGGAAAGCGCATGGGGCACCACGCCTAGCGCGGCATTTGTTGCGCTTCGCACCACAAGCTCCAGCCTGCAAGGTTCCAAGTCTCGCACGCGCCCTAATGAAATCACCGGCTCGCGTCGCGTG
>Ga0208361_1000444_pt1 | contig 11568 bp, 10 predicted proteins | sample LakMenEpi05Aug10_FD_150670 | JGI IMG/M metagenome (GOLD analysis project Ga0208361, IMG submission 150670) | Freshwater microbial communities from Lake Mendota, WI - 05AUG2010 deep hole epilimnion (SPAdes) | ecosystem: Environmental > Aquatic > Freshwater > Lake > Epilimnion/Euphotic zone ... | reverse complement strand
CGCCATCCGGCACACCGTGTGCTACCCTTGCCATCATTACAATGGGAGAAGTGAGGGGGAAGAGACTGCCAAAAACGGCCATGCTGCTGTTGGGATCATTCACCGCATTGGTCATGATAACAAATGCAAAAATGATGGGCATCATGATCGGGAAAAGTAAGGTCTGCGCATCCTGCGGATCTTCATTCACGGCACTGCCTACTGCTGCGAACAGGGCAGAATAAACGAGGTATCCACCGAGGAAGTAAAAAAGAAAACAACCGATGATTAGGGTAAAATTAATTGTCTGTAATTCAGACATGATTCCATTCAGCGCGCCACTGTTTTTCAGGTTTTCCGCTGCTTGCATTGCGCCGCCCGTACCAACGGGAGGTGCTGATTGCAAGGCTGTGCCCACTTCCGGGAAGATCAGTGGAATGGCTAATTGGATACCAAAAATTAGTAAGACCCAAATCAGAAATTGCACCAGACCCACTGCTCCGATACCAGTGATTTTACCCATCATCAGCTGGAAGGGTTTTACGCTGCTCACAATTACTTCCGCAATGCGGCTTACTTTTTCCTCCATTACACCTCTCATCACCATGGTTCCATATACAAATAGTATGATGTAAATCAAGAAGCCGGATAACATACCCACGCCATAGCTGATGCCGGCTTTTGAACCGGTTTCTTTTGTTCCTGCGGAAGAGGTATAACGTATCGGGTCATTGTGCTTGCGGATACTGTCGATGGCGGCTTTGGAGATATTCATTTGCAGCCATCTTCTTTCTTCCATGGCGTTTCCAATGATGTCTTCAATTTTCTCGCGCGTGAGGAAACCCATCGTTTTGGCGGAGCGGAACTCGATGGAGTCGGTCACACTTGATCCAAATGTTTTAGGAACGAACAGATAGGCGTCATAAGTTTTCGCATCCAGTTGCTTCCGCAGGGTGGTTGTATCTCCTTGAACTGCCTTGAACTCAAAGTCTCCTTTTTTCTCTTTTAACTTGCCACTCAGGAAATCACTTTCATCCGACACCGCGATGACATAATTATCAGTTGATTTGATCTGAAAAAAGATCACGGCAGCATAAAAAACGGCAATTAGGAGGGGAACGCCGATGGTAGTCAGTAAAAATGTTTTTTTCTGAACCCGCGTAAGAAATTCCCGACGGGCAACCAGTAATGTCTTATTCATATACTATTTATTGACAAATGAGGTAAGGGTTAGGATGGGTTGTTTTGGAAGGCACGGGCTGCAGCATGGGTTCCTTCTACCAGGCGGATGAATATTTCATTCAGTGATGGAAGGATTTCATGGAATGCCTCAATGGTTTGATGCTGATTGATAAAATGAGTGAGTATATCGTTGCTGCTGGCGCCGGGTTGAATATATACAGTCAGCTCCCGCTCTTTTTGTTCGGCAATGGTGAATGCCGCTGAATCGACTGTTGTTACAGGTGTTGACAGGCGGACATAATATTTATTTTCTTTGAATTGCTGTTTGATATCAGCAACGCTGCCATCCAGCATCTTAGTCCCCAGGTTCACTAAAACGATGTGGTCGCAGATTTCCTCCACCTGTTCCATCCGGTGGGTACTGAATACGATGGTACTACCTTTTCTCGCCAGAGCAAAAATTTCATCTTTGATGAGATTGGCATTTAGGGGGTCGAGGCCACTGAAGGGTTCATCTAATATGATGAGTTTCGGTTCGTGCAACACGGTAACTACAAATTGTAGTTTTTGGCTCATCCCTTTGCTGAGGTCTTCTACTTTCTTATTCCACCAGGTTTGCATGTCTAGTTTCTCAAACCAATACTTGATCTTTTGCATGGCTTCCTGCCGACTCAATCCTTTCAGCTGTGCCAGATACAGAACCTGTTCTCCAATCTTCATTTTTTTGTAAAGGCCTCTTTCCTCGGGCATATAACCGATTAAGTTCACATCCGTTTGGGGCTTAAAGGGATTTCCGTCGAACAGGATTTCCCCCTGATCGGGGTAGATGATACCGGTGATCATACGGAGCAGGGTAGTTTTTCCTGCCCCATTGGGGCCCAGTAATCCGAAGATACTTCCTTCCTTCACGGAAAAGCTGATGTCATCAACTGCCTTTTGTCCGGCATATTGCTTTCTCAAGTGTTGTAATTCGAGCAGTGGTTTGGTCATGGTTCATCTACATTATGGGGTAAATATAAAGTAAAAAAGAAAGTTCGGCCTCTGGTTTTAAGAGTGTTAGTAGTAAAATGATACATTCTATTACAGCCTGCCCCGGTTTTATTTACTTTTGTGGACTGAATCGTTTACCCATGCATTTATTACCTCGTTTTTCCCGCTCTTTTTTGTTATTAGCTATTTTGATCCTCACAGGAAGTTGGGGTTTTCTGGTGCATAGAACGGTCAATCAGTTATCTATTTATGAATTGCCGGCCAGCATGGGCCCTTTTTTTTATAAGCACCGCGACTACCTGGTTTATAATTCTCCTCGCCCCGATTTGCGTCGCAATTCAGATCCGCAGGAGGCGCCCCGGCATTTTATTGATCTCGAGTTGTATGGCACTTCCATTCCCACAGACTGGCAGGAAGTGGTACAGCGATATGGTATGGATAGTTTGCAGAAGATGGGTTTTGTTCCCTGGCATATTGGCTGGGTAATGCAAAGACTTACCATGGCTTATCGGTCGGGTAATAAGGACAGTATACTTTATTATGCAGCTGATTTGGGTCATTACGTTTCTGATGCGGTGGTGCCGTTGCATACAACAGAAAATTATGATGGACAACTAACTAACCAGAAGGGTTTGCATAGCTTGTGGGAATCTATGATTCCGGAGTTGGAGTTATCTAATTACCTGCTTTCTTCTACCCATCGGGCTACTTATTTGCGCCAACCCGATCGGGTGATTTGGAAGGCAGTCCGGGCTGCTTCCTTGCTGGTGCCCGATATGTTGCAAAAAGAGCGGGAAGTTTCGGCTTCTTTCACACTCGAACAAAAATACCGGGTACAGATGCGCAATGGCAGAGAATCTAGGTCATATACTACTGCCTTCGCCAAGGCATACGCCGTCAGCTTGGGGAATACGGTCAATCAGCAATTGCTTGTTGCAACCGATTTGTTGGCAGATTGCTGGTATACTTGTTGGGTCAATGCCGGCAAGCCGGATTTAAGTTCGCTAACAGGTGGTTTCACAGCTGCTGAGCAGCAGCAATATCAGCGTGAGCTTCTCTTATTCACTAATAATCAACTACTATCCAATCAGGCCCTGATTGCCCGCTCGCCCCAATACCAGTCTGGTCCCGCCAACTAATTCTATTAGGTATTTTTACCTGTTTTTTTCAGGTATATTTACCTATACCTGTGCGCTTGTTTTTTCCTAATTTGTAGGCTGTTTATTTATCCAGCGTATCTATATTATATGCAGTTATACCTGTATCATTTTGTCGAATTGTTATGTGCCACCCTGGCCATTGGATCTTTTCGCTTTCTTCGGGCTCATCGGCTGTTGCTATTATTGCCTTTTTTGCTATTCATTACCCTGGCAGAATATGTTGCCATTTTACAGCATACCCTATACCATACCAGTACATATGGCACCAATTATCTGATCATGTTGGTGGAGTGGATATTCTATAATTTTTTGTTTCTTCGGTTCACCCGACCAACAAATTTTCGTAACTATATACGATGGTCACTGCCAATAGGTGCTGCCTGTATCATCGGGGGGTACTATTTTTTTCCCGGACAGTATTCGGTGTTCTATTATTGTATTATCATTGCCGGCTTTTTTTTATCGGTAGCAGCATTAGGGTATCTGTATACGAGGTTTACAGAAGATGAAGTGACCGATTTAACAAGAGATCCTGTAGGATGGGTGGCAGTGGGTGTAGTGGTTTTCTTTTCCGGTGTAAGTATTGTGTTCTCCTTATATGAGTTCATTCAGCTGAAGCGCATCATGCTCTGGGGAGAGCCAATTTATACATTGGTTCCCCGTTTGCTTAGTTTGTTTTTGTACAGTTGTATATCTATCGCCATTATCACATGCAGGAGAATTATCCCATCGTCATCGGCATCTTGATAGCGACAGCTTTTGTTTCGCTGTTTGCGTTCATGTTACTGCTGTTGATATTACATTACAGCAGGAAAAAGCAGCGATTGATTTATGAACGTCGGCTAATGGAGGAAAAATACCAGCGCGAGCTGGAGCAGGTAGAGCGGGAGGTGCAGGAACATACATTCCAAATGATTGCGCAGGATATTCATGACAATGTAGGTCAGCAATTAAGTCTGGTCAAACTGAACATCAGTATCCTATCCATGGAAAACAAGCATCTTCAATCCTTGCACGATATACGTGATCAGGTTGCTGAAGCCATTCAGCAGTTGCGGCAGATCAGCATGGGATATCAGGGCGACCGCTTACTGGAGAGTGGGTTGCCTGCCGGTATTGCCTTTCTGGTTGAGCAGTTACAAAAAACCGGTAAGTTCCTGATCCGGTTTGAGTATACCGGATTTCAGATGGATATACATTCCAACCATGGCTTATTTATCTATCGCATTTTTCAGGAAGTTATTCAAAATATTATCCGGCATTCCGGTGCTACAGAGATCGATATTCAATTATCTGAATCCCTGGAAGCGTATCGGTTGGTTGTGAAAGATAATGGTATCGGCTTCGAGACGGGCGATATGAAGTCACGCAATGGATTAGGGTTACGAAGCATTCACCAGCGTGCCTCGCTGATTGGTGCTGACGTACAGATACACAGTGAACGGGGCCGGGGTACTACTATACTACTGACGTATAAAAAAATATCCGATGATAACACTGGCATTGGTAGATGATCATACCATGCTGCGAAAAAGCATGGCAGCTTTGCTGGAACTGATGGGAGGATTCCGAATCATTTTTCAGGCTTCTAATGGAAGAGAATTACTTGATTATCTCAGCAAAAATACCTGGCCCGATCTGGTATTAATGGATGTATCGATGCCGGTGATGAGTGGTCCGGAAACTACCCGCTGGCTAAGGGAGCACTGCCCTGAAGTAAAAGTGGTAGCACTCAGTATGGTACGCAGTGAAAATACCATTATTCGAATGATGAGCAGTGGAGCAAGAGCCTATTTATTAAAAGATGTTGAGCCCGAGGAATTGGTGCGTATGTTGCGTGCTGTGCACCTTCATGGGTATGCCCACAACGAGATGGTGCCCCTGCCGGGTAATACCCAGGCGTCTTCTGGTCTGCCGATTCATCTGAGTGAACAAGAGAAGCAGTTCATGCAATGGGTCTGTGCTGAAAAATCACACAAAGAAATCGCTGAATTGATGCAGCTGAGTCCGCGGACCATTGATGGATATCGAGATAGCCTCCTGCGGAAACTGGGGGTGAATTCAAGGGTAGGTATTGTTATGTATGCGCTGCAGAACGGTATCGTACCCTTGTAATATCCAGTATAAATTTTTCAGGGTTTTTCCTGTTTTCTATCCTCCCAGCACAAGTTAGATTTGTCTCTTAAATTTCATAAGGCAGTAGGTTCATTGTTAAGCTGAATAGGGCGGAAACTTCCTTTGAATCCTGGGGGGGATTTAACTGGACTGGTTTCCGTCCTTCTTTTTTAAGGCTTACCCAGCACGGCAGCAGCTGCGTTGGCAACACGTTCCCCATCCATAGCGGCACTTACGATACCACCGGCATAGCCTGCCCCTTCCCCGCAGGGATAAAGATTCTGTATTTGCGGGTGACAAAGTTTCTCCGTATCGCGCGGAATACGGACAGGCGAGGAGGTTCTGCTCTCCGTAGCTACCAATACGGCATCCCGGGTAAAATACCCTTTCATTTTTTTATCAAACTTTTTACAGGCTATTCGCAGGGTATCAGAAATGAAGGAAGGTAAAATGTCTGATAAATCAGATGAAACAATACCCGGGATATAGCTACACGGGGGTAAACTGGATGAAACCTTACCTGCAGCAAAATCTGTCATTCGCTGGGCGGGTGCCGAGAGATTACTACCTCCCGCTACAAAAGCCTTTTTTTCGATGGCTTCCTGAAAATGTAGTAGCAGTAAGGGGTTATTTGAGTGCTGCTCGCCCATCCCCAAATATCGGAGGGCATCTGGAACCCCCACTTGCACGACTAGACCGCTATTGGCGTATGGATTATTTCGTTTACTGGGGCTCCAGCCATTGACCACGAGTTCACCGGGGGCTGTGGCAGCAGGTGCAATGATACCTCCCGGACACATGCAAAAACTAAATACACCCCGGCTATTTACCTGTTCCACTAAACTATAAGAGGCGGGGGGCAATACGGGATTCCTGACGGGGGCATGGTATTGTATCGAGTCGATGAGCCCTTGCGGATGTTCAATTCTTACTCCCAGTGCAAAAGGTTTCGCCTCCAGTTGCCAATTATGTTGATGGAAGAGTTCAAAGATATCGCGCGCAGAGTGGCCGGTGGCCAGAATAACTGCATCTGCTGAAAATCTTTCGCCTGTTTGGGTAATCACTTCTTTCACGCCCTCTTTCTGAACGACCAGATCGGTTACCCTTCTATCAAAGAGAAATTGTCCACCGGCATGTAAAATCTCCTGCCGCATAGCAGTTATGATTCGGGGTAGCAGGTTGGTGCCAATATGAGGGTGAGACTGGTACAGAATCGCGTCAGGGGCGCCCAGCTGATGAAAAATTTGTAAGATGCGCTGTACATTGCCGCGCTTGCTGCTGCGGGTATATAATTTACCATCGCTGTAGGTTCCGGCACCACCCTCACCAAAACAATAGTTGCTGTCCGGATGCACCTTGCCTGTTCTATTGAGTGCAGCCAGGTCGCGTCTTCTGGATTGAACATCTTTGCCTCGCTCCAATATAATCGGCCGGATACCTTTTTCTATCAACTGGAGTGCAGCGAAGAGTCCGGCCGGTCCGCTACCGATGATGATAACAGTTGGAGCGTTGCCGGGCAGGTTTCGCCAGGTGATGGGCTCATAAGGGTAGGGGGGCATGGGTTCGTCGATGAATACGTCGACAGCCATATGCACTTGTAAGTGCCTTGTATTTCGAGCGTCTAGCGATTCCTTTCTTTTAATATAACCCGAGATTCTTGAAACGGGAATGGCCAGTTCCGCAGCAAGCTGCTCTAGTAGAAGGGTTGTATGAAATGCAATCGCCGGGGGCAATTGCAGCCGGAGGAACTTTATCATGTCGGTTAGGTATCTATCCTAAAAACAAACAAATGACGGGTCAAGCATCAGAAGGGGAGATCATCCAACTGCTCGGTGGGTGATGGGGGAATGTCGTTATAAGAAACTTCATCCGTATTGCCTGCTGCAGCATTCATTTTCACTGTTTCAATTTTCCAGGCGTCAAGGTTAGTGATATAACCTTCCCTGCCATCCCGACTCCAGCGGCTTCCTTTGATGTTAAAGAATACTTTCACTTCATCACCCAGGTTGAATCGGTCTGGTAAGCTGGTTTTATCCTGTACAGATTGAAACTTGATGAAGTTGGTAATGGTTCTTCCATTGATATCTTCAGATTTCTCTACTACAAATTCCCTGGTTTTAAAAGTTTCGGAACGCTGCACCGTATCCATTTTGGCAACCAGTTTGCCGGTCAGTTCGTAAGACATGTTCGAAGGTTTAAACAACAAATTTACTCTTTTTTTATGGGATGTTGCTGGTAAAAAATACGTAATCGTGGGTGGACGGGTCGGACTAATTTTCCGGTTATGAAAAAACAATGGCTGGTATGGATCGGAATGCTATTATGTGCACCGTTTTTGGGGTGTCGTTCAGCAGGATATACCTCCGTAGCGTTCAGTACATATGAGGTAAAAAAAGTAGGGAATTCGTCGGGAGTTCTTCAACAGCTGCTGAAGCGAGCAAAAGATGAAGTAAATGACTCGCTCGCCAAAGTTATAGCATGTTCCGTGCAGGGTTTTAGGCAACAACCCAATGAATATACCCTGGAAAATTGGGTAGCGGATGCTGTTAGGTATACTGCAGAAAAAACTGTACTTCAGCCGGTAGATTTGGTGCTGATTTCCCGCGCTGCGGTCGGAAGATGGCTGCCAAGGGGAAACATAACCTTGCAGAATATCTATCAGCTTATTCCGGGTAATTTTCGGTGGGTAATTCATACAGTCAGGGTCGATTCTCTGGAGACTTTTTTAGATAGTGCCCTGCGAAAAAATGGCTATGGTATTTCCGGAAGTACCCTACGGAGGGTTGGAACCGGCGGAGGGATTCAGATCAGAAGCAGGGGCCAACTTCTCCTTCCTACTAGCCATATACATGTCATCACCCTTCAACGGCTTTCTTACCAGCCTGCGAAAGAAGAATTTTTTCAATTTTTTCCTACGCCATATAAAGGTACCCTTCTGCGCGAGGCAGTTATCTTTTATGCAGCATCATTTACGCAGGCAGGACAACCAGTAAAAGTGTCTTTAGAAAAAAGAATCGATGTACAATAAGAAAAGACGAAGATTTATTCAACAATCTTTTTCATGTTGGTTGGGGATGGGTATCAACGATCCAAAAAATAATTTTTTTGCTGTTCCTGAACCTGCCCGGCAGCTGGTGATTTTACATACCGCTGGGTTGTCGGCAAGGGTAGGGTCGATCTCGACGGCGGTAGGAGAACAGACAGATCTGGATAAGTTGATTGACCGGGCATCAGAAATCAGTCGCATCCGGTCGGAAGGCAGTCCCTTACTACTATTCGATACCGGCGATATTTTTCAGCCTGGTCCCACCTTTGACCTATTGAGTAATCCGCCTGAGCCATTGGCGATGTTATTTATGGGCTATGATGCTGCAGTGCCGGGTGCCCGGGATCTGGCTGCAGGGCCGGAGCGACTGGCTAAAAAATGGGAAAAAGCTAAATTTCCGTTGGTAGCATGTAACTATATAGTAACAGATACGCCGCTGGAGCAATTCATGCATCCATTTATTATCATCCAGCGGGGTGGTATACGGGTGGGGGTGACCGGTATCACGTGGGCAGGGAGTAATTACTCGGCATTGGGAGATGTAGACCGATTTGATTTTTTATCTCCTCTTATCTGTTTGAATAAAACTGCTGCCTTACTGAAGTCAAGGGGTTGTGAACTGATTATTTGTTTGTCACAACTGGAGCCGTTCTCGCAGGAGGAAAAATTTAACAATGCCATGTTGGCAAAAGGAAGCGAAAATGTAGATTTAATTCTGGGGGGTCATTCCTATTACCCTAATACTGCTCCTCGTACATATATAAATAAAGTTGGAAAAAAAATAGTTGTTGGTCAGGTCAGCTGGGGAGGACAGGTAATCGGACGAATGGACATTAGTCAACCCGGAAAGGGGGTAATAAATCGTTGAGTTGTAAGGATGTATTCCCAATAAAAAAAAAGGGAAAATAAAAAATTTTTTTTTCAACATAAAACCTACATATTCGCATTCCCAAGTTACTTTTTTTGAGTTTTCCACAATTTGAAAAATGTGTAACTTACCGAAACAATCAGCATTTATTAACTCTATATAAATTCTTTTTCATCTTATGGCTAAAAGTGCGGAATCAGTTTGGTTGAACTGCTTGAGTATAATAAAGGATATCGTGGAGTGGCAGCATTTCAAGACCTGGTTCGAGCCCATCAAACCATTAGAGTTAAAAGGTAATGTTTTACTCATACAGGTTCCTTCACAGTTTTTCTTTGAATACCTGGAAGAGCACTATGTCAATCTCCTGGCAAAAACACTGAAGCGCGAATTGGGTAAAGAAGCCCGACTGGAGTATCGTATTCTGGTAGACAGTGGTAATGCCCGCGCTGGTTCAATGGATGTACCTGCCAGCCACATGAAGACTTACAATAACAATGAAATGAATTTTCCGCTGGTGATTGATAATCCGGTGAAAAATCCTTTTGTTATACCCGGTCTGAAGAAGATGCAGATTGATCCTCAACTGAATCCCATTTATACCTTTGATGCATTTGTTGAGGGTGACTGTAATCGGGTTGCCCGTAGGGCAGGAAAAACGGTTGCTGAAAAGCCCGGAAATAACTCCTTCAACCCCTTGGTTATTTATGGCGGGGTAGGTTTGGGAAAGACCCACTTGGCACAAGCTATCGGAAATGAGGTAAAGCGGTTGCATCCCTCCAAAGTGGTATTATATGTGAGCAGTGAAAAATTCATCAATCAGTTTCAGGACCATAGTCGGAACAATGCCATCAATGATTTTATACATTTTTATCAGTTAATCGATGTATTGATTATTGATGATGTTCAGTTTTTCAGTCGGGCGGAGAGAAGTCAGGATGCTTTTTTTGCCATCTTCAATCATCTCCACCAGAGTGGCAAGCAGCTCGTGCTTACTTCAGATAAGGCTCCTAAGGACCTCGATGGTATGCAGGAAAGATTACTAAGCCGTTTCCGTTGGGGATTGAGTGCCGATCTTCAGATACCGGATTATGAGGTGCGTATCGAGATATTGGAAAAGAAGATGAAGAATGATGGACTTGAGATGCCCCGTGATGTAGTTAAATATGTAGCTTATAATATCAATACCAATGTTAGGGAATTGGAAGGTGCTTTGATCTCACTTTTGGCACAGTCCAGCCTTAATAAGAAGGAAATTGATGTTGAGTTGGCAAAAAAAGTATTGCGGAATTTTGTCAAGACCAGCAGCAAAGAGATAACAATTGAGGCCATTCAGAAAATGGTTTGTGAGTATTTCGATGTTTCTTACGACAAATTACTGCACAAAACACGCAAACGCGAGATTGTGCAGGCACGACAGATTACTATGTACCTGGCCAAGGCATTTACCAAGAATTCACTGAAGAATATTGGTGAGCATTTTGGTGGCAGGGATCATACCACGGTTATTCACTCCTGCCAGACGGTAAAAGACCTGATGGACACAGATTCGTTTTTCCGTGAAAACGTGATGGAATTGACACAAAAGGTTCAGCTGGCTGCTATGTAAGGCGATATTTTCTTGGTTCATCAAGATAGATAGCTTTTCAGGACATTATTTTTGGCTATTCACTGAATGAAAATTATTTTTGCACCCCCTGCAAAGGGAAACGGTGAGGTGGGTGAGTGGCTAAAACCAGTAGTTTGCTAAACTGCCGTACGGGTCAAACTGTACCGAGGGTTCGAATCCCTCCCTCACCGCAAAAGGGCAATAGCCCATCGGGAAGTAGCGCAGGCCGGTAGCGCACCTGGTTTGGGACCAGGGGGTCGCAGGTTCGAATCCTGTCTTCCCGACGAAACAAGACAACCTTGGCGAGAGCCAGGGTTTTTTGTTTGCACGAACGTGAAAGCTTGCTTTCAAGAGAGAGTGCAAACAAAAAACCCAAGAAGGCGAAGCCTTCAGGGTTGTCGCGTTTCAGCCCCCCCCTTCAAGGATCGCCGCAGGCAATCCTTGAAGAATTGCACGAACGTGAAAGTTTGCTTTCGTTTACCAAGCACTTTGTGTATATGTCCACACACTCTGGCTCTACACTCACCACTGCCTTGCCCCCCCTTCAAGGATCGCCGCAGGCAATCCTTAAAGAATTGCACGAACGTGAAAGCTTGCTTTCGTTTACCAAGCACTGTGTGTA
>Ga0208361_1000443_pt1 | contig 11582 bp, 11 predicted proteins | sample LakMenEpi05Aug10_FD_150670 | JGI IMG/M metagenome (GOLD analysis project Ga0208361, IMG submission 150670) | Freshwater microbial communities from Lake Mendota, WI - 05AUG2010 deep hole epilimnion (SPAdes) | ecosystem: Environmental > Aquatic > Freshwater > Lake > Epilimnion/Euphotic zone ... | reverse complement strand
CTTCTTCCATCACGCAACAGGAACAGGCCAGCGGGTCTATCAATTTCAACTTGTCATACGGCACCTATGACGATTTCTTTGCTGGCGCGCTTGGCAACGACTGGACAGCGGCGCAAACCATCGCGGGCGTGGGGGGCGACATTACCGTCACGATCACCACGAATGTTCTTTCTTCCACCACCTCAAACAAGTTTCAGAACCTTGTCGAAGGCCAGTGGATTGAATTGCGCGGCTTTACGGCAAGCGCTGGTGCGAACAACGGCTATTATCGCATCGCCACCAAGACAAACAACCAGACGCTTACTCTTGCCGGGCGGACTGTCGCCAGCACGGAAACCCCTGCTGGCACTGCGGCTTCTGTCCGCAATGCCGGGATGCTCCGCAATGCCGACATGGTGAAGTCCTACACAATCCAAAACCGCTTCGCGTCAAACCTGTTTCTGCGCTACGCAGGTAGCATGATCGGCGGCTTTAGCCTTTCGGGCAGTGTCGGGCAGGAGTTTCGCGGCGCTTTCAACATCGTGTCACGCGATGAAGTGAGCGCCACAACGGCGGCAGGCAACGGCACGATTAACGCCGCGCCAACCGGCGGCTTCTTTGACGCGGTGGCGGCTTTTGGCGGGGTGCAGCTTGATGACACAACGCTTGCAGCTGCTGTCAGTTCTGTCTCGCTCAATGTCTCACGCGAGGGCGCCGGCATGGATTACGGGATGGGCAGCGCCACGGCGCAAGGCGCACGCTGGGGGCAAGTTTTGGTGGCCGGCCAGATTGATCTTTTCTTCAAAGACTTCACGCAATATGCGCTTTTCAAGGCGGAAACACGCTCGCGCATTTCTTGGCGCAAGCGCGACCCGCAAGGCAACAGCTACATCTTCACCCTGCCAGGCGCAAACCTGATGAACCCCTCTATTCCGGTTCAAGGTCCGAATCAGGCAATTATGGCGACGTTCGACATCGAGGGCGGCAACGACATGGCGCTTGCTGCGCTTCAGATTGATCGTTTCGCCGCCTAACAACTGCCGCGCGTAATTGCGCGACAGGCTCCCGCGCGGAGCGGGTCCGGCTGATATGCGGGTTTCAGCCGGACCCATTTCCCCGCAACCCGCAATCCGCAAAACCCGAGGATAACATGGCAAAGCTAAAATCATTCCAGCGCGACACCGCCGCGCTTGAAGGTGGCGTTTGGATCAATCCCGACCCTGATTCTTCCGATGACCCGCCGATGGAATTGCTGGTGAAAGGCCGCGACGCTGCCTATTATGACAAGGTAATGGTCGCCGTTCGTGAAATTGTGCGCCGCGCCAAGCAAGACGGCAGGCTGAAATCAAACCAAGGCTTTGCCGACCTTCCGCCGTCAACTCGTGACGTGTTGGAAAATGAAATCATGCTTGGGCAATACATCTTGGGCGTTCGCAATCTTGAAGGCGACGATGGCCCGGTGACAGTTGAAGATTACCGCAAGATGGCCCTTACGGAAGAGTTCCGCCCGCTTCTAACGCTGGCCTCTGCCGCGTTCTTTATCGCCACAGAGCGGCGCGCGGCAGACCGTGAGGAAGCCTTGGGAAACTCCGAGCCTTCGCGGCGCACGAATTCGCGTGGGGCCGCGCAAAAGGCGTAATCGAAGCGCTTGCCGATGATGATACGCCACCTTCACCAGAGCTTGCGCTTGATTGTGCTTTCGTCTGGCGCGCGTGGAATGACTTGGCAAGCGAGCGTTCATGGATTGGCGGCGGCATGGGGCCAATGATGCCGACCCCGACGCCATTTCGGGCTGTCTTGGCCTGGGCTGAATGGCGCGAATTGTCCGGCGAAAATACGGAAATCTTAATGGAGGGCCTTCGCGTGATTGATGGCGAATACATCAGCGCGGCGGCAGCAAGGGCTAAGGCTCAATGAGCGCGTCCCGGTCCATCCGTCTTTTCATCAACGACAATCTGACCCCGCAAGCGCGAAGCCGCGCGCTTGCCAATTTCGCGCGGCAGGACGTGGCGCGTTTGCAGCGCGAGGGCCGGGCTGCGCTTTCCTTCACAGTTTTTGTGGACGGGCGCGAGAATGCGCCGCTTGAAAGTGTCCGGCCTGACGGGCGGATCGTCTATCGCTTTAACGGGCTATCCGAATCTGTTGCCTTTGCGCTGGGCTTTCTGTTGGCGCGGTCGCCCGTGCTATCCGGCGCCTATCGCAAAAGCTGGTTTGTCTTGGTTGATGGGCTGCTTTGGCGGCGCGATTTTCAGGACATTCCTGCCGGGTCTGAGGTTTCGATAGTCAACACTCAACCGTACCACCGCAAGATTGACACTGGCGCTCAAGGCGCAGGCAAGATCGGGCGCGAAGTTGCCAACCGTCGCAAGGCGGGCACCAGCCGCAAGCGCGGGGTCTATGTTTCCATTGTGGAAGCAGCACGGCAGGAAACCATGAAGCGTTTTCCGGGTGTTTTTGCCGAGCGCGTTTTTCTGGAATTGCCGAGCGGCCCTGCGCCAGCGCCTTATCAGATGCGCGGCGGCATGGTGAAGGCTGGCCGGGCTGGCGCTCCGCGTAACGGGCGCTTTCGGGCAGGAATGAAATTCTCTGCGGCGGGTAGCCTCATGACATACCCGGCGCTTGTGATGCGCTGGGGTGGTTATCTCGCTGGTGCAAGAGAGGCTTGAAAATGGCGCAGCTTGCACAACTTACGACTGTTGAATACACCGCGCGTTTTAACGACCAGATCACTGCTGGCGCCAATGCGTCTGCCCAAAGCCTTGAGAAGCTGGCAGTTGCTATTGAGGCTACGGAACAGCGATCAAAGAGGGCAGAGGGCAGCTTTGCTTCGCTTGAAGCTCGGCTTGATGCTGGCGCGCGTCTTTCCCAAGCCAAGGCGCGGTCTGATGAGCAGCTTGCGCGGCAGATTGACGCGATCAACACCGCAACTGCGCGCGGCGCCATCACACAAGAGCGCGCCAACCAGCTTACCGAATTGGCTGCCCAAAAGCAGGCGGTCTATATTGGCCAGCTACAGCGTCAGATTGCTATTGAAGATCAGCGCAACCGCGCTGTTCTGTCTGGCAGCGCAGCAATGGCGGGCGGCGCAACGGCAACCACTGCCTTCGCTTCTGCCAACGACAACGCAGCGCAGTCTTCTGGACGTTTTAGGCAAGCAATGGGCCAAGCAGGCTTTCAGGTCCAGGATTTTGCCACCCAGGTAAGCATGGGGCAAAATGCCTTAATAGCGTTTGGTGTCCAATTCGCGCAATTCGCAGGGATATTCGGCGCGACTGGCGCCATTGCTGGCGCGGCAGTTATGATTGGTGTCATTGGTGCCAATCTTCTGACGGCAGGCGACACAGCGGCAGAAGAAACACGCCGGATGGAAGCCAACTTTGGCGGCATGAAAAAGGCAGCAGAAGAGGTCGCAACCGTCATTCGTGAAATTAATGACCTGTTTCTGACTGCTTCCGAACGCTCTGCTGCGGCGGCGAACCGGCAGACTGCTGAATTGGCGTCCAATGCCACGCGGTTGCTGGACGCAACAATCCAGCGCAATGAATCAAACGCCATGGAACTTGTCCAAGCGCAGCGTGATCTTGCCGAACAAGAGGCGCGCATTGCCGCGCGTGATAGGGAAATTCAGGCTCGCACAGGCTCGCGCGCAAATACCTTTCAGCGTCAAGATGCTTCAACAGTTTTCCCGCTGCGCGAGCGTATCGCAGCGCTTGAGGCTGACATTTATCGTTCAAACCAGCGCATCGGCGAATTGAATGACGCGCTTGCCAGGGCGCGCAATGCCGGCGTGGTCGGGGTGGAACAGTTTGGGCCTTTTCCGCCAGCCACAACCCGCGAGCAACGCGGTGGCGTTGACCGCGAAGCCGAAAGGCAAAGGCGTGAGGAAGAACGTGCTCGCCGCGAGGAAGAACGCGCGCAAGAAATGGCGGCGCGTGAAGCAGCGCGGGAAGAAGCGCGCATCCTTGCCGAGCGCGAGCGCCAAAACCGTCAAACAACTGATGAAATCGTGCGCTATTCCGCCGACCGCTTTGCCGACTTGTGGAGCAAAACCGGGCGCGGTTTTGCGGGCTTGATGGAAAGCATGCTGCAGATGGTGCGCCGCACTTTTGCGCGCATCGCGGCGGAGGCGGTTATCCGGCCAATCGTGACGCCTATCGTGTCCAGCGTCGTCACACCGTTCATGCAATCTTTTATGCCAAGTGGCGGGCAGTCTGGCGGCATGGCTGGTCAGATCGGGCAGGCTGGCCAGATGGCGCAATCCTTGGGCGGCGGCGGCAGTGGCGGCGGATTAATGAGTATGCTTGGCGGTGCAGGGGCTGGCGTCAGTAGCTTTTTGGCGCAGCCGATCTTTGGGTCCGCAGCGCAAGCAAGCGCCACAAACAGCGCGCTCGCAGCCATGCCCAACGGGATGATGGGACCGGCCACACCAGCAGCTGTGGGACTTCCGGGAATGAGTGTCGGCAGCGCGCTTGGCGCTGGCGCGGCGGGTTTCGGCCTGGGTATGGCTGGCGGCAGCATCTCAGGCAGTTTGCGCGGCACGGCTGACCCAACAGCAGGCAGCGCTATCGGCGCGGGCATCGGCACAGCGGCAGGCTTTGCGCTTATCCCTGTTTTGGGTCCACTCGGGCCTGTTGTCGGCGGCGCCATTGGCGGCATTATCGGCGGACTATTCGGCCCTACCAAAAAAGGCATGGCCGCACGCTCCGGCGGTGATGTTTTTCTTGGCACTGATGAATCCGGGATGCTGACCATAACCGGCGCGCGTGGGAAGCGTTTTGACGAAGGCGCGGCACGGGCGGCAGTCCAACAGCAGCTTGACGCCATCAACGCTCAAACCAGCGCACGCGGCCTGACCTTTGCCGGCGCCGGGCAATCGGCGATTGGCTTTGGCCAGGCTTCCGGCTCGCCACGCGAATTGTCCATGACGAATCTTGTAGGTCAGCTTCGCAGCGGCAACGCAAACCAGATGACCGCTTTCGGCACGCTTGCCGGGCGCGGGGGCAATCTGGAACAAGCGCTGCAAGCGGCGGATTTTATCACGCAGATTTTCGAACCGCTTGGCAAGGCGGTGGAAAAAACAAGCAATTTCACAGACGCCATGGAAGCGTTGACCAAGACGTATGACGAAGCCATCACCAAGGCGCGTGACCTCGGCCTATCTGAAGCCGGATTGACAGCGCAGCGCGCAGAGCGTGCGGCAAAACTTGAAGCCGACCGTGCGCGGGACTTGGACATCATTGACCGCACCCTTGGCGCGCGGCGCGCGGCGCTTGCGGGTGACACGCGCGGCGTTGCGCTCACGCAATTCGATCTAGCCGCCGAACAAGAAAATCGAGTTTTCCGGGATCAGCTTCGCAATCTTGGCTTTGACGAAGCCGGGCAAGATTTCGCGCGGCGCATGGTGGAAATCGAACAGCTTGTCGCTGATGAACGTCTTGCCGTCATGCGGAAGTTTGACGACCAGATGCGCGGCATTTCGCAAGGGCTTTTGGAGCAGCTTACGCTTGGCGACTTAGGCGGGCTGGCACCTGAAGCGCGTTATGGCGCGGCGCTGTCCAGCCTGTCAGCGGCGCAGCGGCCCTTGATGGATGGCGCCACGCCGGAAGAATTGGCCGAGTTTGCGCGCGTGGCGCAAATTGCCTTGCCGATTGCCAAAGACTTTCTGGGTGTGTCTGGCAGCTTTGCCGAATTGGTGGCGGACGTTTCCCGCACGCTTCGCACCGCTGCGCCTGGCAGTGATCCGGCGAATTTGGGCGCCTTGCTTGAGGCTCAGGTTGCGGGCGCGGATCGGCTGGAATTGGCGGTCATCGGCACCGGCACGGCGCAAACGGAAGTGCTTAAAAGCCTTCTCACTGAATTGAAGCGCCTGACCTCTCAGAATGAAGCCATCCTGGCACGCGCCAGCACATAAAGGAAAAGCAATATGCCAATTCCGGCTTATCGCGCCAAGCAAAGCACCAACACAACCGGCACCGGGACTATTGTGCTTGCGGCGGCGGAAACGAACGCGCGCAACTTCAGCGCGGCCTATGGCGCGTCATCGCGGCGCGTCATGTATGCTATTTCATGGTCCACCGGGTTTGAAATTGGGCTTGGAGATTTCGATGGTGGCACACCCGGAAACCTGACGCGCGCAACGGTGCTGGCGTCTTCCAATGCGGGCGCCTTGGTGACGCTGCCCGCCGGCACCAAGGATGTCTTTGCGGTGTTTGATCCTGCGGCGCGTGAGGTGGTATCCATTTCCGCAACCGCCACGCTGGCGCTGGCTGATCTTGGCAATGCGGTAGTGTTCACAGGCGCCAGTGCTGCCACGCTCAATCTTCCCGCCGTGGCGACCGCGCCGACCGGATCGGGCTGGATGGTCCGCAACGCAGGCACGGCGGCGCTGACGATTGACCCCAGCGGCGCAGAGACGATCAACGGCGCTTCCACGCTGGTATTGCAGGCCGGGCAGGCGGCTTTCATCTTTGACGGCGGCGCGGCTTGGGAGTGTATCATTGCGGGCGGTACGGCGATTGGTGCGGCATTGCTCGCGGCGTTGAATAGCGCGGCGGTTGCGGACCTTGCCAGCGGTGCGCCATTGGATATTGCCAGCGCCGCCACCACGGATATTGGCGCATCGGCTTCGCCGAATGTGCGGATTACCGGCACAACGGGGATCACCAGCTTCGGCACGGTGGCGGCGGGCACGCGGCGCTTCCTGGCCTTCGCGGCGGCGCTGACGCTGACGCATAACGCGACCAGCTTGATCTTGCCGGGGGCGGCAAACATCACCACGGCGGCGGGTGACAATGCGGTGGCGCGGTCGCTGGGGTCTGGGAATTGGGTGATTGAAAGCTTTACGCGGGCGGCGGCAGGTTATGCGGGCAATATCCTGTTGGCCAATCCGGTGGCCGCTGCAAATATCGGCATCAATCGCGGGACGGAACAGGCGACAAGTGCAGGCACCCAAGTTCAATATGATTTTGGCAGCATCCCGGCTGGGGTGCGGCGCGTCAAATTGCTTTTGAAGCAAGTTAGCACAAATGGAACGTCGCATTTGGCAGTGCGCCTGGGGACAAGCGGCGGCATTGTCAGCAGTGGTTATGATTGCATGTTTTCCTACGACGCGCCAGGTGTTGCGGGTGTTACCTCGGTCGGCACCGGCGCCTTTGGTATCTCAAACGGATCAAGCGTAGATACGCATACTGGAATAATGACCTTTGAAAACCAGTCAGGAAATTTGTGGTTATGTTCCTACATTGGAATGATGGCGGTGAACGCGGACAGGTATCGAAATCATTGCGCGGGTTTTGTGGATTTGGGCGCAGTGCTTACGCAGTTAAGGTTAACGACGAACAGTGGCACGCCTGTCTTTGACGCGGGTGCGATTCAGTTGAAGTGGGAGTTTTGACCATGCAGCGCACTTCTGTGAATGTGATGACTGGCGAAGTGACGGTGGTGGATTTAACGCCGGAAGAAATTGCCGAACTGCCGCCGCCTGCGCCGCCCGTTGTCCCGCGCGAAGTCACCAACTTCCAAGCCCGCGCGCTGCTGATGAATATGCCGGGCAGCGCGGCAGGGCGCAGCCTGTTCCAAGATGTGGATGATACGCTGCGCGCACTTGGCGGGGTGGAATGGCAGGCGTGGGAATACACCACCATCTTCCCGCGCAACAGCCAACTTATTGCCACGCTCGGCGCGCAGCTTGGGCTTACTGACGCGCAGCTTGACCAGATGTTCATCGCGGCGGCGGCGATTAGCGCCTGATGCAAGCGCTCCGCCTAATCCTGGCCGAACTCAACACGCCATCGGCGCAGCGTGACAGTTGGTTCACCTGGGCTGCTGGGCAAATGGCCCATGCCATGATCGGCGCGGTGATCGCGGGCGGCCTGCTGTTTGTGCTGACGCCGGGTTGGGCCTTCGCGCTGGCGGCGCTTGGCTATGCGCTGGCAAAAGAACTGCCTGACTTCCTGCAATCCCGCACCTGGACCAATGCGCGGGATTGCGTGCAGGATGCGCTTTTCGTCACCGCTGGCGCTGCCTTGGCAATCGCCATCGCAGGCGGGCATGACCGGCTGTTCATCGCGGCTGCTTTGGCCGCTGGCGTTGGCCTTTGGCTTGGCGTTTCTGCACGGCTGAAGGGCACCGGCAATGCTGGCTGATGACGCGCCTGGAATGGACGCGCCTGCCATGCTGGCGGCTTCCATGTCCAATGCTGTGCTGGCAACGCGGCCCGCCTTGACGTTCGGCGCGCAACCTGGCGCGACGGTGCTGCTGCTGGAAATCTCGGCGAAGGCGCCTGAAGCATGATGGCCTTCGACGCTCCGGCATTTATCGCCCCGGCTTTTCTGCCGGATGCTTTTGTCTCGCCGCAAAACATCGCCACGCTGCGCCTTGCCTCTGCCGGGTTTGTCTCGGGCGCCGCAGATAGCCCGGCGCTGACATTCTATGAACCGCGCATCTTGGGCGAGATTGAAATAGGCCAATCTGCCGCCGATGCGGTGGGCGTGGGCGGGCGCGTGGCGCTTACTGTGTCTGAGATTGCCTTAGCCGATGCTGATGGCTTCAGTGCTGATCTGGCGCGGTATGGCGGGGCGGATGGGCGCGTGGTGCGAGTGTTATCCCTGCCGGTTGTGAACCAGCGCGCCAGTGATTTCGGCGCCAGCCTTGCCAGCGCGGCGGTTCCCTTCGTCGGGGTGCTTCGCAGTATTGACCGCACCGGCGCCTTCACTGCGCGCATCGCCCTGAATGACCTGACTGAACGCATGGCGACGCCATTGCAGCCGACGCTTTACCTCGGCACAGGCGGGCAGGAAGGCGGCGCAGAATTGAAGGGTCGCCCGAAGCCCGTCACGCTTGGCCAGGTGTTCAATATCGCGCCAGTGTTTCTGGGGAACATTGACCTCGGCGCGGGCAGCCTGCCGACCTATCAATCCCATTGGCGCGCGATTGCCGGGCATGACGCAATCCGCATTCGTGGCGTGTCTCAAGTGATGATTACAAGCGGAACGCCTACTGTGGGCCAGGCGCGGGACTTCCCATCGCTAGGCCTATTCCAGCTTGGCGGCGCACCGGATGGCGATGTAACCGCCGATGCGCGCGGTGATGCGGTGCCGAATTACCCAAACAGCACGGGCGGCATTCTGCGTCGCATGTTGGAAAGCCTTGGCGGCGCCTTTGTCGCCTCTGAATTTGACGAAGACGCTTGGGGCTTTGCCGAGATTGATCTGCCGGGCGTGGTTGGCTTTTACCAAGGTGCCACTGCAACCAGCACACTATCAGCGGTGGAGAGCATCCTATCAGGCTCCAGCGCCATTCTCTCGGGAAGTCGGGGTGGCAAGTTGCGCCTGTCTGATCCTTTGGCGACTGATACTGCACAATTCGATCTACCGTCATCTTGCATTCTGGCGTGCGAGCCTTTGGCCCTGCCGGTGAATTTCCGCCCATTGCCGCGCGCCGTGGCGGTGCGGTGGCAGCGCAACCATGCGCCGCTGTCCAATATCGCAGGCTCGGTTGCCGCTGCTGATCGGCAACGCTTGGGCCAGGAAGGCAGCTTTGCGCGGGCAGAAAGCGCCTTAATCACATCGCGCGTGGCGCAACAGCGCAATGTCAGCTTTCCGGGTTCATACTGGAATGAAAGCGAAGCACTGGCGCGGGCAGAAAAGTGGCGGACGCTGCTTGAAGCCGGGCCGCGCATGGTGCGGGTGGTGACGGATCGGCTGCTTGGGCAGGTGGAAATCGGCCACATCGGGCGCATCACATACCCGGCATTCGGGCTTGATAATGGCTTCGCGGGCGTTGTGGTCGGGTGGCGGGAAAGCCTATCGGCGCGGCGGCTTGAAATTACGCTTTGGGGGGCAGGCTGATGCCGGCAGCGTTTCTCTATAACAACGTGGCGACTGCTGCTGTGCTGACCAGCGCGCAGGCTACGGTGGCCAGTATGCCGGTCGGCAATCTGCAAGACCCGCAACCACGGCGCCGAGTGCGGTTTGCCTCGGGCACGGCCACGCTCGATGCTGACCTTCTCGCCGCCCAAGGTGTGGATTGCGTAGCGCTGATTTCGACCACACTTTCCGCCAGCGCAACCATCCGCGTGCGCTTGGCCAATGTGGCGGATTTCTCAACCACGCTTTATGATTCCGGCACCATCGCGGCACATGCCAGCGATGAAGGCCAAGGCAATGTAATCCTGACAAAGCCAAACGCCTTTACAGTGCGGTATGTCAGAATTGACTTGGTTGACGGTGCGGCCAGCCTAATTGACGTGGGCGTCTTGGCGGTGGGCCATTTATGGAATACGGAGCGCAGTATAGCATACGGCATAGCCGAAGGGCGGCTGATGCTAGATCGGCGCGACCGGAACGCCTTCACCGGGGCGGAGTTTCCGGTTTCGGCAGTGATCAATCCACGATACGTGCGTTTTACCTTGCCGGTCATCTCTGATGCCGAAGTCCGCAACCAACACCGCGAGCTTGTGCGTCAGCTTGGCGCGGCACGCGATGGGCTGGTGATCCCTGACACTGCTGACAGCCTTACCGAGCGCAATCGCCGCGCATTGTGGGGTGCGCTGAACGAGCCTGGCGGAAACGCTGGAACGGCCATGGTCGCGTTCAATATCAATGAGCGCAGCTTTCTTGTGACAGAAAGGGTTTGATTTATGATACCGATTGTAACAGCCTTATTGCCCGCGCTTGGCACGCTTATTGACAGGTTGATCCCTGACCGGGCGGCGGCTGAACGCGCCAAAGCCGAGATGGAGCAGCAACTTGTGACGGCTGCCAATCAAGCCGCGTTGGCGCAGGTGGAAGTGAACAAGGTCGAGGCCGCGCATTCCAGCGTGTTTGTCGCCGGGTGGCGTCCGTCTATCGGCTGGGTATGTGCCGCCGGTTTGGCCTGGGCTTTCGTGGTCGCGCCGGTCGCGTCTTGGGCGCTGATGGTGCTGGGCGTCAAGGCTGAATTGCCGGCCATCCAGTTTGACCATTTGTTTGAATTGGTCCTAGCCATGCTGGGCATTGGCGGCTTGCGGACCTTTGAGAAGCTTCGCGGGGTGGCGCGGTGATCTCCGCCCGTTGCGAATTGCGCCTGGCCGGGGTGCATCCTGACTTGGTGCAGGTGGTGCGGCGCGCGGCTGAAGGCGGCGCGGTGTTCCGGGTGGAGGAAGGCTTGCGAACGGTGGAACGCCAGCGCCAGCTTGTCGCCAAAGGTGCCTCGCAGACGATGAACAGCCGGCACTTGACCGGACACGCGGTGGACCTTCTGCCGCTTGTGGATGGGCAGCCGACTTTCGATTGGAAATATTATTTCCCGCTTGCCGACGCCGTAGCCGATGCGGCGCGCAAGGAAGGCGTGCCGTTGATATGGGGCGGCGCATGGGGGCGCACGGTGCAAGACTGGCCCCAAATCCGCGCAAAACAAGCCCAGGATGCCTATGTGGCGGAACGGCGCGCGGCGGGGCGCAAGCCGTTCCTTGATGGGCCGCACTTTGAATTGCCAATGGGGAGTTATCAGTAGCGGGCGCTGCGGTCATGTGCAACCGCCCTTGCCCGTAGCGCGGCGGCGCATAGGGCTAGTGCAGCGGTGGCGGCGTGGTCGCAGCGGGTGTTTAGCCCTATCCCCATGCT
>Ga0208361_1000442_pt1 | contig 11588 bp, 11 predicted proteins | sample LakMenEpi05Aug10_FD_150670 | JGI IMG/M metagenome (GOLD analysis project Ga0208361, IMG submission 150670) | Freshwater microbial communities from Lake Mendota, WI - 05AUG2010 deep hole epilimnion (SPAdes) | ecosystem: Environmental > Aquatic > Freshwater > Lake > Epilimnion/Euphotic zone ... | reverse complement strand
GATGAAAAGGTTTTTGACTGCGGAAAACGAAAGAACCGATGCCGTACTCCTCTGTTTCCGGGGTATGAGACTCCGCTTCCAGTTCTTTTTGCCAGCCGGCTGAATTTTGGGCTTCTTCGAAGTCAAAAAGTCCTGTATGAAGAATTTCCCGGGGTGCTACTTTTCCAAATGAAGAGGAAATAATTTTAGCTCCGGGATTGAGTTTATGGATTGCTGCTTTTAGCAATTCAGTTGTTTTTGTATCAACGAGGTCTGTTTTGTTTAATATGATAACATTCGCAAATTCAATTTGATCCGTAAGTAGATTCACTATAGTTCTGTAATCTCCTTCCATATTGCTAAGGTTCCTGTCTTTCAGTAGCTCATTGGTGCCGAAGTCATTGAAAAAATTAAAGCAGTCAATTACAGTCACCATTGTATCGATATAGCTGAATTGCGACAGGTCTATTCCTTTTTCTTCGTCGATGAAAGAGAAAGTTTGTGCTACGGGTACAGGTTCGCTGATGCCCGTGCTTTCAATGATTAGGTAATCGAATCTTTTTTCTTTGGCCAGCTTTTCTACTTCCTGCATTAGGTCTTCCCTCAGCGTACAACAGATGCAGCCATTGCTCAGTTCAACAAGTTTCTCTTCTGTTCTTGAAAGAATATTTTCATTTTCTATGAGTTGGGCGTCAATGTTTACCTCGCTCATGTCGTTGACAATTACAGCTACTTTCATATTTTCCTTGTTGTGAAGGATGTGATTCAGGAGCGTTGTTTTTCCTGCTCCAAGAAAGCCGCTTAAAACTGTTACGGGAAGTTTACTACCTGTTTTCATGATTAATTGGTGATATAGGTTTTGTATAATTCAATGCCTTGATAATTGATTGCTCTTAGATGGAGTGTGTCTTTTTGCAGAATAACACTCATGAATCCGTGATCTGAAGCCGCAAATTTAGTTTGTGGTATTTCGCTGGTCACCGGTCTTTTCTCGCTTCCGGCGCCACTGACAAAATAGTGGGTATATCCTGAGGGCTTTTGGTGTTGAAGATCGTGTTCATGACCTGCAAAATAGACATGAACTTTTTGTTCTTCAAATATGGGTTGTAGCGATTGTCTGACATCTTGAAGTAGACCTTTTCTTACGCCGGTAGTAAAAAGCGGATGATGACCAATTACTATTTTCCAATCAGCAGATGAATTTTGTAAGGTGGTTTTTAGCCAATTTATTTGTACTAACGTATCTTGTTTACCAAGGTCGCTGTGTGAATTTCTATTGAGCGTTCTATCAAAAGGGTTGGTATCAATGACAACAAAAAGTGCTTTGCTGGTAGAGTTGGGTATGGTTCTTTCAAAGCTATAAAAGCGCTCTGCGGTTCGCCATCTTCTGCTTATTTTACTATAGTCAAGTTGTGCCTGGATGCTACCCCGGTAGTCATGATTTCCGAAACAAGTGTACCAGGGAATATTAAGGCTATAGCTGTTGTAAATATCTTCAAAGGACTTGTTCCACTGAGGATCGGATGTGCTGATCACCCCATCCGGATAAAAATTGTCGCCTGTACTGATGACGAATGCTGCCGAGTTATTTTTTGCTTCGATTCCCATTTGATCGGCCACATCTTTTTGATGGTACTCACCATTTCTACCCCAATCACCAACTACAAGAAACCGCAGAGCCTTTTCTTTTTTCCAATAACTATTATCTGTAACTACAGATGAAGTTGCTATGGATTGTTGTTTACATGCTGGAAGGAAGCAAAGCTCAATAGCAAGAAGTAGAATGAAACAAAGGAACTTACAATTCTTCATTTTTACATTTTTTACATGACCGTATGCTTATGAGATGACCTGTGATTATGAGAAGGGAGAAAAGGATACCTGCCTGATGTAGCCATCCGAATTCTTCCTCAAAAAGTGATGAAAATAAAAAGCCGGCAAACGAGGAGAGTAAGAAGAAACTTAATTTTTGATTTTGTTTTCTTTCAATTGATTTATAAATAGCTAAAAAGGAGAGTAAGATGAAAAAATATTTTACCCCCGGGGTTTCGCTACTTCCAAAGCTAAATGTGGTAAGCATCGGAATACCCAGGCAATGGACAATGCAGAGTGACGAGCCGGCAATGCCTATTATATCTGCTTTTTTAATTCTTGAATAGCTGTTGTTCATTGAAAAATTTATAGATAAGACAAACTTTAGTCATTTAGTTCTTTAAGATATTGTTGGTATCTGACCGAATCAACGACAACTTTGTTCCAGCTTTCGCTAACTATAAGGCTAACTTTTCTGTCAATTCTATCTTGAATTTCATTTCTGAATAACTGAAAGGAATAGTAGTCAGTATCTGTGATTTCATTGAGTTTGTTTTGGAAAAATCCAACCGGATTGATGAAGTACATTTTTCTTATAAAGGAGTTTTTTTCTTCATGCAGCGCCTCTATTTTCCGGGTGGTTTCTTTCATCATGTTGTTTACGAGATAGCTTACGGAGTTGTTGATAATTTCATCATCAATGGTGGTGTCTGAAAAATGGACGGATTGTCTTAATGCCGGAAAGCCACTAATCAATTGCTCTTTAATTTTCTCTTTCGACAATTCATTTATCTTTTCAGATTCTTCTCTTTTAGCATCGAGTAGCTCCGTCATATATGTTGCCGGATAGTTCAGTGTTGTGAGTTGATGTGTTGTGCCGGGAAGTACAACAGTCAATGTGAGCCACAAGGCAACCATTACAATCGAAATGTTTTTACTGCCGGAAAATGCGAGACTGACTATTAAGAACATAGCCATCCAGCTTACAACGTATAAAAAAGTGTACAGAAAAAAGTGAAGCATCTTACCGGGATCCTGTAACAAAGATTTCGTTAGTAAGGCGTAGGGCAGTGCTGTGAGTAGGATAGTTGCTACTATGATTATTAAGTAATATAGATACCTTCCGAGTATCCAGATCTTATGGTCTGTTACACTGAGAAAAATTAGTTGATCGAATCCAAGGTCTTTTTCCAAACCTCCTATGTTAAAAAGCAGTACTAGTAATATAGCTGGTAGTAAGAACAAAATGACAAAACTGAAGTCTAGTGTACCTATGGCAAGCCTCTCGGGATTGGCAATTTCTTCTGCAAGATCTCCATCATAGGGCGTACTCCGATTGGTAACTTGTTTGTAATAGCCGAATTGCTCTGCTTGTCCGATGCTAAAAGGCATCAGGCTGGAGGGTTTTTTACATACCGGGGAGGGCGTATACCATAGTGACCAATAGGGCTCTCGAATATTTACCCAGGGGCGATTTTCGGGACCCGACTTTCCTTCTGCAAACCATTGTACAACCTGATCGCTTGTTTTCTTGTTTTTTGATTTGATTTTTTCAATTTCTTCTGTCTGGGTTTGATATAGAGTATAACCGTTTTGAAGACCATAAATAGCTGCTACAAAAAATAATATGAGAGCGCCAATTTTATAGGGATTTCTCTTAAAGTGTATATTTTCACTTCTAATAGATGATGCTAGCAGACTCATACATATTCTTTTTTCTTTTCTTTAAAAAGTACGATAGTGGTAATCAGAGCAGCCCAGCCTATGAGGCAGAGCAGATCAATCCGGTAAGATTGCAATAGAGACCCCAGAGCAGGATTTCTATATTCAAAATCTTTTATAGACTTAAAAAATTCATTTTTTTCGGTCCATTCCCATTCTCCGGTTTTCGACCCGCCAAAAGCATGTCTATCATTCAGCATTTTTATAAAATTCCTTCTGTATAATTCTGCCTGTTGCAAAAAATGAATATGGTGATGCATGTCTGTTCCGCATAGTCCCATACTCAGATTTTGTAATGATATGAAGGGATTGATGATACCGGAGAGCTGATAAAATGTTTTTTGTTTTTTAAGCAGCGTATAGTTGTTGCCGAAATGTTTATCCCATACCTGGTTGCCATATTCCTCGTCTGCTTGCATTCTGATTCCATCATAGTTGATGGGCAAGTCTTTTACGTCGGTAACATTGTATTCTTTGAGAACTTTTTCTTTTAATTCTTTTTCTCTTTTGTCTGAAGGATTGTGCCCATCTATTCCTTTTGCCCGATCTTCTTGCATGGCAGTCTGAAAGGACTGTCGGCTCGGAAGCCGGAAGGCCTTTTCACTCGTGTTGCCTAGAATTTTAGGAAGAAAAATTGTCCAAAGCATCCAGCCAGCTAAGGACATTGTAAGAACTGCCGTGTTGTTTTTTAGTTTTGCGGATAAATAAATGGTGCCTATGACTATAATATAATAATACAAGGCAAAGACCATAAAAAGAAGCACCAGTCTTTCTGTTTGGTCGTAGTGCGGAGGGAGGCTCAGTAATTGTGTGCAAAAGGTGATCAACAGGAGCAATACGCCATATATCCAGATCGCAATTGATTTTGAAATGATCAATTGTGCAGTGGTCGCACCCTGTAAATACAGGAGTTTGACCCTGCCTGATTCTTTTTCGTTACTCATGCTGTTGAATGCAAGGAAGATCAATAGAAGGGGGATGATGTACTGAAGAATGAGCGAGCTTTTCAGCTTCCCAAACTTTGACATTAGCAAGGACTGCGATGCTTCCGAGTAAACGATTTCATTTTGAACATGGCCCTCTATTCTCAATACTTTACCCGTTATGTTATAGACGCCTTCATCAAAATTTCCAATAGCCGTAACAGGCTTGTATAAATAGGTTCCATAATGAGCTGCAGAATGGGCATTCATGGAGTCGATCGACTCCCATTTTTCGCGCATGTGCTGTTGTGCTTTTTGCTGATTATCTTTTGACTGCTTCACCTCTTTGACAGAAATAATTGAAACAGCTATCAGCACCGCTGCAAAAAAAATCGAGGCTACCAGCAGCCCCTTATCTCTCCCCAAATTTTTCCATTCGTTTGCTACAATCGTTTTCATGTTGCCTGATTTAGTCTTGCATGTAAGCCAAATAGATATTTTCTAATTCGCTGGCTGAAACAGAGGCAGCTGCCATTTCTTTAACCAGGGTCCCTTTCTTCATTATCCCAATACGGGTGCAGGTTTCCCTTACCCTGAAAAGATCATGTGACGCCATAACAATGGTAGCTCCCCTCAAAGCCAGTTTGCCAAGTAGGGTCGACAACTCATTGCTGGCAACCGGATCCAGACCGCTGGCAGGTTCATCCAAAATATACACCTTGGCGTTTTTTGCATATGCAATCGCAATTCCAACCTTTTGGCGCATACCTTTAGAATATGTTTCTGTTCTTTTTTGGTGTGCATTTGTGTCTAAGCCACATTCGGTAAGAAAACCCGCCAATTCTTGGTCTGCATATTTTTTGCCGGAAATTTTACAGAAATATGCCAGATTCTCCATTCCCGTTAAATAAGGATACAGGCTTACACTTTCGGGAATATACCCTGTAAGCGACCTGACTTCTTTAACATGGGCAGAGGTATCCAGGCCATCGATAAATGCTTTCCCTAGGTCTGGCTGCTGAAAACCAAGCAACATGTTCAGGGTGGTTGACTTTCCTGCACCATTGGAGCCAAGCAATCCGTATATCTCGCCCTCCGTTATTTGAAGACTGAGGTTATTTACCGCCGGGATACCCTTGAAGGATTTGCTGACATTATTGAGTATAATCATACACTATGTATTTGCAATGATGTTGCAAATTAGCCTTTTTTTATTAAATGCAACATAGTTGCAAATAAAAATGATTGGTTATGCTTAAAGCAGCAGGCCATCATCAGTGTTATACAAAAAGAAATGGTTTGGGTAGTGTAAGCAACGGAAGGAATAAGACGATTACTCGTATTGGGTTGGTTATTTTTTCTTCGGAGAGGTGCCTCCAAGCGGTACTACATCCCTTAGGTCTAAGGAGCGGACCATAGCAAGAGTTCCCTGCTTATATTTTTGAAAATGGGCAGATTGTATATGCAAGTCATAAGTTGCTTTGCTTGCATACGTCTCAATGATTAGGATTTGATGGGGTCGTTCTTTTTCAGCCACCGCATACATTGACAATACCCCGGGTTCCTTTTTAAGAGAGGCTTCCATGTTCTCTTTTAAAAATTCAAGGTACCTTTCCAGTTGCACCGGATCAACATCTATTTTCGCCAACCTTACATAGGGATCTTCCTTTTGAGCCGAGAGCGAAAAACTAATCATCATTGCCAGCAGAAAGAAAGGAATTTTTTTAAACCACAGAGCAGAAATCATATTGTTTTTTATTCATGTATATTGCAATATAAAAGCAATTTATGCGGATTTGGGTGATTGTTACATTCATTTTTTTTAGTTGTTGTCAACTACAAGCACAGGTTTTGAAGCGAGAGTTGCGAGGTAGCTGGATTTCTACAGTTTCGAATCTTGATTGGCCTTCCTCCCGTTCCTTAACGCCGGCGCAGCAACGAACTGAGCTCACCTCCTTGCTCGATCAACTGAAATCAGCCGGCATCAATACGGTTTTCTTTCAGGTAAGAAGCCAGTGTGACGCTGCATATGTAAGTTCCATCGAGCCCTGGGCAGATATTTTTTCAACAACGAATCAGGGGGCCGGCCCTAATCCGGTATATGACCCACTGCAATTTGCCATTGAGGAATGCAGAAAAAGGGGCATAGAGATACATGCCTGGTTCAATCCTTATCGAGCAGTTTCCAACTTTGGTAACATCAATAATTTTTCACCCAACCACATCGCCCGCCAACGCCCCGACCTATTATTGGCACAGGGATCCCTGCGCATTCTGGATCCCGGCATACCCGAAGTGCCGAATTATGTTATCAGGGTAGTGATGGATGTGCTGCGCCGTTACGATGTGGATGGTATTCACTATGATGATTATTTCTATCCCTATCCGCCCGGAACCGGTGTGACGCCCTTCAATGATGATGCTACATTTGCACAACACAACCGTGGGTTTCCCAATACAACCACCGGCAGAAATGATTGGCGAAGAGCGAATATCGACACCATCATCAAGCGAACCTATGATAGCGTGCGTGCGGTCAAGCCCTGGGTGAAGTTTGGGGTTTCTCCCTTTGGCATCTGGGCCAATGCCGGTTCAGTAACTGGTGGCTCTGCGACGACCGGCTTACAAAGTTTCAGCGCAATATATGCCGATAGCAGAAAATGGATGCAGAATGACTGGATAGATTACATGGTACCACAAATTTATTGGAGCATTGGTTTGAGTGCAGCGAACTATTCTGTTTTGGTGCCGTGGTGGAACGCACTAGGAGGAAGAAGACACTTGTACAGCGGCATGGCTGCCTACAAGATCAATGCAGACAGTGATCCTAATTGGAACAATCCCGGACAAATTCCCGCTCAAATACAATTGAATCGGTCGAATAGCAATTTCAGTGGCTCGGTATTTTTCAGAGCGGCTAATATTCTGGCCAACCTGAACGGTTTTAGGGACTCGCTGCGCAACAACTATTTTGTAAGACCTAGTTTGTTGCCAGCCATGAGCTGGAAAGACAATGTGGGTCCGCAGTCACCTTCAGCATTGTCAGGAAATGTAATTGGAACATCGGTTAGTTTAAGCTGGACTGCACCACCCGCCACCTCTGTTGAGCTGGACAAACCAAGACAGTATGTAGTGTACCGTTCCACACAGACACCGGTAAATATCGCCGACGCATCCCTGATCAGATGGATTTCTCCGGTTGATACGCTAAGATATGTAGATGATGCTGCTCCGGGGAATACTTATTATTATGTAGTTACTGCACTGGACCGGCTGCACAATGAAAGCCCGGTATCCAATACCTTTTCAGCTACAATACTTCCCACTTCCATTTCAACACCGCCGCTTATTTCAGCAGTGCAGGGATTACAAGTATTTCCCAATCCACTGCAGCAGGAAGCATTGATTAAGTACCGAATGCAACAGGCCGCACGCGTACATATTCGGGTAACTGATCTGCAGGGAAAGACCATAGCGATTAGTAATCAAGGACTTCGTCAGACTGGTGAACACCAACATCGCTTAGATGTTTCCTCCTGGTTGCCCGGCACCTATATTATTACATTGATAGCCGACAGGCACCAGATGAGCATATCGGTAGTGAAGCAATAAGTGGGAATTGCGTCCTTCTGTCCGTAGCCATTCCTAAGTATTTTTGGTCTTTTTTCTTTTCAATCTTTCCTCTCATCATTTATAGCTTGTTAACATCACATGACGTGGCTAATTTCAATATTTCAGCCAATGAGTAGGATGATCAGTAAGAAATTATTTTTCAAGAGTTATGAAAAAGGTACTTGAACTGCTACACTTTTTGAAGTCTATAGAGCTCTTGCAACTATTTACAATTTATTTGCGCTATTTGATTGGCGCAGCTTTCGTTATTGCTGCATTTGTGATGGGTAAAATCGTACCCTTATTCGATGTTGAACAGTTAGATAAAGGACTGCCTCCCGGATTCACCTCATATGCATTTGCCAGTTTTATTCATTCACCCCTTTATTGGAGCTTTATTGGCTGGTCACAGTTGATAGCCGGAATTTTATTGGTTACACAGCGATTTGCCAGATTGGGGGTGGTTGTCTATTTACCCATTATTCTAAACATATTTATACTTACCTATTCCTATCATTTTTCCGGAACCGATATAGTTTCCGGTTTGATGTTATTGGCAGCAATCTATCTGGCAATTTGGGAGGGAGATAAACTACAGTATTTATGGGTGGAGCCCGCCTTGGAAAACCTGCCACAACCAACGCACAGTATCGAAAAATTACCTGTCTGGGGATGGGCTGGAAGCAGTATGGTTCTGATAATCATGGTTTTCTTCCGCAAACTCCATCCGCTTTACCTGTGTTTGTTATGTCTGCTGATGGGAATCATTGCCTTATTGATATACCTGATAAAGTACCGAAGGCGATAGCTCATCATTGCAAGCAATTTATCTTCCGGGGGTAGAAATTCATGGCCTATTCCTTGAAAAATATTTTCCTAAAAAATTATTGTATTGATAAAAGCAATATTTTGCATGTAGGTACAGTTATTTAGAGGTGTGTTGTTCCCCCCAAGTATTGTACTCATAAGTGCCTGAAAGTCAATGGCATTAAGTTTCTGAAGCTCGTTTAAAATCCAATTCCTTTGAATTTTTCTGCCGGCTGGCCTATTGATTAGGCTGCGGGTCTTTTTTCATCGAATTGAATTATCAGTCAAATGAGTGATTTTACAAGGGCCGGAGTTATCAATCTGATTGCAATGGCACAGCATGGCCTCAATCTGAGGGGGGTTAATCTTGCAGATTTGAACCTCAATAACCTGGATTTCACGAGGGCGAATCTCGACAAATCTAATTTGGATGGAGCCATTCTTGCAGGCGCTCTTTTGCAGGGGGCAAGATTAGTAGATGCCGGCTTGTTCGCTGCAGACCTCACCGAAGCTGATCTATGTGAAGCCAATCTCACCAAAGCGAATCTGGCGGAAGCCAGTCTTTGTGGTGCCGACCTTACAGGAGCGGTGATTGAAAGAGCGAATCTCGAAGGTGCCAATTTGGAAGGTGCGATTTTAGAACGTGCTGACCTTCGCGGAGCCAACCTGACCCAGGCCAATATGACCCGTGCCAATTTATCCGGGGCCTATTTATTCCGCGCCGATCTCAGCAAAGTTGATTTGAGAGGAGCTAGTTTTTCAGGCGCAATCTTGAAAGGAGCCATTTTGCATGCGGCCAATCTCAGTAATGTTGATTTGTCCAATGCTGACCTTACCAATGTAGATCTTCGCGGCGCGAATTTAACCGGTGCGAATTTAACCGGCGCCAATCTAAATGGTGCTTACTTGTTCCGTGCAGACTTTTCCAATGCTGATTTAAGCAACACAAACTTCTCCGATTCCATTCTTCGCGGAGCCATTCTGCACAGCGCGAATCTTGCAGGCGCTAATCTAACGAATGCCGATATCACCAATGCAGATCTCACCAATGCTGAACTCATAGGAGCCAATATGAGTGATGTGGTGAAGTAACATGAACTTCCTTTTTTAAGTGGAACATGTTTTAGGGAGACTGATATTTAATTATTCGCCTTATTAGTTTGAGTGGAGAAATGTGATGATTCGTTGAAAAGCTTAAATGACAGCAATAAGAGCAACAGTAAAAAGCGTTGGCAACGTGATGCAAATTACTACTCCTCCTGAACTGAGAATTATTTCATTCCAGCCTGATACCACTCAAAAGTTATAAGTACAACAAGAACGACTATTTCAGCGAGAAAATAGATTCGGCCGAATTGAGAAAACAGAAAGAAATTTTTAATTAGCTGATAGATCATTAAAATACAATAGCTACAATTCAACAAAACAACAATTCTGAGCAAGGCATTCCGTTTTACTGAATTGGAGAAATAGGAATAAAGTGAAAAGAAAAGGCAGACGAGCGCAAGAAAGAAAAGGGGTGGTAGGATACTTCGAGGTATTCCAAAAAACTCGTGATAGCGGTATACAAGCAAAAGCAGAAGCATGGAGAGTAGGGCACCTCCGGCATCGATGAGAAATAGGGTTGGTAGGCTCTTTTTCACAAAAATCTGTTTTGACATCCTAAGTTACCTAAAAGAAGAAATGCAGTAGGATCAGTCCATTTAAAATGAGGAGGGAACGGGAGTATGTATTTTAATTGTTGAGTAAAAACAGGAGTGGAATCGATAGCCTGCTTCTCCAGGATCGTTCCGAATGATCTTGTCCCGGCCATGATTTACTCATCCAATGGGTTGAAGTATATTTTTTTCTCGTCATAATGCTATCGACCTTGGACTGAAGTTCGGCGTACATAGCGTCTAGGGTTTCGGTACCATGATCGAAGTAGATGCGGTGATGTTTCGGATCGGGTAGATTTTTTTCGAGATATGCGAAGAAGGCATCCGGTACCGGATTGTTTTCCATGGAGAATAGTCCGGGCCAGTGGGTAGAGAGACAGGCAGCGCCGCCAAATATTTGTGGGTATTCGCAGAGGGCGTAGAGTGAGATCAGCGCACCCATGCTGCTGCCGGCGAGAAAAGTATTATTCCGGTCTTTTTTGGTGGAGTAAGTTTTATCTATAAAGGGTTTCAGTTCTTGGGCAAGAAAGAGCAGGTAGCGATCTGAGATGATTGGTTTTCCTCCGAAGATTGACCGTCCCCCGAATCTATAGGCATTATAGACAGAGTCTTGTTGATTTTTTGGAAGTGATTCAAAGGGTTTTTGCGGGAAGTATTCTGAATGCCGGCCGGCGCCTGTATTCCAGATACCGACTACAATACAATCTTTGATTTTGTTTTCTTGCTGTAAAGAGGAAATGGTTTCATCCACGCCCCATTCCTGTTTGTTCCAGGTGACAGAGCTATCAAAAAGCATTTGACCGTCTTGCATGTAAAGGACAGCATATTTTTTGGACGGGGAATAATTTTCAGGCAACCATACATCTACATTTCGGGAGTCGACATATTGAGAAGCGAAGTTTTCGTGGCGAATGATTTTCCCACTAGAGGGAACGGGTAATTGAGCGGCAACTGATAAATGTTGTAGTAGAACGACCAATAGTAACAAATACGATGTAAAAGTCTTTTTCATTGGCATAAAAATATCTCAAAAAGATTGATTCTTGATTAAATTGATGTTGTAGAAGGTTTCCTG
>Ga0208361_1000438_pt1 | contig 11735 bp, 14 predicted proteins | sample LakMenEpi05Aug10_FD_150670 | JGI IMG/M metagenome (GOLD analysis project Ga0208361, IMG submission 150670) | Freshwater microbial communities from Lake Mendota, WI - 05AUG2010 deep hole epilimnion (SPAdes) | ecosystem: Environmental > Aquatic > Freshwater > Lake > Epilimnion/Euphotic zone ... | reverse complement strand
GTGCGTAGTAAAGGTCGATGTAATCAGTCTGTAAGCGACGCAGGGAGTCTTCACATGCAGCTGCAATATTCGTGGCCTTAAGTCCAGGACGGGTATCAAGCTTTGAAACTTTTGTGGCAATCACCATTTGTCCACGATTTGCCCGCTTTTTCATCCAATTTCCGATGATGGTTTCTGATTCGCCGCCGACATGACCAGGTGCCCATTGAGAGTACATATCTGCGGTATCAACAAAGTTTCCACCATTATCAAAGTAGTAACTCAGAACATCTTCTGAATTCTTTACATCTGCGCTAAATCCAAAGACGTTACCCCCAAGACAGAGCGGATGAACCCGAAGCTCAGTTTTTGGAAGAGTAATCATTGCGGCATCGTATAGCGATACAGAACATCACGCCCCCACTCAGTGAATCCGAGCGATTGATAGAGCTTGATTGCAGATGAGTTATCGGCGTCAACATAGAGCATGGCGCTAAAGATTCCTTGGTAGCGCATATGGCGAAGGCCTGCAATCGTGACAGCTTTACCGATTCCTCTTCCGGCACATTTCGGATCTACTCCCATAATGTAAATCTCGCCGATGGGATCGTGGTCGTGCTCCGCTTCATGATGAGAGTGTCTGTGAGTGTGACCACCATGAATCTTGGTCCAGCAAAATCCTGTCATCTGACCGTGTTCTTCTGCAATAAGAAAACCTTGCGGGTCAAACCAATCTTCTTTAGTTCTGATACTTAAATCTCGCGAAGTCCAATTTCCTTGTTCGGGATGGTGGGCGAACGTCTTGTTGTTGAGCGCAATCCATTCATCATTATCGATACCGGGCAAGAAGTTTCTAATTGAGATCTCTGTAGGTATTTCAGGGATGGGATCATTAAGCGAGCGGCGCATTTGGATTACCGTGCGGGTGCGAGTAAAGCCTGACTTTTCCGCAATGTTTTTAGCCCCCAATAAGTCGCCATGAGACCAGAGACGCAGCTTTTTTCCAGAGCGCTCTTGCACCGTCGCAAGAAGTGATTGACCGATGCCTTTTTTGCGGTGTTCAGGATGCACAACTAATTCAGCGCTGGGACCTTCAACTTGATCGGTGAGGTCGAGATGGGCGTAACCCACGACCATGCCATTGTTTTCTGCGATGAAATGGGTGTCGGCTTTATCCCCACCATGTCGCAAGTGAAGAAGTACGTGTTCGCTCACTGGTGGTACGCCATCACCATCTGATGCAGCGGCGATAAGTGCAAGAACTTGAGATTGTTGCGTGGGGTTTAGATGGTCGAGCTGGGAAATCAAGAGAGTTGGTCAGTTAGAGATTGATCTTTAGGGCTGGTGTTAAAGCGATAGCCCACATTTCTTACGGTTCCGATAATTGCTTCAAATTCTGTTCCAAGTTTGGAGCGAAGACGGCGGATATGTACATCAACAGTACGCGTTCCACCAAAATAGTCGTATCCCCAGATCTCTTGCAATAGTTGGGAGCGAGTGAAGACGCGACCAGGATGTTGCGCCATGTATTTCAGTAATTCAAATTCTTTGTAAGTGAGATCCAGTGAGCGACCCTTAATCTTTGCAGTGTAAGTCTTTTCATCAATCACTACATCGCCGCTCTTGATTTCACCAGATGTGGGGTCAGCAGCGATACGGAGCGCTTGAATCTTTCCAATCGCAACGCGAATACGTGCATCAACTTCTGCTGGGCCCGCAGTATCAAGGATGACATCATCAAATCCCCAATCTGCATTAGTAGCAGATAAGCCACCTTCTGTGGTGATGAGGATGAGTGGACATCCGATTCCAGTAGTTGTGATGAGTTTGGTGAGTGATTTTGCAGCGGGTAGATCACGACGTGCATCTATAAAGAGGCAATCAACTTCAGGAATATCAACAAGAACAGAACCGATAGCAGGCAAGATGCGAACCGGATGCTGAAGCAAACCAAGCGCAGGAAGAACTTCTGCGCTCGCTCCAGTCGTATTCGTTAAAAGTAGAATGCGCGCCATAAGAGTGAAAGAATACCCGCGTGGATAATTACCTTCCAATTCTCATAGTTTTTACGCTCGCAACAGCGTATGGGCTCTGGTACCAACGTAGTCGTGGAAAGGTGAAATCTGCTAAGTCGCGGTCAGTTGCATCTGCAATCTCAGCTGCTGACATTGGTACAGAGTTGGGATCACGAGTAACACTCGTCCAATTCTCTTCCGCTTTCTGCACGCCATGCCGGGCAACTCGAGCGTTACTTACGGACATCACTGCGGATCTTGCTGATGTAAAGCATGTTGATATTGATGCCGAGAAGAATCTGGAGTTAGTCCGCCGCTTAGATATCCGCTCCACTCCGACCACTCTGGTTTTAGATAAGTCTGGAAGAGAAGTGGGTCGGGCAGTCGGCGCCCCCAAGCGAGCTGAAGTTTTGACCACACTTTCTGCGATCAAATAGTTGCAAAGGACTTGCAACTCGCTTCTTTCTAGCTTTCAACTTAACCTTGGGCCATGTTTGGTATCGAGCCCCAGTTCTTCACAAAGCGGCGTGTAATTGATTTCTGCCGTTTCGCTGGTCAGCTCTGTCGTGCGTAGTTGTTGATCCTCCACCATCCAACTACCCACCGAAGTATTCACAAAAGGATTTATGAAATGTCGATTACAAATGTTTTGAAATTCACTCCGATTGATAACGTCAAGCTTCTTGATGCACGCGGACCACGTTTTGGTGCGCTGCTGACCACAATAGTTTTGGCAGCAGTGCTCGTAACAGGTTCACTACCTCTATTGATCTGGCAACTCTCAGTCTTTGCACTCGGAGCATTTATAGGACCGCAAGCTTCTCCGTATGCCTGGATCTATCGCACAGTGGTGAAGCCGCGACTCCGTGGCGATGTTCCAACTGAAGATACTCGCCCTCCACAATTTGCACAGATTGTTGGATTTCTCTTTGCTCTCACGGCAACTGTTGCACTGATATTCGATGCAACTGTGCTCTTTACTGTGGCAACAGGGTTCGCCTTGGCAGCAGCGTTCTTGAATTCTGTCTTTAACTTCTGCTTGGGCTGCGAGATGTATTTGCTCATCGCTCGCGCTCGAGGAGCAGTTTCCCGCCGTAAAAATCATGAGGATTCCTACAACTTACCCAACCTCTAATAGCCCTCTAGAATTACGGGGTGGCAGATAAGAAGCATGAATTACGCGATAAGGGCTTACGTTTAACGCCCCAACGCGAATTAGTGCTGCAAGCCGTGCGCGATCTCGGCCATGCCACCCCTGAGGAAGTAGCCGAAAAGGTTCGCAAGACCCATCCCGGAATTAATCTCTCTACTGTTTATCGAAATCTCGAAACTTTAGAGAATGTTGGCTTAGTTCAACATACTCATCTAGGTCATGGCGGCGCCACATATCATGCTGCGGAAGAGTTAACGCATCTACATCTAGTCTGCGGAAAGTGCGGTTCTGTGGGGGATGCACCTATCGAAAGTGCTGCGCCTTTTGTTAATGCATTAATTGATGAATATGGCTTCAAAACTGATGTCACGCACTTTGCGATTTACGGAACTTGCGCCAACTGCACCGAAAAGTCATGACCGCTGTCTATATCGAAGAAGGCATTGATAAAGGAGCAATCTGGCACTTTGGCGAAGTAGCGAAAGAACAACGTGCACTAGCTGAGGGAAGAGCTTGGGCAGATTTATCGCATCGCGCAGTTATTGCAATATCGGGTGAAGATCGTTTGATGTGGTTGCACTCTTTGACAACTCAGCATCTTGAAAATTTGACTCCTGGTGATTGGAAAGAAGCGCTAATTCTTGATCCGCAAGGACATGTCGAGCAACAATTCTTTTTGGTCGATGATGGAATCACAACCTTCCTTCATCTTGATCAAGAGAAAGTGCCAATGTTGCTGGAATATCTACTGAAGATGAAGTTCATGCTCCGCGTGGACGTTTCTGACGTCTCTGATACTTACGCTATTTTGAAAGCGCCAGGAAAGACTGATGCCATCGGTGGCCCTTATGCCCTCGTGCCACGAGCTGAATTAGCTGCCACAATCAATGCTTTTAACTCTGCAAATCTCCAAATTGGAATCTGGGCATTAGAGGCAGAGCGCATTGCTCAAGGCCGAGCGCGTATTGGATTTGATACAGACCATAAATCAATTCCGAATGAATTGGGCTTACTCAATAAAGCAGTTCATATGAATAAAGGTTGCTATCGCGGTCAAGAGACCGTGGCTAAAGTCTTCAATTTAGGCCATCCACCGCGCAGGCTTGTATTGCTCCACCTCGATGGAAGCTCAGTTGATATTCCAAATCATGGCGATGCCGTCACTCTTGATGGCAAGGAGATCGGCTTTGTTGGATCTATTGCCCGTCATTATGAATTGGGTCCCATCGCCCTCGCCGTTATTAAGCGAATGACTCCAGCAGATGCTGTGTTGAGTGTTAACGGAATCGCAGCTAATCAAGAGATTTTGGTACCGATAGATTAGAGCTATGGAGCTGATTACTACGATAGTTCTGATTGCCGCATCGCTCTTTATGTCGTTAGCAATCTTGGGATATGCCGCAAAGCAGTGGCGGAAATTGAAACGAGGCTCATAAATGGCATTTCAGATTCCTGAAGGTTTGCATCCCGACTTAAATCCGCTGGCATGGTTGATTGGCTCCTGGCGCGGCAAAGGCCATGGTGAATATCCTGGAATCGAGAATTTTCAATTCGCTCAAGAAATTACTTTTAGCCACGATGGACGACCATTTCTCACATACTTCTCTCGGTCCTGGATTATCGATGACAACAATGAGATTGTGAAAACTTCTGCATCCGAAACTGGTTTCTGGCGAGTAAAACCCGGTAATCAACTAGAGGTTTTGATCGCACATAGCACCGGAATCTCTGAAGGCTGGGTGGGTCGCTTTGACGGACCAAAGATTCAATTAGCCATGGATCACGCATATTCTGCGCCTTCTGCTAAAGCAATCGAAGGTGGCCAGCGTTTGTATGGCCTAGTTGAAGGCGAACTTTTCTATGCCTATGACATGGCATTTGATGGCAACAAATTACAAGCACATATCTGGTCCACACTCCCCAGAGTCACTCAATAAATGCACGTCGGAGAAGTTCTTGTAGAAGTAATCCGCAATGAGATGGTGGAGTCACTCCATAGCGGACACTTATTGATTCTTGATTCATCTGGGAAAGATCTATTAAAACTGGGAGATGTCGAAGAGCTGATTTATCCACGTTCTGCGGTGAAATCTCTTCAGGCCTCAGCCATGCTCCGTGCTGGTTTGAAAGTAAATAGCGCACAACTCGCACTTGCCTGCGCGAGTCATGCAGGAAGCAGAGCACATCTTGATGTTGCCTTATCAACTCTTCGTAGCGTTGGCCTTGATCAAAGCGCGCTCCGCAATACCCCAGATAGACCTCTTGATCCGGCCGAACGAGCTGCATGGGGAGATAAAGCGCCTTCTTCACTGGCTGCAAATTGCAGCGGTAAACATTCTGCGATGGTGGCTACTTGCGCTGTCAATGGTTGGGATTTAGAAACATACAAGAGCCCGGAACATCCGTTACAAATCGCAATCGCTGCAGAGTTTGAAAAATTAAGTGGCGAGAAGATCACAAAAGTAGGAGTCGACGGATGTGGCGCTGCGCTCTTTGCAATTTCGCTTCGAGCATTGGCTCATGCCATAAGAAATCTAACGCTATCTAATGAAGCTATTCATCAAGAGGTAGTGAACGCTTGTCGCAACAATCCAATCATGGTTTCTGGAGTTGGACGTTTACCAACTTTGTTGATGCAGAAAGTTCCAGGGCTATTTGTGAAAGATGGAGCCGAAGGCGTGATGATCATGTCAACGCCAAAAGGTGAAGTAATTGTCTGGAAAATGAGCGATGGTTCTCAGCGCGGAAATGCGCCTCTATCTGTTGCAACTCTTTCGCATCTAGGAATTACCGTTGAGCTTGAGCGTGAAAATGTGATGGGCGATGGCAGGGTTGTAGGAGAAATTAGGGCGAGTAAACTCGTCCGTCATGGCTAACCACAAACGGCGCATCGCATCCTTGATGCTCCACACCTCACCGCTAGAACAAGCGGGCACTGGTGATGCCGGTGGAATGAATGTTTATGTTGTCGAGAGTGCAAAACGCATTGCTGCATCAGGTGTTGATGTAGATATCTACACCCGCGCTAATCGCTCTGGTTTGCCAGAAAGAGTTGAGATCGGTGACGGTGTAACGGTCCGTCACTTAGAAGCCGGTCCATACGATGGAATCACTAAAGATGAACTTCCCTCTCAAATCTGTGCGCTGATGTCATCTTTCATGCACCAAGAAGCGCGCCTTCCGATGGGCTATTACGACGTACTGCATTCGCATTATTGGATCTCAGGACAACTGGGTTGGTTAGTAAGTGAACGTCTTGGTATTCCTCTTGTACACACCATGCACACGATGGCAAAGGTTAAGAATCTCTCTCTTGCAGAAGGAGAGAAACCAGAACCTAAGACTCGTGCCATTGGTGAAGAACAAGTTGTGGGCGCATCAGCCGCACTCGTCGCCAACACTACGGCTGAAGCAGCGAGCTTGGTCTCGCTTTACGATGCCTGTCCAGATCGGGTCTTTGTGGTGCCACCCGGAGTAGATCTCTCCACTTACAAAATGAACGGCGGTAAGAAAGCATCTAGAAAGAAGTTAAAAGTCAAAGATGATGCCTTGATGCTTGCTTTCGTGGGCCGCATTCAGCCACATAAAGGTCCAGAAGTTTTGATCCGCGCCGTTGCTGAGATGTTGAAACACACGCCAATGCTTCGCACTCGCCTTAAGACTGTCATCATGGGCGGCCCATCAGGCAATGGTTCCCAAGAACCAGAACGTTTACAAGCGTTAACAAAATTTCTTGGAGTTGAAGATGTCATTGAATTCGTACCACCAGTTCCTCGTGATGAGTTATCTGATTGGTACCGCGCAAGTGATCTAGTTTGCGTTCCTTCATATTCAGAGTCATTTGGTTTAGTGGCTCTCGAAGCGCAAGCATGCGGAACCCCCGTTGTTGCAACAGCAGTTGGTGGGCTACGCACTGCGGTCGCTGATGGAATCTCGGGATCCCTCGTTGATGGACATGATCCACGCGCCTGGTCAGCTGTGATCTCGCGCCTTTTGATGGAGCCAGAACGGCGTTTATTGCTTTCGATGGGAGCGATAGAACACGCATCGCACTTTGGTTGGGACACTACTGCGCGCGGACTTCTTGATGTCTATGACCACGTGCTCTCCCAAGGAGAAAGAGCACGACTCAACGTCGCGCAATAGAGAAATTCCTATGTCTAACCGCGCCATGGCGCTTGCCACGATTGATGAATTTTTGGAATCCCACGATATTGATTTTGAAAAGAGTTCCGAGACTGCTTATCTGCTAACACTTCCAGGGGCGAAGAAACTCCAGACTCATTGCGCACTTGTCGTCGGAGATCAATCTCTGAGTATCAACGCCTTCGTTATCCGCAAGCCCGATGAGAATACCGAAGTGGTTCATGAGTGGTTACTCAAGAAAAACGCCACGATGTATTGCGTCGCTTTCGCCATTAACGAACTCGGTGATATTTATCTTGTGGGACGCCTGCCATTTAGCGCTGTGACTGAACAAGAGTTAGATAGAGTGATTGGAGCAGTTCTTCAATACTCTGATTCATCATTTAATCCATTGCTGGAGCTGGGATTCAGTACGGCAATTCGTCGCGAGTGGGCATGGCGCGTTTCACGCGGAGAATCGTTAGCGAATCTCGCCGCATTTGAACATCTGATTTAATCTTCAATAGGATGACGACATGAGCATCGGCAAATTAATCCTGCTCCGCCATGGTGAGAGTGAATGGAATGCAAAAAATCTCTTTACTGGTTGGGTAGATGTTCGGCTCTCGGCACTTGGCGAAACTGAGGCAAAACGTGGCGGCGCACTCCTGAAAGAAAAAGGATTATTGCCCGACGTACTTCACACATCTCTTCTTCGCCGCGCGATTCATACTGCCCAGCTCGCACTTGATGAATGTGATCGTCATTGGATTCCCGTTCATCGCACCTGGCGCCTCAATGAACGCCATTACGGCGCGCTCCAAGGTAAAGATAAGAAAGAAACTCTTGCGACGTATGGCGAGGAACAATTCAAGCTCTGGCGCCGTTCATTTGATGTTCCGCCCCCACCGATTGACGATAACGATCAATATTCTCAAGCGCGCGATCTCCGTTACAAAGATTTAGGCGCTGATATGCCGCGAACCGAGTGCCTCAAAGATGTCGTGAACCGCATGCTTCCTTATCTCAATGATGAGATTGCTGCTGATTTACGGGCCGGAAAGACAGTTTTAGTGGCGGCGCATGGCAACTCCATCCGCGCGATCGTGAAACACCTTGCCTGTATTTCTGATTCAGATATCGCCGAAGTAAATATCCCGACCGGAATTCCGTTGCTCTATACCTTTGATGATGACTTTGAACCTGTCGTAAAGATGGGTGAATATCTCGATCCGATAGCAGCAAAGGCCGCTATCGAAGCGGTAGCTAATCAGGGTAAGAAGTAAATACTTTTAAGAGTTACTTGGAGAACTTGCCGGTAACAAGGAAGTAAACCCGGCGCGCAACTGATACTGCGTGATCGGCGTAGCGTTCGTAATAACGGCCAATCAAAGTGATATCAATTGCTGTTTCAGTGCCGTGCGACCACTTGTCATCAAGCAAAGTAGTGAAGAGCTTGCGATGAAGCTTATCCATCTCATCATCATCTTTCTCAACTTCCATCGCCTTTTCAACGTCGCGAGAGTTAATGACTCCACCAACTTTGTCTGAGATCAGGCGAGCTACTTTGCCCATCTCTTCAATGGTGAGAAGCAATTCTGATGGAACAGCAGCATTGGGATGGCGCAGTCTGGTGATTTTGGCGATGTGATGGGCCATATCTCCCATACGTTCTAAATCAGCGCTCATGCGCAGCGCGGTCACAAGTGCGCGCAAGTCAGAAGCTACTGGTTGTTGGCGAGCAATAATGTCGATGATTCGCGCATCAAGTTCATGTTGAATATCGTCAACGCGATCATCAGAAGCTATAACTTCCTCAGCTTCTTTAATGTCAGCAGTCAAGAGGGCATGGGTGGCGCGAGTGATCGCATCAGATACCAGCGCGGATAAATCAACAAGGGTTTGGGTAACACCATCAAGTTCATCTTGAAATGCGCTTCGAAGCCAACTCATGGGCTAAAGGTAATAGTTTCAGGCGTATATGGAAACTTCTGCGGTAAACAGGGTCTGTCGTGGCGGTGAACAACGGGTAAATCAAGGAGAGATGACGAGCCATCACTACTTTCGTACTATTGCCGTATGAAGTTCCGCAAAAGTACGAGCGAGAACAATGTAAATAATGGGCTTCCTGATTTACTCATCAAGACTCTGCAATCCCTCGAAGTTGAATCTTTAGTTCTCATTCCTGGTGAAGAAGTCTTATTTCAATCCAACGGTATTTCAACTTTTGGCCTCATCCGAGATGAGCGAATTACAAGCGAAGATTTGCTTGCGCTCATACGCGTAGTGCGAAGAAAGAACGAGATTCATCGCGGAACTTTGGAGCTTGCGCGCGGACCTATTGGTGGAGGTAAACGCCAACTCGACGTCTCTGTTTCTCCGCTGAACGATCAAGGTATGGTTTTAGTGCTTATCTCTGATGAGAGCGAAGCTCGCCGCATCGATGCAGTTCGCCGTGATTTCGTAGCAAATGTTTCCCATGAACTAAAAACTCCTATCGGAGCGCTTGGTCTGTTGAGTGAAGCAATCCTGGGCGCTAAGGATCAGCCAGATGCTGTGGTTAAGTTTGCAACGCGAATGCAAAATGAGGCGAAGCGATTAACGGAATTGGTTCAAGAGATCATCGATCTCTCTCGACTACAAAGTAGCGATCCATTGCAGAAGGCCCTAGCGGTAGAGGTTAGCGATGTCGTTCGCGAAGCAGTCGATCAAGCCCAATTTTCTTCCGAACAACGTGGCATCAGTTTAGAAATTGGCGAAATTGAAGACGCGACTGTCATTGGAGATCGCGAACAGTTGATTACTGCAGTCCACAATCTGGTAGAGAATGCAGTCAACTACAGCCCTGAGCACACTAAGGTCTCAATCGTGACAAAACGAAATGGCAACATCGCAGAAATCTCGATAACAGATCAAGGAATTGGAATTGCAGAGAGCGAACTCAATCGCATCTTTGAACGCTTCTATCGCGTCGACCCTGCTCGCTCACGATTGACTGGCGGCACAGGATTGGGACTTTCGATTGTGAAGCACGTAGCGCTTAATCATGGCGGAGACGTAAAAGTTTGGAGTAAGGAAGGTGTGGGAAGTACATTCACGCTCCAACTTCCGATTGCACGAGATGATGAAGGGAGCGCCTCATGACCAAGATCTTGGTGGTTGAAGATGAAGCCTCATTCTCTGAAGCGCTGGAGTTCCTCCTTGGTAAAGAGGGATTCTCTGTAGTCACGGCAGATACTGGAACTGAAGCGCTACGCAAGTTCGATCAAGGCGGAATTGATCTCGTCCTGCTTGATCTCATGATTCCTGAAGTCTCGGGTACAGAAGTCTGTAGACAGATTCGCACTAAATCTCGAGTTCCCATCATCATGCTGACTGCAAAGGATTCCGAGGTAGATAAAGTAGTAGGTCTTGAAATTGGTGCCGATGATTATGTAACCAAACCTTATTCATCTCGCGAACTAGTGGCCCGTATTCGCGCTGTACTAAGACGCAATTCTGGTGAAGCGATAGATAACGAACCAGGCGTCATGACTGTGGGAGCAATAAAAATGGATGTAGATCGCCATCAAGTTTCTGTGAATGGCGCTCCTATCTCACTTCCATTAAAGGAGTTTGAGTTACTGGAATTCCTCATGCGGAACGCCGGTCGAGTGTTGACGCGTATGCAGCTCATTGATCGGGTATGGGGTAGTGATTATGTGGGAGATACCAAGACACTTGATGTCCATATCAAGCGGTTACGTGCAAAGATTGAAACTGATCCAGCCAATCCAACGTTAATTCAGACCGTGCGCGGCCTGGGTTACAAAATGGAGCTATAGATTCCAGTATTAGCAACAACGAGGGCATCTAGTTCAACTTTTCCACCCTTGGCGAAGTAGAGAATCACAGGAACGCGATAACCAGGCTTTGCGTCGAGCGCTGGAATTTTGGCTTTTGCATTCGCTGAGTCACCTTCAAATATCATTGGCTTGTTTCGAGTGAGAACTGCTTCAGTAGTGAGTTGTGCTCGTTGGCCATTGACGACAATTGCAACAAGACCATCTACCTCGTCACTGTGATTGACAATAAATCCAACGAAAGTTCCTGAGCCATCAGGAAGCGCAACAATCTTTACGTTACGAATCTTGAGATCGCCAAGATCTTTTTCAACTCCATCAGTGACTTGTTTGATGATGCGAGTAGGAGCTTGGCCGCCAGAAGCACATCCAGTGAGCGTGACGCTTCCAAGAAGAAGTGCGCAAAGAAGTCGCTTCGAAATCATTGGCGAATAATGGCAGAAAAGCATTGAATTACGCTCACTTTGGCTGGTTTTCGTGATTGGGATTACTCTGATAAAATTGCCCTCTAGCGAAAGGCAATCAATGTCATTTAAGGTCGGCGAAACCGTTGTTTATCCCCATCACGGAGCGGCTCTCATTGAAGCAATCGAGACCCGGACCATCAAAGGCGAAGAGAAG
>Ga0208361_1000435_pt1 | contig 11791 bp, 10 predicted proteins | sample LakMenEpi05Aug10_FD_150670 | JGI IMG/M metagenome (GOLD analysis project Ga0208361, IMG submission 150670) | Freshwater microbial communities from Lake Mendota, WI - 05AUG2010 deep hole epilimnion (SPAdes) | ecosystem: Environmental > Aquatic > Freshwater > Lake > Epilimnion/Euphotic zone ... | reverse complement strand
GCTACCTGGTGCGCCGCGAGCAGGGCGAGGCGCTGGAGTTCACTGCCTACCTCGCCGAGCATCCGGGCCAGGCTGAGGTGCTGCGTCGGCTGCACGCGCCTCGGTCCCCACCCAGCCGAACACCGAGTACTTTCGCCTCCAAGGTCGTCCCCTTGGCCGAGTGATTCTCCGGCGCGGGTGTCGCGGAGTGCTGGTGGGTTGAATACCCACGCCCCCAGTCTGCTCGTGGCAGGGGAGCCGTGTGCGCGTAGGGAGCGCAAGCGGCGGGAGCGGAACCCGAACAGGCCGAGAGCCGTTGGACAGAAATGCGCGGAAGCGAAATAAGCGGACTATCGGATCGCAATCGTCCACGAACCCCCCGTTTGAACTTCTTCTCTGCCCAAGGTGCCTCCATGTGGTGTCGCGGTCCCGTCTGGTTGTGCAGTATTGCCTTGATCCACTCCGTGCTTGCCTGTTCGGCGGCGCCGAGGCCTTCGGAGTCGCTCGCGAGCGGCAGGCCCACACCCTTGCCCCTCGAGGATGGTGTTCCCGTCAACCAGTGGTACATGAAAACCCAGGATCCGGATGGCACTGAGCTGAGCCACTACATCGCGGAGTACGGCGCGGAGGCGAAGCCGGGCAACACGCTCATCGTGCTGCATGGCGGTTTTGGCGCCGAGCACAGCTACCTCGTCCCCGCGCTTCGAGCGTTGGCTGATTCCTATCGTTTCGTGCTGTACGACCAGCGCGGCTCGCTGCGCTCGCCGGCCGCGCCGCCGGCGAAGATCACCTACGCGAAGCTCATCGAGGACCTCGAACAGCTGCGCCAGCGGCTTGGGCTCGAGCAGGTCACGCTGATGGCCCATTCGATGGGCAACCAGCTGGCGTACGGCTACCTCAACGCGCACCCCGATCGAGTGGCGGGGCTCGTGCTCGTGGGAGCTGTTCTGCCCGGTACGGACAATGGAACCGAGCAAGCGCCGCGCCTGGCAGAACTCTCGGTGCTGGATTCGTGGCCGGGTTTCTCCGAGGCCGACCTCAGGGCGCGCACCGAGAGACTGGAGCAGTTTCGCCGCGGGTGTACTGAGCGGTGGACAGAGATCGCAGCGGACGAGGGCCTGATTCCGCACGACTGGGCGACGCAACATCCGCCTGAAACGGATCCCGACCTTCAGGCTCTGTACCTCAAGACCGACCAGCAGAGGACCATGGGCTGGCGGATCTTCTTCACCGCCGTGAACACCTACTCTGGCCGGAACTGGCGACAGATGCTCGGCGGCATGGCGTTCTACAACCCGGATGTCGCGAAGCAGATCTTCGCGGAGCCCGACTACTCCTCCATGGTCGACGCAGGCTGGCGTGCGCTGAAGTCCTTCAAGGGACCGGTGCGCGTGATCATCGGCACGCACGACTACGTTGATCTCGGACCGACCTACTGGCCGAAGATCGTCGAGATCCTCCCCAACGCGCAGCTGCTCACGATCGAGAACGCCGGCCACAGCATCTGGATGGATGAGCCTGAGGCATTCAACGAGGCGCTGCGGTCTGCGCTCGAGGCGACGGTCGTCTCACCGGGCGAGCGGCTCACGTTGCACCCGCAGCCGAGCGCGCAGCCCAGCGAAGTTGAGGTCGCCGATCCGGTCCAGTAGTCCGCCCGCCGGCAAGCTCAAGCGGCTCCAGCACGTGTGCCGCGATCTGACTCGGCCGCCGAGCGCGACCCAGAGCCTTGCGCCCGCGCCCAAAGGCCTGAGGCTCTTCCACCCCTCTTGCACCCTTCGGGCGCAGGCAGGGGATTGGCTCCGGACGCATCGGGAGCTACGCGGACGCGATCCTCGCCTGCGTTCACGGCCAGGCGGCGCCTCGAGATCCAATCGGATGCCCAGACCGTGTTCCCCTGCCGACTGTTGTGAGCCGTGACTCGCGGCGACCGGCCCAACGCAGGGTGGCTGCCGTCCAGCACCGCGACCTTGAGTCTGGCGTTGACTTACCCCCCGCTCAACGCCACCACCAGGTCCACCCGCTCACCTTCGCGCACCCACGCACCGCGCTCGAGTTTCTTGCCTGCTCGCCACGCCGAGGCCTGAAGCAGCCACTCGCGCGCGCCCGCCCGCTCACCCCCGAGCGCCAGCAAGCGCTCCAGCGCCTCGTCCAGGCGGCAGGGCAATTCACACTCCACCACGCGCTCAGGCCCGAAGTGCTGCGCGAGCGTGCCGTGCAGCACAAAGGTGAAACGGCCCGCAGCGCGCCCATGTCCAGCGCTTTGCGATCCAGCACCTTCACCTCCAGCGTGCTGCCGCGCTGCCGCAATCCCCGATTGCGCCTCGAGCGCAAGCAGGCGCTCCATCGCCGTGCGCACCAGGCGGCCCTTTTCCGCGGCCTCGCGCGCCCACGCCTCCACGCGGCCATCGGGCCCCAAGCCGCGCAAAGCGGCGTACTCCGGATCGAGGCCGCTGGGCGCGATTCCCTGCAACTCGGCGAGCAGCAGCAGCGCCTGTGCTCCGGCCTCGAGCATGTCGGGGAATTCCAGGCGAGCCCCGAGTTCTTCCAGCGTGAGGATGCCGTCGGTCAGCAGCCCCGCAGCGGAGAAGGCACAGAAGCCGCAGGTATCCAGCGCCGCGAGCAGGTTCTCGTGCCAGTAGAGGATGCGGCCCTTGTGCTCGGGATGCTCGGGGTCCGCGCCGAGCGTGGAAAGGTTCAGCGGATGCAGCGCCGCGCGCAGGCGGCTGGAATCAGGCGCGTCGTGCAGCAGGAAGGGCGAGGTGCGCAGCGGGTCCGAGCGGCGCAGGGCGGAAGCCTGCGCAAGGCGCGCCAGCAGGCGGCGCGGCGCAGGCTGCGGTGGCGGTCCGTGCAGATCGGTGCGAGCGAGCAACGCGTCGGGCGCGAGGTCCGGATGGAGCTCGAGCAGGGCGGCGAAGGACTTGGCGTCGATGCCGAGCTCGTTGAGGCGCTCGAGCGTGGCTTGGGCCGCGGCGGGATCGTGGGCGTGGAGCGGTGCGAGGGCCGAGTGGTGCAGGCCCTGGCGTGAACGCTGGAACACCCAACCACAGGGCGTGGGACAGCCGGCGCAGCCGTGCTTGGTGGAACGCAGGGCTTCGAGTTCGAAGGGTGGCGGCGCGGCCTGGCTCTCGAGGGAGTGCGGCACGGCGCTCTCGAGCGTGCCTTCACGGGCGCGCTCGAGCAGGCGCGGCGAGCGTTCGAGCAGTGCGAGCCACTCGCGCGGCGGAGGCGGCGGTGTACGGCGCGGCATGCGCACGACGATGGCGACAAGGCCGCGTTGGAACAGCGCGAGGCCCAGGCCCTCGCGGCCGGTGTAGCTGGTGGGCTCAACGCCCGCTCCCAGGGTCGCGAAGGCCAGGCCCTCCTCGGCGGCCGGCCCGCAGGCCAGCACGGCCGCGGTCTGGTGGCGGCGGGCGAGCAGCGCGCAGCGCGCGGGCAGCGGGAACCGAGCGTCGAACGGCGCGGGCTCGAGGCGCACGGTGGGCTCGGCGCTCGCGGGTGCCTCCTCGATCACCAGCACATTGCGCCCCCGGGCCTGTCCGTGAATCTCCAGCGTGTGCGCGATCCCAGCGAGGCTGCGGGCAAACGCGCTGCCGACCTGGGCATCACTGATGCGCGGCGGCGAGCCCGGGAGCACGGCCAAGATGGACAGGCGCGCGGCCGTCGGCAGCGAGCGCGCGACGGCGGGACCGAGCGCCAGCACCAGCGGAGCGCCCGCGTGCGGTTGTCGTGCGCGGGCGAGCGCCGCGATGCCGGAGGAAAGTCCTCCTCTGCGGGCGACTGCTGCGCGCAGCGGATCCGAAGGGTCGGGTTCGGCGAACCGCGACCTGACGGCGGCGGGCTCGAGAACAAGCTCCAGCGGGCGGTCGGCGGCAGGTGCGGGGCGCGATTCCAAGCCCCGTCATCGTAGCGGGCCGCGGGTTGGGGGCTAGGATCGTTTGGGGCTGTCGCCCAGGGTATTGCTCTTGTTGCTCAACGCTTCCATTCCCTTCGGCAGTGTCATGGGCATCCGCGTGCGGGTGCATGTGCTGCTCCTGGTGTTGCTGCTGGTGGTGGTGTTGCTGACGGGCAATGAGCGCGGCGCATGGATCGCGCTGGCCACGATCGCTGGCCTGTTTGGAATCGTGCTGCTGCACGAACTGGGACACTGCCTCGTGGCACAACGCCACGGAATCCGCGTCGTCGACATCACGCTGTGGCCGCTGGGCGGCATGGCGCGCATGAGCGCCATCCCCGAGTCGCCGGGCATCGAGGCACGCGTCGCGATCGCGGGGCCGGCGGTGAACTTCGCGCTGTTCGCGCTGGCGCTGCCCGTGGCCCTGCTGGATGGGCGCATGCTGGCGCTGCCCGCGGCGCTGAGCGAACTGCTGCGCTGGTTTCTCGCCGCCAACCTGGTGATGGGACTGTTCAACCTGCTGCCGGCCTTTCCGATGGATGGCGGACGGATCCTGAGGGCCTATCTGGCGCGCCGCGGCGATTGGCTGCTGGCGACGGAGCGTGCGGTGCGCGTCAGCCGATGGATGGCGTTCGTGCTGCTGGCCCTCGGTCTGATCGGTTTGCCCGGCAGCCTGGGCCCGAACCTCAGCCTCGTGCTGGTCGCGGTGTTCATCTGGTGGAGCGGCCTGCAGGAACTGATGCTGGTGCGCGCGCGGCATCAGCCGCACCCGCTGCAGCGCATCTTCGAGCTGCTGGCGCAGCAGCGGACGGACCGACGCTAACGCGCCGCCGGCCCGTATTCCTCGAGAAACAAGGCCAGCTCCTCGAGCACCCGACGGGCATCGGCGAACTCGTGCACGCCGATGCGGCCGGCGAACTCGCGCGCCGTCTCGACGTACAAGCGGCGGCGCGCCTCGTCGCTGAGCTCGCGCCGTCCTGGCTCGTCTCCGCGCTCGAGCAGCGCGCGCAGGAAGGCTGCGTCGCGCGCGCTGAAGCGCGAGGCCAGCGCGGGCTCCAGCTTGAGGAGTTTCTCGGGCAGCTGCGACCAGCGCGGCTTCGTTCCGGCCCTGCGCGCCGCGCGTGCGCGGCTTTCGCGCACCACGATCGTCCCCGCGGCGAGATCCCCCAGGCGCTGCCCCAGCGGCAGCGCCGCGATCAGAATCAGGCCGATCGGCAGCGGAACGAGCAGCAGCACATCGAGCGGACGAAACAGCGCGCGGATCAGCAGCTTGCCCGGATGCGCAGCGGCGGCGTCGAGGTCGCGCACGCGCAGGCCGAGCAGGCGCTTGCCGGGAGTCTGTCCGTCCTGAAGCAGCTCGAAGAGAAAGCCGTACAGGACCGGACCGAGCAGCATGCTCCCGAGCGCGAGGCCCAAGGCGAAATTGCTGATGCTCTGAAGCTCGCTGGGAAGCACATCCCCCAGCAGGTACAGGCCAAACAGCCCGAGCAGCAGTATCAGGGCCTGCAGGGCGAAGTCCACCAGACCCGCGAGCATGCGCGAGCCGGCCCCGGCCAGATCCTGGCGCAGCACGAGGCCTTCGGGAGTGTGGACGCGCCAGCTCTGCATCGCGGTCTCCAGTTTCCGCGCTGCTCTGGCCCGGATCAAGTGGAGGCCGGGCAGGGCATTCGGCAGACTGGGACGCGTGAAGCACGAAGAGGAACTGCGGACGCTGCTCGAGCGCCTGCCGTCCGGCGACGTCGGACGTCTGTCGCTGGCGGAGCGCCAGCTCCTCCACCACCTGCAGCGCCGCGTTTCGACGCTGCTGGCACGCGAGCGCACGCAGCAGCAGAACCCTGAGCAGGAGCGACGGCTGGAGGAGCTGCTGGTGCGCACCCACGCGGTGCTGGCTCGCCAGCCCGGACGGGGTTTTCTGGCGCAATGTCGACAGGTGCTCGACTGGTTCGGGAGCGAAGTGCCGCGCACGATCCGCGCCGAATGGCGGCTGATCCTGCTGGCGCTCGTGCTGCTGTACGGTTTCGCGGGCATCGCTTTCTACGCGGTGCGACAGGATCTGGAACTGGCCTACTCGCTGATGAACCCCGCCGTCGTGACCAGCGAAATCGAGCAATTGCAGGCGCTCAAGCCGGGGGAGAGCTTTCGTGGCAATTTCACCTTCGGACTTGGCGAATCGCCGCATACCGCGGGCTGGATCCTCGCCCACAACATCGGGGTCGGCGTGCTGTTCTTCGCCTCCGGGCTGCTCCCGATCCTGTTCCTGTACCTGATCGCGCTCAATGGCATGATGCTCGGGACCTACACGGCGGTCGCTGCGCACTGGAATCAGGCGGGCGAGATCTCGGGCATCCTGTGGTGCCACGGGACCCTCGAACTGCAGGCCTTCGTGCTCGCGGGCGCGGCGGGCATGCTGTTGATGCGCGCCTGGCTGATGCCCGGCCCGCGTTCGCGACGCCTCGCTTTGGCCGAGGAATCCCAGCGTGCACTGCGGCTGATCACGGCGGTCTTTCCGATGCTGGTGATCGCTGGGCTGATCGAGGGCTTCGTCAGCCCGCATGCGGGCCTCGAAATGCGCCTGTCCGTGGCCGTGGTCAGCGGATTGGCGCTGCTGGTCTGGATCCTGCGGCCGCTGCCAGAGCCGGATCGCGCGAAGCAACCCGCAGCCGGCTCGCCCCATCCTTAGAGTCGCCTATTGCGCGGGCCGCCCGTTGCTAACGCCGCCAGTTCGCGCTAACGACGCCGCAGCGCGAGCCAGGCCGAGAGCAGCGGCAGCGCACTCTCCGCGGGCAGCGCGTCGAGCACGCGCACGCCGCCGCCTTCCAGCGCACGCGCGCCTATCGCGCGCTCGGCGCGCAGTTCCTCGACGGCGGCCGCCAGCCAGGCATCGCCGCTCCGCCGCGCGGCGCGCAGTTCCGGATCGTCGAGCGCGACGAACAGCAGCGTGTGCCGGCGTGATGCGGCCGAGAGCGCCCGACGCTGTTCGGAGAGCGAGAGCGGATCGGCGATATCCGAGAAGATCACCACGTAGGCGCGCCGGCGATGGCGCAGCGCCAGCTCCGCAAGGATCCGATCGAGCGGCGGCTCGTCTTCGCTGACGCACAGATCGAAGAGCGCATCGCGCAGCCGCTCCAACTGCTTCGAACTGCGGGCGGGCGCGACCCAGCGCAGCACGCCCGCGCCGAAGGCCATGGCCCCGACGCGATCGCCTTGGCGCAGCGCCACCGCCGCCAGTTGCAGACCCGTGTCGAGCGCATGGTCGAGCTTGGTCCAGCCGAAGAGCCGCCCCTGACCCGCGTCCGTGGCCGGCTCCCCACCCGGCAGCGCCATGCGACGCCCGCAGTCGAACAGCAGTATCAGCTCCTGGCCGCGCTCCTCCTGAAACTCGCGCACGATCGGTCGCCCGCGCTTGGCAAAGGCCTTCCAGTCGACCAGTCGCACGTCATCGCCGGTCACGTGCTCGCGCAGCGATTCGAATTCGCTGAGGCCGCCCCTGCGGCGCAGGTACTTGACACCCGGATCGCGCCAGCGCTCGCTGGCCGCAAGCTCCAGCGTCTGGCGCAGCCGCGTCAGCGGAGGCTCGATCTCCAGCGTCTGCGCGCCGGCGTACAGCGTTTGGCGCCACCACAGCCCCAGCGCGCTGCGCTTGGCGATGCGCAGCCGCGCAAAGGCGTGCACGCCGCGCACGCGGGCCTGAAAAGGCGTCTCGATCCGCGACCGACCCTGTGCATCGGCTGTGACCTCCAGCACGGCGCCGTCGTCCAGCCGCTCGAGCAGGGGCCCGTACTCCTCATGAACCCAGAGCGGCCGGCCGGGCTGGGTTTCGAGCTCCAGCACGCGCACGAAGCGCCGGCCGAGACCCGCGCGCCGCGGAATGCGTCGCTCCACCGTTGCCGTCGGCTCGCGCAGCACCCAGATCAGATCGACCAAGGCCGCGCAGAGCAGCAGGCCGTCGATCGCCCACAGAAGCAAGCTCACGGCCGGCCACGCGAGCGCGAGCGTGCTGCACAGCGCGATCGCGATCACCAGCCGGTACAAGCGTCGTGAGGGCAGCATGCGGCTTGGCGCTCAGCGCGGCACGGGCACCAGATCGAGCACGCGGCGCAGCGCGGCGTCGCTGCTGCCGCCCTCCAGCTCCTCGGCCGGATCGAGCACCACGCGATGGCGCAGGCCCGGGATGAACACGGCCTTGATGTCATCGGGTATCACGAACGCGCGCCCGCTGAGCGCCGCGCGCGCCTTGGCGGCGGCCAGCAAGGTCACGCCCGCGCGCGGACTCGCGCCGAGCACGAAGGAGCGATCCTCGCGCGTGGCGCGCAGCAGGCGCACCAGATAGGCGGGCAGATCCTCGCGCACGTGCACGCCCAGCACCGCGGCGCGCAGCTCCAACAACTCCTCCGGAGTGGTCACCGCACGCACGCCGCGCTCGGCCGGCTGGCTCGAGAGCCGCAGACCGTGCACGCTGGCGAGCAGCGCGACCTCGGCCGCTTCGTCGGGGTAGCCGATCAGAACCTTGAACACGAAGCGGTCGAGCTGCGCCTCGGGCAAGGGGTACGTGCCCTCCTGCTCGATCGGGTTCTGCGTGGCGAACACGGCGAAGGGCTGCGGCAGAGCGTGCGCCGTACCGTCCGCCGTCACCTGAGCCTCCTGCATCGCCTCCAGCAGCGCGGCCTGCGTCTTGGCGGGTGCTCGGTTGATTTCATCGCACAGCAGATACTGCGCGAAGATCGGACCGGGAGAAAACCGGAACGCGCCTTCGTTGGGCCGGAAGATGCTCGTGCCGGTGATGTCGGCGGGCATCAGATCCGGCGTGAACTGCACGCGCCCGAAGCTGCCGCCCAGCGCCGTCGCGAGCGTGCGCACCAGCAGCGTCTTGGCCACCCCGGGCGGGCCTTCCAGCAGCACGTGCCCTCCGATCAGCAGCGCCACGAGGCACTGCTCCAAAGCCTCGTCGAGCCCGACCAGCACGCGGCGACACTCGCTCAGGGTGCGCTCGCGCAGCGCTCCCACGGCGGCGAGCTCGGGCGTCAGTTGCGGATCAGCGGGCAAATCGGGGGGCGTCTGCGAATTCATGCGCGTTTCTTCCAATGTTCCTCCTGCCAGCGCAAGAGTTCGCGCTGCAGATCTTCCAGTTCCGCGGGGCTTGCGGGCAGCGCGGCGAGCCGCGGCCGCAGCTGGGCCAGAGCAGGGTTGCGGCGCTCGAGCGCGTCCAGGCGCTGCCCGGTGTTGGCGCCCGGGCGCGGCCTGCAACCGAGCCGGCGCTCGCCTTCCGTGAGGAAGGCCTCGATGCAGGCCGAGGCGGCCGCACCCGCGTGGCGGCCGCGCGTCAGGCTGCGCGCCCGCGTGCGCGCGAGAGCGAGAGCGCTGACGCGCTGCAGCGGCAGCGGATCCCGTGCAAAGGCCGCCACGTGCGCTCGCATCCAAACGAACAAGAGCACGATCACGAGCAGATGCACGCTGATCCAGGCATTCACTCCGCGGAAGGCCAAGCTCAGCGCACTCGGCGGCGACCATGCGCCGAGGCTGAACTCGTCGAAACAGATCGGCTGGCCCGCCGAGTACATCTCGATCAGGCGCACGCCGTACAGCGCGTGGTCGAGTTGCACGATGCGCGCGTTCTCGAACAGCGTGGGATCGCTGACCAGCACCAGCTTGCCGGAGCCGACATTGGCTTGTGCGACCAGCGCCCGCCCGGTCTCGCCCGGCCGATCCCCAATCACGACCTCGCGCCAGGTCCCCGAGGCCTCCAGCGGGGCAAAGGCCGGGCCGCTGGCGAGTGTCAGGGTCTCGTCGGTGGGCAGGCGCGCCCTCCAGGTTTCGACGCTCTCCGACGACTCGAGTTCGAGTTCGAGCGCCATCGACAGCCCGAGTTCGATGTCGAGGAAGGCCAGCATGGCTTCGTCAGCCGGCGCCAGCAGCGTGCCGCCGTTTTCCATGAAGCGCAGATAGTTGGTGCGCTCATGGTCCGGCAGCGCCTGCTGTTCCTCGCTTTGTTCAGGGACACCCGGCAGCACCAGCAGCATCTCGCCGGGCCGCGCCCTTCCCGGCGGCTCTTCGAAGACGCGCGCGGGATAGCCCAAGGCCTCGAGCATGCGACGCCAGGCACTCCAGCCCTCGTCCGCGCGGTTGCTGCTGCTATGCGGCTTGCCGGGACCCTCACCATCGCCGCCCAGCAGCAGGATCAGAAGCGCCAGCGACAGCGCCACCAGCACCGAGACGAAGCGCACGATCAGCGAGCGCCAATTCATGGCCGCCTCCCGAGCCATTCGGAACAGGTGCGCGCCATGCGCGCGCTGTCCTCCGCGCTCACAATGCCGCCGCCGAAGCTCAACGCATCGACTTCGCGCACCAGCGGCCCAAGTTCGCCGGCCAGATTGCCGGTCAGTCGCGTGCGCTCCAGCATCTCGCGTCCGGTCCACGCCTCGCGATACTCGATCCGACCCTGTCCCGAGAGACCCACCACCAGCGCCCAGAAATACAGCCGCAGCGCGAGTCGGTGGTCGCCGCTCGACTGGGCCGCGCGCGCCTCCGCCAGTAAGCGCTCCAACCGGGCTGCGAGGCTCTCGCGCTCCGTCTCCTCCCGCGCCGCAAGCGCCATTTCGCGCGAGCGCGAATACTGGCGCACGATGCGCCAGCCGTACCACAGGAGCAGCAGCACCAGCACCGCCAGCAGCACGTACATCACCGCGCTCAGGCCATCCGAAACTCCGGTCAGCATCGAAGGCAACAGCCCCTGCTCATCCAGCCAGCGCAGGAAACGCTCCCATATCTGCGCCAGGAAACTCTGCTGCTGCGGCAGTTCCGGCGGGGCTTCCAGCGCCTTCTCGAGCGCCGCCCGCACTTCCTCCGGGCTCTTGTAGCCGCCCTGCATCACGCGGAGGCCTCCCCCTTGCGCAGTGCGCGCAGCTGCTGCTCCAGATCGACACCGTCGCGCCGCTCCAGCAGATCAAAGTAGTAGGCGATGATCACCGCCGAGGTCAGCGCGGTGGCGAAGGCCAGAAACAGGCTCGAAACCGCGGCATACAGCCAGGCGAAGCCCAGCGCCGACAGCCCGCTCCACTCTTGCACCTGCTGGCGCAGGAGCGGCTGCTCCAGCAAGCCGACGCCCGAACTGACGGGCCCCGCCAGCACCGTGACCGAGAGCATCAGCCCGGCCCAGCGCCAGAAGCTCGTCGTCGTGAGGTGCAGACTGCGCCGGATCGAATCGCTGATGCTCGCGTCTTCCAGCACCAGCACGGTCGGAGCCAGACTCAGCTTGAAGGCCAGGTAGATCCCCGGCAGCAGACAAAGGCATGTGCCCACCCCGGTCGCCACGCCCGTGACCAGGCCCAGACCGAGAATCCCCGGCAGGCAGGCGAGCAGGTAGCGGCGCGGCTTGGGAATCAGCGCGCCGCGGTCCCGGTAACTGGCGGCCAGCCGCCGAGCCAGCAAGGCAGTCGTGATCGTCTGCGCGATCCCGTTGCTGACCGTCAGCAGAATGGCGCCGAACATCTCGGCCTGCTGCCCGCCGCCGTGGAGCGAAATCTGCAGCGGCAACAGTCGCAGCGGAAACCAGACCAGCGTGCTGATCAGCACCAGCCATCCAAACTCATCGCGCAGCCCGCGGATGCCCAGGTCGAAGAGTTGAGCCACGCCGCGGCGGGTCACTCCGCGCAACGGACTGTTGGCGAGTTCGGCGGCGGCAGGCAGGCCTTCGGCGGTGGCACCTAGTGCGACCTTGCGAAGGATGAGTGCGCTTTCGGCTCGAGCAGACACGACTGCCCCCCACGATACTGCTCCCCGAGCGGGGACAGAATCGATAATGGGAATCTGATTTCCCACGCGAACCATGGGCGGCGGTCCCGTCTCCATAGGTGCCGGGGCGCATGTTCCCCCCCGGCACTGGAGACACCAATGCAGAAGTTCATCCCGCCGCATTGCCCCTAT
>Ga0208361_1000434_pt1 | contig 11814 bp, 9 predicted proteins | sample LakMenEpi05Aug10_FD_150670 | JGI IMG/M metagenome (GOLD analysis project Ga0208361, IMG submission 150670) | Freshwater microbial communities from Lake Mendota, WI - 05AUG2010 deep hole epilimnion (SPAdes) | ecosystem: Environmental > Aquatic > Freshwater > Lake > Epilimnion/Euphotic zone ... | reverse complement strand
GCTGAGCGAGGCCTATGCCGGCACCGAAACGGCGGCGGTGGCCCACCTGCTGCTGCCGGCGGCCCAGTGGAGCGAGAAGAGCGGTGTGATGACCAACTCCGAGCGTCGCGCCACCCTCTGCCCGGCCTTCCGCCAGCCCCCGGGTGAGGCCCGGCCCGACTGGGCAATCTTCGCGGAGCTTGGACGGCGGCTCGGCTTCGACGAGCAGTTTCGCTACGGCTCCGCCGCGGAGGTGTATGCCGAGTTCACGGCGATCACCGCCGGGCGCCTCTGCGACCTCAGCGGCCTCAGCCACGGCCTGCTGGCGCAGCACGGCCCCCAGCAGTGGCCCTTCCCCGCCGGCACCGCTCCCGGCGGCGGCCGGGCCCGCCTCTACGGCCCCGAGGAACCCTGGCCGGCGGCGCCGGCCGGTCATCGCTTCCCCACCCCCAATGGCCGCGCCCGGCTGCTGGCCGAGCCGCCCCTCGGCCTGGCGGAACCCCCCTGCGACGCCTACCCGCTGGTGCTCACGGTGGGCCGCTACCTCGGCCACTGGCACACCATGACCCGCACCGCCCACGTGGCGCGGATCAGCCAGCAGCACCCCGAGCCGCTGCTGGAGGTGAATCCCGAGGATGCCCAGCGCGATGGGCTGGTGGATGGCGCGGAGGCGGAGATCACCTCTCGGCGCGGCAGCCTGCGGGCGCGGGTGCAGGTGAGCGAGCGGATCCGGCCCGGCACCGTGTTCCTGCCGATGCATTGGGGTGGCAGCCAGCCCAATGCCTGCGAGGCCAACCGGCTGATGCACGAACAGGCCTGCGACCACTCCAAACAGCCCGAACTGAAGGCTGCGGCAGTGCGGATCCGGCCGGCTTAGCCCTCCACCAGCGCCGGGGCGATGCGCAGGCAGCGCTGCGGACCCTCGTCCTGCTCGATCAGCCCCTGGTCCCGCCAGCGGGAGAGCTGGCGGGTCACGGTGACGCGGGTGTGGCCGCTCAGCTCCGCCAGCTCGGCGTGGGTGAGGCGGATCGGCAGGTCGTACCAGGCGCCGCGCCGGTGCCCCAGCCGCTGCACGAGCAGTTGCAGCAAGGCACCGATGCGCTGTTCCGCTTCGCCGAGGTGGCGGATCATCAGCAGGGCCACGGTCCAGTCGTGCAGGCTGCTGGAGCCGGCGGGCGGTAGGCGCGGGCAGCCTGCCTCCAGTTCGCTGGGGGTGAGGGCCTGTAGGTGCAGACGGCTGTTGCGCAGCAGATCCAGCGGCAGGTGGTCCCCCGCCTGCAGGAAGCCGAGGGTGATCGTCTCGGCCTCCAGAGCCTCCTGCTCCGGCCGGGAGATCGCCACCCGCACGAGGCCGGCGGCGATGCTCAGGCAGCTGTCGCGCAGTAGCAGCCGCTCATCGAGCAGCACCGTGTGGCCGGCGCGGATGTGCAGGTTGGTGGGGCAGCTGCTGGCCTCAGCTGCCGGTGCCTCAGTCGTCGTCATGGGCATAACGGCGATAGAGGAAGTCGAGGGCATGGTTGCGCAGCTGCCCGTAGCGCGGATCGTCCTGGATCGCTTCGTAGCGGCGCGGCCGCTCGAACGGCACGTCGAGGATCTCGCCGATGCCGGCGGCGGGGCCGTTGGTCATCATCACGATCCGGTCGGCCAGGAACAGGGCCTCGTCGATGTCGTGCGTGATCATCAGCACGGTGGGTTTGTGCTCGCGCCAGATCGCCAGCAGCTCCTCCTGCAGCTCCTCCTTGGTGATCGCGTCGAGGGCACCGAACGGCTCATCGAGCACCAGCACCTCGGGCTGCACTGCCAGGGCCCGGGCGATCGCCACCCTCTGGCGCATGCCGCCGGAGATCTGGGCCGGACGCTTCTGGCGCGCCTCCAGCAGCCCCACCATCTCCAGGTGATGGTCCACCACCTGGGCGCGGCTGCCGGCGGACAGCTCGGGCCGGGCGGCCTTCACCGCCAGATCCACGTTCTGCTCCACCGTTTTCCAGGGCAGCAATGAGTAGTTCTGGAACACCACCATCCGGTCGGGGCCGGGGCGCTCGATCGCGACGCCGCGCAGGGTCACGGCGCCGCTGCTGGGCTGCAGGAAGCCCGACACCATGTTGAGCAGGGTGGATTTGCCGCAGCCGGAGTGGCCGATCACGCAGATGAACTCGCCCTGGCGCACCTGCAGGTTGATGTCGCGCAGGGCTTCGAACGGGCCGCGGCGGGTGTCGAACACCTGGCCGACATGGCGGAATTCCAGGAACGGTGTGGCGGCGCTGTCAGCACTGGGGCTGGCCGCTGGGGGGGTGCTGGTCATGGCAGGGGGCATCTCAGCGGGCGGCGAGGGGACGAAGCGCGCCGGTGGAGGGAAGGGTCACCGCCTCCACAGCGGCGGCGGCGCTGAACGGCAGCGCGCGCAGGTAGGCGATCGGGTCGTCCTGATCGAACGGGCGCCCGTCGACGAGGCTGAACGGTGAGCGCTCGGGGCGCAGGGCGGCGAAGCCCGCCTGTTCCAGGGCGCGGTTGCACAGATCGTTGCGGTACACCTGGCTCAGCAGCTCCACCCGGTTGCTGGGGAAGAAGCTCCAGCCCCAGCGGCTGAACTGGGTGAGGATCCAGGCCCCTTCGGCCGGGTTGGCCACGTGGGCGCGATCGCTGTGGTAGCGGTTCAGGGGCAGCCGCTCACTGCTGGGGGCGCCGGTGCCGAGGTTGAACTGGCGCTGCAGGGCCACGGCAGCGCCGGCGCCCAGCCACTGGGGCCGGCTGAGCAGCCCCACCAGGGCATCGTGCTGGCCGCCGTCGTCGCAGAGCTGGGCACCGCGCATCAGGCCGCTGCACAGGGCCATCAGGGCTTCGTCGTGGTTGGCGGCCCAGCCCTCATGGCAGGTGAGCACCTTCTCGGGGTGGCCGCTCCAGATGTCGAGATCGGTGGCAAGCACGTAGGCCAGCCCCGCTTCAACCGCCTTGGCCACGCGATAGCGACCGGCGATGAAGCCATCGATCTCGCCCGCCAGCAGGGCGGCCTGCATCGCCATCGGCGAGAGGGTGCGGAACTCCACCTCCCGCTCGGGGTTGATGCCACCGCTGGCCAGCCAGTGGCGCAGCAGCAGCTCCTGCATGCTGCCCTTCTGGGCGATCGCCAGACGCAGCGGCCACTCGCGCCCCTTCAGCCGTGACGCCAGTCCCGCCAGATCGTTCACGTCCAGATCCAGGAAGCGGCGAGCCAGGCAGAGGGCGTTGCCGTTGCGGGTCACCGTCATCGGCGTGATCGCCGGCCAGGCGGGCTGGCCATCGAGGCCGAGCGCAAGGGCCAGGGGCGCGGTGGCGGAGGTGATCGCCACATCGAGCTCACCCTCGCGCAGCTTCTCCTGTAGCTGCTGCCAGCGGTTGAAGCTCACCGGCAGCACCGTCAGGTTGCGCTCGGCGAAGAAACCGCGCTCGATCGCTACCGCCAGGGGCGCGATGTCGAGCCCGGGGAGATAACCGAGGCGGATCTTCTGGGGTGCTGAGCGGCTGGCGGCGGAGGCAGCGCTGTCGTCGCGTGCGGGCGAGGCTTTGGCTGAGGCTGTGGCTGAGGATGTGATGGAGGAGGTGCTCGGGGCTGCGCTGGCGCTCAATTCCTTCTGGCGTTGCTTGAGGCGGCGCTGCTGCTGCAGGAAGCCGATCAGTTCGCTGCGCAGCTGGTAGTAGTCGGGGTGATTCATCACCTCGAGCCGCTGGCGCGGTCGGGGCAGATTCACCTTGAGGATCTGGCCGATGCCGGCCTCGGGGCCGTTGGTCATGCAGACCACGCGGTCGGCGAGCAGCAGCGCCTCATCCACGTCATGGGTCACCATCACGGTGGTGACGCCGGCCTCCTGGCAGATCTGCATCAGCTGCTGCTGCAGGTTGCCGCGGGTGAGGGCGTCGAGGGCGCCGAACGGTTCATCGAGCAGCAGCAGCTTCGGTTCGATCGCCAGGGCGCGACCGATCGCCACCCGCTGCTTCATGCCGCCGGAGAGTTCGGCGGGCAACTTGTCGGCGGCGTGGCTCAGTCCCACGCGGGCGATGTTGCGCTCGATCCGCTCCCGCCGTTCGGCAGCGCTGGCGTTGCGCATCACGTTGTTGACCGCCAGGGCGATGTTCTGGCGCACCGTCTGCCAGGGCAGCAGCGAATAGTTCTGGAACACCACCATCCGATCTGGCCCGGGATCGGTGACCTGGCGCCCGTTCATCAGGATGCCGCCGCTGCTGGCCTGGGTGAGGCCAGCGAGCAGGTTGAGCAGGGTGGATTTGCCGCAGCCGGAGTGGCCGATCAGCGAGACGAATTCCCCCTCGGCGATGTCGAGGTCGATGTCCTTGAGGGCCACGTAGCGGCCGCCACCATCGAGCGGGAACACCTGGGTGACGTCGTCAACGGTCAGGAAGGCCGGCGCCATTTCAGTTGCCCCCCTTGGCGATGGCGCGGCCGGCCCAGGCCACCAGGCGGTCGAGGGCCAGACCCACCAGGCCCACGTAGAGGATCGCCAGGATGATCTGGCTGGAGCTGGAATCGCCGCCGGCGTTGTAGGCGTCCCAAATGAAGTAGCCGATGCCACCGTCGGCCTTGAGCATCTCGGCGGCCACGATCGCCAGCCAGGCCAGGCCCACGGAAATGCGCAGACCGGTGAACACGTAGGGCACCGTGGCCGGAATCACGATGTTGCGGATGTAGGCGCCTTTGCGCAGGCGCAGCACGCGGGCAACGTTGGTGTAGTCCTGCGGGATCTCGCGGATGCCCACGGCGGTGTTGATGATGATCGGCCAGATGGCGGTGATGAAGATCACGAAGATCGCCGAGCTGTTGGCGTCCTGGAACACCATCAGCGAGATCGGAAACCAGGCCAGCGGCGGCACCGTGCGCAGCACCTGAATCACCGGGTCGAGACCTTTGCCGATGAAGCGGTTCAGGCCCAGCAGCCCGCCAACGGCGATGCCCACTACGGCGGCCAGGCCGTAGCCCATGGCCACCCGTTGCAGCGAGATCAGGATCTGCCAGCCGAGGCCCTTGCTGGTGCCGCCGTCATCGAAGAACGGCTGGCTGATGTAGGGATCCCAGGTTTCCACCAGCACGTTGAGGGGGCCGGGCAGGCGGGCCACCCCCAGCACCAGGGACAGCAGCTGCCAGACCACCAGGAAGCCGCCGATGCAGACCAGGTAGGGCACAAGGGCCCGGAGGCCGGGATTGAGTTGTCGCAGGGAAGCCGTTCGCCGGCGGCGGGCCGTGGTGGTGGTGCTGGTCATCGCGGGAATGGGCAGGGTCGGGACACGGCTGGATCAGCCGGCCGCAGGGAGCGGCCGGCTTCAGCGCTGGGTGGCGTGGAGCGGGATGGGGCGCTGTCAGCCCCGGCCTCAGGCCATCGCCTTGATCTTGAGGCTGTCGAGGTAGGCCTTCGGGTTCTCGGGATCGAACACAACGCCGTCGAAGAAGGTCTCCTTGCCGCGGGAATCGCTGGCGGGGATGTCCTTGGCCATGCCGATCGCCTTGGCGGCGTCCTTCCAGAGATCTGCACGGTTCACCTTGTTCACCAGGGCGTTGATGTCGGTGTCCGCGGGTAGATAACCCCAGCGCATGTCCTCGGTCACAAACCAGGTGTCATGGCTCTTGAAGGGGAAGGAGGCATTGCTGTCCCAGAACAGCATCCGGAAGGGGCTGTTTTTGACATCACGGCCATCGCCGTAATTCACGTTGCCGGCCAGGCGCGGTTTGATGTCAGCCACGTTGGCCTTGATGTATTTGTCCTTGGAGATGATTTCGCACATCTCATCAAGATTGGCGGGGTCCTGGCACCAGATCTGGGCCTCTTGCACAGCCATCAGCAGCGCCTTGGCGGCCTTGGGGTTCTGGTCTACCCAGTCGGCGCGCATGGAGAACGACTTCTCAGGGTGCTTGTCCCACAGTTCGCCGGTCTGGGCGGCGGTGTAGCCCAGTTTTTTGTTCACCAGGCGCTGGTTCCAGGGTTCACCCACGCAGAACAGATCCATGGTGCCGGTCTGCATGTTGGCCACCATCTGCGGCGGTGGGATCACCACCAGATCGGCGTCCTTGTTGGGGTCGAGGCCATTGGCCGACAGCCAATAGCGCATCCAAAGGTCGTGGGTGCCACCGGGGAAGGTGACGGCGGCCTTGATCTTGCGGCCCAGGCTCTTGCTCGCCTTGGCCAGACCCTCTTTGTTGTCGATGGTGAGCTTCTCGTCCAGCAGCTCCTTGGAGGCGCTGATCGCCTGGCCCTGGGTGTTGAGTCGCGCCAGGGTGTACATCGGCAGCGGCTGCTTGCTCTTGGTGATCTTGCCGGCCGTCATCAGCAGCGGCATCGGCGAGAGGATGTGGGCGCCGTCGATGCCGCCCTTGGCGCTGCCCAGCTCAAGGTTGTCGCGGGTGACGGCCCATGAGGTCTGCTTGACCACCTTGACGTCAGGCATGCCGTGCTTGGCGAACAGCCCCTTCTCCTTGGCGATGATCACCGGCGCGCTGTCGGTGAGGGCGATGAAGCCGAGGGTGGCGCCGCTCACTTCGGGGGCATCGGGGCCCGTGGCGCTGCTCTTGGTGGAGGGCTTGTTGCTGCCGCAGGCAGCCAGCCAGACGGCACCGGCCGCCGATCCTGCGGCGGTGATCAGAAATTTGCGGCGGGACAGGTTCGACATGACAGGGCTCTGCAGCGTGGGGTGACGGCGCGGATGCGAACGCCACAGGCCGCCCCGGCCTGATGGTTCAGGTCGGCGGCGGCATGGGCGATTGGCCGTAGCCCCACTGATCCAGGGGTTACGGACGGTGCTGGCGCACAAGCTGACCAACGCGAACTACAACATCACGCCAGAGCTTCACTGTTGCGTCGCGATTGATACCAAACCTTCGAAGGCTTGGCTCAGCGTGATACAGCGAACTGGGCGGTGTCGCGATGGCGAAGCAGCGGGCCGGGGCTCCTGGGCCTCTGCCTTCAGTCCGGCTCCGCCAGGGCCTGCAGTTCCACCAGGGCCAGCGGCAGGTTGCGGTGCTCATGGCCGGGGTGGCTGAGTTTCACAAGGGCGAAGCGCTCCAGTTCGCTCAGCTGCTGCCAGGCATCCGGCCGCAGCGACAGCTGCAGCTGGGCGCAGGCCTGCCGCAGCACCTCCGGAACGGCCTCCCCCTGCTGCCAGCTGCAGCCCATGGCCGGCTCCAGGGGGCTGGCCGGACCCTGGGGCAGCTGCTGCGAGCGCTCCATCAGCCAGTCCCGCAGGGCCGTGATCGCTTCGGGCCCATCACCCCAGGCCAGCAGCCGCTGGCGCTCCTGGGCCTCCAGGCCCCCCCAGTGCACCAGCTTCAGCTTCACGCCCGCCAGATCGAGCTTGCGGCGTACCGCCATTGGGATGCAGCGCAGATCAGCGCTGAACTCGGTTTCGAACGCAAAGCAGTGGCTGGGCCAGGCGCTTCGGGGCAGGGTCATGGCAGAGCTCGTTGGGGGGCTGCGGGGGCTGTCGCCGGGGCTGTGGCGGATCTCAGGTGGCAGTGCGCAGCCGCTCCAGCTGGCATAGGCCGATGCGGGAGCGCAGCAATGCCTCCGCCTGGGCCAGGCCGCTGCTCAGATCGCCGATGGCACCGGCGAACCAGAGGTAGGCCGCCAGGTTCCAGCGCAGGGCCTCCGCCAGGGTCCCCTCCCCCTCCAGGGCCAGGCGGGCCTGGTGGCACCAGCTTTCGAGCCCCTCGAACGGCACCTCCGCCGCGCTGATGCCGTGGTCGCGCGGGTGCACCAGGATCCGCTCCGGCTCGCCATGGCGCAGCCGCGAGCAGATGCCGGCCCGGGTGGTGGGCAGGTCGGTGGAGCCCTCGAGGCCCTTCACCATCAGCACATCGGTTTCGCCGGCGGCGCTGAGGGCCTCCCAGCCGCGGCTTTCGGTGGGCGGGTGCACGAAGCCGCTCACCAGCAGGTGCTCCCCCTGATGGGGCGTCCAGAGCAGCTCGAGGCTGGCTACGGGCGGGCGCTTGCCGATCTCCTCGCGAATCCGCACCAGCCGCTCCGCCAGGGGGAAGTGCAGGGGCTGGTGGGTGAGGGCCAGGCCGTGGCGGTCGAGCCGGCTCTGCACCTGCGCCAGGCTTAGCCCGCGCCATTCCAGCCCCAGGCCGGCGAACAGCTCCGCCAGGGTGGCGCCGTACTTCACCGGCATCGGATCGCCGCCGTGGAGCACCACCGGCAGCTCGCTGGCGCTGAGTAGCAGGGCCAGCAGGGGCAGCAGCGGCGCGGTGCGACTGCGGCCGTCGTAGGGGGCGCCGAAGCAGAGCGGCCGCAGCCCCGGCGTTTGCAGGTGAGGGCCATGGCGGCGGTAGCTGTCGAGCATGCCCGTGAGCTCGATCGGCTGGGGCCGGCGGATGCGGTGGGCGATGAGGAAGGCCCCTAGCTGGGCGTCGCTCACCGCGCCATCCAACATCAGGTCCATGCTTTCGCGGGCCTCCTCGCGGCTCAGGCCGGTGCTGGTGTGCTCACCGCTGCCAACCTTGGCCAGCAGCTCCCGGAAGCGGGCCACCTCGCCCCCCAGTGCCCGCTGACGCTCCTGCCGCCTCTGCTGCGGGGCTGTTGCATCGGCACCTGTGGTTTGTATCGGTTGCAACACAGGTGCGGGACACCGCTGGCGACATTGTCCACCTCTGCTGGTAGCGGGATTTCACCATGGTGTCTGCATCCCCCGAAACCGGCGAAGCCACCGGCGCCAAGCTCAGCAAGATCGAGCAGGCCAAGGCGGAGTTCTGCGGGCTGGATCTGGCGTCGCGCCTTGGGGAGCTTGGCGCAGCCGGCTGGGAGAGCCTCGATGAGGCGGATCTGACGATTCGCCTCAAGTGGCTGGGAATCTTCTTCCGGCCGGTCACCCCTGGGCGCTTCATGGTGCGCTTGCGCCTGCCCAACGGTGTGATCACGGCGCAGCAGCTGGAGCTGCTGGCCGATGCCGTGGATCGCTGCGGCGAGGAGGGCAGCGCCGACATCACAACCCGCCAGAACATCCAGTTGCGCGGACTGCTGCTGGAGGACATGGCGCCGCTGTTGGATGCCCTGGAGGCGGTGGGGCTCACCAGCCGGCAGTCGGGTCATGACAACCCTCGCAACATCACCGGCAATCCCCTGGCGGGCATCGATCCCGAGGAGTTCGTCGATACCCGGCCGCTGGTGATGGCGATCCAGGCGCGTCTGCTGGCGGATGACGCCCCGCGCAACCTGCCCCGCAAGTTCAACATCGCCGTCGGTGGCGCCGCTGACAGCTTCCTGCTCCACAACGATCTCGCCTTCCTGCCGGCTGACCGGGACGGCGAGCTGGGCTTCACCGTGATGGTGGGCGGCTTCTTCTCGGCTCAGCGCAATGAACTGGCGGTGCCCCTGGGCCTGTGGCTGCGGGGTGCGCAGCTGCCCGCCTTCAGCCTGGCGGTGCTGCGCCACTTCGAGCGCTGCGGCAACCGCCAGGTCCGCAACAAGAGCCGGTTGATGTATCTGGTCGACGAGCTGGGCCTCGATGGCTACCGCTCAGCTGTGATGGAGCTGTTCACGGCTCTGGGTGGTGAGGCGTTTCCCCACGACGGCTCCCACCGCGTCAACCGTGCCCCCCGTTCCGGCCTTGGGGTGAACCCTCAGAAGCAGGAGGGCCTGCACTGGATCGGTCTGTGCGTGCCGATGGGCCGGCTGGATGCCGCTTCGATGCTGGAACTGGCTCGGCTGGCCCGCAGCTACGGCAGCGGTGAGCTGCGGCTCACGGAAGCCCAGAACGTGCTGATCGCGGATGTGGCCGCGGCGCGGCTCGAGGCACTGCTGGCGGAGCCGCTGCTGCAGCGCTTTCGCCCGGATCCAGGCCCGCTGCTGGCCGAAGCGGTGAGCTGCACCGGCAATCGCTACTGCAGTTTCGCCCTCATCCCCACCAAGACCACGGCCGAAGCGGTGGTGGAGGAGCTGGAGCGACGACTGGAGCTGCCCCATCCCGTGCGCAGCCACTGGACCGGCTGCCCCAACGCCTGCGGGCAGCCCTACATGGGCGAGATCGGCCTGATGGGTGCGAAGGCCCGCCATGACGGTCAGATGGTGGAGGCCGCCAAGGTCTTCCTCGGTGGTGACATGGGCGCTGAACCGAAGCTGGCCGAGCTGCACGACAAGGGTGTGCCCCTCAGCACGCTGACGGATGTGCTCGAAGACCTGCTGGTGGAGCGCTACGGCGCCCGTCGCCGGCCCGCGGCGGTGCCGCCAGGCGCCTGAGCCAGGACGGGCCCGGGGCTGCTGTGGCGCCTGCCAGGCTGGAACCACACACCGCGGCAGGACCGGTGGGGCGTCCGAACCCGCAGCAGCCGATGTCCCAGCCTGATCCCCCGCTGGACGCGCCGTCCTGGCCGCAGCTGCAGGCCCTGCGCCGGGGTGCGCTGCCTGTGCAGCCCTGGATCGAGGGCCTGGCCAGCGGCGTCGTGGCACCGGATCCGTTGCTGCTGGCCGCTCTCTGGGGCCGCCTGGATCGTCCGGCGGTGGAGCGTCTGCTCGGTTCGTCCCTGGGGCTCGATCCCACAACCCTGCTGGCCGCCGGCCGCAGCGAACTGCCCCTGCTGGCGGGTGAGCCCGCCGTGCAGGACGCCTGGCTGGAGGCTCTGCTCGCCCATCAGCAGTCCCGGCCCGCCGCCGAAGCTCCGGCCTGGCTGGAGCTACTGGGCCAGTTCCGCCATCCGCTGGTGGCGGCTCGCCTGCGGGCGGCCCTGCGGGACCCGAATGCCGCGTGGCCAGCACAGTCGGAGCTGGAGCCGTTGCTCCCCCTGCTCGGCCGGCAGCGTGAACCCGTCGACGCCCCGCTGCTGCAACGGCTGGTGACAGAGCCGGGCCCGAGCCGCTGGCGGCGGGCTGCCCTGGAGGGGTTGGCCCTGGGCCTGTCGGCCTGGCCCGTGGATCCTCTGATTGCCGCTCTGGCCACCCTCGCCCGCGATCTGGACGCGGACTTGGCCGCCGCCGCCGTGGATCTGCTGGCCCGTCTGCCGCAGGCGGCCGCGCGCACCCGCCTGCGGGGCCTGCTGGCGGAATCGCTGGATCCGGCGGTGCGTACTCGCCTGCTGCGCCGCTTGCGGCTCTCGCCGCTGGTGCTGCTGGTGCATGGCCGCCAAGGGGGCGTGATCCCTCCGGAGCTGCTGGCCCTGGCTGCGGATCTGGAGCGGCGGCGGGGTGCTCCGGTGCTGCTGCAGGCACTCACGGCCGAGCCGCCTGAGCCATCCGCCGCGTTCTTGCAGGCCGCCGGCCGCGCCGGGGCCCTCACCCTGGTGCCGCTGCTGCTGTTGCCGGGGGGGCATGTGCGTTGCGATCTTCCCGCCATTGCCGCCGTCTGGAGGCGGCGGGCCGAGGCGATGCAGCTGCAGCTGCGGCGGCGGCCCTTCCTGGGGGCCTGGCCCGCCTGGCAGCAGGCGCTCGTGCAGCTGCGGCTCGGTGCTGAGCCAGCAGCGTTCTGCTGGTTGCATCACCCTCTCGAGGCCCCGCTGGGCCAGCGCTATCTCGCCCATCTGGCCGCGTTGCTCGGGGGGCCTGGCCTGGCCACTCCATACACTGCAAGCACAGCGGATCTGCATCTGCAGCCCGGAGGATCGGTGGTGCTGCTGCCCCTCACCCTGGCTGCCAACCGCCTCAGTGAGTCGCTCGCCTCGGCGTTTCGCTCAGCCGATCACCCTCCCGTGGCTGCGTCAAGCGAGGTTCTGACGCTGTTGCCCCCCCTTCTCGACCTCGCCGCCTTGCGTCAGTTCCTGCTCTCGGCCCTGGAGGTGCTGCCGTGACTGAACCGGCCGGGGGCACGGTGTATCTGGTGGGGGCGGGCCCGGGGGATCCCGAATTGCTCACCATCAAGGCCCACCGCCTGCTC
>Ga0208361_1000431_pt1 | contig 11881 bp, 7 predicted proteins | sample LakMenEpi05Aug10_FD_150670 | JGI IMG/M metagenome (GOLD analysis project Ga0208361, IMG submission 150670) | Freshwater microbial communities from Lake Mendota, WI - 05AUG2010 deep hole epilimnion (SPAdes) | ecosystem: Environmental > Aquatic > Freshwater > Lake > Epilimnion/Euphotic zone ... | reverse complement strand
CCCTGCATATCTTTTCATATTCCAACTCTGTCATCGGCCGCAATCCCGCCCAATCTAAATAGGCAGCTACATCCTGCCAGGACAAATAATTACAGGCAATCCACTCCCCATCATCCGTCTCATTGGGGGTGCTATTATTATTCAGGTCACAGCCATAAATAGCTGGTACAGCCGAAGCATTGCCGGAAGAAGTAATGATTATACCATTTCTGTCAGTACCCGCAGCAACTAAAGCACCTGTTCCGGGTGAACTACTCGGAGCATTCGCTGTTCGAGTCGCCTGCTGGTCGTAAGTCAGTGTATTGAGAAAATCCCGGTACTGCCCCTGTGAAATCTCATATTTCATGGCATACATAGCCCCATGGCCGGTTGGAAATCCACTGGCAAGCGTAGCAGTATTGGTCGTCGTGCCCTGGTCAAATTCAACTCCATCCCGGGCCGATAAATTGTCAGCAGATGAAGAAGCATTATTTCCCTGTAGGGTAGGGGCGCTACTGGTAATAGTAAAACTGGCCGAAGAACCAGTAGAACTGATATCATTCGCCTGCCTGAACTCCCCTGTATTTTGCCCGGTACTTCCTAACTGAAAACTCCCTTCTGGTATATATACCATCTCAATGGCAAAGACTTTCACGAATATTTTTGATTCATCCGCCACACCATCCGCGCCATAATTCCACCTTAATTCTATATCTGTCATCGAAAATGTACCGTTACCATCGTTATTTCGGTATAAAAAAAGACCAGTACCATCGGACTGTGTTGTAGAAGTGCCAGACGGTATGGTATGTGCGCCATTATTTAGGGTGGCATGCTTCCATTCACCCGTATCACCTATTCTATATTTGACAAATACCCAGGCTGCATCGTAATTCGCAGCGCCGGAACTGGTCTTAAAGGAATTTTGCCAACTTAAATCGAATTTTACAAAAACAATATCACTGGTGGCGTTTCTCTTAACCAGTGAAATGTTGTTGACCAGTATGTTGTTAGCAAACGAGTTAGATCCCTGTAATACGAACAGGATTGCGAGCAACGCCCATTTTTTCATAGTAATATCAGTTTAATCCTGAAATCAAGTCGACCTAATAATGTAATCAGACCGAGTATGGTTCCAATTCAACTGATGAAATTACTGCAAAAAAACTATACAACGATTATATGAAATCTTATTGTAATGGATTGATTAACAATGTGAAATAAAGATGAATATGTTATTTTTTTAATTACTTTAAACAAATTAATGCTCCTTCCACCAAACTACTCATCGTACGCCTCTACCTCCATAATCGTTGTTGCGAGTAGTTACGCCACCGGTGATACTACTTCTGTTAGACACCCTTGCGCTGGCTAAATCACTAAGCCAACTCCCGCCTCTCCTTCCGATGAACGATTCACCCGGCCAGCCTGTGTCAGCATTACCATTAGTATCTAAAGCCCCGTTTCCGACATTTCCAGTGAAAGCACGACAAGTTGAATTCGCTATACTAACCACCTGTTCCCATAGATTACCGCTCAAATCCATCATGCCGTAGTAACTACTACCAGCAGTTATTCTGTTACTGGAACCTGTAGCAAACATGCCTGTTCTCACCGGACCTGGTGTATAGGTATTATTGCTGGCAATATTGGCATTGGTTGTATTCGATACTTCACCTTCCTGTTGTCCATTGCTAATGGCAGTGACAGAAGTAAAGGCAGTGCTGCCCCAACTGTGTTCATCAACAACAGGCGCTACGTTGCCACGACATGCTTTCTCAAATTCCAATTCCGTCATGGGCCGCAATGCTGCCCAGTCCAGAAAAGCTGTTACATCATTCCACTTTAAAAAATTACATGTAACCCATTCACCGTCCGTTGATTCATCATACGTGCCATTGTTGTCTAAATCACAATAAAAGGTAATAGGGTCTGAGGTATGTATCGTTGCGGCACACCTGATTCCATTTCGATTAGAAATGGCACTGGTATTACTCATTACATATCTGTTGGTAACGACGGTTACTCCGGCAGCAAGATCCGTCTCGGTTCGATTATTTTGTTGCGTTCGGGTAAGCGTATTTAAAAAATCACGGTATTGCCCTTGACTGATCTCATATTTCATGCAGAAGAAAGAAGCATGTCCAGTAGGATAACCGGTCGCAAGGGTAGCAGTTGTAGTTCCTGTTAATTGGTCATTTCCCGAACCGGCTTTGGTAGAAATATTCAATGAAGAAGATGCAGTGTTATTGCCCTGTAGGGTAGGGGATGTGCTGGTAATGGTGAAGGATGCTGCGTTTCCTCCAGTAGTTAGATTTGCCTGCCTGAATTCTCCATCATTTGCTCCGCCACTTCCCGCCTGAAAATTTCCTGCTGGTACATTCACCATCTCTATCGCAAATACCTTCACATAAATTTGCGATTCATCCGGAACCCCGTCTGTGCCATAATTCCAAAGTAATAAGACATTTTGTAAAGTCAACGGGGAGGTTGCACCACTTCCACTACGAATAATGAAAAGTCCCCTTGAATCGGGTTGATCGGCAGCCATATTAATGCCCTCTTGCGAAGCAGGAATGGTATGACCACCTCCATTTAATGTAGCATGCTTCCAGGTGCCATTGATCCCTATTTTGTATTTGACAAATACCCAGGCAGCATCAAAGTTTTGCGGACCACTAGCGGTTCGAAATGAATTGTTCCAGGAAAGGTTAAACTTAACCTGAACCTGATCTGTTGACTTGTTCCTGTTTTGGAGTGAAATCCCATCTACGCTGATGTTATTGGCTAAGATAACTGATGGAAGAAAAATAAAAAGAAAGGTGGCAAACTTCAGATGGATGCGAGTATAATGACTTATCATAGGTAGATAATAAATAAAAAATATTATATTCAAAATTGAATATAAGTAAAATTAATTTAAATTATATAATTAGATTATGCATTTTAATGCACCGTTTGTTCACTTCTTTATAAAAAATTGAATATGAAGGTTTTACAAAAGAGCAACGCTATGCTGTTGAGCCCTGGTGATACAAAAAAACTTTACTTATTTTGGCATCAGCTTTTTAACTTAGATCCATGCGTTTCATCATATCCTTACTTTTTTTTCTCTCCGTCTTACCAACCAACGCCCGTTCACTGGAGGGAAAATTATTAGATGAAAAGACCCTTGAACCCATCAGCTCAGCCACTATATTCCTGAGTTACACCAAAATCAATACGACCAGTCTATCCGATGGAAGATTTACATTTCCTCAATTCCCCTCTGGCAGGTATGAATTAATAGTAAGCTGCAGTGGTTATAAAACCCGGCGCATAGAACTCATATCATCCGCGCTCCCTGCTTTTTTATCCATCTCACTTACACCTTTGGAAAAGGAATCACCTGAATTCATTGATTCAACTTATGAAAAAGATGGATGGGCACAATGGGGTGAACTTTTTTTAAAACAATTGATTGGCACTTCTAAGTTTTCCAGAGATACTCGTCTAAAAAATCCGAAACAGGTAAAATTTATTTATAATAAAGTTACTCAGACCTTAATTGCCGTAGCTCATGAACCACTGTTGATAGAAAATAAAGCATTTGGTTATTGGATCAACTTTACATTGGAACATTTCGAATATCAATTAAACAGGGGACTGATTGCATGCAAAGGATATCCACTATTCAGAGAGATGGAAAATAAACGACCTACTCAAATTAGTAAATGTTCTTTCAACAGGCAAATGGCCTATCTGGGTTCTTGGATGCATTTTTTCAGATCACTTTATCGCAATCAATTGGTCGAACAAGGTTTCGAGGTTAGGAAAATCCAAAAAGTAGTGAACGAAGAATATCGAAGGGTGAAAAACCTTTTATACAGCCGTGTAAATGAGGATACCTCGAAACATCCATCTGTTTCTTTATTTGATGAAAAATTCTACTCAAAAGACTCCATTCAGTAGTATAGTAAAATTTGGCACCAAGGTGAATGGAAAGACAGTATTTTGCCCGAACTGATCCCCGTGGATTCACTTGCCTATGCCATTGATAGTGTAACTGTTGTATTTTTTTATCATCAACTACTGGAGGTTTATTTTCCCCCTCCACAGCCAAAGTATCGTAACAAAAGAATGAATGAGATACAGTTTTACTATCCTAATCTTCCTACGATAAATGGCGAACCCCTTCTTAATAGAATTGATCAGACCTTAACAAAATTAGATTTTTCAAAAAACAAGTTATTGACTGATAAGGAAATCATTGTTATGGCCAATGGTACCTACTTTGAACCATCTTATCTTTTTATCAGTGGTTATTGGGCTTATTGGGAAGGAATCAGCATGCTCTTGCCAATAAGTTACATACCCAAGCACCCATGACTTTTAATTTGATATAGAAGTAGCATGTTTTTAGGCCCGGATCTTTACACATCAGAAAGCAGCAATAAATAAATTAAATTACACTTCTCAGGAAGGCGACCCTGGCTGGAGATAATGAATCTTCTACCTTTTCGATGATGCCATTGAATATGGTAGGCACCCTACAATCATATCTATCTTTTGTCTCATGGCACACTTTTTGTTTCAGTTAGATGTATCGATAGTATGAAAAGAATTTTACCCTTTTTATTCTTCCTTTTTTTCTCTGCTCATGCGCAGTCTCAAGCTGTAAGAGGTGTTTTGTTATCTAAAGGGGAACTTAAGCCCATCCCATCGGCAACTGTTTATTTGAGTAATACTATGATTAGTGCTACCAGTAACGAAGATGGGAGTTTTTCATTGGCTACTATTCCCTCAGGTAGATATGAATTGGTTGTTTCATGTATCGGCTATCGAACAAAGCGAATCGAAATCAGTTCCGCATCTCTTCCAGAAAACTTAACTATTCAACTAGAACCTGTTGTGAAAGAACTGGAAGAAGTAGTCGTGAGGAATCATGACAAAGAAGGCTGGAACAAGTGGGGCACCTTTTTTCTGGAACAATTCATTGGAATCACACCATTTTCTGCCGATGTTGAGCTGATAAATCCGGAAGTAATTAAGTTCATACATGATAAAACAACCAATACAATCACTGCATTCTCGCATCGACCACTGATTATTAAAAATAATGCACTGGGATTTGAATTGTACTATGAATTGGAGCAATTTGAATTCAATTTTACTTCCAGAATGCTACTGTTCAAAGGGTTTCCGCTGTTCAGGGAAATGACACCCAAACGTGCATCTCAGGAGAGAAGATGGAAGGACAACCGAAAAGATGCTTATCTGGGTTCCATGATGCACTTCTTTCGGGCCTTATATCGAAATCAATTACAGGAAAACGGATTTGAAGTCCGATCGCTCATAGAAGTAACAAATGAAGAAAAAGTAAGGGTCAAAAACCTGTTGTCAAGCAGGTATAAGTCCAATAAAAATGATGTACCGAAAGATCCCACCCTCCCAGATACCATTCGTTTTTCGAGCGCTGAAGACTCTATGAGCTACTATCAGCAGATTATGCGCATGCCCGATAAGTCTGATTTTGTAAATAAGGGTATTCTCCCTGGCGATTCTATCGCATATTCAATTGACAGCGTAACTGTTGGTATGTATTTCGATCATTTTTTACAAGTGAGGTATCCAAGTAAAAAGATGCCCGGAGTTATTGCCGATGCCATCAGAGGAAATCCTCCCAAATTCGTTGGTGGACCTGATAGGTTCAATGAACTTGCCAACGGATATTCTGCGGTAAATCTAAATCACATAGGTGTAACCAATAAAATGGATATGATTTCTAAAATCAAACTGACAAACAATACCCAGATTGTCGTTCTTTCCAATGGCTCTTTCTTTGACGCTACGAATCTTATCAGCTATGGCTATTGGGCCTTTTGGGAACGTATCAGCACGCTGCTACCCCTCGACTATAAGCTCCCGCCTCAATTGTAAAGTTTGGCCTGATCGGTCATGAAAAAGTTATACTTCGAATTAATTAGTTTTATTAGTTCTGGCGGCTAAGGTGCTTTAAACTGGCATAAGATTTGTTATATATTACGAAACAGAAATATGAAGCCATACCTTTTTGTTCTGCTGCTCGGTCCTATATTCGCTTTTTCGCAAAAACATACCCTCTACCTCAAAAATGGAGAAACAATAACGGCAGAAAATATGCGCTATCGTAACCCGATTTTTGGGAAAGAGCAACTCGTCGTAGGTGAAAAGACTTATTACATGAATCAACTTGATTCGTTTAAGATCTTTAAAATTTCCTATCTGACTAAACAAATACGAGGAAGTGGACGCTACATCAGTGTAAGACCACTCATACAGGGAAAAATAAGTTTGTACGATCATTCCCGCCCTCCTAGAACTGAAACCATCGCCGGTCTGATTCCCCAACAGTTGGCCATGGGTTTTCCGATGATCGAACATGAAAATCATCCTCTTAACTGGTACCGACACAGCAGATTGGTTCAAATCATCAAAGACAATGAGCAGGCAATGGCCTCATTCCGTGACGCGAGAAAAATTTATACGATCAGTACTTTATCGAATTTAGTTGCCGTTGGCCTCATGACAGCTGGCATCATAGCAAAACCCGCTGAATCAAAACTGGCTAACGGACTGTTTTATGGGGGTATAACATTATCCCTTGCTTCAAGCATCTATGATTTATCTACCTCAGAAAGATACCTTTCAGGAATGTACGATGCTGTTAAAAAATACAATCAATAGGCCAACACCGGATTTACAAGACAACTTTTTGTCGCGCGTAATTGTCTGTAAATATTGATTCCTGAACTATCAGGAATCTTTCCGTCCAATCGGGAACACATGAGCACGTTCCCCCCTTGACTACCGGGAATCCACCACTGAATTTTTTTAAATGGGAGGACTCGATTGAACCCAAGTGAATCGAATTGATCTGTTTTTCATTTTATGCAGTTCAAAGTCAGATAAACTGGCACAGGGTTTGCTGTTTTTTCAAAAAACGGGATATGAAAAAAATCTTTTTTACTTGCTTACTTGTCCCCCTATTTACCTTTTCTCAAAATCAAACATTATACCTTAAAAATGGAGAAACGATATCGGTAGAAAAAATCCGCTATCGCAACCCGATTTTTGGGAAAGAGCGACTCGTCGTAGGTGAAAAGACTTATTACATGAATCAAATTGATTCATTTACAATATTCAACATCACCTATTTATCCAAACAATTACGTGGAAATGGCAGATACATCAGTGTTCGACCTGTAATTAATGGAAAAATAAGTTTATACGATCGTTCTCGCCCTCCAAGAACCGAAACCATTGCCAGTAATATACCGGAAAAATTGGTCGTGGGTTTAGCACTGCTCGAACATTACGATTATCCTATGAACTTTTATCGTCACAGAAAATTGGTTCAAATTATTCAAAACGATGAACAGGCACTCTCGGCATTTCGCCCTGCCAGAAAAATATATACCATTCAAACGATTATAAGAGGAACTGCCCTGGGTCTTATTGTTGCAGCGCTATCAGTCAATCCCTCTTATTTTGCTACAACGGGGGAGGGACTAATGTATAGTGCTTTAACTCTATCATGGGCTTCTGATATCCACGGTATTTTTTCTTCTGAAAAATATTTTGCAAGTCTATACGAAGCCGTAAGAATTCATAATCAATAGATCGGTGCAGATAGAAAATTAGCTCTTCAATTTAAATTTGCTGCAAGTTGACTCACGAATAACCTGGGTGCTCAAAACATCAATCTTCTGGGTACTTTCCTGCAGAAAATTGCATACGCTTCCCCATGCTGCCTTTGCAAATATTCTTCTTCTAACCTTATTTGTACCTGTATCAGGATATATCCAACTATCCAAAAAATCAGCGTCGCTGCATTCGGAGTTAAAAAAAACAAACCTGCCAACACCAATAACATCCCCAGAAATATCGGATTCCTGGTAAAACTGAAGAGTCCCACCGTAATCAACGCTGTCTTCATATCACGATCTATCCCTATCCGCCAGGAATCTTTCATATGCCCCTGCGCAACGCTCGTCCATACCAGCGAAAATATCAAACACAATATCCCCAACCATTGCCAAACTTCCGCCAGGGGTAAATGAATCGGTAAAAAGTAGTCCCGCACTGACGGCACCCATGCATATAGGAATACATATACAAACAGACCAATCAATGTGATTTTGAAATACAATCCAATCAGCCCATAGGCACTGTCATCTTTTGGCAGTACCATCGGATTTCTTCCGGTACGCTGATAAACCTGCACACTTTGGATGATGAATGCAAAAAGAAAGTACAGATTTATATAAATAGGCAACAAAATTTGTATGACTTTTTCCATAACTATCATTTTATCTGAGCTGCAGCACCACAGATTTTTTTCGGATTCCTGAAGCATCATAAAATTATGAATACATGCTGACTGCTTGTACCTAAGCGTAATTTATTTCCGGAAAAATTCCCAAAGCCGTAAATACAAGCATACCCTGACAATACAATATTACTGGCTGTAAAACCTGAAATGAGCTATTGATGATAATTTGGTAATTTTAATTTCAAATAATCTCTTATGAAACGTATTTTCATCTTCCTTATCACTTGGATCATACCTGTTTGCTCCGCTATCGTCTATGGCCAAACTGCTTCATCAACGGTATCGAATTACAGCTACACAGAAACATTCGCCCCCTTCTTTTATTCAAAGAACGGTAATGAATTCAGATCAGCCTCCGGTGAACCCGGTCCTCGCTACTGGCAGAATAAAGTAGATTATAGGATCGATGTAAAGCTAAATGAGGTGACCAATGAAATTAAAGGATACGAAATCATTACTTATACGAATAATAGTCCACAAAAATTACCTTACCTCTGGATGCAGCTCGATCAAAACCTGTTTCGCAAAGATTCCCGCGGCAGCGCTATTACCCCCTTTAATGGTAGCAGAAATGGTGGTCGCGGACAAGATTTTGATGCAGGATATAAGATAACCGCTGTGAAAATGCTGAAAGAGAAGAACGTGCTGGTCGATATACCATTTATGATCGACGATACCCGCATGCAATTGTTTCTTCCGAAAGACCTGCCCGCTGGTGGAGGAAAAATTCAATTCAGAATCGATTTCTCTTTTATCTCACCCACCTATGGCTCTGATCGAATGGGGATACAGACTTCTAAAAATGGAAAAATCTTTACCATCGCCCAATGGTACCCTCGGATGTGCGTATACGACGATGTATCTGGCTGGAACACCATTCCCTATACCGGTCCGGGTGAATTCTACCTGGAATATGGTGACTTTGATGTTACTATCACCGCACCTGCTTCCTTAGCGGTAGTAGCTTCCGGTGAATTGGTGAATGCTTCCGAAATTTATTCGCCTGTGCACCTCGCCCGCTGGAAACAAGCCGCCTCGAGCGAAAAGACCGTAATTATCCGAGGGGCAGATGAAATTGGACAACCCATCCATCCTACCAAGACCGCACTCACCTGGCATTATAAAATTAATCAGTCCAGAGATTTTGCCTGGGGAGCATCTTCGGCATTTATACTGGATGCAGCATCCATCAAACTTCCAAGTGGTAAAAAGTGCATGGCTATATCAGCCTATCCCATCGAAAGCGAAGGCATAAATGCATGGGGCAGATCTACTGAATATGTAAAAGCATCTATTGAACATTATTCCGCTAAATGGCTTGAGTATCCCTATCCTGCTGCAACAGCAGTTGCCGGAAATCCGGGTGGCATGGAATATCCCGGAATAGTTTTCTGCAGTTTCCGCGCCAAAACCATGGGACTCTGGGGCGTAAATGACCATGAATTTGGTCATACCTGGTTCCCCATGATAGTGGGTTCGAATGAAAGACTCTATGGCTGGATGGATGAGGGATTCAATACGTTTATCAATGACCTGTCTACAGATGCCTTTAACAAAGGCGAGTATCGCCCTCGCGGTAAAACCAATATGCACGATGCCGGACGCTTTTTCACCAATTCCACCCTCGAACCCATACTAAGCAATGGTCCTGATAACCTGAAAGAAAGAAACAACGGAACTCTTTTATACAGTAAACCTGCTGTTGGACTGCAATTGCTGCGCGAACAGATTCTCGGTGAGAAAAGATTTGATTATGCTTTCCAAACTTATATCCGCAACTGGGCTTTCAAACATCCTACCCCCGATGACTTTTTCAGAACCATGGAGAATGCTGCCGGTGAGAGCCTGCAATGGTTCTGGCGCGGCTGGTTCGTGCATAACTGGAAACACGATGTTGCCGTAAAAGAAGTGAAATACAGAGACAGCAACGATTTTACAAAGGGCTGTCTCATCACCATCGAGAACCTGGAAAAACTGGTGATGCCGGTTGAACTGGAAGTGAAAATGAAAAATGGTAAATCAGTCCGAGTGAAGTTACCGGTTGATATTTGGATGCGGAATCTGAGCTGGACCTTCCCCTTTGCTTCAGATGCAGAAATCGAATCTGTTACGTATGATCCCGATAAAGTGTTTCCAGACTCCAACGAATCGAATAATACCTGGAGTGCTAAAAAATAAGGGGAGCAATAAATACCCTTTTTTATCTCATGACTCTTCCGGGAGTTTAAATTTTATGGCTTGAAGCACCTGCGCGCACTGAATCCATACTTTTTTAAATACAGATGGCGTCTGCTGATTGGCGTAGTATTTGTCGTGTCGAGCAATTTCTTTGCTGTACTTGCGCCAAGAATTACCGGACTATTAATCGCATATATTCAGCAGCGTACTACATCCGTTCACCAACAAGTGAAGGCCAGCCGAATGGATGCGATATTTTCCTTTTTGTTTCAATCTGATCAGTCCCTCCCAAGAATCGTGACCATCACCTGTCTGCTGATTCTACTATTTGCTGTTATTAGAGGTGTTTTCATGTTTTTTATGCGGCAAACCATCATTGTGATGAGCCGCCACATCGAGTTTGACCAGAAAAATGAAATTTACCAACAATATCAGTCGCTTCACAGCGGTTTCTTTTCTACCCATGCCACGGGCGATTTGATGAATCGTATTTCGGAAGATGTGAGTCGGGTACGCATGTTCACCGGCCCCGCCCTGATGTATCTTATCAACCTGATCACACTCATTGGCTTTTGTCTATATAATATGTTCAGTAGAGACGTGTCACTCTCATTGATGGTATTGGCACCTTTACCTGTGTTGGCTTTTACCATCTATCGGGTGAACAGCATCATCAATAAAAAAAGTGAAGAGATACAGGAACAATTATCCGATCTGACCACCCATGCCCAGGAAACCTATTCCGGTATTCGTGTGATCAAATCATTTGTGCAGGAAACAGCCATGTTTCAACAGTTCCGGCAAAGCAGTGAGGCCTATAAGCAGGCAGCCATTGGATTATCAAGGGTAGAATCGATTTACTTCCCCAGTATGTCATTGATGATCGGCATCAGTATTTTAATTACCATCTTCGTGGGAAGCTACCGCGCCATTCAGGATCCAACTGCTGTTGGTACCATCGTTGAATTTGTAATCTACATCAACCTGCTGACATTTCCTGTGAGTGCCATCGGCTGGACCGCCAGCATGATACAGCGGGCTGCGGCATCACAAAAAAGAATCAATGAGTTTCTGTCAATCGTACCGGATGTGCATGACCCTGTGCATCCTGTTCCGGTTCCGTTGAATGCAGCTCTGGCATGGAGAAATGTTTCTTTCACTTTCCCCCACACAGGGATAAAGGCATTACAACACATAGCATGTACCATTCAACCGGGTGAAAAAGTGCTGGTGTTGGGAAAAACAGGTAGTGGTAAAACCACATTTGCCCAATTAATGATGCGCATGTATGACCCTACCATAGGCGATATTTTGTGGGGAGAAACACCCATTAGTCAATTCCGCCTAGATGAATGGCGGCGCACCATTGGC
>Ga0208361_1000429_pt1 | contig 11890 bp, 6 predicted proteins | sample LakMenEpi05Aug10_FD_150670 | JGI IMG/M metagenome (GOLD analysis project Ga0208361, IMG submission 150670) | Freshwater microbial communities from Lake Mendota, WI - 05AUG2010 deep hole epilimnion (SPAdes) | ecosystem: Environmental > Aquatic > Freshwater > Lake > Epilimnion/Euphotic zone ... | reverse complement strand
ATTGAACAGCAATACCATCGCCGGCTTGAATGCCAACGATATTGAAAGTCTCACCGTATTGAAAGATGCCAGTGCAACTTCCCTTTATGGTTCCAGAGCTGCCAATGGTGTTATTTTGATAACTACAAAAAGAGGAAAAGCAGGAAAGTCGAAACTGGGACTTATTTACCAGCGGGGTATAAACAGCAATACCATTCGTGAGGAGCAGAAAACATTGAATACGGCACAATACCTGCAATATTATAAAGAGGGTTGGGTGAACGCTGGAAACCGTGCCAACTCATTTGACTCACTACTGGCTGCCAACTCCATCAATCCCAACATCAATACCGATTGGTTTGATATGGTTCTGCGCCAAGGCGATTATTCACAGTATAACCTGAATGCAAGTGGTGGTAATGACAAGAATACTTACTTTATGTCCGGTAGTTATTATAAGGCCGATGCCCCTACACGTAATATTGATTACGAGAAAGCTACTTACCGACTGAACCTGAATTCAGAAATCGCCAAGGTGGTAAATATAAAAGGTGGAATCAGTGGTAGTTTCCAGCGCACCAGCAATTTCCTCGGGGGAAGCTTCTTCGGTAATCCCATTCGTGCCATGTATCGTTTGGCACCCTGGCTGCCGGTGTATAAAAGTGATGGCGTTACATATGAGTTGGGTTACAACAATGGATACAATCCGGTGGCAGTTTTGGAGACCACCAAGCGCAATGCCAAGACCTATAATATATCTGCTGTGATGGCTCCAACTGTTAAACTGGCGAAGGGACTAACTTTCGAAGGAAATTATGCGTTGGATTTCAACCATGCCTTTTCTTCGGTATTTTATGACCCCCGTGTAGGTAATGCCAACGTAGCTGCCAATGGTGTTATCAATAATTTCACGCAAGACATTGTCAACTGGATTACGACCAACATCGTTCGCTATAAAACTACTATTAAGGATAAACACAACATTGAATTATTTGCGGGCATAGAGCACCAAAGTCGCTCCGACGTAGATATCACCATTGAAGTGAATGGTATAGCGCCGGGTACATCAACACCCGCCGGCGGCTCCAATCCTGTTCAGACTACCGGAACAGCCACTATGAACCGAATCATGAGTAAATTCCTGAATGCTAACTATAGCTTCAATGACCGATTCTTTTTCTCCGGATCACTGCGGGAAGATGCTTCTTCTCGGTTTGCTAAAAACTTTCAGTCTGCCGTATTTTGGTCCATCGGTGCCGGCTGGAACATCAGCAATGAAAAATTCTTTACTGTAGATTGGGTGAAAGACCTCAAGTTGAGAGCCAGTTATGGTTATACAGGAAACCAGGGTATCGGTAACTTTGAATCACAGGGTTTATATTCTGCGGGAAGTGATTACGATTTCCGCTCCGGACTAACCCTTTCTCAATTAGCCAATAATAACCTGACCTGGGAAAAGAATATACCCTTCAACGTGGGAATTGACTTTGCCTTGGCCAAGGGACGTTTCAATGGTACGTTGGAGTTCTATACCCGCACCAGCAGTGACCTCCTCATCAGTCAATCGATACCCAGTGTAAATGGAGTAACCAGTATTACAGTAAACAGCGGCGCCATTCGCAACAGTGGTTTTGAATTAACGCTCTCTTCCATTAACCTGGCACCCAAATCTGCCCGTGGTTTGCGTTGGACAACTGATTTCAATGTCACGAGCAACAGAAACCGCATCACTGAATTAGATCCAGCGTATCCTTCCGGTAGTTACCTGCGCCGCATAGGATATGATTTCTATACACATTTTCAACGCGGATATGCAGGTGTTAATCCGGAGAATGGAGAAGCACTTTGGTATACGGATGAATCAAAAGAAGTTACTACGAACGTTTTCACTACAGCCTTACCGAGACTTGCTTTTGGAAGCGCAACCCCCCGGTTCTATGGTGGCATCACCAATAACTTCAATTATCGCGGTTGGGGTTTGAACTTCCAATTCTTCGTTAACTGGGGGAATACCATTTATGATGAATATGGCTACCTGCAAAAGACCGACGCTAATCTGGGCTTCTCAGATCAGAGTAATGGTTTGAGCCGCTATGAATTTGAAAGAAGATGGACCACCATAGGTCAGAAGACAGATGTTCCTAAGCCCGTTTTCTTGGGAACGCAATCATCTTCCGGAAGTTACGAAAGCAGCCGCTTTCTGTACAGCGGAAGTTATGTGCGTCTGAGAGACCTGACCTTCTCTTATACGTTCAATCCAGGCATGTTGAAGAAGCTGAAGCTGACGAGTTCCCGGATTTATCTGCGGGCACAAAATCTGCTGACGATCACCAAAGACAAGCGGTTCAATACTGACCCTGAAGTATCTATTGATGGTACAATGTCACAGCGTCCACCGGTATTTCGTACCATATTACTGGGTATAGATATCAATTTATAATTTTTGAAAAAATCGAAAATATGAGAAAGTCATTAATATTAGTAGTCACCGTATCACTCCTGGTGGCTTGTAACAAAGATTTCTTAGATGTAAAGCCACAGCAGAGTGTACTGATTGAGGACGTATTCTCTCAGATGTCCACTTCCCGCGCAGCGGTGAACGGATTGTATTCACTGATGCAGTCGTATAGTTACTATGGCCGTGATGCGATGGTGATACCTGAAGTACTCTCCGATAACCTGACGCGCAGTGTGCGAACCGGTAATCGTTATACAGGTATGAATACCATGACGCATACTGCCACCGATGCGAATGTAAGCCGCATGTGGAGCCAAATGTACCAGGTAGCTACCAATGCCAATGCCATCATTGCCAATGAAGACAACATCAAAAAAATTGCAACCTCCTTAGAACAAGCAGAAGTTGCCCAGTTAGTGGGAGAGGCTTATGCAGTTCGTGCTTTGGTCTATTTTGATTTGGCCAAGTTCTTTGCTCGCCCTTTGAACTTTACAGCAGATGGTTCACATCTCTGTGTTCCACTGGTGTTGAAGCCGGTTACTAAAATTGAAGAAGTGGTTTTCCCTGCCCGCAATACGGCTGCCGAAGTATATGCACAAATAGATAAAGACATTACAGAAGCATTGAAGCGCCTGCCGGTTGATGGCGGCGTTATAATAGGTGGAGCAGTGAATAATGCCCTGTTTAAAACAAGGATGAATAGATTTAGTGTTAATGCCATTCGCGCTCGTATTGCTGTTTTCCGGGAAGATTGGGCTACTGCAATTACTGCTGCCTCTGAGGTAATCAACTCCGGCCGATATTCCTTGTATCCTTTTGGGTCAATGGTGCAGGATTTCCGTACACAAAGCAGCGCAGAATCTTTGTTTGAAGTAGTCAACAATTCAAATGACAATCCGGGAACTGATTCTTACGCATATTTATCCAGCCAGCAGGGTTATGGCGAATTGCTGGGAACCATTACCAGTATGAACAGCAGAAGCACAGGCACCACCCTGTCTACTTTCCGCAGCCTCTACGATGCCTATGCCGCAACCGATGTGAGAAGAAACTTTGTTGCACTGGGCAACCGGAATGCTTTGGGCGGAGAAACCAATGTACCCCTGTGCCTGAAATATGTCAACATCACTACTTATCTTGAAAATATAAAAGTGATTCGTCTTGCTGAGATGTATCTTTCTCGAGGTGAAGCACTCGCCAGACTGGCTATTGCCAATAACGATGCAGCTCAGTTGACATCTTCATTGGTAGACATTAATCTGATCCGCAAGTTGCGTGACACGTCTTCTGCTACTCGTCCCTATGCTGCTTCATTATCGGCTACACCTCCTACAGGCACCCTTCGTGCATCAGCATATGTGGATAGCATTATAGTTGAGAGAAGAAAAGAGCTGGCACTGGAAGGACAGCGTTTATTTGATTTGAACAGAACAAGAACCAATTATGTGAAAATCAGTTCGGCAGGTAATGCTACTTCACGTCTGGTTAATTATGCCACACCCACTAGTACAATTACCATGCGGACTATCTTACCTATTCCTATCGCCCAGGTACAGAATAACCCGAACATGGTGCAGAACCCCGGCTTCTGATTAAATGATTTTGTATGCGCGTCAGTAAGGGATTATTGGGGAGCTGTTTATTGTGGTTGGTTCTGTTTACGGCGCCTTTGCAGGCTGCCGGGAAACAGGATACGCTCAAGGTTTTATTTGTAGGGAACTCCTATGTATACTATAACAACCTGGCGCAACTGATTAATCTGTTGACTGATTCAATGCCAGTAAAGCTTGTTTGCACCAAATCAACCGTTGGTGCTGCCCACCTCGGCGAGCACTGGCGTGGGTTGAGGGGACTTCGTTCGAGAGCGCTGATTGCTGAAAAAAAATACGATATCGTTATTATCCAGGATAATAGTATGTGGCCGCTGGAACACAAAGACAGCCTAATGTATTACGGTCAACTTCTCACCGATTGGATTCGTACTGCCGGTGCCCGCCCGTATTTATATTCGACCTGGGCCCGACAAAAAACACCGGAGACACAATCGGCCATTACAGCTGCCTATACCGAATTGGCAACAGCAACGGGCGCGATACGTGTTCCTGTAGGTGATGCCTGGGAATTGGCCAGGCAACAAAAACCTGAAATGGTTTTGTTTCATCCGGATGGATCACACCCCTCTCCACTGGGAACCTTTCTGATAGCGCTGAGTTTTATTAAAAAAATTACCGGCACATTGCCTGCCCGATTCCGGCAGGTATATAATTATCCGGACAAAGATGGAGAATCTTTTCGGCTGATGCAGTTAACGGATGAAGAAATGAAGTTATGCGCCGGCTTTGTCGAGCAGGTACAAACCCAACAATGAACCTGCCTGCATGAAAAAGATATTTTCTAATCTTACCTTCTGGGTGCTCCTTTCCATTAGTGCTGGTATTCTTTTAGGACATTTCCGTCCTGCACTTGCAGTACAAATGAAGCCACTGGGTGATTATTTCATTGATGTGGTGAAACTTTTTATAGGTCCCATCATCTTCATTACCCTTGTAACCGGCATTTCCGGCATGGGCGATTTGAAGAAAGTAGGTAAATTAGGTGCTAAGGCCCTGATATATTTTGAGGTAATTACTACGCTTGCGCTTATCATTGGTATGCTGGTGGGATGGATTTTTCAGCCGGGTTCCGGCATTAAAGCCAATTCCAGTGCTGTTGATCTGAGCAAATACAAGACTGGTAAAGCTTCCATCGATTGGATCGAATTTTTCAGAAATAATCAAACGATACAAATTTTATTGATTGCCATTTTGGCCGGTATCATCGTGAGTAAACTGCAACGCCGTGAGCAAATCTTACATTATTTCTATATCGCTTCATCCTGGGTATTCCGGGCATTGCACTGGGTAATGAAATTCGCTCCAGTCGGGGCGTTTGGCGGAATGGCCTATACCATTGGAAAGTACGGTGTTGCCTCCTTACTGCCGTTGGGCAAACTCATGCTTTGCGTTTACCTCACAATGGCGCTATTTCTTTTTGTCGTGTTGGGAAGTTTACTGAAGTATTATTCCATCAGTATCTGGCAGTTTTTAGTATATATCAAAAATGAATTACTCATCGTTTTGGGCACCTCCTCCTCTGAAGCCGGACTTCCTTCGCTGATGGAGAAGCTGGAAGCCATGGGTTGCCATAAATCGGTAGTCGGACTGGTAGTGCCTGCCGGCTATTCCTTTAATCTTGACGGAACATCGATCTACTTATCTATGGCCATTATTTTCCTGGCGCAGGTATTCGATGTTCATTTAAACTTCAGTCAGATCATTACCATTATTGGTATTCTCATGGTTACATCTAAAGGAGCTGCCGGTGTTACGGGCAGTGGCTTTATCATTTTGGCTTCAACCTTAACTGCGACCAAAGTGATACCTATTGAAGGACTAGCACTCTTGTTGGGTGTAGATCGCTTTATGTCGGAAGCCCGGGCTATTACTAATTTCATTGGTAACGGGGTGGCTACCATTGTTCTGTCGAAGCATGAAAAAATGTTTGATAAAGGACGGATGCATGAAGCGTTTCGCCATAAGGGAGCCGATAGGGTTGATCAGGTAGAACCGCAGCACTAAGTGGTATTTCTATGGCAATGTAAGGGCGCTGCCGTTTTATCTTTTCCTTTAAATAGTAATCAACGAAATCAATCCAAATAATATAAAGAGGAGCGAGAATGAAATGGACTGCAAAAGAAGGAACAAGATCATTTTAAAGCATGTTTTTCCAATCGATTGTTGATAAAAACGGTACAGGGTAAAGAAGAGATACAAGAGAATACCTATATTAAAAATTGAATCTGACCATTCACTTACCACCGGTAATTTCAATCCGGTCAGGAGGGCAGAAAAAATTAGTTGCAACAGTAAGATGATAAAGATACCACAATAGAGGTGGAAGGTAAGAATGGCATGTTCTGTGTACCACCATCTTTTTCGGCGGATGTACAAGAGCAGCAGAATCCAGGCGGTGATAGGAAGCGATATAAATAGCAGCTTGGGCAGGTACAATAAAAACTTTTTTCCAAGGTCCTGACCAAATTTGCCGGTCTCGCCGTTATACTTCTCGCGCAGCGCAGCGATTTTCTTATTGACAAAATGATCAAATTTTCCATCTCGCTTTTCAGGCGGCAATTGTTGCTGATAGAATTCATATAATGATGCGCTCATGATGGTATCGCCAGATGAAGAACCAACGTTGATGGTACCGATCATACCTGACTTGGAAAGGGTAGAATCGAGGAGCCCGGCATATATGCTGTTCAGGTTACTGCTGTCTCTATTCAACAACCAACGTTTCTTTTCCAATTGTAGTACCCTTTCCCTTGTCAGTAATTGTTGGATTTCTGCACTGCTATCGGTGAGACTCTTATTGAGCGCAATGATTTTATTATCTAGTAAACGAATAACCGAATCCCTGCTAATAACCTGCTCTTCCATCCTTAGATCATTTTCTTTGGGTGAGGGAACCAGGTATTGTAAAATGAAAAAAGCAAAAGAAATGAACAGATACATTCTTATGGGATGCAGGTAGCCGGCCCTTCTTCCCGCAATATATTCCCGGGTTAAATTTCCGGGTTGAAAAAGCAAGACACGTATCGTCGAGAAAAATTTTCCATCAAAATGCGTGAAGTCATTGAAGAAATGAACCAATAATTGCCAAAAACTTTCGCGGGGTTCAGTATTCTCCTGACCACAGTGGCTGCAGAAACGTTCTGCCACTTCAAGGCCGCAGTTGAGGCAATTGGTTTCTTTTCTAAGAGGTTGGTTAGACATACGGGGAAATACTTTTCAGACGCCCAATCGTTCATTCTCAAACAATGGTAAGAAATAAGGCTCATTTTTTAGAGGTTAGCGTATGTTTTTTTTGTTACTTAGCAGATAAATCCTTCCTATGCGTCTACTGCATGCTATGCGGGGCAGCACTTATGTCTGCCACCCCTCCATCTGTTCACCTTCACATTTTTTAAAAAATTGTTCGCGGCATCATTTTTTTTGGATGCCTTTCTGTGCTTTGCTTTTATCGTGGCTGTTTCTTTGTTTACCTGTTTCAGTTTTCTCACAATCGGGAATTTTTTCTTCCAAGAAAAAGCATGTTGTGGAGGTCACCGGCTATGGTGATACGGAAGCAGAAGCGCGCCTGGATGCGGAGGTAAAGGCAATTGTCAGTACCATTGGTTCATTTGTAACCAGACAAACAGAGATCGTAGATGATCAATTGATTTCCGATAAGATGTCTGAGATTGCCGCCGGCACGATTAGCCGACTAGATATCATTCGGCCATTTGATGGGAAGTCCATGACAGTAAAAGTACAGGTATCTGTTACTGAGGTGATGAAGTTTTGCAAGAACAATGGAATAGGTACGGATATCAATGGCGCTGCCTTTGCAGGAGAGTTCAACCGGCAAGGTCGCAATGAGTCGGCAGAGCAAACGGCATTATCGGCTTTGTCAAGTAAGCTGAATAGTATTTTGGAAAAATGCTTTGACTTCCGCGTGATAGCAGCTGAACCTACGATTGATCCTTATGGATCCTCTTCACAGTCCACCAAAATTCCCCTGCTGGTCGAGGCATATTCCAATGGCAACATAAAAATTGTGTATCGTGAGATCATACAAACCCTACGGGGAATTTCTATGACCCAATCGGAAGTGGACACTTATCGGAAAATGGGAAAAGAAGTTTTTCCTTTGTCCGTTTATTCGGAAGACGACATCAAGCGACATTATACCGGTTGGAATATGCGACAACCCAGGTTTCCGGCTCAAACTTCCTCTAATACTTTTTATCTGCGAACCAATCCGCGCAACCTATTCAATTCACTGTTCAGTAAGGGAACGGTAGAATCACTCAACAAGCAATTTCAGGTGAGATTTGTTGGAACCGAGGAGAGCATCAGTGCATCGTCATTCGAGCCCATCAATACGCTCATGAAGGACAACAAAAAATATGATGTGAATAGCTATGCACCCTATATGTACATGAGTGAGATCAGGCGTTCGCCGCTTGATCGCATTCGTTATTATTCAGAAGATGAAGTACTGGTGTTGCCTTCAAGGGAGGGGGTATTGACCGGCGTATTCAAGTATGATTACAAGACAGATGTAAACCGGGTGGGCAGGTACAAAAGGGTGGAAGTGATTCCCACGAAATAATGATCCTTTGTTTCCTGCGTAAGCAGCTACAGAATAATTGTGCTTGCTATTCGCCTGTTTGGTGCCACCTTAGTCCGGCACCGGCTTACTCCTGATCGGAGAGACCATACTTCGTATTCAACGAAAAAATAGTATCTGCTGAGTAAGTCTCCTGACTCACTTCCGATAGCTGTTCTGCCAGCAGTTGCTTTTTGTGGCCCAGCGTCTGGCGATTGGTGGCAATGATTTGCGCCCCTTTTTCATCGGGGGCAGTTGTTAACTGATCCAACAGAGCCAATACGGCATCCATTTGTTGCAATACAGCGGTAATCTGGTTGGGCAGCCAGCTCGTGATCGGCGTGCCGCCGGTTGCTTTGGCATAAGGCGTATTGGCCATAATGTATTTCTGTACAAACTGCCAGTGGCCATTCCTGAAATGATAAATCTGTTCTAAAATGCCCAGCAATCTAGACAATCCATTCACAGCGCCCTGCTCTTGCAAATAGCCTGTTATGCCATCTGTGTGTACTTCCTGCACTTGTTTTTCCAGGTCATTAAAGAATGACTGTACCACCAGCGGGCGATATTTTCTCAGGTCAAGCAGGTAAGCAGTTAATTCATTTTTTGGATAGAATCGGGTAACACCGGAAAAAATATCTTCCATCGGAATGATATCATCTTGTGCGCCTGTTTGTCCGCGGAATTGCTGGGGGCCTTCCCAAACGCCGGTATACGTTACGCCGTCACCAAAAATCTCTTCATTTCCTTTAATTCCCATGATGAAAACGCGAAAGTCGTTGTAGTGTTGCCAGCGGGAAGCCTTCCACATCTCCTTTCTCCGGATGTTCATGTTGGTGAGGGTATCCAGGTTCTCATCCAATGCCTTTTCGAGTGCAGGCAGGTTGTTATCCTCAATGGCTTGAAATCCCTTTATGACTGAACCTACCAGATCAGGCGAGAACTGATTTATGTCTACATGCAAGAGAATGAATCCCGCTTCATCGGGCTGACCGGAAAAACGCACGCACATGGCCAGGTTATTCCATTCCAACGGCCCATTGGGGTCTATCTTTTTAAAATTCCCAAGGGAATATCCATAGTGATAATCGAGCCAGGGGAATACCTGCAGCTTGTTGCATACGGTTACGAAGGGCTGGGCAATGTTGGCCGGTAGTACATTATTCGCCTTTCCATATTTTCCTGTTTCCCTGAAATGTTGAAATGCAGGCTCCAGTGTATAGGCAGAGGTGAGAAAGGCATAACCCCGGTAGAGTGCCTGAATAATGTTGATATCTGTTTCAAGCGTTACCTGTTCGATGAAATTGGGCAGCTGCGCTACCGCCGCATGTATTTGGCCGGGGTAATGGAGGTAGCCACCGGTGCCATCTTCTTTTACAACCGGCATTGCATCGAGTAGTTGCTGTAAGGGGGTATAGGGGGCGGGTAATTGTTCAAGGGGGAGCGTCTTTGGTAAAAATCCGTGCGCAGCACTTACATCAAAAAAACCATCGGAGTAGTTGTCTTGTAATATTTTCATGGCAGGTCATTGTATAAGGCGCAAATCTAAATGAAATGCGCCGAAACTAATGACTGTTAGGATATATATTTCCTGTTCAGATCAGTAGTTTTTTTCGGGCCTGATTTCAAAAACAACTGTTGTTTTGGGTGGGAGCGAGAGGGGTTGATTCAGGGGAATTTTTTCCTCACTGAACAAGCGTGCAGCTATGCCCTGGCGGGGAAGAATTTCCGCGAAGCGTCGGGTATCAAGTTGCATTTCTTTTTCATTTCGGTTCATCACAACCATCAAGGTATCACTGGGTAGGTAACGGAAGTAAACATACATACCTTCAAAGGGGGCGAAGTGCAGGGTTTTACCGGATGTGATGGCAGGATGTTGCTTTCGCCATTGCAGCAGCTGCCGCATATATCGTTGCATGCTGATTTGTGCGGATGATAGTCCTTGCCCGGTAAATGCATTGACGCTGTCGCCCGGCCAGCCACCGGGGAAATCAATACGAATATGTCCATGGTCATTGGGGTGCCGGCTGTTGGAGGCTAAAATTTCGGTACCATAGAAGAATTGAGGAATACCCCGCATGGTGAGCAGATAGGTAATCGCCATTTTCGTCAGTGCAGTGTCTTCATTCAGTTGTGTGTAGAGACGATCCATATCATGGTTATCACCGAAAACCAATAGTTGGTTGGGATTGGCATAAGCGAAGTCATTAGCGAGCGCCTCGTATAAGCGGGTGAGTCCTGTAGAAGTATACGGCTGTTCCTGTTCGCGGATGCCCTGTATGAGTGCTTGTTGCAGGGGGAAGTCCATCACGGTATTCAGGCAGCTCTGATAACCGTCGTGGTTCTTTTTACCTTTTTGCCAATAGGATTCGATCAATGGATTGTAGCTCCATTCTTCGCCCACCATGCTGTAGTTGGGGTATTCCTCCATCATGCGGCAGCTCCATTTTTGCAGGAAATCTTTGTTGCTGTAGCCGTAGGTATCTTGTCGGATGCCACCCAGTTGCAGGGTTTCCGTGAACCAGATGCTGCGCTGAATCAGGTAGGTGGCAACGAATGGGTTTTCGCTGTTCATGTCGGGCATCGTCTTATCGAACCAGCCGCGTGTCATCAGGTCTTTGTCATAGGCAGCAGCATAAGGATCCTGGTTGGTGGTTCTACGGTGGGTAGTAATTTCATAAGCAGCTGCTTTGTTGATCCAGTTTTTCAGCGGCATGTCTTTCATCCAGCGGTGTTCACTGCCACAGTGATTCAGTACTTCATCGAAGATCAGCTTGATGCCCTTTTCCCGGGCTTTTCTTGCCAGCTCCTTATAATCTTCCATCGTTCCATAGCGCGGATCTACCCGATAATGATCGGTGATGGAGTAGCCATGATAAGAATAGCCGGCCATATTATTTTCAAGGAGGGGGGTACACCAGATGGCAGTGAAGCCCATATCTCGAATGTAATCAAGGTGATTGATGATGCCCCGAATGTCGCCCCCGTGTCTGCCGCCGGGAAAGTTGCGACGTATGGATGCCTCTTTCATACCCGCCACCACATCATTGCTAACATCGCCATTGGCAAAGCGGTCAGGCATGATGAGATAAATGACATCGGTAGACTGAAACCCTTTGAGCTCGCGCGGATCGCGCTCGCGTGCCAGCAGCTGATAACGAAGAGTATCACTTGTCTTGTCTTTGTAGTTGAATACGATGGGCAGTGAACCGGGGCGGGCCGTTGGCTGTATGAGCAAGTCGACAAACAGGTAATTCTTAC
>Ga0208361_1000425_pt1 | contig 12000 bp, 14 predicted proteins | sample LakMenEpi05Aug10_FD_150670 | JGI IMG/M metagenome (GOLD analysis project Ga0208361, IMG submission 150670) | Freshwater microbial communities from Lake Mendota, WI - 05AUG2010 deep hole epilimnion (SPAdes) | ecosystem: Environmental > Aquatic > Freshwater > Lake > Epilimnion/Euphotic zone ... | reverse complement strand
GAGCTGAAAAAGAGCTACACGATCGTGATCGTGACCCACAACATGCAGCAGGCGGTGCGTGTGAGTGATATGACCGGCTTCTTCAATGTGACCGCCAGTGCAGGCCGCGAAGGCAAGGTGGGGTGCCTCGAGGAATTCGCCGAGACGGAAATGATCTTCAATTCCCCGCGTCAGCAGGCCACCCTCGATTACGTGGCGGGGCGTTTCGGTTGAACCGCTTGCGGCAACCGGCTGATCATTGAGGCATAAAAAAACCGCCCCAGAAGGGCGGGAGTTGAACGGAGAGGGAGGGATTCGAACCCTCGATAGAGTTGCCCCTATACAGCATTTCCAGTGCTGCGCCTTCGACCACTCGGCCACCTCTCCGCGAGGGGCTTTTCGCTGCATCCAGCCCGGAATCCTGAGGGAAACCTGGACGGACGCGGCTGCGCGGGGCAACGGTGAGAATGTAGCAGTCACCTCGTTCAGCGCTGGATTGCGGCCATGCGTAGCCACCCGATCACGGTGCACTGGCGCCAGGAACAGCGCACGATCCGCCTGGAGGTGCCCGAGGGCGAGTACATCCTGCGCAGCTTCGAACAGCAGGGTGAGCCCCTGCCGTTCAGCTGCCGCAATGGCTGCTGCACCGCCTGCGCCGTGCGGGTGCTCGACGGAGAGATCGATCAGCGCGAGGCGCTCGGCCTCTCGCGCGATGTGCGCGGCCAGGGCTATGGCCTGCTGTGCGTCGCCCGGGCCACCGGGCCGCTGGAGGTGGAAACCCAGGATGAGGACGAGGTCTACGACCTGCAGTTCGGCCGCTTCTTCGGCCGTGGCAAGGTGCGCCCCGGCATCCCCCTCGACGACGAATGACAACCGGCCGACTCTCCGACCGCAGCCTGGAGCTCTCCGGCCTGGCCAGCGGTGAGCTGGAGCGGCTTTCGGCGGTGGCCCGGCGGGCGGCGAGCGCCGGAGCCGACCAGCTGAAGCGCCACTTCGGCCAGCTGGAGCGCATCCGCGAGAAGGGCCGCGCCGGCGATCTGGTCACGGAGGCGGATCTGGCGGCGGAACAGGCCGTGCTGGCGGTGCTGGAAGCCGAAACACCGGAGCTCGGGGTGCTGGCGGAGGAGAGCGGCCGCCGGCCGGGCCAGGGCTCGCCGCTGGAGTGGTGCGTTGACCCCCTCGATGGCACCACCAACTACGCGCATCGCTATCCCTTCTTCGCCACCTCGATCGGCCTCACCTGGAACGGCATGCCGCTGCTGGGGGCCCTGGCGGCACCGGCGCTGGACTGCCTCTACTGGGCCGCTCCGGGGCTCGGGGCCTGGTGCAACGACGAGCCGATCGCCGTCAGCGACTGCAACGCGCTGAGCAGCTCCCTGCTCGTGACCGGTTTCGCCTACGACCGCCACACCCGGCTCGACAACAATTACGCCGAGTTCGCCTGGTTCACCCACCGCAGCCGTGGTGTGCGCCGCGGTGGCTCGGCCTCCATGGATCTGGCCTTTGTGGCTGAAGGTCGGCTGGATGGCTACTGGGAACGGGGCCTCTCCCCATGGGATCTGGCGGCCGGCGTAGTGCTGGTGGAGCAGGCCGGCGGTGTGGTGTGCAGCTACGACGGCAGTCCGGCCGATCTGAGCACGGGGCGGCTGATCGCCTGCACCCCTGGGCTTCAGCAGCCCCTGATCGAGGGACTCGCCGGCTGCCGGCCCCTGAGCGGCACCAGCTTCGGCGCGCCGGAGCTGGATGCGGCTGGGCCAGAAGGCCCCGCGGTGGTCACTCCATAGGATCAGCGGCAGTCCGCCCTGCTGCGCTCGATGGCCCTGCAACCCGCTGCCGGCGCCAGGGATCTCAATCCACGTGAGGTGGATGGCAATCGCTGGCTCTGCGACCAGCTGGCGGAGGTGTACCGGCTGTGGGGCTATGCCGAGGTGTCGCCGCCGCTGGTGGAGCGGCTGGAAACTCTCGAGGCTGGTGGCGGCATCAACGACCGGGAGCTGGTGCGGCTGGCGGCCGATGAACCCCTGGGCCTGCGGCCGGAGATGACCGCCTCAATCGCCCGGGCTGCCTGCACCCGCCTGGCCTCCCGTCCCCGGCCGCTGCGGCTGTGGAGCAGCGGCACCGTGTTCCGCAGCGCTCCGAGCGATTCCGGCCAGCCCCGCCTGGAAGAACGCCTGCAGAGCGGCGTGGAGCTGCTGGCGGCCGCCGATCAGAGCGTCAGCGCCGCCGATGTTGAACTGCTGGGGCTGCTGCTGGCCTGCCTGCGCCGGCTGGGCATCGGCGCCGCCCAGCAGCCCACCCTGCTGCTCGGCCACCACGCCGTGCTCACGGCCCTGCTCGATCAGGTGCCCGCCAGCCAGCGGCTGGCCACCCGCCAGGCCCTGATCAGCTACGACCCCCTGGCCCTGGCGAGCCTCGAGCTGCCCGCCCATCAACGCCAGGGCCTGCAGCAGCTGATGCGGCTGCGCGGTGAACCGGAGAAGGTGCTCTACCAGCTTGAGCAGCAGCTCGGGCCCTCCCAGCTGCTCGATCAGCTGGCCGACACGCTCAAGGTGATGGCGCCGCTCGCCGCTGCCCAGGGGGTTCGCCTGCAGCTCGATCCCAGCTTTCAGCCCCATTTCGACCTCTACGACGGCCTGGTGCTGAAGCTGGTGTGCCAGGGGCCGGAGGCACCCGTGGCGATCGCCAGTGGTGGCCGGTACGACGCCCTGGTGACCCGTTTTGGTGGTGCGGCGGCCGGCCTGGGCTTCGGTTTCGACGTGGAGGCGATCCGCGAACTGCTGGGCACGGAGGCCACGGCGCCGCAACGGGCAGCCACCACGCTGGTGGCCTACGGCGATGCAACGCGCCTGGCGGATGCCCTGGCCGCCCAGGAGGAGCTCCACGCCGAAGGCGTCCGGGCGGAGCTGCTGCACCAGGGCTGCGCCAGCGAGGCGGAGGCCCAGGCCATCGCAGCAGAGCGGGGCTGCGCCTCGGTCCGCTGGCTGGATTGAAGCGTCGGCCGGAAGGCCCTGCCTAGGATCCGGGCCGCAACGAATCAGCAGCCATGGCTCACACGATCGTCACCGACGTCTGCGAGGGCGTGGCCGATTGCGTGGATGCCTGCCCGGTGGCCTGCATCAACCCCGGCAGCGGCGCCAACGCCAAGGGCACAGCCTTCTACTGGATCGATTTCGACACCTGCATCGACTGCGGCATCTGCCTGCAGGTGTGCCCGGTGGCCGGAGCGATCGTGCCGGAGGAGAAGCCGGAACTGCAGAAGGCCGGCTGACGCCTCGGCCCCGAATCAGACCCGCCGCAGCAGCAGCTGGGTGGAGGCCTGCCAGGCCCCGCTGGCATCGAAGCGGCGGATCAGCCACTGCAACTGATCAGGGGCCATCAGCCAGCCCGCCTGAACGCTGAAGGCCTGGCGATGGCTCACCTGCAGGGGCGTGAGGTGGCAGCCGCCATCCGGCAGGAACTGCAGGCGCGCAGGAGCGTCTCCCTCCAGCAGCAGCTGCCGCCCCTGCAGCAGGCCAGTGCTGGCCAGCCGCTCGGCTCCGATCAGGAGATCCAGGTTCAGCCTGCCTGGCCCCGGGGCGCTGACGCTGAGCTCAGCGGTGCTGTGGTCGGCCTCCGGCCAGTCGGCCGTGATCGTGGCCGCCTCACCCCGCCAGGCACCCAGCAACTGCTCAGGCTCCAGCGGCGGCCGTTCCAGTGCCTCCGTGCCCGTGCGTGTTTCCCGGATCAGCACCAGGCCGTCGAGGGCACCGGCGGCGTTGTGCAGCTGCACCAGCCGGTGGCGACGATCGCCATCGATGAAGCCGAATTCACCACCGAACGGCGTGCCTGGCGCCACCTGCAGGGTGCCCTTGCAGAAGGTGCCGCAAGCGAAGAACACCACCTGGCGGCCGAGGCTGCGGTAGTCCTCGCGGTTGTCGCTGATGGGTTCGCCCGCATAGCCGCCAGAGCCGAAGCGCCGCAGGCGAAAGCGCACCAGGCGATCCTCCTCAGCGCTCTCGAGGCTGAGAATCGAGGGCGTGCTCTGCCCCAGCTCACCAGCGGTGTTCACCCTGGTGAACGAGCCGCGCCACTCGCCGAGGTTGCGCAGGAAGTTCTGCCACTGGCTGGCCATGCGGTGGGAGCTGAGGGCCGGGCTGATGCCGGATTGGTGCGCGCATCCTGGCGCGCCCGCCGTGCCTAGACCGGAAGTACCCAGCCGGAGGCCGCCATGTTTCTCAAGACTCGCCAGGACGGTTCGCTGATGGAGGTGCTCAACCTGCAGCAGCTGTTCGACCCGTTTGCGACCAGCGTTTCCGGCCGGCTGCACGCCGGCGAGGAGCTGCAGGACAGCGAGGCCTTCGCCAAGGCTGAGCTGCTGTTTCCCTCCGGTGAGGCGCTGCCGCGCTGCTGGGTGGACGCGGGCTACAGGCAGGGCTGAATCAGCCGTTCCACGGCTTCCTGCAGGGATGGGGCCAGGGGCCGGCGCTCCCCCAAGCGCGGGCTGAGCACCTGGCCGCTGGCCAGCTCCTCGGTGCTCACCAGGGCCAGGTCTTGCCCCTCCAGCAGCTGCAGCCGCTCCAGGGGCACGGTGAGTTGGCCGCGAAACACATGGCGCACCCGGCCGTCGGTGGCGCTGCTGTACCAGGGGCTGAGGGGACCGGCCTCGTAGCGGATCTCTTCGCGCAGCTCGCGGCGCAGGGCCTGCTCGGGCGTTTCACCCGGATCCAGGTGGCCACCGAACAGGCCCCAGCAGCCGGGCGCCACGATGCCGGCGATGTCGTCGCGCAGCTGCAGCAGCCAGAGGCCATCGCGCTCGAGCATCGCCAGGGCCACCTCAACCGGTGCGGGGGATGGGGACGCCGACATCACGGGGCCACGGGCAGTGCTGGCGATGCTGCCGCAGCGGCAGGACGGTTTCCTGCCCATCGCTGCCCCTTGGCGGCAAGCCGGCAAACGGGGGAATCTGGCCACAGTTGATTTCCCATGTCGTGGTGCTGCAGGCGGAACAGGGCCAGATCCAGATCCATACCGAGAACATCTTCCCGATCATCAAGAAGGCCGTCTACAGCGGCCATGAGGTGTTCCTGCGGGAGCTGGTGAGCAACGGCGTGGATGCGATCAGCAAGCGCCGCATGGCCTCCATGGCCGGCGACTGCAGCGAGGGCCCCGAGGGCCGGATCTCGATCCGCATCGACCGCGAGGCCAACACGCTCACCATCTCCGACAACGGCATCGGCATGAGCGCCGATGAGGTGAAGCGCTACATCAACCAGGTGGCCTTCTCCAGCGCCGAAGATTTCCTCGAGAAGTACAAGAGCGAAAGCGACGCGATCATCGGCCACTTCGGCCTGGGCTTCTACTCCAGCTTCATGGTGGCGAAGCAGGTGGAGCTGGTGACCCTCAGCGCCCGCGAGGGCAGCGAGGCGGTGCGCTGGAGCTGCGATGGCTCCCCGCGGTTCAACCTCGAGGCGGCGGAACGCAGCGAGCCCGGCACCGATGTGATTCTGCACCTGATGGAGGAGGAGCTCGAGTACATCGAACCCTCCCGCATCCGCACGCTGATCACCACCTACTGCGACTTCCTGCCGGTGGAGGTGCAGCTGGAGGGCGAGACCGTCAACAAGCGCGAAGCCCCCTGGCGCACGAGCCCGCGCGAGCTCACGGATAACGACTACATCGAGCTCTACCGCTACCTCTACCCCTTCCAGGGCGACCCGCTGCTGTGGGTGCACCTCAACACCGACTACCCCTACAACCTGCAGGGCATCCTCTACTTCCCGAAATCCACCGGCCGGGCGGACTGGGAGAAGGGCGAGATCAAGCTCTACTGCAACAACGTGTTCGTGAGCGATTCGATCAAGGAGGTGGTGCCCCGCTACCTGCTGCCGCTGCGCGGTGTGATCGATTCGCCGGACATCCCCCTGAACGTGAGCCGCTCGGCACTGCAGACCGACCGGCGCGTGCGCTCGATCGGTGGCTTCGTGGCCAAGAAAGTGGCGGACCGGCTCAAGCAGCTGCACCGCGATGAGCCGAAGCGCTACGCCGAGATCTGGGAATCGCTGGCCCCGTTCATCAAGATCGGCGCCATGGAGGACGACAAGTTCGCCGAGCAGGTGGCCGATCTGGTGCTGTTCGGCACAACGGCGCCGGCTGCGGAGACCGACGGCGAAGCCGCAGAAGGCCAGAGCATCGATCCCATCCCCGCTGAAGGCGGCAAGGCCTACACCACCCTGGCCGGCTACCGCACCCGCCTGGCGGCCGACAACGACAAGCGCATCCTCTACTGCACCGACGAGGCCGGCCAGGCCGGTGCCCTGGCGCTCTGGAAAGGGCAGGGCGCTGAGGTACTGCTGGCGGACACCTTCATCGACACCCAGTTCATTCCCTGGCTGGAGTACCGCCACGAGGAACTCAAGTTCCAGCGGGTGGATAGCGAACTCGATGAGTCGCTGCAGGAGAAGGAGAGCGAACTGGCCGATGCCGACGGCAAGGACAGCTCCGAGAAGCTGCGCGACCTGTTCAAGACCGCCCTCGCCAACGACAAGGTGACGATCCAGGTGCAGGCGCTCAAGGGCGACAACGCCCCCGCCGCCCTGATCCTGCTGCCGGAGCAGATGCGCCGCATCAACGACATGGGCGCCCTGATGGAGCAGCGCCTGCCCGGCCTGCCCGACCACCACGTGCTGCTGGTGAACCGCAAGCACCCGCTGGTGGAGGGCCTGATCAAGCTCTCGGCCGGCGCCGTGATCACCGGCGCCGGCAGCTCCCCCAGCCAGCAGCTGGCGGATGAGCTCACGCGGCATGTGTACGAACTCGCCCGACTGGCGGTGGGCGGCCTGGAACCCAACGAACTGGCGGGTTTCCAGCAGCGCAGCGCCACGCTGATGGGGCAGCTGATGGCACGCGGGCTCTGATCAGCCACTGCCCCATGTAAGGCAAGTCGCCTTACGATTGCAGGATGACCACCGTCACCCTGAGCTCCAAAGGGCAACTCACGATCCCGCGCGCGTTGCGGGATCGACTTGGGCTCACTGCCGGCACACGCCTGCAGGCGAGTGTGGATGCACAGGGGCGGCTTGTACTGGTACCAGCGCAGCACGAACCGGAGGAACTCTTTCGCAACCGCCCCAGGGTTGACCGGGTGCTGAGCCTTGACGACATGGACCGCGCCATTGCCGCTGCGATCTCGATGCGGTGATTGGCGCGCTGGAGCGCTTCGCACAGGGCGGTGATTTCGCCGACCAACTGCTGCTCGCTCGCGCACAGGGCTGCTCAGCCCTGCCGGTACTGACCTTCGATCAGCGCTTTGCCCTGACCAACGGAGTTCAACTCCTCAACACGCCCTGAATCGGCACCCTGGATCGCCGATGTGTCGCTCCTTCAGCCAGCAGCAGCGCAGTTGCGATCTGATGGGCAAGCTGATGGAGCGCGGCCTCTGATCGCTTGCCGGCTGGCAGCCAGCCCTCTCGAATCGGCTTCGGCGGTCGGCGTCTGCGGGCGCTGACCGTTTGTTGCTGCGCACTCGCCCTGCTGCTCTGGGCGGGGGTTGGCCTGGCCGGCTGGGTTGGTTTGAGGCCGGTGGAGGTGTCGGTGCTGATGCCGGCGCCGTTCGCCGATGCCACCGCGCCGCTGGTGGCGGCCTTCAACCGCGAGCATCGCGATCTGCAGATCGCCGTGACCCGCGGCCCGCTGGACACAGAGGCCCTCTCGGATCTGGCAATCAGCAGCCTGCTGCTGGGGGACACCCCCTACGACCTGCTGCTGATGGACGTCACCTGGACGCCCAAATACGCCGCCGCCGGCTGGCTGGAGCCGCTGGAGCCCCTGCTCGGCGACAACGCCCTGGCCGGCATGGCCCCCGGCGCCCAGCTGGGCAATGCCTTCGGCGGCCACCTCTGGCGGCTGCCCCTGCTGGCGGACATGGGCCTGATCTACTGGCGCACCGATCTGATGGACGCGCCACCCAGATCCCTGCAGGAGCTGGCAGTCACGGCGGCGGACCTGCGCCGGCGCGACGTGGTGACCTGGGGCTTCGTGTGGCAAGGGCGCCAATACGAAGGCTTGAGCTGCGTGTTCCTCGAGGTGCTGCGCGATTTCGGCGGCCATTGGCTCCAAATCGGAGACGATCGCCAGGCCGACCTCGACAGCCCGGAGGCGATCGCGGCAGCCGGCTGGCTGGCGGGGCTGGTGCGCAGCGGCGTGACGCCGGCGGCGGTGGCGAACGTCTCGGAGTCGGAGTCGTTGCAGATCTTCGGCGCCGGTGAGGCGGCGTTCATGCGCAACTGGCCCTACGCCTGGGCCGAACTGCAGAAGCCCGGCAGTGCCGTGGCCGGCCGGGTGGGGGTGGTGAGCCTGGGCGATGGCACCCAGGGCAGCTGGGGCTTCTCGATGCTGCGGGGCAGCGACCATCCCCAACAGGCGGCGGCGGTGATGCGCTGGTTCACCAGCGAACCCAGCAGCCGGGATCTGGCGGAACGCTTCGGCTACACCCCCGTGTGGCAATCGCTGCTGAATGATCCCCAGCTGCAGGAGCGGCTGCCGCTGCTGCCGGTGCTGCGCCAGGCCCTGGAGCGCACGGCCCTGCGGCCACTCACACCGCTCTACGCCCAATTGAGCGATGTTCTGCAGCGCCAGCTCTCGGGCCTGATCACCGGCACCGGCACCCCCCAGGCGGCCATGGCGGAAGCCCAGCGCCAGAGCACGCTGATCCTGCAGGCCGCGGGGCCAGCGGCATGAGGCGGCCATGACCCTGCTGCTGCTGCTCCCGGCCCTGGCCCTGGTGCTGGCGGTGTTCCTCTGGCCGCTGCTGCACTACGGCTGGCTGAGCCTGCAGGCCAGCTCGGTGCTCACCGGTCTGGTGCCGGTGCCCAATGGCGGCGCCAACTGGCAGCGGCTGCTGGCCGATGCGCGCTTCTGGCAGGACGCGGCCCAGACCCTGCGCTTCGCGGGCCTGTCGCTGGCGCTGGAACTGCTGCTGGGCCTGGCGCTGGCGTTGCTGCTGCACCGGCCACTGCCGCGGCGCGGCCTGGTGCGGGCCGTGGTGCTGCTGCCGTGGGCGCTGCCCACCACCGTGATGGCCCTGGGCTGGCGCTGGATCCTCAACGATCCGTTCGGGCCGCTGAACGGCCTGCTGCAAAGCCTCGGCCTGCCGGTCTACGGCTTCCTCTCGCAGCCCGCCACCACCTGGTTGTTCACCGTGCTGGCGGACGTGTGGAAGACCACCCCGTTCGTGGCCCTGCTGCTGCTGGCGGGCCTGCAGGCGATTCCCAGCGAGCTGGAGGAGGCGCTGCGGCTGGAAGGGGCAGGCCCCTTGCAGCGGCTGCGCCGCCTCACCCTGCCGCTGCTGGCGCCCTACCTGCTGCTGGCGGCCCTGTTCCGCCTGGCCCAGGCGCTGGGGGTGTTCGATCTGATCCAGGTGCTCACCGGCGGCGGGCCGGCCAGCAGTACCGAAAGCCTTGCGCTCTACGCCTACCTGAACGCGATGCGCTTCCTTGATTTCGGCTACGCCGCCACCTTGATGCTCGGCATGTTCGCCCTGGTGCTCGGCCTCAGCGCCCTGGTGTTGCTGACCCAGGCCCTGCGCCGCCGCCTGGCGGAAGCCGCTGAGCTGGCGACGCAGGTGACGCCATGAGATCCGCCGCCCGAGGCCCGATGCCCATCGCCCTGCCGCTGCTGGCGGCCCTCACCTGGAGCCTGCTGCCTCTGCTCTGGCAGCTGCTCACCTCCCTGCGCACGCCTGAGGCGCTGGTGCTGCAGGGGCCGTCGGCCTGGCTGCAGGGCTGGACCCTGGCCAACTACCGCCAGGTGCTGCAGGGGGATCCGCCCTTCTGGCGCTATCTGTTCAACAGCTCCCTGGTGGGTGCCGCCAGCACCGGGCTCACGCTGCTGCTGGCGATCCCGGCCGCCTACGGGCTGCAGCGGCAGCGGCCGGCCCTGCGCGGTGGCATCAGCCTGCTGCTGCTGGCGGCGGCGATGTTCCCCTACGTTCTGCTGTTCCTGGCCCTGTTGGAGCTGGCAAGGACCCTGGGCTGGGGCAACCAGCTGCTGGCGCTGGCCCTGCCCTATGCGGGCCTGTCGCTGCCGCTGGCGGTGCTGCTGCTGCGGGCGGCGTTTGCCGATCTGCCGGCGGAACTGGAGGATGCCGCCCGGCTGGAGGGCCTCAACCTCTGGCAGCGGCTGCACCGGGTGCTGCTGCCCCTGCTGGCACCGGCCATCGCCAGCACGGCGATCCTGGTGTTCCTGTTCAGCTGGAACGAATACCCGATCGCCCTCACCTGGATCAGCCGCAATGACCTGCTCACCCTGCCGGTGGCGATGGCCCGCATCGCCGGCTCCTCGGTGTATGCGGTGCCCTACGGGGCGTTTGCGGCGGCCACGGTGCTCGGCGGCCTGCCGCTGCTGGCTCTGGTGCTCGTGTTCCAGCGGCAGATCGTGAGCGGTCTCACCCAGGGGGCGGTGAAGGGATGACCACAGCCGGACTGCACTGCGAACAGCTGAGCCGCCGCGTCGGCGATCGCCTGCTGCTGGATGGCCTCAACCTTTCGGTGGCACCGGGCGAAAGCCTGGCGCTGCTGGGCCCAAGCGGCTGCGGCAAGACCACCACCCTGCGGCTGCTGGCGGGGCTCGATCCGGTGAGCGGCGGCCGCATCCGGCTGGACGGGCAGGACGTGACCCACAGCCCGGCGGGTGAGCGCCAGGTGGCGATGGTGTTCCAGAGCTATGCGCTCTATCCGCACCTGAGCGTGCTGGCCAACCTGGAGCTGGGCCTGGAGGTGCGGCGCGTGCCGGCGCCGGAACGGCGGCAGCGGATCGCCGAGGTGCTGGCGCTGCTGCAGCTGGAGGGCCTGGAGCGGCGCCGGCCGGCCCAGCTCTCGGGCGGCCAGCGCCAGCGGGTGGCCCTGGCCCGGGCGCTGCTGCGGCAGCCGCGGCTGATGCTGCTGGATGAGCCGATGAGCAATCTCGATGCCCAGCTGCGCGATCAGCTGCGGCCGGAGCTGCGCGCCCTGCTGCACCGCGCCGGCCACCCGGTGATCCATGTGACCCACGACCAGCAAGAGGCGATGGGCCTGGCCGATCGCATCGCCGTGCTCGAGGGGGGCGTGCTGCAGCAGGTGGGCACCCCCCAGGAGCTGTATCACCGCCCCGCCAACCTGTTCGTGGCCCGCTTCCTCGGGCGCCCGGGCATCAACCTGCTGGCCGGCGAGGCTGGCGTGCAGCTGGGCATCCGCCCGGAACAGTTGCGCCTGGTGGAGAGCGGCGGGCTGCCGGCGCGGCTGCTGCGGCGCGAATGGCAGGGCAGCCAGCAGCTGCTCTGGCTGGACACCAGCCGCGGCGAACTGCTGCTGCTGGCGGAGGCGGGCCTTAGCCCCGGTGAGCAGCTGCAGGTGAGTTGGCGCCCGGAGGACGAACTGCGCTTCAGCAGCGCCTCAGGGGAGCGGTTGGCCTGAGCACCGGCGCGTCATTTCGCGACGCTGGTGGGAAGGTTCGGGCTGGCGGGGTTCACGGTGAGCTGCTGAAGCTGTGGTTGCAGCACCAGATCCATGTCCTCCATCGGGATGGCACCGAGCAGCACCTCATCGCCCAGCACCTGATCTCCAAGCACCATCGCGCCGGTGAAGCAGCGGCGGTTGGCAAAGCGCACCTCCACCGGGCCCATGTAGGGAACGGAACGGCGGTGGCCATCGGCCAGCACCACCTCGCGGCGCTCCAGTTCCCGCAGCTGCAACTGCAGGGCCAGATGCTCGGGGATGCACAGGTGCACAGCACCGGAATCAGCCAGGGCCGAGACCTCCAGCCCTTGGAGTGCCGGTGCGGTGGGGTTCAGCAGGGTGACGCTGGCGCGGATGCGGCCCATGGCGGAACGCTAGGCAGATGGGAACAGGGCGAAGCCCTGCAGCAAGGGTTCCCGGCTTCGGCGGTGAGGGGTCCGTCTATTTGATACGATCCCCAAGTGGCGCATAGCCACATCGTTTTCGTTTGGTTGAAGGTCATGTCCCGGGTCTGCCAGCTCACCGGCAAGCGCGCCAACAACGGCATGGCCGT
>Ga0208361_1000419_pt1 | contig 12228 bp, 13 predicted proteins | sample LakMenEpi05Aug10_FD_150670 | JGI IMG/M metagenome (GOLD analysis project Ga0208361, IMG submission 150670) | Freshwater microbial communities from Lake Mendota, WI - 05AUG2010 deep hole epilimnion (SPAdes) | ecosystem: Environmental > Aquatic > Freshwater > Lake > Epilimnion/Euphotic zone ... | reverse complement strand
CTGAAGGCCCCTGCTCCAACAGTCTCCTCTGATCGTGAGTGGGTCGTGGGATCGGACAACAAACGGTGCGTCTGATCCCTCGACACTCCATCTGCACAGCCTCAGCCCAAGTGTGCCTCCCTCAGCAGCTCCGACCCGCTTTACAGACCAGTTCACGTCCGCCCCCGTGGTTGTTAGCCGCCACGGGGGTTTTGTCATGACCTACATCGTTTACACCCACGACGCCTGGGGCAGCACCAACGTGGGCAGCTTCCCGGCCCTGGAGCAGGCCCGGGAGGTGTTCGACGCCCTCTGCGTTGATCGCTGGTGCAATGCCGACGGCACGATGCGCGGCCTGTCGCTGGTGGAGGAGGGGCCGGGCGGCCTGCGGACGGTGGCGACGCATGCATTTCAGCCGGGTGGTTGAGGAGCGCAGCGCCGGGGCGACCCGGCGCATCCTGCTCACGGGTGGCAGTTCGGGGATCGGGTTTGAGGCCGCGACCCTGCTGCTCAAGGCCGGTCACCACCTCACCCTGCCCTGCCGGGATGCCACCACTGCCGCGGCCCTGCGCGAGCGCCTGGGCGGCCGGATTGAAACCCCCATCTGCGATCTGGCCGATCTGAGCAGCATCGATCGCTGCGCTGCATCCCTGCTGGCCAAGGGCGAGCCGATCGACACCTTGGTGCTCAACGCCGGCCTGCAGTACAGCGGCGGTGCCGAGCCCCGCTGGTCGGCCCAGGGATTTGAACTCACCATTGCGGTGAACCACCTGGGCCACCAGGCTCTGCTGCAACAGCTCTTGCCTCTGCTGCTGCGGGGTACGGCACCACGGCTGGTGGTCACGGCCTCGGAAGTGCACGATCCGAGCACCGCCGGAGGGAAGGTGGGCCGGCCGGCCGGCCTGGGTGATCTTGCCGGGCTGCGGCAGGGCCCTGGTGCACCGATGCTGGATGGCAACAGCAGCTTCAATGCCGAGAAGGCCTACAAAGACAGCAAGCTCTGCAACCTGCTGATGGCACGGGAGGTGGAGCGGCGGCTGCGGGAGCAGGGCACGCCTCTGACGGTGTTCGCCTGGAGTCCGGGGCTGGTGATCCCGCGCAGCGATGGCGGCTTCTTCCGCTACAGCCGCAGCCATAACCCGCTGGGCCAGGCTCTGTTCGCCCTGGTTGCCCGCGACCTGCTGCGGCTCAGCGAAACGCCGGAGCGGGCTGGCACCCTGCTGGCCGGACTGGCCAGCACCTCACCGCCGCAAGCCAGCGGATTCCAGTACTGGAGCAATCGGGTGCTGGGCCCGGGTCGACTGCGTTTTGAGGCCAGCCAGCCCAGTGCAGACGCCTGCTCAGACACCCTGGCCCGGCAGCTCTGGGATCTCAGCGCCCAGATCATCAGCGGCTGAACGGGGTCCGAGGCGAAAGCGGAAGCAGGCCACGTTTCATATTTCTTCACATTAGAGTGTGGGAAATAGGAGCTGCTGATGAATGACCTTCTGGCTGTTGCTTATCTGATCTGCTTTGCGGCCATTGTTGGAGGTACTGCTGCCCTGATGAACCAGAGCCTGCGCGGCATCGGAGGCCGGGATTCCTCCCCATCTCCTCGCAACCGCGGCAGGATCCACCCAGAGGCTCCCCAGCCCGGAGAAGAAGTTCTCTATGTCGACCTCAGTCGGGAACGTCTCGAGCAGTTGTATCAGCAAACTCCTTGAGGCATCCGGCCTTTGAGGATCAACTTGCCACCGGATTCACCAAGACAATGTGAATGCCGTTCTCCAGGCGCCCACAGCGGAGGCTGAACTCAACAAAGCCCGGAGCCTTTGCTTCGGGCGGTTGCCTGCTCAGCCGTGGTGTCGTCCTAAGGGGATCGCTCGCAGCTCTTCGAGAGGCTTGCCTAGCAACACTGTGATCGTTATGAGATGAGGTGGTTGTCAGTCGCGGGCGGAGCTGGGGCGTGGAGTGGCGTGGAAACGTGAAGCCGCTCCTGTGCCGGACACCCCGGTCAGGGGTGTTGGGCCCTCTCAGCATTCTCTTTTCGCCGTGATCATCGACAGAGAGAAGGGCTCCGGACGCGAATCAAGAGCCGCAAGGTTGGGACTGAGCCGCTTGACAGAGTGTCAATGTGAGGTTCAGAACCTGATGGTGGTCTGAACCAGGGCGCCGAAGGTGCCGAAGGTGTCGCCATCACTGACGCCGGCATCCATCAGTGCCGATCGGACGCTGGCTGCGCTATTCGTGACAGCGCCGCGGGGACGCGACAGCCAGAAGATCGCAGGCGTGACCGCGATGTTGTCGGTGAGCTGGAATTTGTAGAACGCCTCCAGCGCAAACTGGCCATCAGCCACATCTCCACTTGCGGAATCACCCGTCACTGAGGTGATGAAGGTGGGCTGACCAATGGCGAAGCCAAGGGCGTTCCTCTTGATGAAGGCGTCCTTCCAGTTCAGGCCCACATACCAGGACTGGCTGGCCGCGGAATCCAGGATGAGAGACGGGCCGACCAGACTGTTGGCCACCTGGCCGCTGTAGTTGTAGGTGTTGTAGCCCCAGCCGACACTGATCGACGGCAGCCAACCGTTCTGCAGGGGCTCCCACCAACCGGCGATCGACCAGGAGCTCAGGTGGCCTCCGCCCGTGGCGGAGTTGTAGATGTTGGGCTGGAGGCTCTGGCTGAAGGGGGTGCCCAGCACCGGCACGCCGGCACTGTTGTAGGCATAGGCGCCAGTGAGGTTCCAGTTCTTGCCCTGGTAACCCAGCTGCAGGATGCCCGTCTGCTGGGAGGCTGAGTTCCCGATCCCCCCGTTCGCATTGAGTGTGTAGCTATTGCCTCCGTTGCCATTGGGCTGCCCACCATCGGCGTTGCCGGACACGTAGGTGCCGCCGACGGCGAAGCCGGTCTTGCCGGGACGCCACCACAGGCCGGCACCGGAGCCCAGCAGTCGGTTGTAGGCGCCGGGGGAACCGGCATGCTGGAAGAATCGGAGAATCTGATCCGCCTTGTAGGCACTGGGATAGCCGAAGGGCAGACCTTCATCAGAGAAGAACCTCGGACCCACTACGGCCGTGAAGCTGGAGCTGATTGGGAACTTGTAGTAGAGGCGGTTGATGGCGACGACATCGCCTCCATCAGCGTTGCCGATATTCTCTTCGAATCCCGCTTCCAGCTGGCTCAGGCGCACGGGATCGGAACCGAAGCCCGAATCACGGAAGTTGCCGGCGCGCAGCATGATGCGCAGCAGGTCCTTCCCAGTGAAACTGGTGTCGAAGTTCAGACGGACGTCGTAGTTGAACGTGAGTCCATCCCGAAGCCGCACGAACGCCCCTCTGTTGTCAGGCCCATAGGTGTTGTTATCGCTCTTCTGATTGCCGCTGAAGCTAAGGCCGCCCAGCACCCAGCGTGTGTCCGCTCGCAGCTTGGTGGTTGTGGAGAACTGGGTGGCCTCCAGCTCACCAACACGGGCCTCGATGCCATCAACCCGTCCACGAAGAACTGCCAGTTCCTTCTCGAACTCCATGAGGAGCCTCTTAAGTTCATCGGTAACTTCACTGATGCGATTAAGGCAGGAATTGAGCAGTGCTGCAGCCTCGTAGCGGGTCAGTGCCTGGCCACCCTTAAACGTGCCATTGGTATAGCCGACAACACAGCCATAGCGCTCAATGACGTTTCTCAGCGCCTGATAGGCCCAGTCTGTTGGCCTGACGTCAGAATACTGAATAATGCTGGTGACCTGCTCCTGTGAGCCGGTTGCATAGTCCTCGACGGCGTTGATGTCGAGATCCTTGGCCTGGGCCGGCGAGAGCAGGATGGCCATGTATGGAGCTATAAGCAAGCGCAGGAATGATTTGATCAAATCTCACACCGAAATGAAGGACCTTTCAACGGAATCATCGGGAAAATCTGGGAACTTTGAAGGTGTCGTGTGCCTGGGCACGGATCAATGTGCCCACAGCATCTGCATGGGTATCCAGGCAAAGGCTTCTTCCTTGTGTTGGTGGGGCACAAGATTGATCAGCTGCAGCATGGATGCCCCCGCGGCCGCCACGTAGGTGAGCGCGGCTGCATCCAGTACCCATTTCCACCATCGGCCTCCTGCTGGGTGGACACAATCCCCGTGCTCGCCAGCACCGTTTCCGCCCGGTTGGAGGCATTGAATTCCGTGGGCAGAGTGATGAGCTGAAACACCACCACGGCTGCAAACATGCCAATACCTGTCCAAATCAGGAGGGGTGAAAAGGACAGCTGGCGGAGCAACAGACCAGCCATGAAGGGAAAGAACCAGAGCATGTTGCCCAAATGGCATAGGGGGACCATGGCGGAGCGCCACACCAGGGGCAGGAACACATACTTGCGGTATTCCTCGCTCGCGCGCAGGACGAGAAAGCCAATCTCATAGCTGGGATCAGCCAATTCGTAAGCGCAGATCTGTTGATAAAGTTGCTGTTGTTTATCCAGCACGGAACCTTGTCTGAGTGTCACTATTGACAGTATCTACCGACCTGTAAATCAGTCAATCATGACCAGATGGAAGGAGATGTAAGACAATGAAATCCACCACCCTGCTGCCGTAAGGGCATATGATTGCGCTGGCGCCAACCTTCCCATCCCCCGCCAATCCGTCTGCAGTGATGAGCTGGACAGCGTTCCTGCAGGCTCTGGGCGAGCACCAAGAGCACGCCCTCACCCCCCATGAGCTGGAGGTGATTCTCTGCCTGAGGGAGGAGCCCGGCCAGAGCAAACAGCAGCTCCTGGAGGCCTATCAGCTCCGTCAGGGTCCGATCGAAGAGGAGGCCTTTACCCAGCGCCTGCGCACCATCTACCGAAAGTTCAATGTCACTGGCCGGGGCTACAAGCTGCCGCAATTGCAGCGTTTCCTAGCGCAGCAATATCAGCGGAGCGAGCCGGGCTTGTCCCGTTTTGGCCTCAGCCGAATCCACGCCGCTTTCCCCACCGACACCTTCGCCGATGCTCTAGAGCGGCTGCTGCACGACCAGGAGCAAGACCATGTGGAAACCGAGGAAGATGGCCAGCAGTACGGCCAGCAGGAGGTGGCCATTCTGCAGACCTTCGCGCCCAACCTGGAGCACTACCGCACCCACCTCAGCCGCTGCCTGCAGGCCGGCGTGCGGGTCCGCATTCTACTGGCCTGGCCCTATTCCCTGGCCGCGGGACTGCGGGAGGAGGTGTTGAAGCGCTATGCGGCCGAACCGCTGGCGGAGGATTTCGCCATCCAGGGCAGCGTGATCGCCAACCTGGAAACCCTGGAGGCCACGATCCGCGTTAGCCGCAATCCCACCAATCTGGAGATCCGGCTCTACGACACCCTGCCATCGCTTTCCCTCTATCGCGCCGGCCCCACGCTGCTGGCGGCGCCGTTCTTGCACGGGGCTCTAGCCATCCACACCTTCCAGCTAGAGCTCGATCTGCGCGCCAGCGATCCGCTGCTCACCGGCACCCTGCTGAACGACTTCGAGCGGATGTGGACAGTGGCGCGCCCGTTCCTGCCCGCACCCGATCGGAACTGGCGCAATGAGCTGAAGATTCTGTTCACCGATTGATCAGCACCCCGGTGCGACTTAGTGGCGCTGAGTGCTTGTTGATTGTTGGCGCCACTGTGACTGGCCTCTTGTTACCTCCACCTCCAGATCTTGTTCAGGAAGGGGAGTGGGCCCAGGAATAGTGTTTGATTGATACGACATCCAATCAGGAAGCAAATGGTCGGACCAGCGGCAAAGAGCACCGCCATAGCTGGGTTCCAACCCCAGGCATTCGCGGCATGAAAACAAGCTCCAATTCCGAATAAACCAATTTTCAATCGGCACATCAGCGCGGCAACCGCTACGACGACCCAGACCAAGCCCATGCCTTTTTCGATACCCTCAAAACCGGCTGTAAGCACGGCAACATTCAGGCAAAGCGTTAAGTTGAAGATAAGAATTGAGATTAATTCCACTTCCCGGCGAGGATGGTTGCCCCGGAAGAAACAATATCCGCGAATGTGATTGTAAAACAAATGACCAGTAGCAAACAGTGCAGCCATTGCAGGGTGCCAATCCCAGGCACTTATGGCATGAATATAAGCCGCAAATAGCAGAGGATTTTGGCAGTTGCGAAAGTCCTGCGAGAACACGCCAAAAAGTAAAGCAGCAATCCAACTCCAGCCAAAGCGATTTTCGATGCCGTGAAAACCGGCCCAGATCACGGCCAACCAAAGGCACAACCATGGGATGCCAAAGATCAATTCTCTTGACCGAGAGAAGTGGGAGTTCATAGTGTTGTACGGATGAAGAATGGCTGATCACTGGCAGACAGGCGGCAGCGATGAATGCCCATTGCTACGCCGTTCTGGCAGCGACTTTTTAAGGTTCCCTGCAGGACTATGTGCGGGCCTTCACAGCGCCTGCTGGCAGCGCAGTATCAGGGCCGTGGGGTGGTTGTCCTGCAGCCGCACTGCCTCCTGGCGGTTCCCATCTCCCGCCGTGCTGGCCAGGCCCAGGGCGCTGGCGGCGGGTAACCCATCGCTTTGGTGTTTGCCGAATACGCTATAGAGAATCACCGGCCGAAAGCGTTCGATTCCGAGCCTGTCGCGCAGCACAAGCATTCGATAGCGAGCCAACATGGCGCTCTGTTGGCTTTCGCTGCAAAATCGCCGTTCAATCACCAGTGGCCGCACCGGAATCGGTGCCACCAGTGTGATCAGGCCAGCCAGCAGCAACTGGGTGAGCCAGCTTCCAATCAGCAGTCGACTGGCCAGGGGAGAGAGGGTTGTCGCCATGGTGTTGGTTAGTGTCCTGGCGATCAAAGGGCGGTCTGGAACAGGTCGTTGATCAGCGGCAGGATGCGTTTTGGATCGCCCCGGTACACCGCGCTCTCGCGGATGGCGGCGAGATCGCGCAGCTCCCCGTCGTTCATGTCGCCATAGGCAATCGGTGTGATGGTGATGTCGCTGTGTTCGATCACACTCCTGAGATCCCCCAGGTTCAGCCCCTTGGTGGCCATGCCGTCGCTGAGCACCAGCAGATGGAAGCGACCGTTCGGATCGCGGCGGCGTGCCTGCATCAGGTCGTGCAACGCCACGGCCAAGCCGTCGTACAGGGCGGTGGCGCCATTGGCCTGAAGCCCCTGCACTGTGGCCAGCAATCGCGCTCGGCTGTTGGCGTCATATGCCTGTAGGGGCATCAGCCGCGTCGGTTGGTCGCTGAAGCTGATCAGTCCCACCTGGTTGCCGCTGTTGATCGCCCCGCTGGCCACGATCAGGGCCCGCTTGAGCTGGGGGAGGCGGTCGTTCTCGCTCATCGAGCCGCTCACATCCACCAGTAGCTGCAGGTAAACCGTGCGGCCGCCATCCTTGCGCTGCTTCCAGAGCCGCTGCACCTTGCTCAGCAGCTCCCCATCCGCGTGGGGCGGACGAGCTGTGGCTGGTACTGGGCTGGGCTGGCCGAAGTCCTGGCTGCGCGCCAGGGTCTGCAGGGGCGAAGAGGTCACGAAGCGGCCGAAGCGCTCCAGCGCTTGGCGCTCCGGCCCCGTTGTCCATGGCAACGCCACCAGCGGCGAGCCCTGGTCGGCGCCGAAGGGAACCGCCACCAGATCTCCGAAGCCAGGCTCCCGGTGCAGTTGCCGGTAGCTCTGCTCCGCCATCACCGCCGCATCGAGCGCCTCGGGCCGGCGCTTCCAGATCTCGATCTGCTCGATGTAGGTGGGGTCGATCCTGCTCACCCGTTGCTGGAACAGCTCCAGGGATTGCTGAATCGAGCCCCGGTCCAGCTCCGTCGCCTGCAGCGCTCTGCCATTGGCTGCATGACCGGCCGTGGTCCACAGCAGCGTGTGCATGAAATCCAGGCCTGGGGAACACAGGTAGGGATTGCAGGTGCCCATGCGCAGCTGACCCGCCAGGGTCCGCTCCATCACCGGCCCGAACGCCAGCGGTCCTCCGCCGCTCTGCTTCCAGGCGCCGCCGCGCACGGCGATCACCGAGCGGTTGCCCACCAGCGAAGCCTGCACCAACGTCGGCGTGATGCCTTCGTGGCGCAGCAGCTCCAGCCACTGCTGGCTGGCTGGTGAGTAGCCGGCGGGTCGATAGTTGCCGGCCACCAGCATCTGGGCCGCCAAGCCCGAGGGAATCGGCCGCACCACCACCTCAATTAGGCGACCGTCATTGCCCCGCTCGCGCCTCTGGTTGAAGCGTTCGGCCGCATCCACCAGCCAACGGCGGCTGGCGCGTTGGTTGTCGGCCTTCTCCAGCGAACTGACGATTTCCACCCGCAGGGTGCTGCTCCTTTGGTCGACGCCATCGGCTGGTGCGCCGTAAAGAGGAAAGGCTGCTGCCAGCGGCAGGCGTTCGGCCAGTGGCAGTGGCGCCTCGGCAATGGTGATGGCGGAAGGCGGCATGGCGCTCTCCACCGAGATCGAAGGAAGCAGGTGGCGCTCCAGTCGCACCATGGCCGAGTCGAAGGAGGTGACCGGCGGGTTCAGGGCGGTGTTGACCAGCACGCCACCGCCGATGACGACGACGGCGGTCATGGATATGCCAACCAAGGTTGGGCGAGTCATGATTCGAGTAGCAGGGTTGAAAGAACAACCGTTGTTGCCCCACAGAGCAGGGACTCCTCGAGGGCGGTGTCGTAGCTCTGCGTCAGAGCTTCGTGGCACTTCCGCAGGTGCTCCTGCAGGGCTTCCTGCAGCTGGCGAAGCAGCAGCACGGAGCCCGGGGTACTGGCACGGCTCAGGCGGTGGAGGCCGTCTTCCATCGCCAGGGCTCGCTGCACCAAGCGCTCCAGCAGCACCAACATCGCCACCGCACAATCCGGATCCAGTTCGGCGCAGGCCGCAGCCAGGCCGCGCACCCCCTCCAGCCGCTGGCCGATCTGCCGCCAGTGATCCGAGGCCTCAGGCGCCAACTCGGCGTCAAGCCGCAACCGCTCCCGCAGCACGCTGGCGTCGAGCAGACAGGCCGGCGGTGGCGAGGGTGCCGGTTGGCGCAGGCGGCGCTGGGCCCACCGCCACACCCCCAGGCTCGCCAGGGGCGGCAGCAGGCCCGGGAGCAGAACGGGCCAGCGCAGGCCCAGGGCGCCCACAACCAAACTGGTGCTCAGGCCGAGGCCGCAGTAGAGCAGCAGCCCTTCGCGCCCCTGCATGGTCCTTTCGAGCAGCACAACAGCGCTTCTCAGCACTGCGTGCCATCGGGATAATCCGTGCTGTGGCATTGATGAGAACTCTCCTCAATCACCGTGTGAGCACAGTGTTATGCGGCCTCTTGGTCTGAGTCAATCATCGCCAGATGGAAGCCAATGGAAGATGCTGTAAGCGGCCCCACTGGCTTGCTTTGCCGATAGGATTTTCTTGGCGGCAAGCACTCCATCCCCCGCTACTTTGTCGAGGGTAATCAGCTTCACTGCATTCCTTTGCGCCGAACTACGAGCACTACCGCCCCCACCGCTGCCTTTTCTTGCAGGTCGTGGTGCGGGTTCGCATCCTGATGTCGGAACTCGCTTCTGCCCACTTCCGATTATAACTGGCGCAATGCGCTGAAGATTCTGCTCACCGATCGATCACCATGCTGGCTTCTCTCAACAATCAGGAACGGACACGCATCGCCAGCCTCCGGGCCCACCCCCTGCTGGCCAATGTTGCCGTCCTCACCTGGGATGACTTGCTGGCGCTGTTGCTGCAGCGGCGCTTGTTGTCGCTGTCGATCGTGAATGTGTATGAGTGCGTGATCGACGCCGTGGAGAGCGAGGCGATCAAGGCCACGGTGCGGCTGATCCTGCATGAGGAATATCCCCGCAACACCCGCGGCGTGCCGCTCGCCTCCCATCGCGAATTGCTGTTTCGCGACCTGCAGCATCTCGGTGCCAGCCGGGAGTCCATCTTGAACACCAGTGAATCCGCTGAGACGCGGCAGGTGCGGCTGGCCAGCCTGGAAGCGTTGCGGAACTGCCTGGGTCAGCCCCACAGCGACCTGGCGCTGATCGCCTTCCTACGCTTCTGGGCAGAGGTGCTGGTGGCGGTGGAGTACGAGTGCCTGTGGCCGCGCCTCTCGGAACGCTTGGCCCATGGTCCGGCGGCGGAGGGAGTGCGATCAGAATTCTTTTATTACCACATGATTCACGATCGCCGCCAATCCGACATCGGCGCTGAGCAGCTCTTGGGCGGCCTGACCCACTCCCAGGAACTGGGCCGCCACATGGCGGAGCTGATTGCCAGCAAGGAAGCCCTCCAGATTGCCATCAGCCAGGTGGAGCGGGCTTGGGAGCTAAAGGATCGCTTCTACCGGCAGTTCCTGCCCCTGCCCGCTATTAGCAGACGTCCTGAGGGTGCGCGGTAACTTGAATCATGTCAAGACTGGCTGACTGTGGACAGGTCATCGGAATGAGATACGGAGAATAGGATAGAAAGATACGTCGCGTATTGAGAGATGATAAGCATCTTCGTGCTGAGCAATGCGATACTGTTCTAGGTGTCTCAGCCTTTGAAGTCGCGAGACGCTTTCGTATTTAGCATTTGTTAGCGTAGCGCATAACGAACACGGATAGATCTTGCGTAGTCACGATCTTGTCCGGTGTTTGGAATAGGGAGGCTCTGGGTGATCAACTTGCCACCGGATTCACAAAAACAATGTGAACGTCGTTCTCTGGTCGCCCACAGCCGAGCCCGAACTCAACAAAGCCCGGAGCGTTTCCTTCGAGAGGCTTGCCTGGCAATAGCGTTAGGACATTAGGTGGTTTTCAGTCGCGGGCGGAGCTGCCGGCGCTGGCACCTGGGGCCAGGTGTCTAGGTGTTCTGTCTCAGCAGGTTGTTCAGCTGACAAGGGGGTGTGAGGCCGCTACGGGTTGAGGTGCGACCCAGCAACCCCGACCTCACGCCTCCATGCATAGCCACCCCAATGCCCGCCTGACACAGCGCGGGCGCCTCCGGCTGGTGATCCAGTATCTGGAGGAAGGCCGCAGCCTCTCTGAGCTGGCCGCCGAGAACGGAATCAGCCTGCGCTGCGCCTATCGCTGGCTGGCTCGTTACCGAGCTGGTGGTGTGGCCTCTCTGGCGGATCGACGGAGTGTTCGCCGCACCCAGCGGCGGACGCTCGATCCGCAGCAGCTGCAGCACGCCGTGGAGCTCCGTCGCCAGCGGCTCCACCTCCGACACATTGCCCGTTTGCTGCGGGCGCCCTTCTCCACTGTCGCCAGGGCTCTCAGCGGACTGGGGCTCGGGCGCTTGCGCAATCTGGATCCCAAACCACCGGTACAGCGGTACGAATGGGCGCGGCCGGGCGACCTGATCCACATCGACATCAAGTCGCTGGCCCGGTTCCGGAAGGTCGGGCACCGCATCACCGGCGATCGGCAGCAGGGCCGCTCCAGTGGCGTTGGCTACGACAAGGTCCATGTCGCCGTCGATGACGCCACGCGGCTGGCCTACGTCGAGGTGCTGACAGACGAGCAGAAGCCAACGGTGATCGGCTTTCTCAGTCGTGCCATCGCTTGGTTCAACGGCCAGGGGATCGAGTGCCGCAGGGTGATGAGCGACAACGGGCCTGCGTACGTCTCCAAGGCGTTCGCCAAGGCTTGCCGTGTCCTCGGGCTGAGGCACATCCGCACCAGGCCCTACACACCCAGAACCAACGGCAAGGCTGAGCGGTATGGCCTCCGGCCGACTGCGTCTACATCCAGACCCTCTGCAAGGAATGGGCCTATGCCATGGCCTTCCCGAACTCCGAGGAGCGGAACCGCTGGCTGCCTCGCTACTTGGGGATCTATAACCGCCTCAGGAAGCACTCAGCCTTGGGCTGGCGCTCACCTCAGCAGCGGCTCGCTGAGCTGCTCGGCTGACGAACGTGGTGAGACACAACAGCTAGCGACACCCCTGAACCGATGCCCCTGATCAGCGTCAGAACCTCGGCTGCCGCCGCTGCGGGCGAGGCCCTGCTCACCGAATTGTCGAGCTCCCTGGCGGCGCTGCTGGGCAAACCGGAGCGCTATGTGATGACGCTGCTTGAAACCGAGCTGCCGATGACCTTCGCCGGTGATCCGGCACCCGCCTGCTACGTGGAGGTGAAGAGCATCGGCGCCCTGGATGGCGACCGCACCCGCCAGGTGAGCCAGGCGGTGTGCGCCCTGATCGAGCAGCACCTGGGCATCCCGGCCGAGCGCACCTACATCGGCTTCGAGGATGTGCCGGGCCGCCTCTGGGGCTGGAACGGCGGCACCTTCGGCTGACCCCTAGAACGACTCCTCCGTCTGCCCGGCGAACAGGCCGGCGTAGCTCTC
>Ga0208361_1000417_pt1 | contig 12319 bp, 12 predicted proteins | sample LakMenEpi05Aug10_FD_150670 | JGI IMG/M metagenome (GOLD analysis project Ga0208361, IMG submission 150670) | Freshwater microbial communities from Lake Mendota, WI - 05AUG2010 deep hole epilimnion (SPAdes) | ecosystem: Environmental > Aquatic > Freshwater > Lake > Epilimnion/Euphotic zone ... | reverse complement strand
TGCAATTGGAGCCAGGCTTCTGTGCTTTGATGATGAAAAGCATAATCGTGTCCGAAAAAATCGCCTGTCCGCAAAACACGGTCTGGTTGAATGACATCGTATTGTGCTGCCTGCGGGTGAAGTGATGCTGCAAAGCTATTCAGGTTGAGATAATAATCACCACCCAGCAGGTCAATGATCTTTCTTCTATTTCGCAGCGAGCTGCGCATCCAGCTGATGCCACAGGAAAAATCAGTATGCTCCCGCCATTGTGTATGATAATTAAAATGAAGAGAGCTCATCTGCAAGCGGCCACTTCTTTCTTCCAGCACATAACGGGAACGCCTGCCGCCCCTATCGATACCGGAACCCATACTGGCAGCATTGATGGCATAAAGCTGCGGCCAATTGATCTGTAGTAAAGAAGGGGTTTCCCGAAACGTTTGGGTAAGTCTTTCTCGCAAATCCGCATCGGCAAAAAAGGAAGGCAAATAGCGGTAATAATCTGGTCGGGGGTCGGGGGCATTGTACCAATCCAGTCCCTGGTCGGTTTGTAGTCCGGTAATCAAAGCCCCAGCCAGTCGCCACTTGCTATAAGAATTTATGCGTTGTTCGTGTGTTACAATGCATGCAGGGAGGCGATAGTTGCGTCTGCCGGCAAACCGCATCTGTCCTTCTTGCCAGCCCCAGTTGCTATTGAATCGATCTTGTGCGCTCAGTGCCAGCACCTCACGGGTTACTGCCGGCTGCTTACTTAGATCCTGGGGAGCATAACAAAAAAGTAAAGCTGTTCGGCGATGCAATCGCCAGTTTTTTTCTACCATAAGCAACCCTGAAAAACTTTTCAGATCGGCCAGACGTGCAAGAGAGGGTACTACATAAGCATACTGAATAAATACTGCTGCCGACCATCCACCTCGCAGCAAGCCGGTTCGGTGATCGAGGCTGAACCTGCGTGCTCCCCGGCTGCCAGAGTAGCCGAGCAGGAAACTGGTTTGCTTTCGGTCGGAGGGACTGGCCACTTCGAGCAGTGCGCTGCCACTAAGACTTCCTGCAGAAAAGTCGACGGGCTGCAACCCCATACCACTGTTGCTGACCCTGATTCTACTGCTTAATCCGTTGACCACAAACCAGGGTATACGCCCGGTAAAAGGATGGTTCAGTTTTGCACCCTGTATATAGTAATCTGCTGTTTCGCGGAAGTAGCCCCTCCATTGATACCGCAATACGCCCCAATCGAAGGTGGCGGCCCGCTGCAGGGGATCTGTTCCTGCCTGTAGCAGTGAGGGTAAGAAATCGATAGCCTCTTTATCTGTTTCCGCTGATGGCAGTTGCAACTGCGCAGCTGGCTCCCATTCTGCGGGTGGATGCAGTGAATCTGCCGGTATTTTTTTTGACGGCCATCGTTCCTGCGCCGGTAAGAAAGTAGATAGGAACATCCCCATCAATAGTATGCACCCTTTCATCATCACACTTTTATTTGACAAGTCGAAAATAGCAGTGCAATGAGGTGCTATGGTAGCGTATTTATATCATCTGCGTCAAATACCTATTCTCAAAAAAAATAGAACGAGCAGCTTTGTGGGATGAAAAAAATGCTGTTGTATTTTTTACTGCCTGCTGCCTTATTGGCAGCGTTCATTCCACCAAAAAACAAAAGCCGCAGAGAGCAGCCGCAGGAATGTGTGATTGCATTTTATAACCTGGAAAACCTCTATGACACCTTAGATGATCCGCTAACAGCCGATGATGAATTTACACCAGCAGGTGACAAACATTACAACACCGGAATTTTCATGCATAAGCTATCCAATCTCAGCACCATAATCAGTGAACTGGGGCCTGCAGGCAGATACCATCCACCCGATCTGTTGGGGGTGGCAGAAATAGAAAACAGAGACGTTTTAGAGAAACTAATAGCGCAACCCTTGCTCGCAATGGCACGCTATCGCATCGTACATTTCGAATCGCCTGACCCCAGGGGCATTGATGTAGCATTACTCTATCGGCAACAGGTCTTTCAAGTGGTGAGCAGTAAACCGATTCCCGTAGCATTACCGGGAGGAAGTAAGGAAGTTCGCTACACAAGAGATATACTTTACGTGAAGGGGATGCTATTTACTGACACCCTTCATTTGCTGATCAACCACTGGCCCAGTCGCCGGGGAGGAGAAGTAAGGAGCGCCCCTGCCCGTATGGCAGCAGCCGGCATCTGTCGAACCATCATAGACTCGCTGTGGAAAGCAGATCCTGCAGCAACCATCCTACTCATGGGTGACTTGAATGATGACCCCAATAGCCGCAGCATCACCCGTCGGCTGGGTGCTTCCGGCGAACGTATCCATGCTAACCGATTTTCTTTGTTCAATCCCTGGACCCACTTCTACCAAAAAGGAATTGGTACCCTGGCGAATCGGGACAGGTGGGGGCTATTCGATCAGATACTGATTTCCCGAAACCTACTGGAAGAGCAGGGCGGTAATTGGCAATGGGTGGCGGCGGGCATCCACCGGAAACCATTTATGCTGGAAAACCAGGGGCGATTCCGGGGCTATCCGATGCGTACCTGGGAGGGTAACCGATACAGGGGCGGATTTAGTGACCATTTCCCTACTTTTATCACCCTGATTCGGCCTGCCGGGGGCAGGTACTAACCCAAAAAGCACATAAACAGGCTTTCCCGCCCAAATACTTGCTGGAAAAGCGGTTACATAAGCCGAAAATCCCTACCTTTGCCCCCCCAAATCTGTTTTGGCAGATTCTCCCGCCCCGGCGGGTGTCCAGTGGGATAAACCAAATTGTACAACCAAAAATTAAAAGGTAATGAACCATTACGAACTGATGGTGATTTTTACCCCGGTACTTTCTGACGAAGACTATAAAGCTGCGCAGAAAAAATACGCCGACCTGGTAGCAGAACTAGGTGGCGCCACGGTGCACAGTCACCCCTGGGGATTAAAATCACTCGCGTACCCGATTCAGAAAAAAACAACCGGTATTTACTGGGTGTTTGAATTCACGGCTCCATCTTCAGCCAATGAAAAATTGAAGATTCAATTATTGCGCGACGAAAAAGTTATGCGCCATCTCATCACACGTCTCGATAAATACGCCGTCGAGTACAACCATGTGAAAAGAAACGGCGGATTTGCTATGCAGGACAAAGAAAAACAGGAGGCTTAATCATGGCAAAGAATGAAATCAAATACCTGACCGCCATTAAGCAGGAGAAGCCCAAAAAGAAATTTTGTCGCTTCAGAAAGTATGGCATTAAATACGTTGACTACAAAGACATCGAGTTCCTGAAAAAATTCATCAACGAGCAGGGTAAATTATTACCCCGTCGTCTGTCAGGTAATTCACTGAAATACCAGCGTAAAGTGCAGGAAGCCGTAAAAAAAGCCCGTCAAATGGCTTTATTACCTTACGTAACTGACCTGTTAAAATAAAAAACATTAGTTAACCATCCCTAACCCCGCCTGCAACGGTGGGAGACAGTACTTCGCTACTGGGCTCTTGGGACTAAATCAGAAACATGCAAGTAATATTAATCCAGGATGTTGACAATTTGGGCGCCCGCCACGAACTGGTGACCGTAAAAAACGGTTACGCCCGCAACTTCCTGATCCCCCGCAAGATGGCCATAGAAGCCAACCCTTCGAACCTGAAGCAACACGAAGAAAAGCTGAAGGTAATCGCCAAGAAAGAAGCTGCTATGCTGGCGGAACTGAACAAGGTTATTGACATCCTCAAATCTTCTCCTGTGAAAGTGTCTGCCAAAACCGGCACCTCCGGTAAAATATTTGGTAGCGTCACTTCCTTGCAGATTACCCGTGCGATTCGCGACCAGAAAGGTTACGAGATTGATCGCAAGCGCATCGCCATCACTGAGGAAGTAAAGGAATTGGGAACCCATAAGGCATCCATTGATTTCGGCGGCGGCAACGTAGTTGAAATTGATTTCGAAGTAATTGGAGAATAACACTTCCCCCCCACTTTGACCGGTCCGGGCCCCTTGGGGCTCGGACTTTTTTTTGCCCTTCCCCACGATTTGACATCTGAAAATCTGGAAAAAGAACCTGAATGCTATAAAAATTCCTATCTTTGTACGTCCAATGACAGTTTACCTTTTTCCATGAGGTTTTCTACGTAAATGCTTCGGGGGTTCTGGTTTCTTCTCATTGGTTATTGATCACCTAATTTTTTTTTAAATGAACATTTACGTTGGAAATCTGAATTGGAACATGTCCAGTGATGATCTGCGGAACCTTTTTTCTCCATTTGGAGAAGTGAGCAGTGCAAAAATTGTTACCGACAAATTCAACAACGATCGCAGCAAAGGCTTCGGTTTTGTTGAAATGGCGGATGACGAAGCAGCGAAAGCGGCTATTGCAGCACTGCACGACACAGATGTTATGAGTCGTAAAATTGTAGTGAACGAATCAACTCCACGCCCTGAAGGCGAGAGAGGCGGCTACAAGAAGAAGTTCGGCGGTGGCGGCGGTGGTAATCGCGGCGGCTACGGTGGAAACCGTGGCGGTGGCGGTGGTCGCGGTGGAGATGGCGGATACAATCGCTATTAATTCACACACTGTTTCCCTCTAAAAAACATGAAAAGTCTGACATTGTCAGACTTTTTTTATTTGGTACAATCGAAGCCGGAATTTCTTAATATTGGTAAATGAAGCCGATACAAATTCCTGGACCCATCGCTGGTTGCATGCGCTGGGGCACCTGGGGTGCCGGGTTTTCCCGCGCAGATTACCGCAACATGATCGATGCCTGTCTGGATGCGGGTATCACTGCATTTGACCATGCCGATATCTATGGTGACTACACCACAGAAGCAGCGTTTGGAGAAGCACTGCGCTCAGCACCATTTGATCGGCAAAAGATGCAACTCATATCGAAATGCGGCATCCGGATGCTAACCCCCAACCGGCCACACCACCGGATCAAGTCGTATGATACTTCTGCAGAACATATCATCCTATCGGTAGAAAACTCCCTGAACAACCTCGCTACTGATTATCTCGATTTACTGCTGATCCATCGGCCCGATCCATTATTGCAGCCCGATGAAGTGGCAGCAGCGGTTATCAAATTACAGGATGCTGGAAAAATTCGCTCCTTCGGGGTTTCTAATTTTCTGCCCGCTCAAATGGAAATGCTGGCAAAGTCAATTCCCATTTCCTTCAATCAGCTGGAATGTTCCTTATTTGAAAGAACAGCTTTCCATGATGGCACCATACATTATTGCATGCAACACCACATCATACCCATGGCCTGGGCACCTTTGGGCGGAGGTTTACTCACCGAAGAAAGCCATCCGAGGTTCAGGGCCATCATGCAATGTTGCGAGAAACTTTCCAACAAATACAATACGGGCATCAATCAATTGCTCCTGGCTTGGTTGCATCGACACCCTTCCGGAATTATCCCTGTAGTTGGTACCACAAAAATTGAAAGATTAGTGCAGGCACGTGAAGCAGCCTCCATCTCATTAGAAAGAGAGGACTGGTTCATGCTGTTGGAAGCAGCCAAAGGTGAAGAGGTGGCGTAACCGAACGCTGTTTTTTGTTGAACAAAACACACATTTACTGGAATTTTGCTTGACAATCTGGCTGTTTGGATAAAAAATCATTGATAAGCGAATGTAAATCGCTGTCAGGGTGGAATAAAAATTGACTTTCGGCAAGCGATTTACAAAAAATCATTAATTTGTATCCGTGCGCAAAGTCATTTCCCTCTTCCTACTACTGACACTGGCCTTCAACTGGCTGGGGTTTGATCTCGTGGTTGCTTTCATGAACCACACCATCACTGCTTCCACACAACAAACTATCAATGAAGGGAAATACGATCGCAATTCACTGATCGAAATTAAAGTGGCTGTCGACCTGCCTTACACCACCGATTGGTCGGAATTCCAGCAAGCCAATGGAAGCTTTGTTCTCAACGGTGTTGCCTACAACTTCGTTGAACAAAAATTTGAAAAGGGATGCATGATTTATCATTGCCTTCCCAATGAGAAAGGAACTGCTCTCACACAGGCAGAAAAGCAATTCTTTGCAGATGCCCACGACATAGAAAATACCGATGGACAACAAAAGCAGAGCAACAAAAAATCCTCTGCAAAAAAATGGACCATCGAAACCGGCGTATCTCTTTATCAAGAAGAAAAAGATGCGTTAGCTTTTGCCGCTTCTCTTCCCCAGCTATATTTGACCATCGCCGCTAAAGACGGCTTTGGCTTTCTTCCGGCACAGCCGCCCGAAGCATGAATGAATCTTAGATCAACGTAATGCACCGTTCTTAGAACGGTATGATTGATTCATTCATCTTCTATTTTACATGAAAAAATATATACTGATCGTCCTGTCCGGTACGATCCTGCTGGGTACAAAGCCGAGCAGCGTTAGTGCACAAACCGATGCCGATGGCATCATGATGGGAAAAAATCTTTTCTGCGGCGGTATCATGACCGCTACCTCCTCCTGGAACCAATATTGGGAAGGCCCCCTGCTGCGTAAAAATGAAAACCTGGGTACTGTCCGCGCCATCATGATCGGACCGATGGGCAGTTGGGGAGTAACCAAACACCTGAATATACTGTTCAGTTTACCGTATGTACAAACCAAAACTACTGCAGGAACACTTACAGGGCTCAGCGGGTTGCAGGACCTTAGCCTGCTTGCAAAATACCGGCTATACCGGTACAAGAAAAATAAATCGACATTCTCTGTATTTGGTATGGCCGGCATATCTACTCCTGTACAGGATTACGTGAAAGACCTGTTGCCCGTATCAATCGGATTGGGCTCACGTAACCTGACGATGCGTGCGATGCTCGACTATCAATACAGCGACTTCTTCGTTACTGCCAGCAGCAGCTATATTGCCCGGAGTAATATCTTCATCGACCGCACGGCGTATTATACTACGCGTATGATCTACAGCAATGAAGTATCGATGCCAGATGCTTCTTACAGCAACTTCCGGTTAGGTTTCAGAAACAAAGAGATTGTGGCTGAAGCAGTGGCTGACCTATGGACCACCCTCGGTGGATTTGATATAACAAGGAACAACATGCCCTTCCCTTCCAACCAAATGAACCAAAGCAGAATTGGATTCAATGGCAAATATGAGCCCACCCGATGGAAAGGTATCTCCTTAACTGCTGCTTTCTACCAAACCCTTGATGGCAGAAATATGGGCAAGGCAAGTTTTGCTCAGGCCGGATTTTTCTACATTTTTAATTTTAATAAAAAGAAGAGTCCGCAAAAAAAATAGAAGGTCTTGCAAGCAAAGAGACTTGAAAGATGCAACTGTGAACTAACCCTCAACCATCGCTCACCGCGAAAAAATGAACAGATGAAAAAATTACTTGTCATATTTATCTTATTCCTCGGTGCCTGTAATAAGGACATCGTGGAGATCAACCAAGAATTTCCACTGCTTATCGCATCGTATGCAGATTCGAGTGCCGGCAATTGGAAAAATATTTTAGGGTTCAATCCTGATACCTATCCTACTGCCACACCGGTTAGCATATCAGATCCTGCCTATCGCCAACAATTAAATGAAGTGGTGGAATTGCAAAAAAATCCTTCAGATGCAGACATGGCCAATCTTCGCTACTGGGGCAGTGGCGGGATATTACGCTGGAATGAGATTCTGAGAGAACTCGTCGCCAAATACAATCTGCCACCGGTGAACAACCCAGATGGCACTTATCCGATTCCCAGTGCTGCTAATCCATTGGCATATCCCTTGTTCCCCTTTGCCAATCCCCCTTATGCAGCGCGTGCTTATGCCTATGTGAGTGCGGCACAATACGATGCCTTAGTAACGGCTTATTACTGGAAAAGTCGCTGGAAACGTCCTTCAGCTTATCAGGTGGATAACCGCATTCGGCCACTACTCGCAGATCAGGGTGGAAGGATGTATCCTTCTGCCGATGCGGTAATTTATGGTGTGTCGGGAGCAATGATGAAACTACTTTTTCCCGGCGAGATCAACTATATCGATCAGCAGATGGCACTGCACCGGAAAGCCCGCTTGCTGTCAGGTATGGAAACAGCCAGCGATTTAGATGCCGGAGAAGCACTGGGAAATGCGATCGCACAACTATTTATACAACGTGCCAGAACAGATGGTGCCGGAGCATCTGTAGGCATTGTAAACGGCGTGAACTTGTGGAAGGGCTTTGAAGATGATTGCATTGCCCGCAATGAAATTCCTTGGATGAGTATGGAGTCGCCGAAGCGTCCGCCCATGCTGCCGTTTTTTGGAAGGGTTCGTCCATTCCTGTTTGACTCTACCACCCTGGTAACAAACATTCGTCCGTTACCACCCCCTTCAACCCGTTCCATCACCTTCCAAAAAGAACTGGAGGAAGTGAACTACTACAGTCAAAATCAAACAAGGGAGCGGCTTCGCATCGTACATTTTTGGGCAGATGGTGTGGGCACCTATACCCCACCCGGTCACTGGAATGCCATTGCTGCAGAAGAATTTGTCAAAATGAAATGGAGTGAGGTTCGCTGGGCACGTGCTTTTGCCTTACTCAATATGTCATTGATGGATGCAGCAATCGTTTGTTGGGATGCAAAATACACCTATTACAATCCACGCCCTTCACAGGTAGATCCTTCCATAAAAACTCTGACGGGCTTGCCTAATTTTCCTTCGTATACTTCTGGTCACAGCACATTCAGTGGAGCTGCTGCAGAAATTCTGGGATACCTCGTTCCTGCGCGCAAAGAAGCATTTACGTCGATGGCCCAGGAAGCTTCGATTTCGCGGCTCTATGGTGCTATTCACTACCGCAGTGATTGTACCGTTGGTTTAGCTTCCGGAAAAAAAGTAGGTGAATACGCTGTGAAGCGAGCCATGACTGATGGTGCCGGCAATTAGTTTACCCTGCTATTATTTGACTAACCTGCGGTGTTACCACTGCAGGTTTTTTTGACTATCGCCGAATATGAAAATCATTCACCTGCATCCTGCAACCAGGCAGCTCCCTTGATGAGCCAGGAGATGCCGAATGCTGTGAGCACAATGGTTTCACCTGCTAATAGCAGAGGAGGCCAACGCCCAAGAATTTGCCAGCCGGGCAATACATGTCCTTCCACACCTCCCAGGATGAGAAGACAAAGCAGGATAATGATGCCACAGCAACGATAAATACGATTACGCCAAATTTTCTGTCGGGTCGGCAATCGGTCTGTATGAGTGCGCGTAAAAAGGAATAAGCAAAAGAAGGCAAGTAGTAAAAAGAGAAAAATGGCGGCACAATAGTGCAGGAAAGATTGCAATGGAAAGGGGAATAAGGTGATGAAGGTGCAGGTTGAACATTGCTGGCAATACGGACTGGTGGGACAAAAAGCAACGATACAGGCACAGAGAGCTGCCAGACGTGCAATGATGCGATCGATCGGCTGCGGACCCAGATAAAAAAATAAAAAAACGGCAATAGAAATCAGGTTGCCTGTAAAATAAGTGCCGAATGCGGTATAGTAAAAATGGCTGAGGGTGGGTGGTAATTCACACTGCGGATATCCCATGTAAAATCCGGTAAGCAAAATGGGAGACAGGGTGATGCCGGTCCAGCCGATGGCGCGACGGAGTTGCAGATAAGAAAGCACGATGGTATGTACCTGGGGAGGTGTGTTCGTATCAGTCAGAAGAAAACATTTTTATAAACAAACAATCAATTAAAAGATGGCACGTAAGATGGATTGTGTCAGTACACGAAAGGCAGCTTTCGTTGCGCGACGGAGGGTAGCGATAGATACTATCGCCAGGGCATTCAATTCAGATTGCAACAATATTTCTTCCTCTTTCAGTCGTTGCTTGAGAAATTTTTTATCGAGTTCGCCGGAGCTATATAATTCGGCCAGTTTGGCTAGTCGGGATTTGCGTTGCTGCAGCAAGCTATGCGCGGCATCTTTCATTCGGGGCCAGTCATTGCCCAATTGTTGTTCCAATGCTCCTAACATTTCATGGCGGATTGTTACCCAGTTCATAAGTAGACTAATTTTTATTTCAATGCCTGTTCGGCGATCAGCAATGGTTTCCAGGCATCACGTAGATAGGTTTGATAGATGATTAGTTCAGCATCTTTAGGGGCTCTTCGTTGTTGGCGGTGTTCATTTTTATATTGTTCAAAGAGCAGTTGGATATTCTGCACGATAGGCAGAAAGCGGGTATTATAAGGGCGAGCTTCATATTGCAGGTAGATGATTTGCAGGGTAGATTCGAGTGTAGCGTAACGACGGCTGAACTGTTGAAATTTTCGTTGGCTGGTATCAGCCAGTCGAAGGTCGATGTAAAGTTTTTCTGTTTTTGCTGCTGCCGATATTAACTGCTTATAGAGTTGGGGGTCATAAGTGGGCAATCGTGTGAGGCGGCAATGGGTAGAAGATATGACGAGGAGGCAGACAAGAAGGAAACGACGCATGTTGGATGGTTATACCTACAAGGTAGGTGGCTGTGATAGGTGTTGATATCCGTAAAAACACGGATAATATTGTACCAGGGTGTTATAACGGAACAAATTACCGTGAAAATACGGATGGCTGATATGGGGAATTTATACTAGGAGGGGGCTGAGTGTGGTGATACATTACGTTTTCACACTCAAACCCCCTCACACTAGCCTTCCGGGGTGGGAAGAGTAGTATCGATTTAAATTATCAGATGGGATAAAAAAAAGATGCCACATTAAAAACAGAGTGTGTGTGAGAGTGTGGTGCTATATTCCAATTTCACACTCAAACCCCCTCACACTAGCCTTCCGGGGTGGGATGAGTAGTATCGATTTAAATTATCAGATGGAATAAAAAAACCTACCACATGAAAAACAGAGTGAGTGAGTGTGTGTGTGTGAGTGAGTGTGGTGCTATATTCCAATTTCACACTCAAACCCAAACTCAAACTGGCCTTCCGGGGTGGGAAGAGTAGTATCGATTTAAATTATCAGATGGGATAAAAAAAACATGCCACATTAAAAACAGAGTGAGTGTGAGTGTGATGATACATTCCGTTTTCACACTCAAACCCAAACTCACACTAGCCTTCCGGGGTGGGAAGAGAAAAACTTGATGAGAGAAACACAAAAAAAAAGCCTCATTGAAATGAATCAATGAGGCTCTCAATAAATATGGCAGCTACCTACTCTCCCAGCATAATGCGAGTACCATCGGCCATGGGGGACTTAACTTCTCTGTTCGGAATGGGAAGAGGTGAACACCCCCGGCAAAACCACCATAAGCTGTTACGGTTGTTAACAACCAATAATGTACATATTGGGAAGCTGATCAAAGAACAAGAAAAAAAATAAAGCTTACGGGCAATTAGTACTACTCGGCTTTACTGTTACCAGTTTTACACCTGTAGCCTATCAACGTCATAGTCTTTGACGACCCTTAAAAGTAAACTCATCTTGTGGAAGGTTTCACGCTTAGATGCTTTCAGCGTTTATCCTTGCCGTGCATAGCTACTCTGCATTACACCTGGCGGCATAACAGATACACCAGCGGCACGTACGACCCGGTCCTCTCGTACTAAGGTCATGTCCACTCAATTTACTAGCGCCCACCACAGATAGGGACCGAACTGTCTTGCGACGTTCTGAACCCAGTTCACGTGCCACTTTAATCGGCGAACAGCCGAACCCTTGGGACCTTCTCCAGCCCCAGGATGTGACGAACCGACATCGAGGTGCCAAACCTTACCGTCGATATGAGCTCTTGGGTAAGATCAGCCTGTTATCCCCGGAGTACCTTTTATCCTTTGAGCGATGGCCCTTCCATGCAGAACCACCGGATCACTTTAGCCAGCTTTCGCTCCTGCTCGACGTGTTTGTCTCACAGTCAAGCACCCTTTTACTAATGCGCTCTACGTACGATTACCAACCGTACTGAGGGTACCTTTGCGAGCCTCCGTTACTTTTTAGGAGGCGACCACCCCAGTCAAACTACCCACCATGCACTGTCCCCTGTAAGGGGTTAGGTTCTAAGCAACAAAAGGTTGGTATTTCAACGATGACTCCACAACACCTGGCGATGCTGCTTCATAGTCTCCCAACTATCCTACACATTTGTTGCTCAAAATCAATGCAAAGTTGTAGTGAAGGTTCACGGGGTCTTTCCGTCCCGTGGCGGGTAACCGGCATCTTCACCGATACTACAATTTCACCGGGCTCGTGGAGGAGACAGTGTTCAACTCATTAGACCATTCGTGCAGGTCGGAACTTACCCGACAAGGAATTTCGCTACCTTAGGACCGTTATAGTTACGGCCGCCGTTTACTGGGGCTTCAGTCAGGAGCTTTG
>Ga0208361_1000416_pt1 | contig 12334 bp, 10 predicted proteins | sample LakMenEpi05Aug10_FD_150670 | JGI IMG/M metagenome (GOLD analysis project Ga0208361, IMG submission 150670) | Freshwater microbial communities from Lake Mendota, WI - 05AUG2010 deep hole epilimnion (SPAdes) | ecosystem: Environmental > Aquatic > Freshwater > Lake > Epilimnion/Euphotic zone ... | reverse complement strand
CGCTTGGTGTACTTCTTCGCCACGCTCACCACCAGCCGCAGGTTGGCGGACACCATCCGCTCCTTGGCCCGCTGACCCGCCCGTAGGCGCTTCCGCAACTGCTGCGGCTCCAGGCCAGCGGCCTCGGCCAGCTGGGACTCCGTGGGAGGATCGCCGCCCGCACGCAGCGTGATCTCCTCACGCAACTCCTCAAGGCCCATCAGCTCCTGGACCTGGCGACCGAGGGTGATCTCCTGCTCATGACTGAGCAGCGGCACACGGCCGATGTCGCGCAGGTAGGAGCGCACCAGGTCGGCACCTCCCAGCAGGGCCGCGGCTTCGCGGTCGGAGCGGATCACGGGCAGCGAGGGCATGGCGCCTTGCAGTTACGAAACCGTTTTGTTTCGTAAATCTACCACCTTTTTTCAGGTTTCCCTCCGCCGGGCCGATCGGCAGAATGCGGTCGGTCACCAACGGACCGCCCGTGGCTGCAGAGCGCCTTCAGAAGCTGATGGCGGCCGCCGGGCTCTGCTCCCGCCGCCGCGCTGAGGACCTGCTCCGGGCCGGCCGCGTCCTGTGCAACGGCCGCGTGGCGCAACTCGGGGACCGTGCCGATCCCGAACGGGATGCCATCCAGATCGACGGTCGCTTGCTGCAGCCCGCCGCGGCGCCGCTGGTGCTGCTGCTGAACAAGCCGGCGGGGGTGTTGAGCAGCTGCCATGACCCCGAGGGTCGTCCGGTCGTGCTTGACCTGCTGCCACCGGAGCTGGCCAGCGGCCGCGGCCTTCATCCGGTGGGACGCCTGGATGCCGCCAGCCGCGGCGCCCTGCTGCTCAGCAATAACGGCGCCCTCACCCTGCAACTGACCCACCCCCGCTACCAGCACCGCAAGACCTACCGGGTGCGGGTGGAGGGGGAACCCGATGCGCAAACGCTGGAACGCTGGGCCCGCGGCGTGCCACTGGACGGTCAGCCCAGTCAGCCGGTGCAGCTGCGGCGGCTCCCTGGGCGGGGCAGCGGCACCCTGCTGGAACTGGTGATGACGGAGGGTCGCAACCGACAGATCCGTCGCACAGCCGAACTGCTGGGCCATCCGGTGCGCGACCTGCAGCGCGTGGCCATCGGGACCATCCATCTGGACGACCTGCCGGAGGGTCGCTGGCGACGGGTCGATCACCAAGAATGGGCCAACCAGGATCCACGGCCTTGATGCCACGGCTCGCCCCGAAACTTCCAGGCCTGGCCCGCTGGCTCCCGTGGCACCGCCGCAACAGCGGCGGCGAGAACGGCCATGGTCCGCAGGAGGATCCCCTGCTGGAGGCCGGCCGTCGCCTGCGCCAGGAGCGGGAGCAGCGGGGCCTGAGCCTGCGCCAGCTCGCCCTGGAAACCCGTATCAGCACGCCGGTGCTGGAGGCCCTCGAGCGCGGCTGGCGGGACCGGCTGCCGGAGGCGGCCTATCTGCGCACGATGCTGCCCCTGATCGAGCAGCGGCTCGACCTTCAGGCCGGCAGCCTCGAGGTGGCGTTACCAGCCCGCAGCAGTGGCAGGGCGGGTGTTGAACAGGGTCGGGCCAGCCTGCTGCAGCGCTTCACCCCCGGCTCGATCGAGGTGTTCAGCACCTGGCAGGGCACGCTGCTCTACGGAGGCCTCACCCTGGGGCTGATCTATGTGATCAACCTGCAGCAGCAGCAGCTCGCCGCCGCCAACCTGCTGACCCTGCGGCCGATCGCACCGCTGACGGAACGGGATCAGGCCAGTCCCATCGATGCAGGCGCCGCCCTGCTCAGGCTCTACCCAGACCTGCGACCCCTGCAGCGCGCTGGCAACGGCATGGCACTGACTGCCCTGCAGACACCTGCCAGCAGGATCGATCCAACCGAACCGGGAGTGCTGCAGCTCAACCTCAGCCAGCCCAGCACGGTGGCGCTCCGCAACGACAGCGGCCAGCGGACCAACCTGCAGGGGGCTCAGGGCCAGCTGGTTCTGACGCTGCAGACGCCCCTGCAGCTGAGCATCACACCATCACCGGCCACCGGCGAGGTGCTCTGGAACGGCACTCCCCTCAGGCCGCTCAGCGGTCAGCCGGGCCGCTACCGCCTGCCGCAGTCTCCGGCTCAGCCGCCGCAGCAGCAATCCCAGCCTCAGGCTCAGCGGCCGTAACGGCTGGCCATCTCACCGAAGCCCCGCATCGGACCCGCGATGGCATCGAGCCCGGTGGTCAGACGCCAGCTCCAGTTGCCGGAGGTGGTGCCGGGACTGTTGAAGCGCGCCTCATCCCCGAGCCCGAGCAGATCCTGCAGCGGCACCACCGCCAGCTCAGCGCTGGAGCGCAGCGCCAGCTCCAGCAGCTGCCAGCCCGGTGCATGCACCGACGCGCCGAGGCAGCTCTCCACCCGGCCGCGCTCCTCATCCCCGAGGGCATGCCACCAGCCGATGCAGGTGGCATTGTCATGGGTGCCGGTGTACACAACCCAGTCGCTGCCGTTGAAGTTCTCCGGCAGGTAGGGGTTGTCCGGGTTGCCATCGAAGGCGAACTGCAGGATCTTCATGCCCGGCAGCCGGTAGTGATCGCGCAGGGCATCCACCTCCGGGGTGATCACGCCGAGGTCTTCCGCGATCAGCGGCAGCGGACCGCCGCCCTGCACCGCCTGCAAGCGACGCAGCAGGGCCGGGCCGGGCGAGCGACGCCAGACCCCGTGTTCGGCTGTGGTGTCGTCGCCAGGCACGCACCAGGCGGCCTCGAGAGCACGGAAGTGATCCAGGCGGAGCAGATCAAGCAGCTCCAGCTGCCGCTCCAGCCGCTGCATCCACCAGCGGAAGCGGGTGAGGCGATGCAGCGGCCAGGCGTAGACGGGTGTGCCCCAGAGCTGACCGGTGGCCGAGAAGTAATCGGGTGGCACGCCGCTCTGGGTGGTGAGTCGGCCGTCGGCACGCACGGAGAACAGGCGGCGACGGCTCCAGACATCGGCGCTGTCGTGGGCGACGTAGAAGGGCAGATCACCCACCACCTCGACGTTGCGGCTGCGGGCGTGATCCAGCAGCCGCTGCCACTGCCTCTGGAGCTGCCACTGCATCAGGGCTTCCCGCTCAAGGGCCTCGGCGTTCTGACGTTCAAACGCCTGGAGTGCGGAGCGGCGGCGACGGGCCAGCGGTGCCGGCCACTGCCACCAGGGCTTCTGCTGATACTCACGGCGCAGCACCATGTAGCGGCAGTGGTCCTGCAGCCAGAACGACTGAAGGGAGCGCCAGTGCGCCAGGGCCCGGTGCTGATGATCGGGCCAGTCGGGGGAGCGACGCAGCAGCGCCTCGGCCAGCAGTTCCGCACGCTGATCGGCCAGGGCGATGTCGAGATGCTGAGGATCACCGCCGCCGGGCAACGCCTCCAGATCGGAGTCCGCAATCAGGCCATCGAGCACCAGCTGCTCGCCGTCGAGCAGCCAGGGATTGAGGGCAAAGCCACTGGGGGAGCTGTAGGGCGAGCCGGTGCCATCGGTGGGGGCCAGCGGCAGCAGCTGCCAGGCGCGAACACCGTGGTCGGCGAGGGTATCAATCCAGTCGTGGGCCACCCGGCCGAGACTGCCGCAGGCCGGTGTGCCCGGCAGCGCCGTGGGATGGAGCAGAACGCCGGCCCGTCTCATCGCGTCGGCAACCGGTAGCGGCTGATGATGCGCTGCGCAAAGGCGGGAATGTGCGCCGCCACCTTCTCAGGATGGTTGCGGCGCAGCCAGAGGGCATTGCGGGTGAAGTGGGAGTCGATCGAGAAGCGGCCGTACTCCAGGCCCTGGGGCCCGAAGCGCTGCACGAAGAACCCGATCAGATCCGCCAGCCAGAGGGGCAGCTTCACGGCTTTGTCGTAGGCCTCGATGCCCTGCTGCACGGCAGCCTGGCGCTGGCCACGGCTGGTGACTGGAGCCACGTCCAGTTCGTCCTCCACCAGATCGAGCAGCTGCTGCCCCTTCGGATTGCGCACGGTGAGCCATTGGCGTCCGAACGTCGCGCCCATGTAGCCGACCACCAGATCAGCGCCGGCGTTGGTGTAGTCGAAGCAGCTCAGACAGCTCGGCGCAAACACGTCCTTGAGCTTCGGTGTGTCGAGCCCGAAGAAGGGAACGGTCTCCTCGCGGCCATCGCTGTGACGGAAGTGGATGCGGAAGTCCTGCATGAACTCGTAGTGCACCACTGTTTCTGGTGAGCTGACGGTGCTGTCGAGGAAGGTCTGCAGACCCTGACGCGAGACGTTGTCGACGCAGGGCAGCCCCAGCACGTAGAGCGCATCGAGTGGCAGGGTCGACTGGACGGCGCGCAGGGCCTGGATCTGACAGCCCACACCGATGGCCAGCAGGCGTCGGATGCCACTGCCGGGAAGCTGCTCCAGAACCTCGAGGTTGGGGGAGAGGGTCGGCTTGTTGACCCGGGCACTGAGCACCTCCTCCGGGGTCCGGGCCAGTCGCGGCACCGGTGTGAAGCGATCGTCGTCGCTCTGGCCGACGCACAGGACCGCGTCCACCAGACCGGTTTCCAGGGCGCGCACCCCAAGGCGGCTGACGATCCCCGTCCACTGCGCGCCCTCAATCGGCTGGCGAAGCCGGGCGGTGAGCATGCGCTGCTGCACCCCGAAATAGAGCTCGTCCTCGTTGTCGAGATCACGGCTGCGCCCATGGGCGCTCGTCTCCATCGCCTCGAAGCGCTGGTTGAGGAAGGCGCAGCTGTCCTTCACGTAGGCCACCCAGCGGCTGTCGCAAAGGCCGCACTGGCTGCAGAGGTCTTTGGCGGGGTAGACGCTGCCCTTGCCAAGAGGCCGGGCGCGGTCATGCGGCAGTGATGCGGAAGCGGGGCTCGCGGGCGCGGGAGTCGCGGAGGGGTGGGGCGCGGAAGTCAACGGGAAGTCAACGTGAGGGGGCCTGCCGGCGGACACGTGCAACAGGGCCAGCCTGAAGCAACAACCTATCGGCCCCGACCGCCGCGGAGCCGGCAAAGCGGAGAGCTTGCGTCAGAGTGGGCCGAACGTGTTCCGCCAGGCCGGCCATGGCGCCCAGACGGAAAAGTGCAAACCCGCCAGCGCGCGGCCAGGGACGACTCCTGGCCGTGCGCCTGCTGGCCGCGGGAGTGGGAGTTGCCGCAGCCCTGGGGCTGCTGGGGCTGATGTGGCCGGAGGGCGACCGGGCCGTGAAGCCCGAGGAGCTGCCGACGGCGGAGGCCCTGGCCGATGTGCCCAGCCGGGCGATCACAGTGCTGCTGATCGGCTCGGATGCCGACCGGCGCGGGGCCGTGCGCAACGGGGCGGCACCGGCGGGCCCGGCCAACAGCGATGCCCTGGTGCTGGTGCGGGTGGAGCCGAAAGGCCCCCTGCAGGTGCTCAGCCTGCCGGTGGACGCTGCAGTCCAGCTGCCGGGCGACAAGCGGCCCGTCGCCCTCGGCAGCCTCTATCGCCGCGGCGGCCCCGCCCTGGTGGCGGGAGCCAGCGCTGAGCTGCTGGCCCTCCCCGCCGGGCAGCCCGACCGCTACCTGGTGCTCCCCCGTGCAGCCCTGCGCCAGCTGGTGGACGACCTGGGACGACTGGAGCTCTCCCCCGACCGCACCATGCGCTACCGGGACAAAGCTCAGAAGTACACGATCAGCCTGGAGGGCGGACTGCAACAGCTCAATGGCAGCCAGGTGGAGCAGCTGCTGCGCTTCCGCGACAGCGAGTCTGGCGACGAGGGGCGACGGGGACGCCAGCACCAGGTGATCGAGAGCGCACTGCGCCAGATGGGCCAGCACCGCCAGCTGCAGCAACTGCCCGACCTGCTGCGTCAGCTGCAGAACGAGGTGGACACCAACCTCACCCAGAGCGAAGCCCTCAGCCTGCTGGCGGCCGCCCTGCAGCAGAGCACACCGATCCGCTTCCGCAGCCTCGCCCTCAAGCCACCCCTCAAACCTGGCGATCGGTTGCGCCAGGTGGACGCAACGGCAGTGGATCAGGCCTGGCCACGCTGACCGCCCGCCATCGGGCTGCCGTGGTGGCCGCCAGAGCCAGCTCGGCCTCCGACGCAGGAGAGGCCGGCAGCCAGCCCAGCCAGGGCAGGCCATCGCAGCGACGTTGCTCAGGGGCCCAGTCCCCGCCGGACTGGATCAGCCCCAGGAGGGGAACGCCAGTGAGCTGAAGCAGGGCGTGATACGCCCGGGCCACGCCGGCCGGAGCAGCAGCGGTGGCAACGGCTGGGGTCAGCAGCAGCACCGGCTGACGCCAGGCTCCAAGCGCATCGGCCCAGCAGCCCGCCCCCGCCAGCTGCTCGCCGGGGTCAAGGGAGAGGGGCAACAGCCAGCCAGGGGTCTCCAACTCGAGCGCGCGCAGCACAGCGGCTGGATCCTCAGCCGGAGCAATCGGCCGCGGCAGGGTCCGCAGGCCCAGCAGGGCCGCCAGACGATCTGCTGGCGCCAGGGGCACGCCGCCAGGGGCCACGAGCACCAGGCCTCCCGTTGGCCAGGACTGTGCGCTTTGCATGGAGGGCTGCCTGATATCCGTGCGGCTTCTACGATCGGGTCTCAACCGATCACGCCCCGGCCGCCGTGACCAGTTTCCTGACCGCAGAACGGGTCGAGCAGGCGAGTGTGGGCCATGACACCAGGCGGCTGCGCCTGTTCAGCGGCACGGCCAACCCTGCGCTGGCGCGGGAAATCGGCGCCTACCTGGGCGTTCCGGACGGGCCGCGGGTGATCAAGCGCTTCGCCGATGGTGAGCTCTACATCCAGATCCAGGAATCGATCCGCGGCTGCGATGTCTTCCTGATTCAGCCCACCTGCGCTCCGGTGAACGATCACCTGATGGAGCTGCTGATCATGGTGGACGCCTGCAAGCGGGCCTCCGCCCGCCAGATCACGGCTGTGATCCCCTACTACGGCTACGCCCGCGCCGACCGCAAGACGGCAGGGCGCGAATCGATCACCGCCAAGCTGGTGGCCAACCTGCTGGCCAAGAGCGGTGTTGACCGCGTGCTGGCCATGGATCTGCACTCCGCCCAGATCCAGGGCTACTTCGACATCCCCTGCGATCACATCTACGGCTCACCGGTGCTGGTGGACTATCTGGCCGGCCGCGACTTCGGCGATGTGGTGGTGGTGTCGCCGGACGTGGGCGGCGTGGCCCGGGCCAGGGCCTTCGCCAAGCAGATGAAGGACGCCCCCCTGGCGATCATCGACAAGCGCCGCTCCGGCCACAACGTGGCCGAGAGCCTGACGGTGATCGGTGATGTGGCCGGCAAGACAGCGATCCTGATCGACGACATGATCGACACCGGCGGCACGATCTGCGCCGGAGCCCGTCTGCTGCGGGAACGGGGCGCCACACGGGTGCTGGCCTGTGCCACCCATGCCGTGTTCTCCCCGCCTGCGGTGGAGAGGCTCTCCGCCGCGGGACTGTTCGAGGAGGTGATCGTGACCAACTCGATTCCGATGGGCGAGGAACGCAGGTTCCCGCAGCTGCAGGTGCTCTCGGTGGCCAACATGCTCGGCGAGGCGATCTGGCGCATCCACGAGGAGAGCTCCGTGAGCTCGATGTTCCGCTGAGCCAGTCCTTCCCGCTGCGGACGCGCCTGAAGCGCAGCCTGCCTGTCCTGGCCACCCTGGCCCTGACGGGCGTCCTGCAGCTGGTCGGCGCCCTTGAGGCCCGATCCGCGCCGCGGCGGCTCGGGGTGTGGCTGACCAACAGCCCAAGCCCGCTCTATTACGAGACGCGCAGGATCGACCAGGCGGTGGCGGAGCTCGCGGCGACGGGCTTCAACACCCTCTATCCGAATGTGTGGAGCCGGGGCGCCACCTTCCACCGCAGCCGCTGGGCGCCACTGGAGCCTGCCCTGGCCCAGGCCGGGGTGTCGCACGATCCCATCTGCCGCATGACGGAGCAGGCTCATCGCCGCGGCCTGCAGGTGATTCCCTGGTTTGAGTACGGCCTGATGGAGCCCGCCAGCGCCGCGGTGGTCCGGCAGAACCCGGACTGGGTGCTGCAGAAACGCGATGGCAGCACCGCCCTCGAGATGCACGGCCGGCAAATGGTGTTCCTCAACCCGGCACATCCGGGGGTGCGCCAGCGCTTCCTCGGCCTGATCGGCGAGATCGTGCAGCGCTGCAAGGTGGATGGCATCCAGCTGGATGACCACTTCGCCTGGCCCGTGGAACTGGGCTACGACCCCTACACCCGCGATCTCTACCGGCAGAGCACGGGCCGTGAACCACCCGACAACCACACCGATCGCGCCTGGATGACCTGGCGGCGCCACCAGCTCACGGACCTGCTGCGGGAGCTGCGGCGGGTGCTCAAAAGCAGTGGCACCGGGAGTGCCTATGTGAGCCTGTCACCGGGCCCATTCCGCTTTGCCTACAACACCTGGCTGCAGGACTGGGAGATCTGGGCCCTCGGCGGGCTGATCGATGAGCTGGTGGTGCAGAACTACGCCTACTCGCTGGCGGGATTCGCAAAGGATCTGCGCCAGCCGGCCCTGGTGAAGGCCAGCAGCTGGGGCATTCCGGTGGAGATCGGCATCCTCTCGGGCTTCGGCGGCCGCACCACCCCGATGCCGACCCTGGCCGAGAAGGTGCGGCTGGCGAGCCAGCGGGGGCATGGGGTCATCTACTTCTACTGGGAGGGGATGTGGGGCGTGCATGCCGGAGCGGAAGGTCCGGCCCTGCGCCAGAGCGGCTTCAGCCAGCTGCATCAGCAACTGCCGCGCTGACACGCCCGCCCTGACTCAGTCGCGGCCGAGGCACTGCTCCACCACTTCGCGGCTGTTGGTGGAGAGAGAGGTGCTGGCGAGCTGCTCGAGCGCCTCACGCATGCGGGCGCTGCGCTCGGGTCCATAGCTCTGCCAGCGGCTGAACACCTTGGCCATGCGTGAGGCCGTGATCGGATTGCGCTGATCGAGCGCAGCAATCTGGCCGGCCATGAAGCGGTAGCCGCCACCATCGAGAGCGTGGAACTGAGGCGTGTTGGCCGTGAAGCCCCCCAGCACGGCCCGCAGGGTGTTCGGGGCCGCCGGATCAAAGCGGGGGTGCTCCATCAGCCGTTGCACGCGGGCAACGCCATCACCGAAGGGGGCAGACGCCTCAAGGCCGAACCAGGCATCAAGAATCACCGGCCTGTCCTGCCAGCGGTCATGGAAGGCGGCCACCGCCGCAGTGCGCTCGGGGGTGTCCTGGCATTGCAGAGCGCGCAGGCCGGCACGGGCCAGGGTCATCGATGGGCCATGCACCGCGGCGGCCGCCTCCGCGCGGGTACCCAGATCGCCGGCGGCGGCACGCAGGCTCCAGGCTGTGGCGGTGAGCAGTCGATCCCCCACCCCATGGGGCCAGGCCTCGAGCCACTGGGGACGGCAACGCTCCAGGCTCTCCTCCAGCGACCGCTCCAGCGCGGCCCCGAAGCGGGCCTGCAGCTCCAGGAGAGCGTGGAAGAGAGCTGGCGGATCGCATGGGCCACCGCCGGCCACGGCGGCATCCTCGAGCTCCGGCAGGCCTGGCAGGGCCAGCAGGGCACTGCGATTGGCGTCGCAGAGGCCCACCTCCGCCAGGATCCGCTCGAAGGCGGCCACCAGGCCCTCCTCCAGCTCATCATCCGGGCTGCCGGCGGCGCGCAGCAGCACCCCACGGCGCAGCAGGGTCTGGCCGGCATCCCAGCGGGCGAAGGGATCGCTGTCGCAGGCAAGCAGGTGCAGCAGCTCGCTGATCGGCCGCTCCAGCTCCAGCTGCACCGGCGCTGAGAAACCACGCAACAGCGACAGGGCCGGTGCATGGCTGTGGGGCTCGAGTCCCTCGATGTGAATGGTCTGCTCCGGCTGATCGATCACCAGCAGTCGGGTTCCCAGGCCCCAGTGGCGATCGATGCGCCGGCTGGCAGCCTCGGCCTCGGCGGCCGTTTCACCGCGGAGACGCAGCGGCAGGGCGTCGCCGCCCTGCCCCACCAACCCCAGGGCCAGAGGAATCACCACCGGCAGCTTCTCCGGCTGGCCCGGGGTGGCCGGCGTGCGCTGGCGCAGCGTGAGCGTGAGGCTGCCGGCTTCACCATCCCAGTGGCGCTCCACCTGCAGCCGGGGCGTGCCGGCCTGGTGATACCAGCGGCGGAACTGCTGGAAATCGAAGCGGGGAATGGCCGTGTCATCGGCCCAGCCCTGCTCGGCCGCCTCCTGCATCGCCTGCACGAAATCCTCACAGGTGGCGGCGGTGCCGTCATGACGACTCACGTAGAGAGCCATGCCACGCATGAAGGTCTCCTCCCCAAGCAGGCTGTGCAGGGCACGGATCACCTCCGACCCCTTTTCATAGATCGTGGTGGTGTAGAAGTTATCGATCGCCTGATAGTGATCCGGTTGGATCGGGTGGGCGGTGGGGCCAGCATCCTCACGGAACTGCGTGTTGCGCAACAAGGAAACATCCTCGATCCGCTTCACCGCCGGCGAATGCAGATCCGCGGTGAAGCAGGCATCGCGGAACACCGTGAGCCCCTCCTTGAGCGAAAGCTGAAACCAGTCGCGGCAGGTGATGCGGTTGCCGGTCCAGTTATGGAAATACTCATGGCCGATCACGCTCTCGATGCGCTCAAGCTCAGCATCGGTTGCCGTTTCGGCATCAGCCAGCACCAGCTTGGAATTGAAGATGTTGAGGCTCTTGTTCTCCATCGCGCCCATGTTGAAGTGGCGCACGGCAACGATATTGAACTCATCCAGGTCGTATTCCAACCCGTAGCGCTGCTCATCCCAGGCCATCGCCCGCTGCAGCGATGCCATCGCATGGGCTGTGTAGGGGAGATCACCGGGTTCCACGTGAATGCGCAGAGCCACAGGGCGGCCGCTGGCCGTGGTGAAACGGTCCGTCACCTCCTCGAGACGTCCCGCCACCAGGGCGAACAGATAGGAGGGCTTGGGGAATGGATCGTCCCAGATCGCGAAGTGTCGCGCCGTGGGCTCGGCACCCTCGCGGTTCGGCGCCGCCGGCAAAGCGCCGGTCGCCACACAGTTGCCGTTGCTCAGCAGCACCGGGCAGCTGGCCACGTCCGCCTCGAGGCGCACCCGGAAGCGACTGAGCAGATCGGGACGATCAGGGTGGAAGGTGATGCGGCGGAAGCCCTCGGCCTCGCACTGAGTGGTGAACATCCCGCCACTCACGTACAGCCCCTCGAGGCTGGTGTTGGTCTCCGGGTGAATCCGCACCACGCTGCGCAGCCGGAAGGGTCGCTCAGGCGGCTGCAGCAGGGTCAGCAGCCCCGGCTCCTGCCGCCAGGCCTCCGCCGGGAGGGCCTCGCCGTCGAGCTGGATCTCCAGCAGCTCCAGCGACTCGCCCCGCAACACGAGCGGCCCCGGAGCAGCATCCGGATTCGGGCAGAACGCGAGCTCCGCCTCCACCAGGGTGCGATCGGCATACAGCTGCACCGTGAGCGCGGTGTCGCGGATCAGGCACGGAGCCGGGCGGTAGTCAGCGAGGCGAACGGAGGCCATGGGGCACAGCGGCAATCACCAGGGCAGAGGACCCCGGCCAGCAGCCGCACTGCAGCCCACCTGGGAGCCGAGCAGGGCGCCGAGCGGGATTGCCCAGGCCCTCCCATCCTGGCGGGAGAGGCCATAGCCCAGGCCTCCACCCAGCAGACCCCCGACCAGGCGACCGGTGTTGCAGCGCTGAGCCATCTGCACCGGGGTGAGGGGCTGGCTGGCGTAGGGCCTCGCTGCATAGGGGCCCGGTGCGTAGGGAGCCGGCACCGATGACGGCGGGGGCAGGCTGTCGCTGCCATCGCTCACCATGTCGCCGTAGGTCCAGGGATAGGGACGCGGCTGCACGGGTACCCGCTGATAGGGCGCGACACCAGTGGGCCAGGCCTGCGCGGAAGCCGGCGGCAGAGGCGCGATGACGGCACCGGATAGCAGCAGCGGAGCCATCAGCCAGGTGGGGAAGGCACGGGGATGAGTCATGGCCGGGTCGTGTGGAAGTGGAGGCCCCTGCAGCGAGGAACCTCCCATCACGAAAGCCGGAACGACTGGCCCGGGCGCAACCGAATCCGCTGCGAACTGCAACCAGATGCGACTGGCCTCAGGGCTTGGCCGCCGGAGCCGGCTTGGGCTTGGTGGCCGGAGCCGCCGCAGGGGCCGGCGCCGAGCCGGGAGCGCCCTTGAGCACCGCCTCCACCTTGGTCTTCACGTCGGCGGGCACCTCCTTGGGACAGAGCTCCACGGCACCGAGCACAGCGGAGTTGATCGAGCCCTTGCGCAGCTCCTCGATCGTGAGGGCCTTGGGACCGACCTGGGCGATCTGGCCACCGTGCTGGCCCTGGATCACCTGGGCGATGGTTTCGCCAGCCACCGCCACCGCCTTGTCGAACTCGATGCCGGCCGCCCGCGAG
>Ga0208361_1000413_pt1 | contig 12357 bp, 11 predicted proteins | sample LakMenEpi05Aug10_FD_150670 | JGI IMG/M metagenome (GOLD analysis project Ga0208361, IMG submission 150670) | Freshwater microbial communities from Lake Mendota, WI - 05AUG2010 deep hole epilimnion (SPAdes) | ecosystem: Environmental > Aquatic > Freshwater > Lake > Epilimnion/Euphotic zone ... | reverse complement strand
AGATGGATTTGGGCCATTTACTCCCGAGGTTTATCGCATGCCGATGTCTTATCCATACCGCTGCGATTCTTGCTCTAGCTCATGTGAAAGTTCAGTTCTCGACACCGTCATTCATAAGATCGAAAAGGAAATCGGCGCAAACAATGTTGCCTGTATCGTTATTGAGCCAATCATGGGCGAAGGCGGCTTCATCGTTCCTTGCAAAGGATTCCTGCCCGGTCTATCTAAGTTCTGTAAAGACAATGGCATTCTCTTTGTTGCAGATGAAGTTCAAACTGGCTTTGCGCGCACCGGTCAGATGTTCGCTTGCGAAGATGAGGGAATCGTTCCTGATCTCATCACCACTGCTAAAGGAATTGCTGGCGGACTCCCACTTGCTGGCGTCACGGGCCGCGCCGATGTCATGGATTCAATCCATATGAGTGGTCTTGGTGGCACATACGGTGGTTCCCCTATTGCCTGTGCCGCAGCTCTTGGCGCTATCGCCACCATTGAAGAAGAGAAATTAGTAGATCGTGCCAATCAACTCGGCGTAATGATGAGCACCGCTCTCAACGAGATGAAAAAGAAGTATCCAATTATCGGCGATGTTCGTGGTCGTGGAGCAATGCAAGCCATTGAATTAGTGATGCCAGGAACGAAAGATCCAAATCCGGCAGCTCTTGGTTCTGCAATCAAATATTGCCAACAAAAAGGTGTCTTGATTCTCTCGGCTGGAACTTATGGAAACGTGATTCGTTTACTTCCACCGCTTGTAATGCCAGAACATCTTCTCAAGGAAGCTCTAGAAATCCTTGATGAAGCCCTTGCCCAGGCTTAACGATCTAGCAAGTTCTGCGTCGGAGAATACTTCGTTCCCGAGCGACGTTTTGCAATCGCGCTAATTGCTTCGAGTACAACGCGGTTAGCAAGAATTGCAGTGATATCTGCTGAATCAAAAGGCGGAGAAACTTCGACCACATCAATTCCCACCACGGGAAGTTCTAAACAAATACGACGGACTGCTTCTAGCAATTCACGTGACGTCATTCCACCCGGTTCTGGCGTTCCAGTTCCAGGCGCCATTCCAGGATCAACAACATCGATATCTACAGATAGAAACACTCCATCGCATCCATCGGTGAGCGTTGCAAAAGATTCATCAAGAACAGCTTTTAATCCACGATGGTGAATCTCGGTCATCTCATAAGAACGCATACCTTGATCGCGCATCCAATTAAGCGTTGCATCATCAGGCCAATAACCACGAAGTCCGAGTTGCAAGAAGCGATCACCACGAACATATCCATTTTCAATCAATCTGCGCATTGGAGTTCCATGACCAACAAGTGCTCCAAACTGCAAATCTCCAGTATCGGCATGTGCATCAAAATGCACCATTGAAATCTTGCCTTTGCCGCGATGCTCCGCAATACCTGCAACATCAGCCGATGCAATCGAGTGATCTCCACCTAGTACAACTGCAATAGCTCCAGCGCGTGAGATCTTTTCTGTTGCTGCTTTCAAAACCTCTAGTGAATCAACAAGATCGCCAGGAGGCATCAAGAGATCTCCGGCATCAAAAACTTTGAGATCTTTCAAGCCATCAATTCGCAGCGCTAGATGTGGACGTTCGCCGTCATGAGGCAAGTAATCCCCCATACGAATCGCTTGAGGGCCGAACTTTGCACCCGAGCGATGAGACGTACCGCTATCAATTGGCGCACCAACAATGATGATATCTGCACCTTTATAAGTTTCTGGTTTATCTAAATCACACGCTGGAATCCCAAGAAACGTGAAATTAGGGCCATACATATTTCCGATGTTGGTCATGACTTCTTTCTTTGACGGCTAACGAATTGGCCGACGATAACGATTATTAGGGCGATAAAGAACATCGCACTTCCAATGACGTTTGCCTGAGCTGGAATACCGCGTGCAGCTGAGACATACACAAACTTCGGGAAGGTTGATTCAACACCAGAGTTGAAGTTTGTGATGATGAAGTCATCGAAAGAAAGTGAAAAAGCCAGGAGCGCTGCACCTGCAATGCCTGGCATCACGAGTGGCAGAGTTACAAAGCGGAATGTTTCGCGCTCGTTGGCGTAAAGATCCATCGCAGCTTGTTCTAGGCGAGGATCAAGAGAGGCGATACGTGCCTTCACGGTGACAACGACGAAGGAAATACAGAACATGACGTGAGCAATAACGATGGTCCAAAAGCCTGGGTTGATACGAAGATTCAAGAACATTGCGAGAAGTGATGCACCGAGAACTACTTCAGGGGTTGCCATCGGCAAGAAGATCAGAAGATTAGTGGAAGTGCGACCGCGGAATTTGTGGCGGCCGAGAGCAAAAGCAATCATGGTGCCAAGGACCGTGGCGATGACAGTGGAGATGATTCCGATTTGAAGTGAGTTTGAAACAGCTTGGCAGACTTGAGGTGCGCCACATGGATTCTTCCAATTATCTAGAGTGAAACCCTGCCAGACCAAGTTGCTCTTTCCAGCATCGTTAAAGGAGAAGGCAAAGGTGTAAGCCACAGGAATGAAAAGATAAATGAATGCTAAAGCCGCGTAAATGCGGATGAGATTTCGAGAGAACCAACGCGCAGCGCGATGGTTGAGAGATGGCATGGGAGCAGCAGTTGTTGTCATACCAACTCATCCGTTCCTGATCTACGAATGTAGAGAGTTACAAGAATCAAGATTGTTGCCATCAAAGTAAATGAGAGCGCTGCTGCGGTTGGGTAATCCACGACTGCGAAGAATCGTGATTCGATAACGTTACCAATCATCTTGGTACTTGGATTTCCAAGTAAGGCTGCGTTGACGTAATCACCTGCGGCGGGGATAAAGGTGAGAAGTGTTCCGGCAACAACGCCTGGCATCGATAGCGGAACAGTTACTTTTCTGAAGGTAGTAAAACCGTTGGCATAGAGATCACCGGCTGCTTCTAATGTGCGGGGATCAATTCTTTCTAAGCTGGCGTACAGCGGAAGTGTCATAAACGGTAAGAAGTTATAGGTAAGACCAGAAACGACTGCAATGGGAGTCGCTGTGAGGCGAAGGGTGTCATCAAAGAATGGCAATAACTTTAGAGTAGAAACGATGGGGCCTTCATCACCCAAGATCTGGGTCCATGCCACAGTGCGGAGCAAGAAAGAAGTAAAGAACGGAGCAACAACAAGAACTAGAAGAATGTTGCGATACTTGCCGGATTTAAACGCGATCATGTAAGCCAATGGGTAAGCAATCGCGAGCGCAAGAATGGTTGCAATTCCGGCATAAACGAAAGATCGAATGTATTGATCTTGGTTAGCTAAAAATGCATCAACATAGTTTTGAAAACGAAGCTCTTGCACATAAGTACCAACTTGAGCGCCTTCGGGGCGAACCATGGTTGAAGTGCTTGCTAGAGAGAGAATCGGGATGATGAAGAAGGTGACGAGCCAGATCAGCCCCGGCGCAAGCAGAAGATATGGCGTAATAGAGCGCGATTTGATTCCACTCTTTGGACCTGAGTGAGTCGCAGTCGCGCCGTGGAGAAATGCCATTACTTACTCGTCGTCGAGATCTGCGCCAGCATTAACATCTTGTGCACCATCGAGGGCGAAAGTATGTTCTGGATCCCATTCAAGTGAGACCTTATCCCCTACGCGTAAATCGTGCAGGCCTTCATCATTCTGTTCAAATACAACGAGCTCAAGATCCCATGGAGTGCGAACCAAATATTGAGTTGATGTACCCACGAATGAGCGATCTGTAACGACGCACTCTTTAATTGAATTAACACCTTTATCGTCAAGGCGAAGCTTTTCCGGACGAACGCCTAGAAGAACCGAGTCATTCTCAGTAGAAACTCGCGAGAGTGGAACTTCGAAAGTTAATCCTTTTGCTGTGACAACTGCTTTGCCGCCGGTCCGTGATTGGACCTTTGCTTTGATGAGATTACATTGACCGAGGAAGTTTGCAACGAATGCAGTCTTAGGAGCCTCATAAAGATCTGTTGCCGAACCCATCTGTTCAATCTTGCCCTGATTCATGACAGCAATCGTGTCTGCCATCGTCATTGCTTCTTCTTGATCATGGGTTACGTGAATGAATGTGATGCCAACTTCCATCTGGATGCGCTTGAGTTCAATCTGCATCTGGCGACGGAGTTTGAGATCAAGTGCGCCAAGTGGTTCATCAAGCAAGAGAACCTCGGGGCGGTTAACAATTGCACGAGCAACAGCAATACGTTGTTGTTGGCCACCCGAAAGTTGGCCTGGTTTGCGTTCCGCAAGGTGTCCAAGTTCTACAAGATTGAGTGCATTTTCAACTTCCGTTTTGACGTCTTTGAGTCCACGACGACGAAGTCCGAATGCGATGTTTTCAAAGATTGTGAGGTGCGGAAAGAGAGCGTAATTCTGGAAAACTGTATTGACGTTACGGCGATATGGTTTTTGTGTGGTGATGTCAGTATCGCCAATATGGATGGTGCCTTGTGATGGCTCTTCAAGGCCAGCGATCATGCGAAGCGTTGTGGTTTTTCCACATCCTGATGGTCCAAGAAGTGCAAAGAATGAACCATCAGGAACGGTTAATGAGAGATCATCAACTGCGCAGAAATCTCCATAAAACTTGGAGACACGATTGAGTACTAAGTCGCCAGTGTCTTGTGAGACTTTGGAGTTCGCCATCAGCGGCTACGTACCAAGCCCCTAGTTGCCGACAGCTTCGTCGAATGCGGCCTGGAACTTCGTGCTCTCATCAGCTGTGAGTGAACGGAAGACTTTGACCTTTGCCAACGTAGCTTCATCAGGGAATATGTATGGGCTCGCTGCAAGTTCTGGATCAATCTTCTCGAGCTCTGGCTGCGCTGCTTCGACTGGGCAGATGTAGTTCACGTATGCAGCAACTTCAGCAGCAACAGCTGGGTCGTAATAGTGATTCATTAACAACTCAGCATTCTTCTTATGAGTTGATGTTGATGGAACGAGCATGTTGTCGCTCCAGAGCATTCCGCCAGATTCTGGGATTGCGAAGTCGAACTTGCCGTCATTCTCAGATTTGAGGATGAAGAGATCGCCAGACCAGCCAATAACAGCAACTGCATCGCCGTTGACAAGGCTCTCTGAGTACGAGTTACCTTTTACTTGACGGATAAATCCATCAGCAATCTTGCCTTTGAGGAAATCGATCGCATTCATATATTGATCTTCTGTGAAATCACCGGATGGATCGACGCCTTGGTACTGCATGATGATTCCTACAGTGTCGCGAAGCTCGGAGAGAACCATGACGCGACCCTTATTTGCGGGTGCAAATAGATCTTCTATAGTGCGAACGCCCTTAGGAATCTTCTGAGTGTTCCAACCAAAACCACCAAAGCCTGACTGCCAGGTCAATGAGTAGTTACGGCCTGGGTCAAAGGAGACATCATTAAGAAGAGCGCGGATATTGGATTTGTTGGGGATATTTGCGGCATCAAGTTTCTGTGCATAGCCCAATTCAATCCAACGCGCTGCCATCCAGTCGGTTGGGGTCACAACGTCATAACCGATATCGGAACCGATACCAAGCTGGCCCTGGACTTTTCCGTAGAAGGTGTTGTTGTCATCAATATCTTCGGTATACGTAGCGGTGATTCCCGTGGCGTTTTCAAAAGCTTTGAGAGTTGGGTATTCCTTGGTGTCCTCGTTGTAATCCAAATAGAGAGGCCAGTTTGCCCAGCGAACAATCTTCTCTGTGTCGCTAACATCGACTACGCCCTCAGCGCCGCTTTCAGTTGAACCAGTTCCGCAGGCAGCAAGAGTTGTGGCGCCAGCGATTGCACCCGCACCAACAAGAAGTGAGCGACGTGTGAGTTGGGCGCGAATAATTGCGCGCGCTTCAGGTGATAGTGATTGTGGATCTTTCTTCATCGTTTCACTTTCTCGAGTCGGGTCTCTTTAATTTTGGGGAAATCTATCAGGCGTTGAGATTTGTCATGACGTGTTTGATGCGCGTGTATTCCTCAAATCCATAACCAGAGAGGTCCTTGCCGTGGCCAGAGTGCTTAAAGCCACCATGAGGCATCTCGGCAACCATAGGAATATGGGTATTGATCCAGACACATCCGAAGTCAAAGGCCTTCGCCATGCGCATTGCACGTCCATGATCCTTAGTCCAGACGCTTGAGGCGAGTCCATATTTCACACCATTGGCATGACGAACAGCTTCAGCTTCATCAGTAAATTTCTGAACCGTAATAACTGGGGCAAAGATTTCATTTTGAATCATCTCATCATCTTGTTTGAGATCTGCGACAACAGTTGGATTCCAGAAATAACCAGGGCGATTAATCGCTGTTCCACCCGCTGTAACGCGAGCATGAGCCGGCACGCGATCTAAGAAGCCTTTAACTCGAGCAAGTTGATTAGCGTTGTTAACGGGGCCAACGAGAACATCTTCATCCGGCATACCGACCTTGATGACGTTCTTCGCTTGCTCGCTGAGTAATGCGACGACATCGTCATACGCGCTTGCTTCAACCAGAACACGAGTAGCCGCGGTGCAATCCTGGCCAGCATTGAAGTAGCCAGCAACAGCAATCCACTCGCAGGCCGCTTCGAGGTTGGCATCATCGAAAATTACAACAGGTGCTTTGCCGCCAAGTTCAAGATGGACGCGCTTGAGATCTTTCGCAGCGGAACTTGCAACTTCCATACCTGCTCGGACTGAACCAGTAATAGAGATGAACTGTGGAATTTCATGTTCAACTAAATGCTTGCCTGTGTCGCGATCTCCGACAACGACGTTGATAACGCCTTCAGGTAAAAACTCCTGCATGAGTTCTGCCATCCATACCGTTGAAACCGGAGTGGTATCACTTGGCTTGAGAACGACGGTGTTACCTGCGGCAATTGCAGGAGCCCACTTCCATACCGCCATCATCATCGGATAATTCCAAGGAGTGACTTGTGCGCACACTCCGATTGGTTCGCGGCGAATAAAAGAGGTATGACCTTTGAAATATTCCGCTGCTGAACGCCCTTCAAGATGGCGAGCTGCGCCAGCGAAGAAGCGAATCTGATCCAACATTGGACCAATTTCTTCTGCACGTGTCACAGCGATTGGCTTTCCGGTGTTTTCACTTTCTATTTGAATCAATTCTTCAGAGCGAGCTTCAATAGCATCTGCAATCTTATTGATGGCTTTCTGACGTTCTCCCGGTGTGGACTCTTTCCAAACTTCAAATGCTTTCTCTGCTGCTTTCATCGCCTTATCAACATCTGCAGCATTAGAAACTGGCGCCTTGGCAAAGACTTCGCCGGTTGCTGGATTGATGAGATCTTGAGTTTTATCAGAGGACGACTGAACTTTCTGTCCATTGATGAAATTTTGCAGGGTCTTCACAAAAACCTCCGGAAATAGTTGAGGGTTTGAGTTTAGTTAGCAGAGCGCCCCTGTATCAAGACAAACGCGAGAGATTATTTGATGGTTACTTCGGCCGCGGCCAATTGGCCACATGCCCCATCAATTTCGCGGCCCCTCGTATCACGAACTGTTACCGGAACTCCATAATTTTCTAAGGTTCGGACAAAAGCGCGTTCATCTTCTTTCCGAGATGCAGTCCATTTTGAACCAGGGGTTGGATTCAGGGGAATCAAGTTGACGTGGGCATGGCGGTTTTTTAGCAAACGGCCCAATAGGTCAGCGCGCCATTGTTGGTCATTGATATCGCGGATGAGTGCATACTCGATTGAATAGCGGCGTCCTGTTCTCTCAGCATATTTATCTGCAGCAGTGAGAACTTCCTTCACTTTCCATCGAGAGTTGATGGGAACCAAAGTGTCACGTAATTCATCATCAGGGGTATGCAAAGAGACAGCGAGCGTTACTTGCAGATCTTCTCCCGTTAACTTCTCAATTCCAGTTACTAAACCAACAGTTGAAACAGTTACCGAGCGTGCTCCAATTCCGAGCCCATCAGGTTGAGGTGTGATGATATTTCGAACGGTACGTAGCACTGCGTTGTAATTCGCAAGTGGTTCTCCCATTCCCATAAAGACAACATTCGATAGTCGCGTTGGTCCCCCAGGTAATTCACCTGTGGCACATGCCTTTGCCGACGCAACAATCTGTGCGGTGATTTCTCCTGCAGTGAGATTTCTTGTGAGCCCTGCTTGGCCCGTTGCACAGAAGGGACAATTCATTCCGCAACCCGCTTGAGAAGAGATACATACAGTCGTGCGATCTGAATATCGCATCAAGACAGACTCAACGAGAACTCCATCATGGAGGCGCCAGAGATCTTTGCGAGTCTTGCCGTTATCACAAGTAATCGAGCGAACTAATGTGATGAGTTTTGGCAAGAAATGTTCTGCAACAAGAGGTCGCATCGCAGCAGGTATATCGGTCCATGATTCTGGATCATCGTTGTAATGAGTGAAGTAATGCGTTGAAATCTGATTGGCACGAAAAGCTGGCAGGCCAAGTGATTCAGCCTTAGCGCGTCGCTCTTCCTTTGTTAGGTCAGCGAGATGTTCTGGGGCTTTCTTTCGCTGTTTGGGTTCTTCAAAGACTAACTTCAGTTCAGTCATGCGAATCGCTTCAAAAGTTCAATGCAGCACCACATAACAGGAGCCGTAATCAGTGCAGAATCTAGGCGGTCCAACATTCCACCATGGCCAGGAAGAAGTGTTCCCATATCTTTGATAGAAAGGTCTCGCTTGATTGCGCTCTCTACTAAATCACCCACAGTTGCCGCTAAAACACCAGCGAATCCAGCCAAGGCTCCAATCGCTGGGTGATGATCGAGGAGATAGTAAAAGGCAAGAGCGCTTCCAATTGAAGTGAAAACTAATCCCCCAACAAAACCTTCCCAGGTCTTTTTCGGCGAGATCTTTGGAGCCAGCGGATGCTTTCCAAGCAATACTCCGAAAACATAAGCGAAGGTGTCGTTACAACCTACAAGAATTACTAGCGTTGCAATATACGAGAACCCTTCACCAGAGCGAGCCAATAAGAAGATGAAGCCAGCAACAAATCCTGGATAAAGGAGAGCAAAGGCACTTGCAGTGGCGTTCTTAATAAAGCCTTCGGTTCCGCGCAGTAGTACTAGAAATAAATTAACGATGAGCGCAATGGCAACAGAGACAGCAAGGCCAGGCAATCCACCAACCCATGAACTAGCAAGTATGAGAGCAGTAGCGATACTCAGTTGAAGGTAATTGGTGTAAATATCTCTAGCTTTAAAGGCAGAGGTGAGCTCGTGGAGCGCGATAAGTACCGCGGCGCCAACAAAAACTGCGAAAAGCACAGGTACATAAGCCATCGTTGAAAAGATGATTGCTAATAGGAATAGACCAACCGCGATAGAAGGCAGAAGTTTGCGACCAGCGCGCTTATTGATCGCCTCGTTTATCGAGTGGAGGTCGCTCATATTTTTGCCTCAAAGTTAAACTTCGAGAAGTTCAGCTTCCTTATGCTTGAGAAGCTCATCAATCTTTGCAACGTGATCTGAGGTGACTTTCTCAAGTTCCTTTTCGCCACGAGTTAGATCGTCTTTACCAATCGAACCGTCTTTCTCAAGCTTCTCCATCGCTTCCTTTGCGGTGCGGCGGATAGCGCGGATAGAAATCTTCGAGTCTTCTGCCTTCGCTTTAGCGACCTTAATAAAGTCTTTACGGCGTTCTTCTGTTAACTGTGGGAAGTTCACGCGAATAACATTTCCGTCTCCACCTGGGTTTACTCCAAGGTCTGATTCACGAATTGCCTTCTCGATTGAAGGAATAGCGCCTTTATCAAAAGGTGTCACAAGGGCAGTACGAGCCTCAGGAACTTGCACGGTTGCAAGCTGTGAAAGCGGAGTTGGGGTTCCGTAATACTCGACCATGATCTTGGCAAACATCGATGGATGGGCACGTCCGGTTCGAATCGCAGCAAAATCTTCTTTTGCAACATCAACGGCCTTATTCATCTTGGTATTGGTATCAGCAATGATGGCTTGGATTGTCATGGCGCTCTCCTGGTTAGTTAACTAGCGTTCCGATTGGTTCGCCGCGAACTGCGCGAGCGATATTTCCTTTTTCTAACAGATTAAAGACGATGATTGGTAACTTATTTTCGCGACATAAGCTAAAAGCTGCAGCATCAGCTACTGCAAGAGATTTAGATAGAACATCATCATAAGAAATAAACTCAAACTTTGTAGCGCTCTTATCTTTACGAGGATCTGCAGAATAGACGCCATCAACTCCACTCTTTGCAAGCAGAAGTGCATCGACGCCAATTTCCAAAGCACGTTGGGCAGCGACTGTGTCGGTAGTGAAGAAAGGCATGCCAGCGCCAGCGCCAAAAATCACGACGCGACCTTTTTCTAAATGGCGGATAGATCGGCGTGGGATATATGGCTCGGCAACTTGGCCCATTGCTATGGCGGTTTGAACGCGAGTATCAATACCTTCCTTTTCCAAAAAGTCCTGGAGCGCAAGGCAGTTCATAACGGTTCCGAGCATTCCCATGTAGTCAGCGCGAGCGCGATCCATACCGCGTTCTTGAAGTTCTGCGCCACGGAAATAATTACCGCCACCGACAACAATTGCGACTTCTACGCCGCCGCGAACTACTTCTGCAATTTGGAGCGCGACATCATGAACCACATCGGGATCAACGCCGACGCCTTTTTCGCCACCGAAAACTTCACCAGAAAGTTTAAGGAGCACTCGTTTATAGCTCTTGCGTGCATTAGCCATTCGAGTGCTCCTTTCTAACTGCAAATCTACCGATATAGGTTACTGACCTACTCGGAATCGATAGAAGGCAGACACGGAATTTCCGGCATCTGCGAGGATTTGTTGGACTGATTTCTTCTGGTCCTTCGCGAAAGCTTGCTCAAGTAGCGAGACTTCCTTGACGAAACCAGTAACGCGACCATCAACGATCTTGGCAATCGCCGCATCAGGCTTGCCTTCATTGCGGGCAGTCTCTTCTGCTACGCGACGCTCATTCTCGATGACGTCAGCAGGGACGGATTCGCGGTTGAGATATTGAGGAGCAAAGGCCGCAATATGTTGCGCGACGTCCTTACCAACAACTTCATCAGCTTTGCCGAGGGCAACAAGGACTCCCACTTGTGGTGGAAGGTCTGGGCTAGTGCGGTGTAGGTAGAGCCCATTTGCTGAACCATCGATAACGGCAATGCGACGGAGTTCTACTTTTTCTCCGAGGGTTGCATTGGCTTCATCAATTGCTTCTTGTACACCTTTTCCTGAAGGAAGTTTTGATCCCACAAAAGCTGAGAGATCTTTCTGCTTTGAAGCAAAGAGATGTCCGAGCAATTCATCAGCAACTGCTTGGAAACGATCGCCTTTAGCAACGAAATCGGTTTCGCAATTAAGTTCTAGCATGACAGCGGTACCGCCATCTGCTTTTGCAGCGATTAGGCCATTTGAGGTAGAGCGACCTTCACGCTTGGTGACGCCTTTAAGTCCTTTAACGCGGATGATTTCAACAGCCTTGTCGAAATCTCCACCAGCTTCATCGAGTGCTTTCTTGCAATCGACCATGCCAGCGGCTGTGGCCTCACGTAAACGCTTTACATCTTCTGCTGTGTACGCCACTTATGCTCCTGCACTTTCGTTTGATTTGTTATCAGCTGCGTCTGGAGCCGATTTACCCAAAAGTTCTTTCTCCCAATCAGCGAGAGGTTCGCCTGCTGCAACAGTTGCTTCGCCAGCCTTAGCAGCTTCGGTAGCTTCCTTTGCAACATTTGCAGAGCGAGCTTGGAGACCAGCAGCAACAGCATCAGCAATAACGCGAGTCAACAATGTGACTGAGCGGATCGCATCGTCGTTACCAGGAATCTTGAAATCAACTTCATCTGGATCACAGTTAGTGTCCAGGATTGCAATCACAGGAATTCCGAGCTTATGTGCTTCGGCGACTGCGAGATGTTCTTTCTTTGTATCTACAACCCAGACCGCTGCAGGTAGCTTGGTCATGTTGCGGATGCCATCTAAATTTTTATGTAGCTTCTCGCGTTCGCGGCGAAGCAAAAGAAGTTCTTTCTTAGTAAGAACCTGATCATTCGAAGCTTCGAGCGCTTCGAGTTCCTTCAAACGCTGAATGCGCTTATACACAGTTGGGAAGTTTGTGAGCATTCCACCGAGCCAACGCTCTGTTACGTATGGCATTCCAACTCGTGTTGCTTGAGATTGAATCGGTTCTTGTGCTTGCTTCTTGGTTCCAACGAAAAGAACATTGCCGCCTTTAGCAACGGTGTCTTTGATGAAGTCGTATGCCTTATCAATAAGTGCAAGTGACTGTTGGATATCGATGATGTAGATGCCATTGCGCTCTGTGAAAATAAAGCGCTTCATCTTTGGATTCCAGCGACGAGTCTGGT
>Ga0208361_1000410_pt1 | contig 12430 bp, 8 predicted proteins | sample LakMenEpi05Aug10_FD_150670 | JGI IMG/M metagenome (GOLD analysis project Ga0208361, IMG submission 150670) | Freshwater microbial communities from Lake Mendota, WI - 05AUG2010 deep hole epilimnion (SPAdes) | ecosystem: Environmental > Aquatic > Freshwater > Lake > Epilimnion/Euphotic zone ... | reverse complement strand
GGCGCGAGCCGGGCCGGTTCATCCTCACCGGCTCGCAGCCGTTCACGTTGATGCGCGGCGTATCGGAATCGCTGGCCGGCCGGGCCGCGATCGTGGACGTCGAGGGGCTTACCTACGCGGAAATCCGCTCGGCACGCCCGCGGATGACGATCGGCGAGATGCTGCTGCGGGGCGGATTCCCCGAACTGCACGCCGACCCGTCGATCGACACCGCCGAGTTCATGCGGTCGTACGTCGCGACCTACCTGGAGCGGGACCTGCGGAGCCAGCTCCGCATCGGCAGCCTCCGCGACTTCGAGCGGTTCATCCGGGCGGCCGCGCTGCGATCCGCACAACTGCTCAACAAGGCCGAGCTCTCGCGGGACGTGGCCATCAGCGGCTCGACCTCCGGCGAGTGGCTCGGGCTCCTGGAACGCGGCGGGATCGTGACGCTCCTCGAACCCTGGTTCTCCAACCGCGGCAAATCGCTGGTGAAGACACCCAAACTCTACTTTCGCGACACGGGCCTGGCGGCGTTCCTCATGGGCATCAAGTCCGCCGACGAGCTGGCCGACTCGCCGCTCGTCGGCGGGCTCTGGGAAACCTTCGTCTGCGGGGAACTTCGCCAGTCGCTGGCCCGTGCCGCCCCCGCGCGGCAGCTGCACTTCTGGCGTGATCGGACGAAGGAGGCCGATTTCCTCATCCATGCGGGCGGCCGTTTCACGATCGCGGACGCCAAGTGGACCGAGTTTCCCACGGCCGCCGACGCCGCCCGTCTGCTGCGGATTCGGGACTCCCTGCCCGCCGGCCGTGTGGCCCGGATAGCGATCATCTGCCGCACGCCGGACCGGCATCCACTGATCGCCGACGCCGTGCCGCCGGTCGAGGCGCTGGGCCCGGCCGACGCCGCCGGCTTCGCGGCCGCTTGAAGCTTCCGTACGATTGACATGGCCTGGATCGCCTGATTGAAGGGGCCTCGGCAGGGCCGTCGCTGCCACGCTGCCGGGAACCCTTTCCGCACCACGCGCATCCAATCCCTGCAGAGGCCGTCCGCAGACCCGGCCACCCACGCCCCCCGAGAGCCACCCCAAGCCCATGCCCAAGACCGATCGCCGCGAGTTCCTCGCCCGCTCCACGGCCGCCGCCGCCGTCCTCGGGTTTCCGTTCGTCGGTCGCATCTCCGCTGCGGCTGGTGCTGACACCGCTGCTGACGATTCCACACCGGCCGACCGGCCGGCCTTCGACTATGCGGCTGTGTTCGCCACGGCCCGCGAGCGGATGGAGGCCCAGCACAAGCCCGGCGTCGTGATCGTGATTCCGCCCGATGCTGACGATGCGGCGGCCTTGAAGTTGGCACTGACCGCCACGCTCCTGCCACGCTCCTTGACCAACGGCCAGAGGTGGGCGACCGGCAGGCTTTTCTCTCGGGCCGTGTTCGTCGTCCTGCCGTGGCATGAAGTCCGGAAGCGGTTGCCCGGGGCCGATGCCGATGCCCTGTGCCTGATCCTCGATGCCGCCGGCAACGTCATCGAGACGGTTCCCGCCCCTGCCAGGCCTGTGGACGCCGCCGAACGGCTCCTGCCGGCCGCCGTGCTCGGCGCCACGTTCATCGCCGACATGAACGCCCGGCTCGACGGCCCCGACGGCCGGCGGCTCGCCGCCGACGCCAAGGCCGAGCGGGCGGCGCGTGCCGATGGCGGCAAGGAAGTCGACCGGTTGCTCGCCGGACTCGCCGCCCCGGATGCGGGCGACGCCGAGCGTGCCGCCGCCGCCAAGGCCCTCGCGGAACTGGTCGCAACCGCTGCGGCGATCATGCTGGAGAAACGCAGCATGGCCGACCGTGAACTGGCTCTGCGGATCGACGACATCCTCGTGGCCGCCTGTGGCGGCATCCCCGTTGGCCCGGACTCGCCCGGCCTGCCCCACGGCGTGCAATGCCATGAAGTCATGATCAAGATCGATCCCTGCCCGGGATGCGGATTGGGCCGTGCCGCCGCCCCCACCGCCCGGCGGTTTCTCCACTTTCTCAGCAGCCCCGAGGCTGCGACACAAGCGAGCCCACCGCGTTCGAGTCCCGCCGTCCAGCCGTACTGACCCGTCAGGAGCAACCCATGCCCAAGACCGATCGTCGCCAGTTCCTGGCCCGCACCACGGCCGCCGCCGCCGTCCTCGGGTTTCCGTTCGCAGTCCGGGCCACAGGCGGCGAACCACCCGACGCCGCGCCGGCCGACCGGCCGCCCGTCGACTACGCGGCCCTGTTCGCCAAGGCCCGCGAGCGGATGCAGGCCGAGCACAAGCCCGGTGTGTTGATCGTCATTCCACCGGGCGAGGACGATGCTGCGGCGCTGGAGTTGGCGATCACGTTTCTCCTCGCGCCCACGCTCGTCGGGCCCGCACTCATCGATGGGAAGTTCATCGAGCATGCCGGCCCTGCCCCGGCCACCGCCCGGCTCTTTTCCCGGACGGTCTGCGTCGCCCTGCCACGGGATGACATCCAAAAACGGTTTCCCGATGCCGACGCCGCAGCCCTGTGCCTGATCCTCGACGCCGATGGCAACGTCATCGAGACCGTTCCAGCGCCCGCCATGCCTGCTGACCAAGCCGCGCGAACGCTGCCCACGGCGGCCTTGAGCGCCGCCATCATCGCCGACATGAACGCCCGGCTCGACGGCCCCGACGGCCAACGGCTCGCGGCCGACGCCAAGGCCCAGCGGGCGGCGCTCACCGACGGCGGAAAGGAGATCGACCGGCTGCTCGGACTGCTCACCGACGGCAGCGATCGGACGCGCGAACTCGCCACCAAGAGCCTTGCGACACAGGCTGCGGCCGGTACGGCGATTCTCCTTGAGAAGCGGAAAACGGCCAGCCCGGAACTGGCTGAGCGGATCGACGGTGTCTTGGTCGCCGCCTGCAGCGGCCTCGAGGCAGACATCGCCGCGCCGCATCTGCCCTACGGCGTCGCTTGGCGCGACTTCACCGTGTTTTTGGACTGCGGCGGCGTGTGTGCCACCCTCGGCGATCGTCGGATCAACATCCGACCACCCGCAAAGTGCGGCCTGAGCCGCCCCGGGCCGGCTGCCCGGCGGTTTCTCCGCTTCCTCGGCAGCCCCGAGGCCGTCGTCACCGCCACCGCCAAAAAGGCTGACCCGTGACGGACGCTGCCGCCGCGCTTGCCGGCATCGAGCCCGTCGGAGTCGGGTTCGCCCTCCATCCCGACGCCGAGTACCTCGGCCTCTGCCGCGGGATCATCGAGAACGACGCCGAGTTCTTCGAGATCGCCCCGGAGTCGCTCTGGCTTCCCGCGGCCGACGGGACGCTCGCGCCGAGCCCGTGGGCCGACATGATCGACGACCTCTGCGCGCGATCGGGAAAACCGGTGGTCGGCCACGGCCTCGGCCTCTCGCCCGGCCACGCGGGCGACGACGAGCCGCGGCTGACCCGCTGGCTGGAGGCGATCGCCCGCGATCAGCGCCGGTTCGGCTTCCGCTGGTACACCGAGCACCTCGGCTGGATCACCGCGGCGGGGCTCGAGGCGGTGTTGCCGCTGCCGCTGCCCCCCACCGCCGAGGCCGCCCGCACCACCGCCGCCCGGCTCGCACGGCTCCAGCCGATCATCCCCGTCGTCGGCTTCGAGAACCAGGTGTCGTACTTCGCCTTCGGCGATCCGCGGCAGGAGGCGGGATTCTGGAACTCGATCTGCACGGCCGGCGACCTCTGGCTGCTCCTCGACCTGCACAACGTGTTCACGCAGTGCCAGAACATGGCCGTGCCGATGGCGGAATATCTGGCCGACCTCGACCTGTCGCGGGTCATCGAGATCCATCTCTCCGGGGGGAGCGAAAGCGAGGCCGCCTGGCTCCCCTCCGGACGCGTCCTGCGGATCGACTCTCACGACGGCCCGGTTCCGGAACCGGTCTGGGAGGCCTTTGCGGCGCTCCGACCCCGGTGCCCGAACCTCAAGGGGGTCGTGGTTGAGCGGCTCAACGGCACGCTCGCGCCGGCCGACGTGCCCCCCTTGGCCACGGAAGTACGGCGGGCGCGGCGGATCTTCTGGGAAGGGTGACCAGGATGCTCCGCGCCGTTCAGGAACTGCTGCTCGACTGCCTGCTCGCCGACGACCCGGTGCGGGCCCTGAAGGAATTGCTGCCGCGGGCCGCGGGGCTGTCTGACGAGGAGCGGGCCTGGCTCGCGGGGATCGACGCCGACGGCCTCGCGATCACGGCGCTGATCGTGAAAAAACTCCGCTTCGAGCGGCTCACGCTCGCGCACGGGGAGATGCAGAGCCTGTTCGACCTCGATCCGGCCCGGTTCATGCAGCTCTACCGGGAATACACCGCGGCCGTGCCGCCGACCGGCTACTTTCCCTCCCAGGAAGGCGACCTGTTCCGCGACTGGCACCGCCGGTAGCCGCTGGCGGTCTTGCCTTCACCGAGAAGCGCGCCTTCCTCCGCGGCTACGACCGCACGAAGCGGCTCATGCAGGACGTGGTCGATCTGTCGCCGCGTCACGCCGGCTCCAGTGCCCGGCGGACGAACACCTCGGCGGCGATCTTGGCCTCGGAGACGAGCGTGTAGTTGTCCGACACGGCATGGATCCGGCGGGCGAGGTCGGCGTCGAAGCAGCGCATCACCAGCCGCAGCGGCCGGCCGCTGCGGCTGGCCTCGGCCACCGTCTGCGCCGTCAGGCCGATCTCCAGGTTCAGGGCGTCGTTGCTCGTGCAGGCGACGAGGGCCCGGGCCCGCTCGATGCCCGCCCGATGGAGGATCACCGGCCGCGTGGCATCGCCGACGATCACCGGGCAGCGCGGATTCGTCTCGCGGTGCAGCTCGTCGTCGGCGACGGGATCGATCACAACGACGGGAATCCCGCGGCCCGATAGGTCGCGGGCCACGGCCGTGCCCACCGCCCCGAGGCCGCAGACGACGACGTGGTTGCGCATTCGGCGGGCGCGAAACTCGTTCCGCAGCTTCGCGGCGGTCCCGGTGAGCACGAACACGGCCAGCAGCGAGGCCGTGATGGCGATCAGCAGCACGCCCGCGAACATCAACGCCACGCCGAACAGCTTCACCGCGACCGGGGCCTGCTGGAGATTGATGTCCCCGAAGCCGACGGTGGTGACCACCGTGGTCGTGAAGTAGACCGCGTCGATCCAGCTCAGCCCGAGGCTGAACCGGAAGACGACGATCGCCGCCAGGTAGATCCCCGCGAGCAGGAACGGAATGGCGACGAACTCCGTGCGGACCGGGCGGCGCTGCAGGACCGGTCGCCGCGCGACCGGCGAGCCGGCGGCCGTGGGCATGGCGAGGGCGGCCTCGACGAAGGCGTCGGCGGCGAGGTCAGCCGGGGCGAGGGCCGCCGCGATCCCGAAATCCGTCTCGAACCGCCGGCAGAGTTGGGGCTGCGAGTGTCGCATCACGACGCGGACGGCCGGCGCCTCGCCGCGGATCTCGAGCGCCGCCTCGAGGTTGTCCACGTCGCTGGAGGTGGTGAGCACGGCGGCCCGGGCGCCGGCAAGGCCGGCCGCCTCGCGGGTCGAACGGGCGCGGAAGTCGCCGCGCACGATCCGGGCTCCGGAGGCCACGGCCCGCTCCAGCCGTTCAGCGGTCGTCCGCTCGTCGGCAATCACCGTCACGCCGCAGCCGCAACCGCACAGCGACTCCACGACCTGCAGGCCAAATCGCCCCAATCCGCAGACCACGACGGCTTGCATGGCGGGGGAGTATAGCCGTCGGCCACGGGCCCCGGCCCGGCCGGACGGCGTGGTACGCTTCATGATGGCCGTGGTGGCCCGATTCCGCTGTCCCGTGGAGGTGTCATGCGTTTCGTCCATATCGCGATCGCGGTTGCCGTCTGCCTTGTCGCCTCGCCGATCCCTGCCGCCGACACCGCGACCGAACTCTCCGTCGCCGAGGCCGCCCGGCTCGCCGCCGGCCGACCCGGCGTGCTCAGATTCCCGGCCCTGACGGCGCTCCCGGCGGACGTCGCCCGGGAACTGGCCCGGTACCGCGGCGGCCTCGCGCTGGACGGGCTGACCGCCCTGACGGACGAAACGGCCGAGGCCCTCGCGGCACACGCCGGGCCGCTCTCGCTCGACGGCCTGACCGCGATCTCGGACCGCGCGGCGGCCGGGCTGGCCCGGCATGCCGGCCGCCTGTCGCTCGACGGCGTGGCGGACCTCTCCGACGAGGCGGCGGTCGCGCTGGTGAAGACGGCCGGCGTCGGCGCCAAGGACATGCCTGGAGGTCTCTCGCTCCGCGGCCTGAAGCGGGTTTCTCCCCCGGTCGCCACGGCACTCGCCGCCCGCAAGGGGGGCGGCGTCGCGCTCGAGGCAGTCACGGATCTGCCGGCCGAGTCGGCCGGGATCCTGATCGCCTCCAACGCCCCCTTCGACTTTCCCCGCATCAGCGAGCTCTCCGCCGAAGCGGCACAGGCCATCATCGCGTCCCCCCGCGAACGCTACATCTCCCTGAACGGACTCACCGTCGTCCCCGACGAAGCCGCCCTGATCGCCAGGCGGCTCGACCTCCACCTGCCCCGACTGAAGTCGCTCTCCCCGGCGTTCATCGCCGCGATGCTGAAGCGGCCCGCACACCACGTCACGAACGTCAACTTCGACGGCCTCGAGGAACTCTCCGACGAGAACGCGGCGGCGATGAAGGCCCACGACCGGTTCAACCTGTCGCTCAACGGGCTGACCTCGCTTTCGCCGGCGGCGGCCCGGTCGATTGCCGCCCGCAACGGGTTCTTGCATCTCAACGGCTTCACGTCGGTGTCTCCCGAGGTTCTCGCGGCGCTCGCCGAGCACCAGGCTCATCCCGCGGCCCGACCGTTGGTGTTCCTCGACGGCCTGACGACGCTGGGCGACGACGCCGCGGCGACCCTCGCCCGGTGGCCGAAGTGGAGCGGGCGGCTGCCCCGGCTGGAAACCGTGTCGGAGGGCGTCGCGACGGCCCTCGCCTCGAGCCGCAACTGGGACGGCAGCCTGCCCGCCGTTAAGGCGGTCTCCGCGCCGGTCGCGAAGCAACTGGCGACGCGGCCGGGGAACCTGTCCCTCGACGGCCTCGGCGAACTGCCCGACGACGTCGCAGCGGCGCTCGCCGGCCACGCCGGGGGCACGCTCTCGCTCGCCGGCCTGCGGACGCTTTCAGACGGTGCCGCCGCGGCGCTCGCCACGCACGCGGGGCGGCTGTCGCTCGACGGCATGGCCGCGGTCTCGCCGGCCGCCGCCCGGTCGCTCGCCGCCCGCAGCGGGGACTGGCTCACGCTCGACGGCGTGAAAAGCCTCGTCCCCGAGGCCGCGCGGGCGTTGGCGGCCGCCCCGGGCGTCGTCTCGCTCACCGGCCTCGACACCGTGCCGGAGGATGTGCGGGCGATCCTCCGGCCTGCAACCGGCCTGATCCTCCCGACCGCGCTGCGTGGGAAGGCGACCGACGTGGCCGCGGCCGCCGGCGATGAAAAATCCGTGCACCGGTTCCTCGCCGACCACTGCGGCGAGTGCCATGGCGAAGACGCCGAGGACATCCAGGGATCGTTCACCGTCGACAAGCCCTGGCCGTCCATGGGCGACATCGGCGGCCGCGTGGCCTACGCCTCGATCGCGGAGCGGCTCCGCGCGGGGGATATGCCGCCGCCCAGCGAGACGAAGGGGCGGCCCGATCCGGTCGAGGCGGCCCGGGTGACGTCCTGGATTCTCGCCCAGCTCGACACGCCGCTGCCCGGGCCGGCCGTCGCCTACGCGGTCAAGGAGAAGCCGGTGGACGGCAACCGGCTGCCGCACGCGATCCTGTTCGGCGGGCCGCGCGGCCCGAGCGTGCCGCCGGCGCCGCGGCTGTGGCGAATCTCGCCCGAGGCCTACTTCGGCTGGGTGGGGAATTTTCAGGGGGCGAACCTGAGCCAGCAGCCGTTCGGGCTCATCCAGGACGCCGGCATCAAGGACTTTGCCGCCCTGTATGCCCCCGACGAGGGCGCATCAGGGCTGCTGCTCGCCAATGCCGACCTGATCGTCGACCACCAACTGCGTGCCCACGTCCTCGTGAACATCAAGGAAAAGCCGGAGGCCGCCAAGCAGAACCCGTGGCCGAACGAGGCCCGGATCAAGACCTGCTCTCCCGAGGAGCAGCGCCGGCTCGAAGAGGGCGTCCGCGTGGCGGGCGCTGGTGCGTTCGCGCCACTCATGCACCCCGACGTCGCCGCGACCCGCGTCGAGCTCGAGGCCGCGATCGCGCAGCAGTTCAACACGGCGCTCGCCCGGGCCCCGGAGCCCGCGGAGGTGCAGAGCCTGGTCGCGCTGTACGAGACGGTGGCCCGTAACGGCGACCATCGCCTGGCCGGCAAGACGCTCCTCATGGCGCCGCTGCTGACGCCGGAGGCCGTGCTCCGCTTCGAGATCGGCGCCGGGGCGGAGGTCCGGCCCGGCGTCCGCATGCTCTCCCCGCGCGAGATCGCCCAGGCCGTGAGCCTGGCGCTGGGCACGAAACTCGAACCCGGCCTGGTCCAGGCCGCCTCGGCCGGCGGCCTGAAGACGCGCGAGGACGTGGCGGCCCAGGTCCGCCGGATCCTCGACACGCCAACGATCCCCAAGCCGCGGATCCTGCAGTTCTTCCGCGAGTATTTCGGCTACCACCGGGCGACCGAGGTCTTCAAGGACCCGCTCCCCGACTACCGCGTGCGCCGCGGCCAGCATTTCAGCGCGGGGTCGATGGTCGATGGGGCCAACGCCCGCGTGGCCGCCGTGCTCAACGACGACCGACAGGTGCTCGAACGGCTGCTGCTCGGGACCGAGGTCGGACAGCCGGCCCCGGCGGGTGATGCATCGGGCCGCACCCGCACCGGCCTGCTGGAGAATCCCGCCTGGCTCGTCGCCTGGTCCACCAACTTCCACAACGACCCGGTCCGCCGGGGCAGATGGGTCCGCGAGCAACTGCTCGGCGGGCGGGTGCCCGACCTGCCGATCAACGCCGCCGCCATGATTCCCGACGACCCGCACCGCACGCTGCGCGAGCGGCAGTCGGTGACCCGCGATGCCGCCTGCTGGAAGTGCCACTACCGGATGGACGACCTCGGCCTGCCGTTCGAGAACTTCGACCACTACGGCTATGCCCAGGACGGGGAGGAGGTGCTCGATCCCGAGGCCACCGCGCAGGCCAAGGGGAGGAAGATCCAGCGGACCGCCCCCCTCGACACGACCGGTTTCGTCTCCCACACGGGCGACCCGCGGCTCGACGGCCCGGTGCGGGACGCCCCGGAGATGCTCCGCCGGCTGGCCGGGTCGGAACGGGTCCGGCAGGTCTTCATCCGACACGCGTTCCGGTTCTTCATGGGGCGAAACGAGACGCCGGGCGACGCGCCGACGCTGCAGGAGGCAGACCGGGCCTACGTGGAGAACGACGGCAGTTTCCGGGCGGTCGTGGTGTCGCTGCTGTCGTCGGAGGCATTTCTCCAGCGATCCAGCGTCACGGCTGCCGAGCGGCCCGAGAAGAAGACGGTCCGCCGTTAGCAGACCGTGGCACACGCCGGTCGCCGCACGATGCAGCGACCGTCGACCCGGGAAACCCGCGGCGTTTCCCGCAGTCGACACAGTGGAAAGAGGCCATGGATGGCTTTTTCCACGGACATCCGGGCGCCGCCGTCAGCCCGCCGGCAGCGGCGGGTCGTCCTGGTAGATCCGGTACTTCTTGGTGACGATCGCGCCCCCGCGCTCCAGCGTCCGCTTCGAGAGGTAGTTGCTCTCCAGCACCCAGGAGAACTCCGCCTCCTCCATCCCCCAGTCGAGCACCGGTTTCACCAGCGCCGCGGTGAGGACCAGACCCACGCCCCACGCCTGGTATTCGGGCACGACGTTGGTGCTGATCACGCGCATCCGCTTGATGCCGCGCTTGTTCCAGAGCAGCCGCAGGAAACCGAAGGGAAAGAGCCGGCCGTTGATGGCCTTGATCCGCGGGTTGTAGTCGAGCAGGCAGAAGACGCTGCCGATCGGCGTGCCGTTGACCTCGGCCACGAGGGCCAGTTCCGGCACGATCAGGTGCCGGAGGCTCGCCGCCATGTGCTTGATCTCGGCGGCCGAGAGGGGAACGAATCCCCACGTGCCGCCAAGGCTCGAGTTGTAGATGTCGAGGAACATCCGCACCTCGTCATCGAACCGGCTGCGGTCGAGCGGCCGGACGGTGACGCCGAAACGCTCCCTCACCCCCTCCACCATGCTGCCGAGCTTGGAGTCGAGCGACGAAAGCATCGACGTCCTGCCCCAGAACGCGTACAGGTCCTCGATCTTGCCGAACCCGCTCGCCTCCACGAGTCGGGCGTAATAGGGGCGGTTGTGGGTCATCATGAAGAACGGGGGCGTGTCGAAACCCTCGATCAGCAGTCCGCACTCGTAGTTGAGCGACGGGTTGACCGGCCCGCGGACGCTGGTCATGCCCTGGTCGCGCAGCCAGCCCCGGGCGGCGCTGAACAGGCCCCCGGCGGCCTCGACGTCATCCTCGCATTCGAAGAACCCGAAGAACCCGCGCTGCTCTCGATAGCGCTCGATGTGTCCCGCATTGACGATGGCCGTGATCCGGCCGACGTCGCGGCCGCCGCGGGTGGCGAGAAACGACCGGCAGCGCGACCGCTCGTAAAAGGGGTGCGGCCGGAAGTTGAGCAGCTCCTCCTGCGACGCGATGACCGGCGGCATCCAGCAGGGGTCGTCGCGGTAGATGGCCCAGGGCAGGCGAACGAAGCGTCGCTGCTCGGCCCGGGTCTGGACCGGGCGTATTGTCAGTGCAGCCACGCAAGTCTCCCTGGCTCTCCCAGGCCGCACAGTCCACACCCCTCACTGGAGGGAATGGCGCGGCGGGGTGTCGGTCCGGTCGTGACGGCCAAACCCGGCTTTATCTTCGGACGCTGGCGTCATTTTCGTCAACGTCATCGGCTGCAGCAGTCCGTGAAATTCGGCCGGGCATTTTCACCGATCTAGAATTGCTCCCGTGGTCGGCAACGGAGCGTTTGACCCGGAAGCCCCTGCTGCACCGCCATGTCACCACTGCTCGCCTCTTCGCTGCCCGACACCTCCGACTGCCTCGTGACCGGCGCGACCGGTCTCGTCGGAAACAACGTCGTTCGTCAGTTCGTCGATCGCGGCCGTCCCGTCCGCGTCCTCGTCCGCGGATCGGGGCCGGTCGTCGACCGGGCATTCGCCGGGCTGCCCGTGACCCGCTGTCCGGGCGCGCTCGACGACGAGCGGTCTCTCGCCGCGGCCAGCGCCGGTGCGGGCGTCGTCGTCCATGCCGCCGCCGTCGTCCACTGCGGCTGGGCACGGCTGGAAGAGATGCGGCGTGTGAACGTCGAGGGAACCCGGCTGGTCGCCCGTGCCGCGCGGCTGGCCGGTGCCCGGCTGATCCACGTCTCCAGCGTCGATGCGATCGGCCTGCGGTCGGATGGCGGTCCGGCCGACGAGGACACGCCACCGGGGGGCATGCCCGAATGCCCGTATGTCGTCACCAAGCGCGAGGCGGAGGCGGCGGTTCTCGCCGAGGTCGAACGCGGTCTCGACGCCGTGATCGTCAATCCGGTCTACATGCTCGGCCCGTGGGATTGGAAGCCGTCGAGCGGCCGCATGCTGCTCGAAGTCGCGGCCGGCCGCGGCCTGTTCGCCCCCCCGGGCGCGAACGATTTCGTCGATGTCCGCGACGTCGCGGCCGGAATCATCACCGCCATCGACCGCGGTCGCAGCGGCCGCCGCTACATCCTCGGCGGCCATCCGCTCTCGTACCTCGATGCCTGGCGGATCTTCGCCCGCACGACGGGCCGGATGCCTCCCCTCGGTCACGCGCCGCGGGCGGCCGTCCGCGTCGCCGGCTGGCTGGGAGACGCGATCGGGCTGATCAGCGGCAGGGAGCCGGACGTGAACTCGGCGGCCACGACGATGTCGCTCCTCGCCCACAACTTCTCCTCGCGCCGGGCGGAAACCGAACTCGGATATGCATACCGGCCCTTCGAGACGACCGTCCAGGATGCCTGGAGCTGGTTCGTCGAGCGCGGATATGCCCGTCCGGTCCGCGACCGGGCCGTGCTGGCCCGGTGAACGCGATGCCGCACATCCTCGTGGTCGAGGACGAGCAGCACCTCGCCTACGGCATCAAATTCAACCTCGAGGCCGAGGGGTATGGGGTGACCGTCGTCGGCGACGGCCAGACGGCGGTCAGCCTGCTCGAATCCGGCAGCCCGTCGATCGACCTCGTCGTGCTCGACATCATGCTGCCGGGCATGAGTGGCTACGACGTCTGCGCCGCGATCCGCAGCCGCGGTGAAACCCTCCCCGTCGTCATGCTCTCGGCGCGGACGCTCGTCGAGGACCGGGTCCGCGGATTCGATGCGGGAACCGACGTCTACCTGCAGAAGCCGTTCGACCTCGAGGAGTTGATGTCGGTTATCCGCAATCTGCTTGCCCGCCGTGGTCGTGCCGACCGCGGCG
>Ga0208361_1000409_pt1 | contig 12441 bp, 6 predicted proteins | sample LakMenEpi05Aug10_FD_150670 | JGI IMG/M metagenome (GOLD analysis project Ga0208361, IMG submission 150670) | Freshwater microbial communities from Lake Mendota, WI - 05AUG2010 deep hole epilimnion (SPAdes) | ecosystem: Environmental > Aquatic > Freshwater > Lake > Epilimnion/Euphotic zone ... | reverse complement strand
AAACAAAGCTGGGGTACTTTTTTTACAGAAGCAGCATTATTAGGTGATGAACTAAAAACTACAGCAACTGCAAAAGCCTTAAACCTTAAACAAAGCTGGAACACCTTCTTTACAGAAGCAGCATCATTAGGTGATGAACTAAAAACTACAACAGCTGCAAAAGCCTTAAACCTTAAACAAAGCTGGAACACCTTCTTTACAGAAGCCGCGGAGCTTGCCGCTGATCTAGCAGCATCCACACAACGCACTGCAGCCGCTATAAGACAGCGAGAGGGCGCTGCAAGTGGTCTAGCTCGTCAACGTTTAGCAGACGAAGCCGCTCGCAGAGAAGAACGAGCGGCGTTTTTAACCGGTACTTCTGCAGGTTTCCCCTTCGGACCGAACCCACGTTCTAGGCGATTCCGGTTTGAAGGGGATGTTTCACCTGAACGTGCGGAAGCCGCGTTAGCTGCACGCGAACTGGAACAACAGCGCAAAGCAAATCAGCAACTGTTTGCGGAAGAGCGTCAGCAAATAATAGCCCTGGATCGTTTTCGGGCTGATGCTGCACAGAAACAAACACAACGAGTACAAGCATTAGCTAAAACTATTCGCGGAAGCCTTAGTTCCGCTGCTATAGGCGGCGCATTTCCGCTTTTATTCGGCCAGAGTCCCCAGGCCGCCGTTGGCGGTGCTATAGGCGGTTTACTAGGAGGCCAAGCCGGCGGTTTTGCGGGCTCCCTGATTGGCACAGCCTTAGGAGAACTGGAAGCCGCAAAAGCTCGCGTTAAAGAATTAACACTGGAATTAGGCTTAAGTGCAGCTCAGGGTAAAGTGCTTTCAGACGCTTTTGAGCTAGCCGGCAGAAACAGCGAACAATTAGAAGCCGCAATTACAAATATCCAAGGATTAGGTTTAAGCACTTCAGAAACAAGTTCCGCCTTAAAGATTGCGGTAGAGCTGTCTCGTGAATATGGTGGAAGTGTTGAAAAAATTGCACAAGCCTTTGCCGACACACTTGAATCCGGCAAAGTAAGTGTTTCTACACTAAATAAATTTACGGCTCAGGGTATTCCAATTCAAGATACGCTTGCAGCTAAACTTGGCGTCAGTAGAACTAAGCTGCTGGAGATGGCAAAAGATGGTGCTATCAGCGTGCAGCAAGTCACCGATGTACTTGTAAAAATGGGTCAAGAAGCTGAAAAAACAGCCAACAAGGGTGAGACCGGATTTGATCGTTTTACTAAAGCTGTAGCCAATATCGCTAGTGCCATAGCTGGGGCCGCTGGTGCAATTTTACGCAACCTTGTTCCTGCGCTAGATACTGTTTTAACAAAACTTGCCAACATCATTACACAAGCTACCCGAGCAATCAATCTTATATCTGATGCAACAGTTGGCGAGCTGTCTTCCGCTGTCTTTGGAGCAGGATTTGCACGAGGTACCGGATTCGCTAACAGAGGCACTGTAGATGCAATAACAAAAGCTCTAGCAAACTTAAAACCGGAAATAGCTACAACCCGAGAAGAACTTAAAAAAATTGAAGTCGCTGCCGGTAGTGCCCAACTAGAGCTGAGCAAGTACGGCGGCGCTTTAGGTGAGTATTCGTTGGGTACGGCACAAGTGCAGCTTAGCCGGGTGCAACGAGGAATTATCCAGCGCAGACAGGCGCTAGGTAGACCGGCCGGACCTGCAAGTATTCAACAAATTACAGCACCTGCAAACCTACCTCCATCTGCTGGTGGCAGCAAGGCTAAAGGCAAAAGTGACGCCGACAAACTAGCCGAAGAACTCCAGCGTTCCTTGGAAGAAGGAAGAAAACTATCTGTTGAATTTTCTCGGCAAATAATGCTGAATAGTGGGTTATCTGATGTCGAAAAGAAACGGCTGCAAATTGTTTTTGACTATCAAGATTACCAAAAGCAAATCTCTAACCTAAAAAATGCGGAACAGCGCAAAACTCTGGAACTGCTCAACATAGACTTTAAGCGACAAAAAAACCGCGAGCTAGATCTTGAAATAACAAAAGAGAGCTTAAAAACATTTGAAAAACTAGCAGGACTCGACTTTAGTAACACAGAAAACTTGGGAATTCGTGCATTTAACCGCGGCGCAGGTGGTGGAAATTTCAGAACGGACATTTCATTCGACCCACTAAACAAAACGATGCAAAAACAAGATGAAATGCGCGCAAAACTTAAAGAGCTGACCGACCCAATCAACGCTGCAACAACAGGAGCGCAAGCAATTAGCGGTGCATTTGGTAGCGCGTTCCAAAGCATTATTAGCGGTGCGCAATCCACAGAAGAGGCGCTTGCTGGCGTGTTCAAAAATATCGGTGAGTCGTTCATCAATATGGCAACCGAGATACTGGCGCAGATGATGATGATGTTCATCTTCAAGCAACTGCTTGGCCTGTTCGGCGGTGGTGGCGGTGGCGGTGGCGGTGGATTGTTCAGCGGTGCCGGTCCGGTTGCGTTTCCGGGCGGCGGTGGTTTTGCCAAAGGTTTCTTGATGGAGGGGCCTGGCTTTACGTCCTTTGCCGAAGGTGGTTTCGTCGCTGGCCCTACGCAAGCGGTAGTTGGCGAAGGCGGCGAATCCGAATACATCATCCCCGCCAGCAAGATGCGCTCAGCCATGAGCCGGTATGCTGCTGGCGCACGCGGCTCCGCTGTCATCCCGGCTGGCGACGACACCAGCAGCGGCGGCGGCACCGCCACAATGGCACCAGCCGCCATCGACGTGCGCTACACAGTGGAACGCATCAACTCCGTTGACTACGTCACGGCCGACCAGTTCCGTGCTGGCATGGCCCAAGCCGCCCAACAAGGCGCCACGCAGGGCGAACAGCGCACCCTTCGCCGCCTGCAGCAGTCCCGCGCCACCCGTAGCCGCCTCGGCATGAACTGATGGACACCAGCTTCAAGACCGAAATAGCCCTAGGTCACATGCTGACCGCCAAGCCCCGCACCGACGGCGCCTCCCCGCTCTACTTCCAGAACTTCTGGATCAACGAAAACGTCGCCTACAACGGCAACACCCACGGCTTTCTGCCCTTCGGTTTCTCTGGCGTAACGGTCAACCGCAGCGGCGACAACCAGTCGACACAACTTGCCCTGCCCAACAACTCGCTCAGCCGTAGCTGGGCCTCCACATTGGTCGATGGTAGTTGGGTGGTGCTAGTGGACATGCTGATGCTCAACCCCGACAACAAGGCCGACTACCGTGTGCTCAGCTCCTACGCAGGTCAAGTGGCTGGTGCCATCTGGAGCGACGCCGAACTTCGCCTGGAGATTTCCTCTGTCATCGACGCAGTCGGCGGTGACGTGCCAAGACGCCGCATCACTGAAGACGTGTTTGGCCCGCTTCCCACTACTGCTCAAGTCCGCCTGAGCTGATGTACGACCTGATCGGTCGCCCTTATCGCCTCGGCGCAGACGGCACCGAGCCTGATGGTGCCATCGACTGCATCCACCTCGTCTACACAGCCCTCGATCGCCTCGGCATCACCACTCCCGCCTTCGACCCCTACTGGTACGACGCTCCACCCCGCCTAATCCTTAAGGCTATCCACGGCTGGGGACGCCGCGTGCTAGATCCTTTGTATGATGGAGACGTGGTTCTCCTACCACACAAGAATTACGCTTTCGGGACAGTTTGGCAGGACGGCATCCTCTACATAACGGCCAACCTGCAGGCGGTGACCTGGCACCCGCTTACGGCGTTTCCTGCACTCCGCTGCTACCGCAGCAACTGCTGCCCTACGAGCGCCAGCTAGCCGAAGAGCTGGGTTGCACCGAACAGGAATACCTCCAGTTCAAGCAACGCATCGACTGGCTCAGCCGCGAACGTCCGGCGGAATATGCACATATTCCAGACGTACAAAATGATGCCTTAACTGTTGCAATCATTTCACTGGTCCTTGGTGTCGTTTCCCAAGGCCTTTCGCTGCTGCTGGCTCCCAGGGCGCCTGCACAACAACGCCAAGGCGGCAACCGCACGCTTGACAGCATTGCAGGCCGCGACCGATTTGCCCCGACATATGGCTTCCAGGCCAACCAAGAATTAAGCCGCTACGGCGAAACGATTCCCATTGTCTTCACCAAACAACAGCGCGTCCAACTAAACATCAACGGCCGCACTGATTTTTACTACGTCGGCGGCATCATGATCAGCCCCAAGCTGGTCTGGAGTCGCATGTTTAGCTGGGGCGGCTACCAAAGCCTCAGCATGGTCTTCCTGGCAGGGCAATCGCCCATGCCTCGAGGCCCATACAGCACCCCCGCCGAAATCGCTGCTGACCGCGCTGGCGTTTACATCGGCCAACTGCCTCTCGACTCTTTCCCTGACGGCGACTACCGCTGGTACTACTACCAAGGCGGCACACCAATCGCTGGCACCACCACCTACCAAGCCCTGCCGGGCAGTGTCCGCACCACACCAGACAGTCGCCTACGCGGCCACAACAACCGCTACGGCAATTTTGGCATTACTGTCGGCCCCGACGAGAACGCCTTCAACGCCCAAACCTTCGCAGGTCTTACCGCTGAGGCTTTCTGCCACTCGTTCTCCCCATCGTCCCGTACTCAATTTGGCGCCTACAACGGCCTCCCCAACGGCACGCCATATCGTCTGAACTGGGACGTTGTCTCCTACTTGTCTGGCTCTTCCGAGCAAACAGCAGGATCCTATACGGCCAAGCGTTTTCAAATTGCGGGCAATCCCAAGATGGCCGGCGTGGGACGCAACTACGCCCGTCAGTTTGGCATTGTTTCAGCCAACGTCAACGGCACCGAATACACATCGCCGCAACAAAGCAATGGCCTGCGCGTCCAAATGGTCGTCGGTGGCACTGTCACCGTCATCTACAACGCAGGTAAACTGCAAGACACGCTGTACTACAACACGAACAATCCAAACATTGTCGCAAACAGGCAGCGTGGCCTTGAATATACCTACGCAAATCCCGACCTTGGAGCTGTCGACAACAAACAAATCATCTCCGCCATCCAAACCGAACACGAACAGCAAGACGAGCTGCTGAAGATAGGTACCAAATGGATGATTGGCAACTGCATGTTTGAGGTGAGTTCTCGAACACCAGCCGACAATGTTTACGACAAAACTGATTCCTCTCCCTACACCGTAATCCTCAAGTGCATCGCTGTTTACGGCGATGGCGGTCCAGGCTATGTCGGTGTGTGCCACCGCCCGTTCATCACGTCAGACACAAATCTTCCTGAAGGCGCTGACGGTCCGTTGTTTGACATAGGCCAAGCATGGTTCCCCATCTGCAAAGCTGAGATCGCCACATTCCAAAATTCTCGTGCTTGTGAAGTAACCGAAATCGGCATCAAGAGTAACGTCTGGACACGCTTCAATGGCATCACTAATTTTAACTCAGTTCCCTCCATCGAAAAACTGCATAAGTACGACGTTGAAAACACCAGTCTTTCTACTGGAACAAACCAGTCCTACGCCCGCCGTGCTTCTTTCTTCCATCTCTACGTCAGACCTGCCAACAACGATTACAGCCCCGAAGAAGGCTGGGCCAAGCTAAACCCATTCCCCTTCTGCGTTGTTGGATCTGCGCCGCAGGACCAATACAACTTCATCCGCATCGCGCAGCCCTTCGATCAGTTCGAATACCGCATCCGCCCAGTCACTTCCGGCGAAATCAACCAGATTATTGGTCGTGGCTTATGCATCCGCCTGAACAGCGACGGCATCACGGCAGTCAATCCGTTCTACGACGCCTCGGGAATCGTCACGCAATACGGCACCTTCACCATCCGCGTCCGAGGCTTCCTCGATGACATCGCAGCGCTGGCACTCCATTCGGAAATGGTCAGCGACCCCGTTTTTTCAGGTAGCCAAGTTACAACCGCACCCGTATCAAGTGTGCGTTTTGTGCGTGCTTTTTCCTACCGCGACAACACCGACGCCAACCTCCGCCGCATCAGCAATGGCATCGCAAAGGCCATCGGCAAAGACCCTGACAACGTTGGCGAGGCTCCGTTTCCCGATGTGCCGTACTTTCCGCTGCCTGTTGGCGCAGAGTACCAATTTACCGAAGCAGACAAAAACAACTTTCAATTCAGCGGGGGTGGCCGTACCGTCCGGCTCAACATGCGGCTGCGCGTCGAAAACCTTGGTCCCAATGACCCTGGAGCAGCTCGCACAATCTTCTGGACTTTAGTAAACGGCCAATCCATCCCAGCCAACTTTACTGGCACTTGGACAGGCGGCGAAATCTTTGTAATCACTAAGCCAATTCTTGACGACACTTTGGTCGACTACATTTTCGAAGTCAACACGCCTGTCACCACGCGCACTTACACCACAGTCTCAGGCCCGCGCATTTTTGAAATAAACAGCGCGATTGCTGAAGTGTCGCACTACAGCAACCTCATCACACGCAGTTGCGACAACGGCCCAGAGCACGAGCTGGTTTACGTCAACGAAAACCTAGCCAATGATCCGGTTCGTAACGGCGTCGCCTCGTACACGGGCTGCGCTATGGCAGGCATCAGCGTCCGCAGCGGCATCAGCCTCAGTAGCTTCGAGCAACTGCACATCTACCAAAAGAAAGGCATCCAAGTCACCAATATTCGCCGCAACTCCAACGGCAACACAGTCCTTACCACGGACTCCTCCAACATTTTCACCGACCTTGCCTACTACCTCCTCACCAATCCCCACACTGGCGCAGGCGAACTGATCAGCAGCGACCTCGTTGACCTCGCCCAGTTTGCCCGCACCGGCTCCTTCCTCGAAGCCAACGGCCTGTACTACGACGACGTGATTGTCGAACCGCAAAACCTGCGCGAATTTCTGGCACGCATCAGCACCTCGCTGCTTTGCAACCTCGTCATGCGCGGCGGCAAGTTTTCAATCGAACCCGCCCTCCCCATCGACACCACACGCAATTACACGATGTTCGATGTCAAGGTGCCCATCTCGGGCATCTTCACCGAAGGCAACATCATCGAGGACTCCTTCCAACTGGAATACGTCCAAGCCCAAGAGCGCCTTCCCATTCGTGCCATGGTGCGCTACCGCACCGAACTGCCCAATCGCTTCCCACAAGAACAAACAGCGGTCGTGTACTACACCGACCAACCCAACGGTCCACTCGAAGAGTTCAGTTTCACACACATCACCAGTCGTTACCACGCCGAACTATTTGCCAAGTACGCCCTGAGCGCCCGTCGTCACCGCACCCATGTGGTCAGCTTCCAGACGCTGCCCTACGGCCTCGGTTTGGCACCCGGAGACTTCATCCGCGTGGTGACGCAAGCCAGCTACGTCCAGCCTGGTGCGTCCGGCATCATCAAAGACAACGGCGCCATCATTACGCCCGCCCAGCTCACCAGCGGCCAGAGCGTCGAAGTGTACTACTGGGACCGCAACGACAACGAGGTCAACGAAGACACGCTCACCGTCAGCATCGTCGACGGCCAGCCAAAAGCCAACAAACTATTCGGCTCGATCTTTGCCATCAAAGACACAACAACGCGCTCGCTTGTCTACATGGTCGACTCAATCGACCTTGACGAAGAAGGCCTGGCACGCATCAGCGCCAGCTACTTCCCCATCGACGAAAACGGCTACAGCGTGGTCGCTAATGAACTCAAGCCTTCTTACAATGGATTCACGGTGGTAAGCGACCTGGCGCCTGACTGATGACCCTGCCAAACCTCCGACCATCGAGCCGCACTTTTAATCCGGGCGATTATCCGGTTAAGTTGTTTCGCACGCAAAGCGGCGCCGAATCCCGCATCCTCTACGGCAACAAGCGCGTCGGAGGCACGTTGGAACTGACCTACCAGAACATCAGCGACGCAGACGCCGACCTCTTCATCTCCAGCTACGACACCACCAAAGGCACCTTCTCCGCCTTCGACCTGCCCGACAACGCCAAAGCCGGCTGGACCGGCAGCAGCTCTACTTTTGTACCACAATCAGGGCTGCGTTATCGTTATGCAGAGCCCCCGGATATTGCCAGCGTCAAGCCCGGTCGTAGCACCGTAACCATCCGCCTGGTCGTGACCACATCATGAGCAAGTACTACACCGGCAAAGACGGCACCCTCAGCATCGCTGGCACCACGCAGGTGAAGGTGACCAACTGGTCCCTGCAGGCCGACCTTGAGATGCTGGAGACCACCACGCTGGGCGACGACGACCGCAGCTACACGCCTGGCATCCGCTCGTACAGCGGCTCGGCCACGCTGCTCTACTACGAAGACGACACCGCCCGCAACGACGCTGCGACGCAAGTCAAGCGCGTCATCAGCACTGGCGCCCCCAGCACTTCCCCCATCGCCTTCATCCTGGCGCTCGGCAGCAAAACCGTCACCCTCAACGCTTTCATCACCAGCGCCTCTTACGGCGCCAGCGTCGGCGAAGTGGTGAGCGCCCAGATCAGTTTCCAAGGTTCTGGTGCTGCAACAGGAGTGGCGCTGTAATGTCCACTTACCTTGGCGCTTATGGTCGCGTCGCCCTCCGCCGCAAAAGCGACGAAGGCGAAAAAACTTCAATCGTCAACACCAGTGACATCAACGTCACTGCCCGCCGGTTCAGCTTCGACTTTGAATCCGGTTTCCTTATCAGCGGCGACGAAGTCGAAATTACAAGTACAAATGGGGCAGTGCTGGAATTCGTTGGCACTGACGGTTGGGCCGATGCCACTAAGCGAAACAGCGGCAAGTGGTTTATTTTTGTGGACGATCTTGGCGGTATTCGTTTATACAATACGTTCGCTGCATCTCTTGATGGAGAGCTTGCCAATGCGATTACTTTAAGCGCAATAGTTTCCGACATACCCATTCGCGTAAAAGTTGAAAACGCCAGTAGCCGCTTGCTCGGAGCGGTCACCTCGTACGAGATCAACACCAGCCGCGAAGCCATCGACGTTACAGCCCTTTCAGAAGAATTTCGCAACCAGTACAGCGGTCTAATGTCCGGCTCGGGCACCATCTCCTGCCACTGGGACTACTTCAACACGAGCGCAGAAACAGGAAACTACCTGCTTCAACTCATTCTCCGCACCGAAGTTGGCAGCGAGTTTGACGCCGAACTGTTCGTCAAAACAGAAAATTACGCACCCGCTGGGCAACAGAACGAGTTAAACAATAAAATCTACTACAGTATCAGCGGGGTTATCACCAACGCAGCGGTGGCTTTCCAGCCTGACGCGGTTGTCGAGGTTACAGCCGATTTTGTGACGACGGGGCCGATACGCCTTCGTACCGGCACCAGTGCCCTGAGCTATCTCCTCCAGGAAAACGACGATAGACTTGAGCTTGAGCAAGACGCCAGCTCGTACTTGGCCTTGGAGCAGGAGGACTAACCCTTGGCAGACCTCAAGATTACAGAGCTACAGGCTCTAGCTGGCGCCAACCTCGCAGCCACGGACCAACTCGCTATCGCGGACATCAGCGCCAGCGAGACCAAGAAAATCTCGGTCAACGACCTGATCGCCTACGGTGTCGACCTTATCACCAACGGCGACATACCCAGCGTCAAGGTCAGCTTTGCCGCCGGCTCGATCGTCGAGGCATCCATCGCCTCTGGCGCCGTCACTGCCACCAAGATCGGGGCTGATGCCGTAACTGCGGCCAAGCTCGGAGACCAAAGCACTTGCGTTATCGCAGCAACCAAAGCCGCGCTTGATGCACTGACAGGCGATTTTGTAGGGCAGTTCGGCTTTACAACCGACAATATCAAGCTCTACATGTGGCGCAACAGCAGTTGGAACCTGCTTAACGCTGCCGGCTCTATCAACAGCATCACCGCAAACAACAGCGGAATTGTCAATATCACCGTCACAACAGACGGAGATGAAGTAACACTTACTCCCTCGCTCGACAATACAGCCGCCGCTGCCCAATTTCTCGCAGGTCCCACTGGCTCGGCTGGCGCAGCAAGTTACCGCACCATCGCTGGTGCCGATCTCCCCACCGCTACGACCAGTGCAAAGGGTGGCGTCATCATTAACGGCGGCGGCCTAACACTGATTGGCGACACTGCCGTCATCAACAACACGGTCACGCCCGTCAGCGACCAGCTTCGCAAGATCAGTTACAACGCCCAAGGCCTGATCACCGCCAGCACCAGCGTTACAGGCGGTGACTTGCCCGTTGCCACAAGCTCTGTCGTAGGCGTAGTCCGCCCTGGCACTGGCCTGAGTGTCGACGGCAGCGGCGTCCTCAACCACACCAACGTGGTTACAGGTGCCACACAAAACGGTTTCACCTTCGACGCTCAAGGCCATATCACCAACGCCACTGGACTGGTTGCGGCCGACATCCCAGACCTCCCGGCCACAAAACTGACCAGCGGCTCGCTCGACATCGCCCGCATCAGTAACAACACTGTCACGGGCGCCAAGCTGGCCAACTACGCCATCACCAAGATCGGTGAGACGCAACCAACCGCTGATCAGATTGGTCAGTTCTTCTTCAATCCGCTCACCCGCGACCTCTTTCTCTGGGACGGTAACGTCTTCCAGCCCATCGGCATCTCGGTGGGCGAGATCATCTTCGCTGGCACGTTTGATGCCTCCGCCGGAAGCGGCAGCGGCCTGATCGCTACCGTCACCGCAGAAGGCACCGCCATCGGCCTGGTCGTTGGTCAGCCGCTACCTTCAGCAGCCACCGCCAACAACCGCTACTACTTGGTGGTCTCCGAGGCTGGCACGATCACCAGCGGCAATGCCCCAAACGTTGCCCTAGCACCTCCGGACATTGTTCTATCCAACGGCAACCAGTGGACCGAGGTTGACGTTAGCCAGACGATCACCAGCGTCACGGCCAACCAAGTTAGCTACACCCCCAGCGGCGGTCTTGCTGCTGTCAACGTCCAGGCTGCCATCGACGAGCTAGAGAGCGAAAAGCTCGCCAAGGCCGGTGGCACGATGACCGGCGAGCTGCTGATCGGTAGCGCCGGCAGCTTTGCGTTTGAAGGCTCCACGGCCAACGCCTACGAAACCTACCTAACTGCCACCGACCCGACCGCCGACCGGACCATCACCTTCCCGGACCAAAGCGGCAACGTCATCGTCAGCGGCAACGCCAGCATCGTCAACGCGGACATCAGTGCCACAGCCGCAATCAGCGGCAGCAAGATCGTCGCTGGCACTACCAGCGTTGTTGGCGTCGTTCAACTCACAGACTCCACCAGTAGCACCAGCACCAGCACCGCTGCCACGCCAAACGCCGTAAAGACCGCCTACGACCTGGCCGTCGCAGCACTACCCAAGAGCGGTGGCGCCATGACCGGCGACATTACGCTCAACGCTCAAACCGACCTTCGCTTTGCCGACTCAGATAGCAGCAACTGGGTTGCGTTCCAGGCACCCGCAACCATCAGTGCAAACGTCACTTGGACACTGCCTGCAACAGACGGCACAAGCGCTCAGGCACTCAGCACCAATGGCAGCGGCGTCTTGTCCTGGGCCAGCTTCGCTTCCCTAAGTACCGCTCAAACTTTCACTGCCGCCCAGCGTGGCACCATCAGCGCCCTCGGCGCAGTCACGGCTGGAACCACCACACTGGACTTTGCCACTGCCAACAACTTCAGCCTGAGCCTTCCCGCTGGCGGCACTGTGACACTGGCTACGCCCAGTAATATCACAGCCGGTCAAAGTGGCTGTATCGTCATCACACAGAACAGTGGCACTGCGGCTCTCGTGGCCTACTCCACTGCCTGGAAATGGAAAGGCGGCGCACCTTCAATGAGCACAACGCTCAGTAGCGTCAACGTCATCGCCTACTTTGTGGAATCCGCTAGCCGGATCACCGCCACCCTCCTCGACAACACCGTCAACTAATGCTGGTACCAGGCTCGTCCACTCCGCTCCTGGCGCACAGCGCCGCTGCCGCTGCAACGGGCATCTCCAGGAGTCTCCGTTTCAATAGTAGTGACAGTGCCTACTTGTCCCGCACCCCCGCATCTGCTGGCAACCGCCGCACCTGGACCTGGGCGGGGTGGGTGAAGCGGAGCAACATCAGCTCCCGTCAAATGATATTTGGCAACATTGATTCTGAAGGTAATGGCCCTGGCTTCAATTGCGAGTTCGGCGAAAGCGATCCCGGCACGATCCAAATCGCGGATTTCAGCGCTAGCTTCGTTACTAGAAAAGTCACCACTCAAGTATTTCGTGACCCAAGTGCTTGGTATCACATCGTTGTTGTCTACGACACTCCGAACGCAACTGCAAACGATCGTGTGCGACTTTATGTCAACGGAGTACGTGTCACTGCGTTTAGTAGTAACACAAACCCTAGCCAGAACTACGACGGCCTTTTCAACACAACCGCTGCACAATCTATTGGCCGATCAGGTGCTCTAAATAATCTATATTTGTCAGCATACCTAGCCGACATCTACTTCATCGACGGCCAAGCGCTGACCCCCAGCAGCTTCACCGAAACCGACGCCACCACCGGCCAGCTCA
>Ga0208361_1000404_pt1 | contig 12568 bp, 10 predicted proteins | sample LakMenEpi05Aug10_FD_150670 | JGI IMG/M metagenome (GOLD analysis project Ga0208361, IMG submission 150670) | Freshwater microbial communities from Lake Mendota, WI - 05AUG2010 deep hole epilimnion (SPAdes) | ecosystem: Environmental > Aquatic > Freshwater > Lake > Epilimnion/Euphotic zone ... | reverse complement strand
AGCCATCGGTGTAGGTGCCGGTGGCGGTGAACTGTTGCGGGATCCCCAGCGCGGTCGTGGCGTTCGAGGGCACAAGCTCCATCGAGACCAGTGTGGCGGTGCTGACCGTGAAGCTCGTGCTGGAGAAGATGCCGGAGGCCGGATGGGTCGCCGTGATAGTCGTGCTGCCGGTGGAGGACGTTGAGGCAAGGCCCTTGGTGACGGCTGCATTGCTGATACTGGCGACGCTGGGGCTGGAGGAGGCCCAGGTCACCGCCGCAGTCAAATCCTGCGTCGTCGCGTCGGAGTATGTGCCGGTGGCGATGAACTGCTGGCTGAGGCCCAGAGCCTTGGAGCTGCTCGCCGGCGTGATCGCGATCGACACGAGGGCAGCCGAGGTCACGGTGAAGCTCGTGCTTCCCGTAACTCCTGTGCCCGGCTGCGTCGCGGAGATGGTCGTATTGCCGCTGGAGACGCTGGTCGCGAGTCCCTTGCTGCCGTCGGCGTTGCTGATCGTGGCGACGCTCGTCGCACCCGAGGACCACGTGACCGCGCTCGTCAGATCCTGCACGGAGTTGTCCGTGTAGGTGCCCGTCGCCGTGAATGACTGTGCCAAACCCAGCGCTACCGTCGGGTTGGCGGGCGTGACGTCGATCGAAACCAGAGTCGCGGGGCTGACCGAGAAGCTGGTGCTGGCCGAGATCCCTGAGCCGGCGTACGTCGCGGTGATGGTGGTGGTGCCGGTGCTGGCGGTGGTGGCAAGGCCCTTCGTACCTGCCGCATTGCTGATCGTGGCGACGGTCGTGCTCGAGGAGGACCAAGTGACCGAGGTGGTGAGGTTTTGGACGGAACTGTCGGTGTAGGTGCCGATCGCGGTGAAGCTCTGGGTCAGGCCGAGTGCGACGGAGGGATTGGAGGGCGTGATGTCGATCGAGACCAGCGTCGCGGCGCTGACGGTGAAGGTGGTGCTGGCCGAGATGCCGGAGCTGGGGTGGGTCGCACTGATCGTCGTGTTGCCCGCGCTGACGGTGCTGACGAGACCCTTGCTGCCGACGGCATTGCTGATCGTGGCGACGCCGATGGAGGAAGAGGCCCAAGTGATCGAGCTGGTCAGGTCCTGCGTCGAGCTGTCGGTGTAGGTGCCGGTCGCGGTGAACTGCTGGCTGAGACCCAGTGACTTGGAGCTGTTGGTGGGGGAAATCTCGAGCGAAACGAGCGTGGCGCTGGTGACGGTCAGGACCGTGCTCGCGGAGACACCGGAAGCGGGGTGGATCGCCGTGATCGTCGTGGTGCCCGCGCTGAGCGTCGTCGCGCGTCCCTTGCTGCTCGCCGCGTTGCTGATCGTTGCGATGCTGGTGGCCGAACTGGACCAAGTGACCGCAGTGGTCAGGTCTTGCGTCGTGCTGTCGGTGTAAGTGCCCGTCGCTGTGAACAACTGCGCCAGACCCAGCGCCACGGTCGGGTTGGAGGGCGTGATGTCGATCGAGACGAGCGTCGCGGCGCTGACCGTGAACGTGGTGGCGGCGGAGACACCCGATCCGGGCTGCGTCGCCGTGATCGTGGTGGAGCCTGCGCCGACGCTGGTCGCGCGGCCCTTGGTGCCGGCGGCGTTGCTGATCGTCGCCACGCCCATGGACGACGAAGACCAAGTGACCGAAGTCGTGAGGTCCTGCACCGAGCTGTCGGTGTACGTACCCGTCGCCGTGAACTGCTGTGCGATGCCGAGCGCCACGCTCGGGTTGGAAGGCGTGATCTCGATCGAGACCAGCGTCGCGGATCCGACCGTCAAGTTCGTCGTCGCCGAGATGCCCGTGCCCGGCTGGGTCGCGGTGATCGTGGCACTGCCGACGCTCAGCGAGGAGGCTCTGCCCTTAGTGCCGACGGCATTGCTGATCGCCGCCACGCTGTTCGCCGACGAGGACCAGGTAACCGACGTCGTGAGGTCCTGCACCGAGCTGTCGGTGTAGGTGCCCGTCGCGGTGAAGGCTTGCGCGACACCCAGCGCCACACTCGGATTGGACGGCGTGATATCGATCGAGACCAGCGTTGGGTTGGTGACGGTGAAGATCGTGCTGGCGGAGATCCCGGAATCGGCATGCGTCGCGGTGATCGTCGTGCTGCCGATCGCGGCGCTGGTCGCGCGTCCCTTGCTGCCGGAAGCATTGCTGATGCTCGCCACGCTGCTTGCTGAGGAGGACCAAGTCACGGCACTGGTGATGTCCTGCACCGTGGCGTCGGTGTACGTACCCATTGCCGTGAAGCTCTGGGTGAGTCCCAGCGCCAAGGACAGGCTGGTGGGGGTCACATCGATCGAAACCAGCGTCGCGGGCGTGACTTCGAAGTTGGTGCTGGCGGAGACTCCGGAGTCCACATGCGTCGCGGTGATCGTGGTCGTGCCGACGCTCAGCGAGCTCGCGAGTCCGCGAGAGCCGCTGTCGTGGCTGACCGTCGCGACGCCCAGCACCGAGGACGTCCACTGAACTTCTTCCGTGAGATCCTGCACCGTGCCGTCGGTGAACGTGCCCATGGCCGTGAATGGCTGATCGAGTCCCAGCGGCAGCGCCGGATGGGTCGGCGTCACCTCGATGCTGACGAGCTCGGCATCGGTGACCACCAGCACAAGCTCCGCAAACCTCCCGCTGGTCGGGACCGTGGCGCGCAGCATCACGGTGCCAACCCCCAGCGTCGTGACCCTCCCGGGCGTCAACGGATCGCTGAACACCGCCACCCCGGCGTCCGAACTGCTCCACTGCACGCTGCCTGTCACATCGCGCGTCGTGGCATCACCGAGCACCTCGGTCGCCTGCAGCTGCGTCGAGGTCCCGAGCGCCAAGGCCGGCGCCGGCGGGCTCAGCTCGAGTGTCGCGCTCTCCGGATCGACAGGGAACTCCCAGTGGCACGCAAGTACCAATAGAAGCGCCAGGATCGGCACCTTTTTCCAGAGGGGGGACATGTCTTCGTTGGCGCTATCGGCAGCCATGGCTGCGCAGCTGAAATCGGGCGATGGTCCCTCGGGGGTCTCGTCCGGGCTGGGCTCCCGCAGCAGCTGCACCGATGGTTGGAAATAGATTCCCCGCCGGAACGCAGTGGGAGCGTTCTCAGGATCCCTGCGAACCATCCCCCCATCCCCAAGCCCGAATCATGCCTTCCACCTCCCTGATCGCCTGCGGTCTGGATGTACTCCAACGACTGGCGCTGGCCACACTTGCGGCCCTGTCCCTGCTCTCGATGGCAGCCTGCTCGGCGACTGTCCTTGATGGACCCAAGGCCAAGGGGGCGGTGCTGTCCTCGGTCGAGGGGGCACGCTCGGTGAGCGTCCGCACCGAGAATGGCCGGATTGAACTGATCCAGGATCCCCATGCGACGAAGCTCGAGATCACGGCTGACGTGCTCTGTTTTGGCGACACGCAGGAGGAGGCGGACTTGCGTCTCCAGAAGGCCGAGTTGCTGGCCACCCCGGATGCGCAGGGGCTGGTTCGGGTTTCCGTCCAGCTTCCGGCCCGAAAAACGAAAGGCTGGTTGAGCCGAAGTGACTCGATCGCCATCACGATCCGCGCCGCGGACCTTTCCGGAGTCGAGGCCGTCTCCTGCAACGGGGCGATCATCGCGGGCGGGTTCCGCGGACCGGCCAAGTTCGTGACCATCAACGGCAGCATCCGTGTGCAGGGTCATGCTGGATCTGTGGCGGCGGAAACGACCAACGGGGCGATCCAGGCGCAACGAGTGGAATCGATTCAGGCGAAGACGACGAACGGCAGCATCACCGCGGAGCTCTCGGAGGGCGCCGTCGAGGACGTGAGCCTCGAAACCACCAACGGATCGGTCTCGTTGGTGCTGCCCGCCTCATGGAAAGGGCAGATCCGCGCCGAGACGAGCAACGGTCAGGTGCGAATCGAACACGGTGGTGTCGTGAACAAGGGCGGCGACTCGCAAAGCCTGAATCTGGAGGGTGGCAAGGCCAAGGCCCGGGTCGAAACCACCAACGGCAGAGTCGACATCCGCATCGCCAAGAACTGAGGTCTTGGCGGCGGGCCTGGGCATCTGCGATGCTGTTCGGGGCATAGCGCCCATGTCCATCACCATCACTCTCGATCCCGCCCGAGCCGATCTCGATGCCATCCATCGGATTCTGGCGGGCACCTACTGGTCTCCTGGCATCCGGCGCGAGGTGGTCGCCGAGGGGCTGCGCAATAGCATCACGGCGCTGGCCATCGACGACGAGAGCGGCGCCACGGTCGGGTTGGCGCGGGTGGTCACGGATCGCGCCACCTTCGCTTGGCTGTGCGACGTGTTCGTCGAGGAACGCTTCCGAGGCCAAGGCATCTCGCGGCGACTGATCGAGGCACTCGAGCACCATCCTGAACTCCAGACCGTGCGCCGATGGTGTCTGGTGACGCGTGATGCCGACGGGCTGTACGCGAAGCTGGGCTACGCACGCATCCCGCCTGAGCGCTTGTGGATGGAGAAGCAGGGCCCGAAGGAGCGCTGGCAGTCGCCTGCGGAGCAGGGCAGCTGAGTCGGATGCCGCTTTCCCATGGAGGGCATCGGTGGGCCTGAGGCCCTGCGAGCCCAGAACATGGGAGGAGCGCAGGGTGGCCCCGGTCCGTGTGGCGTGTGGAAAGTCATGTCAGGAAATGACTTAGGGATGGGCTGGTCGCGGCATGGGTGCTGTCTTGGGCTCCAGCAATCCAGTCGAGGCAAGCCGGGAGTCGACCTACCCTGTCAGCATGAGAGCCTGGCGAAGCGGACGGGGACTGTGGTGCGCTCTGCTGATGTGGCTCGGAAGCGGTTGCGGCTTGGGGCACTCGGACGAGTCCGTCCTGCGTCAGGAATTCTCGATCCCCTCGGATGCCAGGCTCATCCGCTCGCACGTGTCGCCGGAGCAGTCCGGCTGGTTCGGTCGCGAGGGGCTGCGGATCGAGATGGTCTTTCAACTCGAAGCGGGAGACTGGAGCGAGTACGTGGCGCGCGCGCGCGCCTCCGATCGATGGAAGCCGCTGCCGATCCCGGAGCTTTTCCTGCGGCGCATGGCCCGGATCGAAACGCTCCGTGAGTACTACCTGCGAGCCGGCGAATCGACAGGCCAAGCGGTCCCCGCGGAGGGCGCTCCCGGAAATCCGACCGAGGCGCAGTTGCTGGAGTCCTTTCAGGAGTCTCTGCCGCCGCAGCCAGAAGCCGGCCTGTTCCAGATCCGCTATTCGGGGACGGACATCATGAGCCAGCCCAAGTCTCTCTTCGAATCGCCCGACCGCGATCTCAGCGACTTCATGCTCGCGATGCTCGACGAGCGTCTGCAGCAGATCCTCATCAAGGTCAGCACGTCGTATTGATAGGCGCCGCAGCGCCCGCTGGACACCGACCGCGGCTTGAATGGGGCGCTGTCTGCCCCGGATCACGGCGAATTCGGACTGATTTCGAGAGACGGACTCGTCTAACTTCCCGAGAATGTACAGCGGGCATGTCCGCAAGTAAGCTCGCGCGTTCACCGAGTGACACGAGCATGATTCAGCGCCTGCCGAAATGGGTCGAAGTCGGGAGCTTCGTGCTCGCCCTGACCGCCGGAATCGTCAATGCGATCGCGCTGGTTGGATTCACTCACCAAGGCGTCTCTCACCTCTCAGGCAGCTCAACGTTGATCGGCGTGGAGCTGGCCGGCCACCATGGCCGCGAAGCCTTGCACCTTCTGGGCGTCATCCTGTGTTTTCTGGCGGGAGCTGCCGCGAGCGGAGTCATCATCGCAGGCGAGTCGCTGAAGCTCGGCCGGCACTACGGCGCGGTTCTGGGCATCGAAACACTGCTGCTGGTTCTGTCGATGCTGCTGCTTCACCAGGGCTCGGCGGCGGGGCACTACCTGGCTTCGGCCGCCTGCGGTCTGCAAAATGCGATGACCACGAGCTTCGGCGGTGCTGTGATTCGCACCACGCATGTGACCGGGCTCTTCACCGATCTAGGCATAACCTTGGGCTTGAAGCTGCGAGGGCAGCCCGTCGACAAGCGCCGAGTCGTGCTCTACGTCACCATCATCGCCGGTTACCTGTGCGGAGGGTGGGTCGGCGCACTTCTGTTTGTTTGGCTGGGGTTCTACTCCATGGGAGCGTCGGCCGTGCTTGCCGGGGTGCTGGCCGTGGCCTACCTGTTCTACGGGCGGCATGCACAGGCCGGAGGCGGCCGGCTGCTCGGCCGGCACACGAACGAAGCCTCCTGAGTTCCGTCAACCTCCGCGGAGCGCACGGGCTGTGACCTGCGCCCCGTCCCTGAAGCCGAGGAGCCCGCCTGCTACACTGCGCGCTTCGGTGACGACCCCGCCCCCCAGCTCCTCTGGTCCGGCTTCCGGCGAACAGCGCCTGCTCGAGCGCCTTCTCGCGGGCGACAAGGGCGCGTTGGCGCGGCTGATTTCGTGGGCGGAGAACTCCGACGCGCGCTATCCAGGCCTGATGCGCGCGCTGCAGCCGCGCCTGGGTCAGGCCTGGCGCATCGGCGTCACCGGGCCCCCGGGCGCGGGCAAGTCGACGCTGGTCAATGAACTGACGCGCGAGTTGCGTAAGCGGGAGCGCAGGGTCGGTGTGCTCGCCGTGGATCCCTCTTCGCCCTTCACCGGCGGCGCGCTGCTCGGCGATCGCATCCGCATGGAGGAGCGCACGATCGACGCCGGCGTGTACATCCGCTCGATGGCCTCGCGCGGCTCGCATGGCGGCATCGCGCGAGCCGCCGTCGATGCCTGCGATTGCATCGATGCCGCCGGCTATGCCGAGGTCGTGCTGGAGACGGTTGGAGTGGGACAGGCCGAGTACGACGTGGTCACGGCCGCCGACACGGTGCTGGTCGTGCTGTGCCCCGGCGCTGGCGACGGGATTCAGGCCATGAAGGCCGGGATTCTGGAGGTCGCGGATGTGTTGGTTGTCAACAAGAGCGATCTGCCCGGTGCCGAGCGGCTGGTGCTCGATCTGGAGGAAGCCGTGCACATCCGGGCGAACTCGGGCCTCGCGCGCAGCGGGGATGAGTGGTCAGCTCCGGTGGTGGCCTGCAGCGCCGGCACCGCGCGCGGGCTGGAGGACGTGCTCGCGGCCATCGAAAGCCATCGCGCGTGGCTGCGCGCAGGGCGGCTGGATGCGGCGCGCGCGGCCAAGCGGCTGGCGCATGTGCGCCGGGTCGCGCACGAACAACTGGATGAGGAACTGTTCGTGAAGCGCGGCTGGGAGACGCGCGCCCGGCAGGAACTGGCGGTCGGCAAGGCTCCATGGGACGTGGTCGAGGGGCTGCTGCGCTCCCTCCGGGAACAGGCTTGAGCTCGGCTGTGCCGAGAGCCTCGAGCGGGGCGTACATCCGAGGCCTCCTTGGTGTACACTGCTCGTTCGGTCAGGACTGAAGCAAGCGCCCAAGCTGGCCCCCAGAAGACGAGCACTTGAGAGCACGATGAGCAAGAGCACGAGCCCCGTGGAGCACTTTGACCCGCGCGCGGAGTGGGAGCGGCTGATGGCGTCCGCCAAGCTGCGCGATGTCGAGTTCACCTCGCTGTCGGGCTCCCGGCTGAAGACCCTTTACGGGCCGGAGGATGCCCCGATCGACCACGATCGGGATCTGGGCTACCCGGGGCAGTTTCCGTTCACGCGCGGCGTGCACCCGAGTATGTACCGCGGGCGGCTGTGGACGATGCGCCAGTTCGCGGGCTTCGGCTCCGCGCGCCAGACCAACGAGCGCTTCAAGTTCCTGTTGGCGCACGGTCAGACCGGACTTTCGACGGCTTTCGACTTCCCGACGCTGATGGGCTACGACTCGGATCACGAGCGCAGCCTGGGCGAGGTCGGTCAGGTGGGCGTCGCGATCAGTTCGCTGGCCGACATGGAAACGCTGTTCGACGGCATTCCGATGGCCGAAGTCTCGACCTCGATGACGATCAACGGCCCCGCGCCGATCATGCTCGGCTTCTACATCGCCTGCGGCGAGCGTCAGGGCGTGGATCCCGCCAAGCTGCGCGGCACGATCCAGAACGACATTCTCAAAGAATATCAGGCCCAGCATGCCTGGCTGGTGCCCGTCGAACCGGCCTTGCGCATGATCACGGACGTGATGGGCTACTGCGCGCGGCGCGCGCCGCAGTTCAACACGATCTCGATCTCCGGCTACCACATCCGGGAGGCGGGCTCCACCGCAGCGCAGGAGCTGGCCTTCACGCTGGCCAACGGCATGGAGTACGTGCGCCGCGGCAAGAACGCCGGTCTGGATGTCGACGAGTTCGCGCCCCGCTTGAGCTTCTTCTTCGACAGTCATCTCGACTTCTTCGAGGAGATCGCCAAGTTCCGGGCGGCTCGCCGCATCTGGGCGCGCTACATGAAGGAGGTTGTGGGGGCCCGCGACCCGCGCTCGTGGATGCTACGCTTCCACACGCAGACGGCTGGCGTGTCGCTGACAGCCCAGCAGCCCGAGAACAACATCGTGCGCACGGCCTTCGAAGCTCTGGCGGCCGTGCTGGGCGGAACGCAGTCCCTGCACACCAACTCGATGGACGAGACGCTCTCGCTGCCGACCGAAAAAGCCGTGAAGATCGCGCTGCGCACGCAGCAGATCATCGCCGAGGAGATCGAGGTGGCGCACGTCGTCGATCCGCTCGCGGGCAGCTACTTCGTCGAGGCTCAGACCAACCGTCTCGAGGCCGAGGCGCAGAAGTACTTCGCCGAGATCGAGCGCCGCGGTGGCGTGGTCGCGGCCACGGAGGATGGCTGGATCCAGCGCGAGATCCACCGCTCGGCCGTGCTTTACCAGCGCGCGATCGAGCAGCAGGAAAAACAGATCGTGGGCGTCAACTGCTACCGCGAGGACGAGCACGGCCCGACGATCGAACTGCACCGCATCGACCCCGCCGTCGAGCGCGAGCAGCACGCGCGTCTGGCGAGCCTACGCCAGCGTCGCGACGCGCGCCGAGTCAAGGCCGCGCTCGATGACATTCGCGATGCGGCGCGCGGTCAGGACAACCTGCTCGAGCGCTTTGTGGCGGCAGCGCACGCCGACTGCACGCTGGGTGAGATCGCCGACTGCCTGCGCGAGGCCTACGGCGAATACAAGGAACCGAAGATCCTCTAGGGAGCGAACCGATCCATGAGCCAGAAGAAGATCCGCGTCCTCGTTGCCAAGCCCGGCCTCGACGGCCATGACCGCGGCGCCAAGACGGTCGCTTCCGTGCTGCGCGACCATGGCATGGAGGTGATCTACACCGGCTTGCACCAGACGCCGGAGATGATCGCCGAGACCGCCATGCAGGAGGATGTCGATGTGGTGGGGCTCTCGATCCTTTCGGGAGCGCACATGTCGTTGTTCCCGCGCGTGCGTGGTGAGCTCGAAAAGCGCGGCCTTGGCAATGTGCTGCTCGTCGGCGGCGGGATCATCCCCAACGACGACATGAAGTCGCTCGAGGCGCAGGGCTTCGCCAAGCTGTTCGGGCCGGGCACCAACACCGACGAGATCGCCCGCTACATCCAGGCCGAGATGGAGCGCCGCTGGAAGCTGGAGGGGGCATGAGCACGCAGAAGAATTCCGAGTCCCTGCCGGAAATCCTCGACATCGAGCAGGCGGCCGCCCTGTTGGGAGTTTCTCTCAAGACCTTCAACAAGGTTTTGCACTCCGAGGCGGTTCCGGCGAGGAAAATAGGGCGCGAGTGGAAGTTCTCGAAGGCGGCGCTGATCGAATGGGTCGGCAGCGGGCGCTCGACGGATTTCTACCGCGAATACCGCGAGGAAGGCGAGACGGAAAGCGGCCGCGAAGCCCGCACTCGCCGAACCGCCGGCTGGCAGATCGAACAGGACTGATTCATGGCAAGCACCACGACCGGAAGCTACACGCTCCCCGAGATCAAGCATTCCTTCGACCTCACTCAGGATCAGCGCATGATCCGCGACATGGTGCGCGAGTTCGCGCTCGCCGAGGTCGCGCCGCTGGCCCACGAGATCGACGAAGAGCATCGCTTCCCGCAGGAAACTTGGCAGAAGATCGTCGGCTTGGGCCTGCCGGGGATTCCGTTCCCCGAGGAGTACGGCGGTTCCAATGGCGGCACGCTGGCCTACTGTCTGGCGGTCGAGGAACTCTCGCGCCTGTGCGCGTCGACGGGGCTCACGCTGGCGGCGCACGTTTCGCTGGGCACCTATCCCATCTACAAATGGGGCTCCGAGCGTCTGCGCAGGCTCTACGTGCCCAAGCTGATCGCGGGCGAATTCATGGGCGCCTACGGGCTCACCGAGCCCAATGCCGGCTCGGATTCGGGCGGCACGCAGACCACGGCGGTGCGGCAGGGCGATGAGTACGTGCTCAACGGCGCCAAGTGCTTCATCACCAACGCCAACTATGCCGGCACCTTCATCTGCACGGCGGTGACGGATCCCAAGCTCGGCCCCAAGGGCATCAGCGCCTTCGTCGTGCCGCGCGAAACCCCCGGTTTCTCCGTCGAACCGGGCGAGCACAAGCTCGGCATGCGCGGTTCCGATTGGGCGAGCCTCGTGTTCCAGGAGGCGCACATCCCCAAGGACAACCTCCTCGGACCGGAGGGGGAGGGCTTCAAGACCTTCATGAAGACGCTCGAGGGCGGCCGCATCTCGATCGCGGCGCTCTCGCTGGGCATCGCCCAGGGTGCTTACGATGTCGCGCTGAAGTACGCGCAGGATCGCGAAGCCTTCGGCAAGAAGCTCTCCGACCAGCAGGCGGTGCAGTTCAAGCTCGCCAACATGGCTCTGGAGATCGAAGCCAGCCGGCATCTGGTGTACCACGCGGCGCGCCTCAAGGACGCCGATCAGGTCTACGGCAAGGAGGCCGCGATGGCGAAGCTGTTCGCTTCCGAGACCGCCATGCGCGTCACCTACGAGGCGATCCAGATCCACGGCGGCTACGGCTACTCGCGCGAGTATCCCGTCGAGCGCATGTGGCGCGACGCCAAGCTGTGCGTGATCGGGGAGGGCACCAGCGAGATCCAGCGCCTGATCATCTCGCGCTCGATCTTGAAGGGCACCAAGGCGGTCTAAGCCGTGCCGGCCTCGAGCACGCCCGTCGCGTATCAGGCTTGCTCCGTGCGCGCAGGCGCGTGGACCATCACCAACCTTTCCGATGGTTTCCTGCGCCTCGATGGCGGGAGCATGTGGGGTGTCGTGCCCGCCAACCTGTGGCGGCAATGGACGCCGCCGATGGAAGACAACACCATCCTGCTGGCCTTGCGGCCTTTTCTAGCCACCGATGGCGAGCATGTCGTGATCCTCGAACCCGGCGTGGGCCAACGCTGGGAAGAGAAGTGGAAGCAGATCTACCACCTCCTGCCGACCGAGACCTTGGTGCAGACCCTGGCGCAGGCAGGATATGCACCGGAGCAAGTGACGCATGTGCTTGCGTCTCATTGCCATTGGGATCATTGCGGCGCTCAGGTGATCGAGCGCGAGGGGCGCCTGCTGCCGCTTTTCCCCAAAGCGCAGCACTACGCGCCCACGGTGGAGATCGCCATGGCGAAGCACCCCGGTCATGCTCGCTCAGGGTCGTACCGCGCCGAAGATGTGGAACCCATCGAAGCACTGGGCCGACTCCAAGGAGTGGAAGGCAGTCGCGAGTTGCTGCCTGGTCTGTGGATGCATGTGCTCGGCGGGCACTCCGACGGAGTCGCAGTGATCGAGTTCCGTGGTGGGGCGGGTGAGACAGCGATATTCTGGTCCGATGTGGTGCCGACGACCCATCACATCCAGCCGCCCTACATCATGGCGTATGACTTGGATGTGGTGCGCTCCTTTGAGCAGCGTTCGTATTGGTTGGAAAAGGCCGCGCGCGAAGCTGCGATCGGACTTTTTTATCACGATCCCGACCATGCTTTCGGTCGAATTGTGAAGGCTGGCAAGCGCTACGCGTTCGAGCCTCGGTTCCCCGTCGACGCTCGGGGATCCTGAGCCCACGATTCCCGCCGATTTGCTGAAGTCGCTGTTCGATCGAGGGCATCTGGCAGCGGATGCCCTTCGCAAAGCTGGTCCGCCTTGAGGAGCAGCCTACAAGGTGCTGTCAGCCGCTGCCCAGCATGCGCTTGAGCGGCGCCGTCCAGCGCCGCAGCTGACCAAGTAGCCCGCGCCCGAGCGCCTTTTCCAGGGCCGCCTTCTCGGCCTCGAGGTTTGCCGCATGCTTTGCCAGCGCATCGCGCTCGGCGGCAAGCGTCTGAGCGTGCTTGCTCAGCGTGGCGAGTTCCGCCTCCAGCGTGGCTGCATGAGGCCGGAGTGCCGCCAGCTCCAGAGCCAGCGTCCGGTTGTGCAGCTGCTGCTGTTCGAGATCGGCGGCGAGCACGTCGGCATGGGAACGCAGGCTTGCGAGTTCCTGCGACAGCGTCGCGCTGTGGAGCTTCTGCTGTGTGAGATCGGCCTGGATGGTCGCGTTGTGCAACTTCTGCTGCGTTAGGTCGGTCAGAAGAGTCGTGTTGTGCCGCTTTTCCTGTGCGAGATCCGATTCCAGCAGCACGGCGTGGGGGCGCAGGCTGCCGAGCTCCTTCGCTAGCGTCGCGTTGTGGAGCTTCTGCTGCGCGAGATCGGTTTGGAGGGTGGCGTTGTGGAGCTTCTGCTGCGCGAGATCGGCCTGGATGGTGGCG
>Ga0208361_1000403_pt1 | contig 12596 bp, 25 predicted proteins | sample LakMenEpi05Aug10_FD_150670 | JGI IMG/M metagenome (GOLD analysis project Ga0208361, IMG submission 150670) | Freshwater microbial communities from Lake Mendota, WI - 05AUG2010 deep hole epilimnion (SPAdes) | ecosystem: Environmental > Aquatic > Freshwater > Lake > Epilimnion/Euphotic zone ... | reverse complement strand
AGGGTCCCGCCCCTTACACCCGTTCTTCCAAAGTGTCTTAAGAACTGTCCTTATAGCGGTCTGTGGGTTCGAATCCCATCTGAGTCTTTTGCTCATGGTGAGTTTACAGTGCAGTTTCCATACCAGCAGTGAACCCGTGTAGCATAACCCATTAACAACAGTGGGCACCATAGTTGTATAAAGGGTGTGAGTCCCCAGGGTAAGTAACTGCAATTACAAAACCCGATCTCTTCAAAGTTACTTGCAGGTTTCTTAAAAGAGATTTGGACGTTAGCTCCAAGTGGTAGAGCGCCACCGTTCCTGGTGGAGGATGCGGGTTCGAGTCCCGTGCGTTCAATTTACCCTCAGGTGAAAGTCTAGGGGTGATAACTACCGGGAGATCAAACCCCGGCAAAAAACGGGGATGTTTTGCGATAGCAAAACTAAGATGGTTCAGCAATCTAAAAACTTTCTTTTTGGTAGAAAACACAACCATCTTGCCCTAGTGAATTTTTTTTTAGGTAAACCCATGCAAAAGATCGAACAAACTAAAGAAGAGTACGTGCATAAGAGTATGTACAATCTTTTAATTTCCCTGGGGAAGTGCCCAGAGACCTTCATCCAGGATAAACCTGAGAATGAATACATATACAAGTCTTTAGTGGCGGGAGCGGAGCAAGCTTACGATATAATTCAAAAGCAAGCTCAAGAAGATGAAGTTAAGTATCAGGCTCTTATGAGGTCTTGGGATGAAAGTAAGGCCAACGGAACTAATTAAAGAAATTCTAAACGACCCTGAAGCAAGGAAGCAACTGGCTGCTGCCATAGCTAATCCTTCGCTCACTGTCACACTCAAGGGTAAAACCTACATGTTAGAAAACATTAGGTAGACACGGGGCCATAGCTCTTTATAGGGTAAAACTTGTTAGTTAAACGACTGGCAGTGAACCACAAACACCACCTTCTTCCTAAATATAAAGGGGGCACCGATCATTCCTCTAATCTTATTGAAGTCTCAGTCACTCAACATGCCATGTTTCATTTCTGTAACTGGCAATTATGGGGGGACAAACGAGACTGGTTGGCCTGGAAAGGTCTAACTGGTGAAATCGGAAAAGAAGCCATCATAGCTGACCTGAGAAGGTTGGGTCTGGAAAAAGCTAAAACTGTTAAAGCCAGAAACATAGCTCTCCACGGTATAACCTTAAAGCAATACCAAGCAAACAAAAATAACTTGGCTATCGGACAGCATTTAGCTAACTCGCTAGAGGCAAGAGAAAAGAGAAAGAAAACTTTTTCCGAAAAGGGGTACCAAAAAGGAGAGAAGAACAGCATGTTTGGAACGATGTGGATTACAAATGGAACGTTAAGTGGGAACAAAAAAATTCCCAAGGGTTCTGAAATTCCAGAAGGATTTAGTCCCGGAAGAACTGAGGAGAAACTCCCTCATTTGATCCTCAAGGAAGAAGAAAAAGTTTCTCGAAAGAAAAGTAAAAGAGACCTAATTCAGAACCGTCTTTCTTTGTTAACACAAGTAGACCTAACCTCTTATAGATGGGTCAAGGAGGCATCTAAACTGCTTGGCTTATCCGGAACATCAACTCGTGCTTTTGTTGATAAATACTATGATGGAGAAGTTTACAAGCGGGCGTCACCGACCAAGACTCGATAAGTCGTTAAACTGTTAGGAATCAAGGGCTCGTAGCTCAATTGGTAGAGCACCTGTTTTGCAAGCAGGGGGTTGTCGGTTCGAGACCGATCTTGTCCACTCGGGGTCGCACCCCAAACCGGGTCTGTCCGTCCGGGTCTATACAAGACAAAACGGCTCCAAACGGGATGTAGCTCAGTTTGGTAGAGCCTTCGCTTTGGGAGCGAGAGGTCGCAGGTCCGAATCCTGTCATCCCGATTACCGTAATTAACACACGGTACAATAACGCGGAGTAGAGAAGTAGAATCTCGTCAGGCTCATACCCTGAAGATCGCTGGTGCAAATCCAGCTTCCGCCATGTTTTGCTAGCACAAAACTAAGATGGTTCAGCAATCTAAAAACTTTCTTTTTGGTAGAAAAACAACCATCTTGTATGACCTTTTGGCCATAACTCAAATCTTAAGGTCCCCTTAAGTCTGAAGGTTGCTTCTTCAGTTCATTACCTCACTGCGGGTTGGAGAAATCCATGTAAGACGCACAGGTCTAAGTCCTCAGTTTTAATACTAAGGCCAGTAGCTTAGCATCTACTGCCAACATGGTGCCCGGAATATCTGGGTAAAAAGCGTCTCAAGAATTCTTGAGACTTTGGGAGATAGCCCCTCAGGTATTAATACCTGTGCATTGTTAACTTAGGTTAGCAAAATTCTATCGGAATAGGAGTTCAATTCTCCGGTCCGCCATGTTTTGCTAGCGCAAATATCACATATTTAACCCACTGAAATGAGCCATAACGACCACGACAACCATAACGATCGCAGCAATGATCACGAGTTTGAAAAGTCATACTGGGGTAACTGCTGCAATACCTTTGACGAGGAACAGAAGCAATTCGTCTACGGAAAATTGATGGGGTTGCATCGGACCCATTATAGTTTTGATGTATCAGGCAAAAGAATCCTTGATATCGGTGGCGGTCCCAGCAGCCTTTTGCTTAAAACCATCAACTTAACCGAAGGCAAAATCGTAGACCCGGTATCCTACCCTCAATGGACCGTTGATCGATACGCGAGTAATAACGTCTCAGTTTCAGTTTCAATGGGTGAAGATATTGAAGACACAGGGTGGGACGAAGTTTGGATGTATAACTGTTTACAACATACGGTAGACCCTGCCAAAATCGTCAAGAATGCCCTGAGAGCCGCACCAGTTTTTCGAATCTTTGAATGGATCGACATTCCTGCTCATGATGGCCACCCCCATGAACTTACTGAAGATGCTCTTAATGGGTGGATAGGGCAGACAGGTCGTGTTACTACGTTGGCTGAATCCGGTTGTCATGGCAGGGCATACTATGGGGTATTTACACCGGCTGCTACCTAAGGCGATCACTGCTCTAGAGGGGGTCGGTTTACCGTGCTATCCGGTTTGGTTCTCTCCCTTGTTCCCGCAATGCAGAAACGCTATGATTGGCCCATGAAAGACAAACCCATGGAAAACGATGTTGATGTTGATGCTGTTTTGACACTAGCTGCCCTTATTCGTAAGGTAGACGGCAAGTATAGTCTCGGTGCTGCAGCCTTAGCTGAGGCCTTGCTAGGGCATCCTGACTTTCTCAAGGTTGTTGCCCTTCTTTCGCTATCTGAACGCATTGACCCAAGGCCGTCTGCCAAGGTACGGTAAACCATACCGCCCGGTTCGGTTCTCTGCCTTGCTTCTGCGTCGCAGACACGCTATGATTATCTCATGAAAGTTGAAACCCTTTCAACTCGCACCCTGAATCCTATCCCCTCAACCATGAAAATCAAGACAATCACCCCTCTTGGAACTTTTGTCTCTGTGGAGCAACCCTTAACGGAGTCCGAAAGAAAGGCGCTCGAAGAAATGCTGACTACTAACTTGGAGGATCTTAAGTACTACTCTTGTGTAACTGAGGAAGGTTCTTTATATTTTGGCCCCAATGTGATACAAAATTCCGTTTTTATTGTCTTGGATTGAGATGTGGGGCAATTACCGTTGGTCTTTATTGGGGGATTAGCTCAGTGGTAGAGCACCTGTCCTACAAACAGGCCGTCATTGGTTCAAGCCCGATATCCCCCATCACACTAAGATACGCACCCAAGTTGTAAACTTGCCTTACAAGTTCCCATGGATTATCAAAACGCTGATTTTTTTCTCTCAATTTTAATGCCATGGTAGAGATTTACCTATCAAAGCTAGAAGAATCTTTGAAAGCCCTTGCCGAAGGGAATGAAGATGTCGAAGATCAAATCCTGGAAGAACTAGACAAGATTTGGTTTGCCCTCAGTGAAGAGGAACAAGTAGTAGTGAGGGGGGAGGTTTACAAACGAGTGAGGGGCTTGCCTTACTCTGTGAAAGGTGCTATAGTATCCACAGCTTCAAATTCCCAACGCACGAAAAACTCAAATGTCTGCTGACAACGGCATCTACATTCTAAAGACCTTGAGCACAACCCTTGGAGACAAAGGAGGTAGGTCTCGACACACTGATCCTTGCCCCGTCTACAGGGTAGCTGAAGCTCAGGCTATAGACAACTTTGACTTTTACGAACGTGAGCAGCCTTATAATATTGGCGCTTATCTGAAAGAAGTTTGGGGTGACTCTCCAATTTTCCTCTCCGAAAGTGAAGCCTGGGCTTACGCCGGGGATCTCAGTAGGGGCTGTTCCATTCTTGAGTACGGCACTAGTCTAATTGAGACTGACTATATTTTTTACGGTTCTTGAATAAATATGGCAAAACCAGTGAATAGAAACCAAAGCAGATACCTTAGAGAAGTAAGAGACTTCCCCACTAAAGTTGCCAAGAGTTTATGGAAAAAGTTTGCTAGAAGGGCATTGAGACTTAGAAACAAAAGGGGAATCATCGGGCTTTGACCACTATGTAATTACCCCCTGGCAACCCCAGGCCCACCCGTTCCAGTCGCCAAGTGGTCTAAGGCACGAGTCTGCAAAACTCGCATTTTCGCCGGTTCGAATCCGGCCTGGAACTTTGCCTATCGGGTTCCCCCAATTAGGCCAAATCACTACCTCAAACAACCAACAACCAATCGCACCATGAAGCACTCAGACAGTTACTCAGGCGGCGTCATTTTTGGCATCCTGGCATTCCTTTTGGCGGCCATCATTGCGACCGCAATGTTTGTACTACCACAATACGGAGTCTGGCAGCAGTCCCTAGAAGGGAAGGCCGAGTTGCAAAAGGCCGAATATACGCGCCAAGTCGCAGTTCTGGAGGCTCAAGCTAAACTCGATAGTGCCGAAAAACTTAAGGAAGTTCGCATCAAAGAAGCTGAAGGTATCGCAGAATCCAATAAAATCATTGGTGCCAGCCTTAAGGATAACCCCGAGTATTTGACGTTCCTGCAGATTCAACACATTGAGGAAGGGGCAGAAAAGGGAAACAAAACCTATTTCGTAGCCCCTAACCAAGGCGGGTTGCCTATCCTGACTGCTCCGACTAATAAGGGTTGATTGCACCCCGTTTAATTCGCCTAACTACAAGCATATGGCTCAACCATTAAACCCCCCTATCAACATCTACTTGCAACCCGGCGAAACAATCGGCCATGCGTTGATGCGGGTTGCCCTCATTGCCAGGGAACGCCGCACAACTGGCATACCATTCCTGGATGCCGATGGGGCTGATATTTCCATCAGGGATACCCCCCTATATACAAGGACTCGGGACCACCACCCTTGACTTTGCCTTAGTGGTCTGCTAAACTGATGGGGGTCCAAGAGCCACCCAGCAATCAAACCAACATCAAAAATGACAACCCTCACATTCACAACCGGAACCGAAGTCATCGCAGCTTTCGGGCAACCTTTGACTGCAAAGCGAAAAACTCTGGTCCGCATTCGCCCAACGGTTGGTACCGAAGTCTTCCCCCGAGAAAGGGGCGATCTAACTGCCGTCGAAGGCATTGACCATGTACTGATGCCGGTCGATGGGTCACAGCCGTACCCGTGTAAGGTTGATATTTTTCCTGGCTCCTGGGAAGAAACTGAGCCTAATTCTGGCATGTATCGTCGCAGTGCCCTTTGCAAATTTGTCCCTGTCCCTGCTGGATATACCGTAACCCTTAAAACGAGGGAAGGTGATACCACGGTCTCACACCCTGACTATGTTGCCATTGGTATTGATGATGAAGTGTATTCTTACTCATCTGATCGGGTTCGTGATAACTTGGTTGTGTTGTAGGAGAGAGGGGGGGCATCCCGTTTATTGGCCCTTACAGTCTGTAATCTAGAGGCAGGGGGTGTCAAAACCGGCACCCTGACTTTGGGGGCATTGACTTTTTGCCAAGCCATTCTATAATGGAAACGCTTGCCCCTAAAGCATTGTGGTGATGCACTCGCCTTGTAAGCGAGAGACGACAGTTCGATTCCGGCCTGGAACTTTTTTCCTTACGGGAAAACAAACAAAATGCCCGATTAGCTCAGCTGGCCAGAGCAGCTGCCTTGTAAGCAGCATGTCGTCGGTTCGAATCCGACATCGGGATTTAGCCCTGGCTCTAGAAACTAACATTAAGTTATTTATGGAAATCCCTAATTACCTGAAGCTACCACAAGGTGAAAGACAATCCCACATTAACCTGTCTAGTCCCTGTGACTTTTCTGGTGGAGGGGGAGGCTGGAGAAAAAACTTAATGAGAAAGAATCTTTTTCTTAAACTCGGTATACCGTACGAGCCCAACATCCAAAAGTTTGGAGCCTGCGTATGCCACAGGTGTACGAACTGTAGGGGGAAAACAGAGAGGTTCTGCGTAAATCCCGAACACTTGTACTTGGGCACTTTATCTGAAAATAGTTATGATACGCATTCAGATAACCCTTCGTTACGCAAGACCCAAACTATGACTTCTCAACCAAAAGCTGTGGTCGCAGCCCTGAGCGAAGCTTCAAGGCATAAACGTATTGAAACGTTTAAAAAGAACAAACACGGAGTAGGAGAGAAAAACTCCCAGCACGGCACTATGTGGGTTACTAATGGATATAACAATCTTAAAATCCCAAAAGACGGAGAAATACCTGAAGGGTATAGAAAGGGCAGAAAAATGTAAATTTACATGGGCTCATAACTCAATTGGAAGAGTAACCGGGTCTTACTCTGCATGTTGAGGGTTCGACCCCCTTTGAGCCCATTTTGACTAAAATCGTGCTACACTAACCGTAACAAACAACTGATCACACTCAATCTGAAAATGGGAAAGTTTTTTACCGTCGTTGAGGGGAAAGCCCACGACTGGAAGTTTACCAAGTCCAAAGCCTGTAACGATGAAACTCCAGCTTGGAACTTCCACCTAGGGGAACCTACATTGGGTTTATGGTTAAAGCACTTCTCAAAGGGTGAGACCAAAGTGAAGAAAAAGTTTTCAGATATAGGGAGACGGTTAACCGTCGCACCCGGTTCGGTTCCCCGACTTGTTTCTGCGGAGCAAAAGCAGTATAGTTACCTTGTTACCATTCCTCGCCCATATAAAAACAACCATGGCATTTGATCTCAACAGCATCGTACCGCCGAAAGATTTGATAGAAGAGCGCGGATTGTGGCATTCTAACGAAACCAACTACAAATTCTTTGCCCGATGGGGCGCTACCCAAGCCTTCGAGGCGATGCGGCACCAAATGCCGACCAATGGCATCAGTCATAGGCCGCCGACCGCAGAAGACGCAGACAAAGGTGGTTACGTTCAGAGTTTGCACTCAAGAAGCGACGGCTCAGTATGGTGGTATTTGCAGGGTTGGGAACTCGTCGCTGGGAGCGGCAATGCCTGGTTGCATACACCGGGCTGGGTTCTCAATCCTCAGCTGGCCTTGAAACGAGAAGGAGCGGCATTACTTAACCAAATCCTGCCAACCGCCTTAGGTGACGGGGATACAGGCCTCAGCTCTGAGCAAGTTGCTTTGCTTCGTCGTGTTGTAGCATTGATTCAAACCGAAATCCCGACAAAGACATCGGCAAACACGCATAAAAAGACTACCTCAGACACCCCCGTAACCATTGACGGCCACATCGTCAAGCCAGGGGACCGCCTAATTCTTCGAGACAACAGGATTATTACCGTTCACGAGATAAGCTGGGGTGATGGCTTATGGCAAATTTCTTATAGAAATGATTACAAAGGTTACGGTTACAATCGTATTTCCGTTTATGCTGACGGCAAGTGCCCATTTGACTGTGAAGAAGACATTCTAGCAGTCGTGACAGGATCATTGTAACCTTTCCAACCCCCAATGAAAAAAAAATGTCAAAAGTCACCCTCAAGCAATTGGTTGAACAAGGATTCGGTTTCGAATTAGATCGAAAGTCTGGTGATCGTACCGAGACAATCTTTCGCAATCTGCGAGACGGGAACTTGTACCACATTTACCGTTCAAGTCCGCGAATGTACACTGGTAGTTGGTTCGTTGCAGAGCGCATGTTTTACGCCAACGGCGCTACAAAAGAGATCCCTCAATCGCATATGAAAGACTACGTTGTTGTTGCTCACCGGTAATTTATACCCGAAGTCATCCAGCCCCTTAAGCAAGCGATCCTTTAAGTACCCCTCAAACACTATGAAACCACCTGAGTATACACCCGAACTCTTCCTGCCCCTTGAGCAAGCGATCCCAATCGCGGCGTATCAGAATATGCTCGTTGACCGCATTAACGGCCCGCCTGATACGCTTGAAGGGGAAGCCCCCTGGGATGTCTACCTTGAGGAAGCTCGTTACATCCTTGAGGGAACTAGGGAGAACTACCAAGGTGAGCATGGTCACCCTACGATCAAAGTTGCCACTGAACCGGGTGACCCAAGGTTTAAGACAATAACGTTTAAGGAGTATTCAGACCTTGTAGACTCTTCCACAAAGTTAAAACATGCGGAAAAGAAACTAAAGGCTGCTAAAGAAAAGGTGGAAAAATTAGAAAACCTCATCTCGTGGTCAGAAAATCCTGAAAGAATGGGGCGGTAGTTACAATGGATCAAGATCATCCAAAAGACGCCACAATCCAGGAAATCCTCGATGGTAAGAATGCCGTAAGGCAGCAATTGCCGAGATATCCCATCCGGGTTTTAGTCGCAGAGCAGCCGCCTTTGCAAAAGGGGGATTACGTCCTAGCCACTAAATGGAGCGATGGTGACCCTCGTGATCACTTTTATGTGGGTTTTTATAAAGAATCCTACAATGGAGGGCTACGACATCTCATAGTTGATGAAAATGATAACCTAGTTAGGGGAAACGGTTTTAGGAGGGTTGGAGCCATTACGGCTAAAGAAGGTAAAGCCTTAGTGGCGCTAATTCCTGAAATTGGTGATAAACCAGGGAGATCCCTCTGGTGGCACCTTGATTGTATTAGAGGCGTGGCCGATCCATATGACCCCTGTGACCATGGCGACAGGGATGACAGTGGGTCTGACAATGATTGACAATGAGTAAGAACTATCAAAGACCTTGAGAAACTTAAAGAGGACACCCTAAGACACGCATTAATGCCCAGGGAACGAAGACCATTACTCATCGGTCCTAAAATGTATGAGTTCCTGCAGGCCAACTACCCAGATTGCTTCAAAAACTGCAAAGTAATTGCGGACCTAGATCTAAATCCCGACCAATGGCCACACTAATAACCAACATTGCCCAATCTTCGGTTGACTCACTCCCAAAAGAGCTAGTGGGCATGGTCGAAAAGGGTAAATTAACTCTGGATCAAGCCAAAAAGATAACTGTAAGTTGGAATCACGAACACCCCGTAGGCACAACCATACCAGAAATTGATGACTATGTTTTAGCTTCAACTACAGAAGGTTGCCCTATGGACTTTAAAAACCCTTGCTTCGGAGTTGGCTTTTTGACCCCTAACAACATTCCCCACGGAGAACCACAAAATACATTTTCTATTACGGTCGGTGACCGTAGCAAAACAGTTGGCGGTTTTGGCAGAGTTGAAAAAATTAGTCTCGAAGAAGGTAAATACTTCATTAAATACCATTGGGCAATTTTCATGGCAAAACACCCATCCCTATGGTGGAGGTTAGCTGCTCTACGAAAGGGGATTATAAACCCGGAAGGTTGGCTCCTTGTGGCCGATCAAAATGATATTGATGCTTACGCAACTGGCTTCGATATTGAATATGTAAAGCATTGTAAATTTCTGAAATCCATCCGTATGGATTCTAAAAACGTCTTTAAATTCCCGGACATCACAACACAATGACCACACAAACACCAGCAACATTCTGCATTTGGCTACAAGGCTTCCTCGAAGGTTGCGGTACCAGCCTAAATCCGGGGCAACTAACTACCCTAAAAGCAAAGCTCGATACGGTTTTCACCCACCCTGAGCCTGACTCCGACTCCGGCCATGCTATCCTGACGGAGGAATCTGAGGCTGATACGGCTACCGGGGACCCAGACCCCCTTCTTGACAAGTATTTCAAAATGCTAGAGGAGTATGAAAAACGAAAAGCCGATAAATGGGTCTACGATGGGCCGCCCACCCCTCAAACCTGGCCCCTCACTTGGCCCGACCCTTACTACCCTCCAGAGGGACCCGGTAGGTGGTGGCCGACCCCGGCAATAAATTGCTAACTGCCATGAGGTCACCCTCTATTCTCTTCAACTGAAACCGGAATACAACCGGAATACAACCAAAATGAACAAAACTGACTTCGTAACATGGCTGCAAGGCTACATCCTGGGCGTTACTGGAACCGAACTCAATTCGGACCAAGCTGAAGTCATCGCCGCCGTGGCCGGGTCATATGAGGTACCGGGGCAGAGCCCAGACAATAAGGAACTACAAGTGTTTCATAACTGTTTACAAAACATAGTAAACCCGATCCTATCTCAACGCGAAGAGGTTCTTCAGGCATTCATAGCCAAGCACGGGTTTGACCCAGATCAAGCCATTCAGATCGAGCAGCGACAACCCGATGGTACAACCACATGGCGGATCGTTAGAGTAGGCAGCTCACTGGGGCCCACAGGTATGTCAGGGCAAATTGGATCCATCGGCACTATTCACAACAGTGGTTACTCCCCGATAATCGCTACCAATTAACTGCTACATCCCCAACCATCAACCACCGAAACCAAAATGACATCACGCGACTTTTGCTATTGGCTACAAGGGCTCTTTGAACTTGGGAACCCTGAGTCCCTCACTCCGGGCCAAATCCAAGTCATCCGCAATCACCTCAACATGGTTTTCTACCATGAGATTGACCCGAGCTTTGGGGGTCCCGAAGTTCAGGATGCCTTAAACATGATTCACTCAGGGTCTTCAGTGCCCGTCCCGCCAACAAACCCTGCTCAAAGGCCCCCCACAAAATGGTCCCATCATGAAATGCTAATTGCCAACCCCAACCGCTAAACCCGCAACCAATGACAAACCTAGAATCCGATACCATAGAAGCAATCACCCGTATCGCCAACGAGATTGTGGACACTAAAATACGGCAGCAAGAGTTGAGAGTTGGTTGGGTTAGCGGACTAATTGGCGTGGCATTTGTGTTTGGCATCGTCCATTCCATTTGGTTGCTTAAAGTTGCGTCATTGCCTCATTGACTTTGCTGGTCGGGTATGTTATACTGGTTGGGGTTATCTTACACCCCCCACTAGGTCCTCACCATCAAGCCCTGTTAGTTCAGATGGATAGAATATCTTTTTCCTAAAAAGAGGGTCACAGGTTCGAGTCCTGTACAGGGTGCTTTACATTGGCTGGAATACTAAGGGATTAGGACCCCCCCCACACAACAAATCACTGAATCAAAATGGAAAAAACAAAGAAACTAGTTAAAGAATACAAGTTAGGGCCGTTCGCCCACAACATCCACAGACAAGAAAAACTTGAAGATGACCTGGAGTACCTCCCTAGAAACCTAAGGGAACTTGCGGACTATATCGAGTCTCGCATAGACGAAGGTTTTACAACCTTAGACGTAGACATCTCTGGATGGGAGGGGCCCGGTACAGCTTATCTTTCCTATTTCAAAGAAAGAGAGGAAACTGACGCAGAATTTCAGGCACGACTGAAAGTTGAATTAGAAAGGGAAGAAAAAGCGGAGAGACGGAGGGTGACTATTGCGGGACTATCCCAGGAGCAAAGAGATGCTTTGGGTATTAGTCAATAATCTGTTAGGGCATCCCTTTAGAATTCTTTTGAAAACAAAAACAAAGGCAAAATGGCAAAACTCAAAAGGCTAACTGTAACTGACTACAAAATGCAGTCTAAAAAAGAGCAATACACTGACGACCCCACTGATATTTTCGATGGGGGGATTTCAGGAGCGATTGCGTATCTCCAGGGTATTTTAGATGAGGGTTACACCCACCTAAGTAGCGAAAGATGGGTTGATCACGATTACGGCCATGGGTACGCAAAGTGTGAGACTAAGTACTACAAAATAAGAGAGGAGACCGACGAGGAATATGAGAAGCGGTGTGAAAACCACCGAAAACAAAAGGAAGCGGAAAAAGTTAAGACGGAAGCTAGAAGGGCTGCAATGGAGGTAGCAAGGGAAGCGTTGACCCCTGAGCAAAGGGACGCACTTGGGATTCGTTGACTTCGACTTCCGATGGCGTAATAGCCGAACCTTTTTGTACGGTAATCCGCACCACACCCGATTAGTAAACACCATACAATAGCCCTAACACCTCGACCATGCCCCCCCGAGCCAATGCCTTATCATCCACTAGCAACGACCTCCACTGGAAAAGTCAACCTTGATGCAATCCCGAAAAACACCCTTACTCAAGACCAACTAGGGGCCATCAAAGTTACGCTTGACAAAATAAGTCGAGGCATTGAGAAGCGCCCGCTCATGAGTCAGCTACTTTTTGATCTCTTCCCTAACGAAGACCGGACGTTTCTAGACTACTGGGCAGGTCACCGGTATGTGCAACTAAAGGACACGGCATTTCATTCAAGCCAGGGGTGGATCCTGACTGACATGGTGCGGGA